>ERZ836939.206-NODE-206-length-81637-cov-48.706320_pt1 | contig 81637 bp, 69 predicted proteins | sample MGYA00519912_ERZ836939 | MGnify/ENA primary metagenome ERZ836939 (study PRJEB31850, sample SAMEA3708810) | human gut metagenome | biome: human gut; feature: human-associated habitat; material: faeces | place: China | collected 2014 ...
ACAAGCGCCGTCTGTCTGCTCTGGGCCCCGGCGGTCTGAGCCGTGACCGCGCAGGTTTCGAGGTCCGTGACGTTCACTACAGCCACTATGGCCGTATGTGCCCCATTGAGACCCCTGAAGGCCCCAACATCGGTCTGATCTCCTATCTGGCATCCTACGCCAAGATCAACGAGTACGGCTTCGTTGAGGCTCCTTACCGCAAGGTCAAAAAGACTTACGACGAAAACGGCAAGCTGATCGATCAGGTCGTTACCGATGAAGTGGAGTATATGACCGCCGACGTTGAGGATGAGTATGTTGTTGCTCAGGCCAACGAGCCTCTGGATGAGACCAAGCACTTCATTCGTCCCCGCGTTTCTGCCCGCCGCCGCGATGACATTCTGGAAATCGATGCCGATAAGGTCGATTATATGGACGTCTCGCCCCGAATGATGGTCTCTGTTGCGACCGCCTGCATCCCCTTCCTGGAGAACGATGACTGTAACCGTGCTCTGATGGGTTCCAACATGCAGCGTCAGGCAGTGCCTCTGATGGTCACCCAGCAGCCCATCGTGGCTACCGGTATGGAATACAAGGCTGCCACCGACTCCGGCACCGCTGTTCTGGCAAAGAACGATGGTATCGTTGAGAAGATGGATGCCGACCACGTCACCGTCCGCAATGCACAGGGCGGCGTGGACAACTACCCGCTGGTCAAGTTTGCCCGCTCCAACGCAGGCACCTGCATCAACCAGCGTCCCATCGTTGAGGTGGGCGAGAGCGTCAAGGCTGGTCAGGTGCTGGCCGACGGCCCCGCAATGCGCAACGGTGAGATCTCTCTGGGTAAGAACGCCCTGATCGGCTTTATGACCTGGGAGGGTTACAACTACGAGGACGCTGTCCTGCTGAACGAGAAGATCGTCCGCGAGGATGTGTACACCTCGATCCATATTGAAGAGTACGAGACCGAGTCCCGTGACACCAAGCTCGGACCTGAGGAGATCACCCGTGATATCCCCAATGTCTCCGAGGATGCCCTGAAGGATCTGGACGAGCGCGGCATCATCCGCATCGGTGCCGAGGTCAAGAGCGGCGATATCCTGGTCGGCAAGGTCACCCCGAAGGGTGAGACCGAGCTGACCGCTGAGGAGCGCCTGCTCCGCGCCATCTTCGGCGAGAAGGCCCGCGAAGTCCGTGATACCTCTCTGCGTGTGCCCCACGGCGAGTACGGCATCATCGTGGATGTCAAGGTCTTTACTCCTGAGAACAGCGATGAGCTGCAGCCCGGTGTCCGCGAGGTCGTCCGCTGCTACATCGCTCAGAAGCGTAAGATCAGCGTCGGCGATAAGATGGCAGGCCGTCACGGCAACAAGGGTGTTGTTTCCCGCATCCTGCCGCAGGAGGATATGCCCTACCTGCCCGACGGCACCCCGCTGGACATCGTGCTGAACCCCCTGGGCGTTCCTTCCCGTATGAACATCGGTCAGGTGCTGGAAGTCAACCTGGGCTACGCTGCCAAGGCATGCGGCATCAAGGTTATGACCCCCGTGTTCGATTCCGCGCGTGAGAACGACATCGGCGATACCTTCGATACCGCCCGTGAGCTGTGGCACGGTGAGAATGCTCCCGCATATCCCACCAAGCTGCCCAAGATCATGGGTGAGAAGGGCCACATCATCGACTTCTCCAAGATCGAGCTGGACCGTGATGGCAAGACCACCGTTTACGATGGCCGTACCGGCGAGAAGTTCGATAACCGCGTTACCGTTGGTTATATGTACTACCTCAAGCTGCATCACCTGGTTGATGATAAGATCCATGCCCGTTCCACCGGCCCCTACTCTCTGGTCACCCAGCAGCCTCTGGGCGGCAAGGCTCAGTTCGGCGGTCAGCGCTTCGGCGAGATGGAAGTCTGGGCTCTGGAAGCTTACGGTGCCGCTTACACCCTGCAGGAGATTCTGACCGTCAAGTCCGATGACGTTGAGGGCCGTGTCAAGACCTATGAGGCCATTGTCAAGGGCGAACCCATCCCGCAGCCCGGCATCCCCGAGTCCTTCCGCGTTATGCTGAAGGAGCTGCAGTCTCTGGGTATGGACGTTGTGGTCCAGGACAAGGACGGCAACGAGATCGATATGCGCCAGAACTTCGACGACGAAGAGACCGGCTTTGATATGCGTGATGTTGCAGGTTCCGAGACTGTTACCAACGAGAATGAGCTGCTGAACGATTATACCATCAAGGATGCTGACGCAGGCTTCGATGATCCTTCTGTGCTGGAAGATGACAACTCCGGCAGTGCGGCTCCCGCTTCCGACGAAGTGGATTTTTAACTAGAGATTAAGAAAGGGTTCGTTTCATGGAAAACAACGTTTTCGATTCCATTAAAATCGGCCTGGCTTCTCCGGAGCAGATCCGCAACTGGAGCTACGGCGAGGTCAAGAAGCCTGAGACCATCAACTACCGCACCCTGAAGCCGGAGCGCGACGGCCTGTACTGCGAGCGCATTTTTGGACCTACCAAGGACTGGGAGTGCCACTGCGGCAAGTACAAGCGCATCCGCTACAAGGGCAAGATCTGCGATCGCTGCGGTGTCGAGGTCACCAAGGCAAAGGTTCGCCGTGAGCGCATGGGCCACATTGAGCTGGCCGCGCCCGTCAGCCACATCTGGTACTTCAAGGGCATCCCCAGCCGCATTGGCCTGATGCTGGACATCAGCCCCCGCCTGCTGGAGAAGGTCCTGTACTTTGCAAGCTATATCGTTACCGATCCCGGTCTGACCCCGCTGGAAAAGAAGCAGCTGCTGACCGAGAAGGAATACCGCGAGATGCGTGAGCGCTACGGCGATGAGTTTGAGGCATCCATGGGTGCTGAGGCCATCCAGGAGCTGCTGAAGGAAATCGATCTGGATCAGCTGAGCGCTGAGCTGACCGCTGAGGTGGAAAAGTCCTCCGGCCAGAAGAAGGTCCGCATCCTGAAGCGTCTGGAGGTCGTGGAGGCATTCCGCATTTCCGGCAACCGCCCCGAGTGGATGGTCATGGACGTGCTGCCCGTGCTGCCCCCCGATCTGCGTCCCATGGTCCAGCTGGACGGCGGCCGTTTTGCCACCTCCGACCTGAACGACCTGTACCGCCGCGTGATCAACCGCAACAACCGTCTGCGCCGTCTGCTGGAGCTGGGTGCTCCCGACATCATCGTGCGCAACGAGAAGCGGATGCTGCAGGAAGCAGTTGACAGCCTGATCGACAACGGCCGCCGCGGCCGCCCGGTCACCGGCCCCAACAACCGTGCCCTGAAGAGCTTGTCCGATCTGCTGAAGGGCAAGCAGGGCCGCTTCCGCCAGAACCTGCTGGGCAAGCGTGTTGACTACTCCGGCCGTTCCGTTATCGTCGTCGGCCCTGAGCTGAAGATGGATCAGTGCGGTCTGCCCAAGGAGATGGCTCTGGAGCTGTTCAAGCCCTTCGTGATGAAGGATCTGGTCGAGAAGGGTGTTGCCAACAACATCAAGTCTGCCCGTAAGATGGTCGAGCGTGCAAAGCCCGAGGTCTGGGACAGCCTGGAGACCGTGATCAAGGGCCATCCGGTCCTGCTGAACCGTGCACCTACCCTGCACCGTCTGGGCATTCAGGCCTTCAACCCCGTGCTGGTCGAGGGCCGTGCCATCAAGCTGCACCCCCTGGCATGTACCGCATTCAACGCCGACTTCGACGGTGACCAGATGGCAGTTCACCTGCCCCTGGGCGAGGATGCCTGCCGTGAGGCCAAGATGCTGATGCTGGCTTCCGGCAACCTGCTGAAGCCCTCTGATGGCGCACCTGTTACCGTTCCTACTCAGGATATGATCCTGGGCAGCTACTACCTGACCACCGTTCGTGAGAACGAAGAGGGTGCAGGCAAGATCTTCCGTGATGAGAACGAGGCCCTGATGGCCTATGCAGAGCACGTTGTGACCCTGCACGCTCCCATCAAGGTCCGCCGCACCATGGTCATTGATGGTGTGGAGCGCACCGGTCTGGTGGATGCCACCGTCGGTCGGATCATCTTCAATAACCCCGTTCCTCAGAACCTGGGTTATATCGACCGCACCGACCCGGAGCACTGGCTGGAGTATGAGGTCAGCTTCCGCGTGACCAAAAAGACCCTGCCCGACATCATTTCCCGCTGCATGACCCGCAATGGCACCCGTGCCTGCGCAAAGATGCTGGACTCCATCAAGGCTCAGGGCTATAAGTACTCCACTCTGTCTGCAATCTCTGTTGCTGTGTGTGACGCTGTCATTCCTCCGCAGAAGGACGAGCTGATCGCTGACGCGGATAAGCAGGTCTCTCAGGTCAACAAGCTGTTCAACCGCGGCCTGATCTCTGAGAACGAGCGTTACACCCAGACCATCAACATCTGGCAGGCAACCACCGATAAGGTTTCCAAGGCTCTGGCAGCCAACCTGCCCAAGGACAACGAGATCTTTATGATGGCTGATTCCGGTGCGCGTGGTTCTATGAACCAGATCAAGCAGCTGGCCGGCATGCGCGGCCTGCTGGCCAACACCGCAGGTAAGACCATCGAGATGCCCATTCGTGCAAACTACCGCGAAGGTCTGAATATTCTGGAATATTTCGTTTCTGCCCGTGGCGCTCGTAAGGGTCTGGCCGATACCGCTCTGCGTACCGCTGACTCCGGCTACCTGACCCGCCGCATGGTCGATGTCTCTCAGGAGGTCATTGTCCGTGAGATCGACTGCGGCACCACCGACGGCCTGTGGGTCTCTGAGATCCACGAGGGCAAGGAGAAGATCGAGAGCTTCCGTGAGCGTATCATTGGTCGTTACGCCGTGGGCGATGTGATCAACCCCGTCACCGGCGAGGTCATCGTACCTGAGGGCAAGATGATCGACCTGTACGATGCCAACGACATCGAGGCTGCAGGCATCACCAAGCTGAAGATCCGCAGCCTGCTGACCTGCCGCGCCAAGGTGGGTGTCTGTGCACACTGCTACGGCAGCGATATGGCAAACGGTGAGCCCGTCCAGCTGGGCGAGTCCATCGGTGTCATCGCAGCAGAGTCCATCGGTGAGCCCGGTACCCAGCTGACCATGCGTACCTTCCATACCGGCGGTATTGCATCTGCTGAGGATATTACCCAGGGTCTTCCCCGTGTTGAGGAGCTGTTCGAGAGCCGCCGTCCCAAGAGCATGGCCATTATGAGCGAGATCTCCGGTGTTGTCTCTCAGGATGACACCAAAAAGAACGTCGTCATCAAGGTCACCGGCAAGGATGAGAACGGTGCCGAGGTGGTGAAGAGCTACTCCATCCCCTTCACCCAGCATGCTCGTGTCATGCCCGGCGATCGTGTGGAGAAGGGCGACATCATCACCCGCGAAGGTGTTCTGTATCCCCAGGATATCCTGGCCATCAAGGGTCTGAGCGATGTGCAGAACTACTTGATCAGCGAGGTCCAGAAGGTCTACCGTCTGCAGGGCGTTGAGATCAACGATAAGCATATCGAGGTCATCGTCCGTCAAATGTGCCGCAAGGTCCGCGTGACCGACTCCGGCTCCTCCGACCTGATCGGCGGTGCACTGGCAAACCGTCTGGAAGTTGAGAACATCAACGCCGAGCTGCAGAAGCGCATTGATGACGGTGAAGAGGGCATCAAGCTGGTCGAGTATCAGCAGGTGCTGCTGGGCATCACCAAGGCTGCCCTGGCAAACGAGTCCTTCCTGTCTGCCGCATCCTTCCAGGAGACCACCCGTGTCCTGACCGAAGCCGCCATCAAGGGCAAGGTTGACCCGCTGGCCGGCCTGAAGGAGAACGTCATCATCGGTAAGCTGATCCCCGCTGGTACCGGTCTGCCGGAGGTGCGTGAGGATCTGAAGCGCCGTGAGCAGGAGCGCGACGAGGCTGTTGCCGCTGAGCTGGCTGCAGCAAACCAGCAGTAAAACTCTGTCTGCCCGGAACTGAATCGATCCATGAGCCGCCTTTCCCTGAACGCAGGGGAGGGCGGCTTTTTTAATTTGAAACTCCCTCCGTCATTGCTTCGCAATGCCACCTCCCTCTGGGAGGGAGGCCTGCCTGGCCCGAAGCAGGGGAAAGGCCCCCTCTGAGAGGGGGCTGTCTGCGCAGCAGACTGAAGGAGTAAAGGAAAAATCAGCGGCTGAGTCCTTCGGCGAATAAAACAAAAAAATATTGGAAAAACTGTTGACATTCCTAATCAAAACGAGTATTATATAACTGTTGCGCGTCCCCATAGGGGAAGTGCGGCTAAAAAGTCGGAAAATATCCGATGTTCACTATTAAGAAAGGAGAAACAAAATGCCTACTTTTAACCAGCTTGTACGCAAAGGCCGTGAGGTCCTGGTTACCAAGAGCACCGCTCCCGCCCTGCAGAAGACTTATAACTCTCAGAAGAAGCAGTACTCTGATCTGAGCAGCCCCCAGAAGCGTGGTGTCTGCACTGCAGTTCGTACTATGACCCCCAAGAAGCCTAACTCTGCTCTGCGTAAGGTTGCTCGTGTCCGCCTCACGAATGGTATCGAGGTCACCTCTTACATTCCCGGTATCGGCCATAACCTGCAGGAGCACTCCGTCGTGCTGATCCGTGGCGGCCGTGTTAAGGACCTGCCCGGTGTGCGTTACCACATCATCCGTGGTACCCTGGATACTCAGGGTGTGGCAGGCCGTAACCAGGCCCGCTCTAAGTACGGCGCAAAGCGTCCTAAGGCCGGTGCTGCAAAGAAGTAATTGAGGACAACCGCCATAAACGGCTTTCCATTATATAAATAACAAGTCCGCATTGTGCGGAGGGTAACGGTTTATGTAAGGTCAGCTCTTTGTGACACAACGGGAGTTTTATTACTTTCGAGTACCGATGATATCATTCTGTGAAGGAGGGAAGAAAGATGCCTAGAAGAGGTAACATTGCTAAGCGCGATGTCTTAGCTGATCCTATTTACAATTCCAAGATGGTCACCCGTCTGGTCAACAGCGTGATGCTGGATGGCAAGAAGGGCGTCGCTCAGAAGATCGTTTACGAGGCTTTCTCCATGATTCAGGAAAAGACCGGCAACGATCCTCTGGAAACTTTCGAGAAGGCGATGGAGAACATCATGCCCAGCCTCGAGTGCAAGACCCGCCGTGTTGGTGGCGCTAACTACCAGGTTCCTCTGGAAGTCAGCCCTGCCCGCCGCGAGACCCTGGGTCTGCGCTGGCTGACCGCTTACAGCCGCAGCCGTGGTGAGAAGACCATGGCCCAGCGTCTGGCCGCCGAGATCATGGATGCTGCCAACAACACTGGTAACGCCGTGAAGAAGCGCGAGGATACCCACAAGATGGCCGAGGCCAACAAGGCTTTCGCTCATTTCCGTTATTGATCTGTTCTGTAGGAGGTTAATTTCATGGCTACACCCAGAGAAGTTTCTCTTCAGATGACGAGAAATATCGGCATTATGGCCCACATTGATGCTGGTAAGACGACTACCACCGAGCGTATTCTGTACTACACCGGCATCAACCACAAGATCGGCGAAGTTCATGATGGCGGCGCTACCATGGACTGGATGGTTCAGGAGCAGGAGCGTGGTATTACCATCACCTCCGCAGCAACCACCTGCTACTGGTCTCATTCTGAGACTCAGAAGGATCCGGTTGCGTTCAAGAAGAACCGTCATCGCATCAACATCATCGACACTCCGGGCCACGTGGACTTTACTGTTGAGGTCCAGCGTTCCCTGCGCGTCCTGGACGGTTCTGTGACCGTTCTGGCTGCCAAGGGCGGTGTCGAGCCTCAGTCTGAGACCGTTTGGCGTCAGGCTGATGAGTACAAAGTCCCCCGCATGGTGTACGTCAACAAGATGGATACCATGGGTGCCGACTTCTTCCGCTGCATCAAGATGCTGCATGATCGTCTGCACGCTAACGGCGTGGCGATCCAGCTGCCTATCGGTCAGGAGGATACCTTCCGCGGTATCGTTGACCTGGTCGATATGAACGCTGAGGTCTACTATGACGACATGGGCAACGATATGCGCACTGAGCCCATCCCTGAGGATATGGTCGAGCAGGCTGAGGAGTACCGCAACATCCTGATCGAGGCTGTTGCCGAGAACGACGAAGTCCTGATGGAGAAGTATCTCGAGGGTGAGGAGATCACCCGCGAGGAGCTGAAGGCTGCCATCCGCAAGGAGACCATTGCCAACACTCTGGTGCCCGTGGTCTGTGGTTCTTCCTACAAGAACCGTGGTGTCCAGAAGCTGCTGGACGCTATCGTGGATTATATGCCCGCTCCTACCGACGTTGAGGACATCAAGGGTGTGAACCCTGAGACCGAAGAGCAGGAGACCCGTCCGTCTTCCGACGACGCTCCTTTCGCAGCTCTGGCCTTCAAGATCGCAACCGATCCGTTCGTTGGTAAGCTGGCCTACTTCCGTGTCTACTCCGGTAAGGTCGAGGCTGGTACTACTGTCTACAACTCCGTGAAGGACGCTAGAGAGCGTATGGGCCGCATCCTGCAGATGCACTCCAACCACCGCAAGGATATCGACTGCTGCTATGCAGGTGATATCGCTGCTGTTGTCGGTCTGAAGAACACCACCACTGGTGATACTCTGTGTGATGAGAATCATCCCATCATTCTGGAGTCCATGAAGTTCCCCGAGCCCGTTATCCGTGTTGCCATCGAGCCCAAGACCAAGGCCGGCAATGAGAAGATGGGCATCGCGCTGGCAAAGCTGGCCGAAGAGGATCCGACCTTCAAGACCTACACTGACGAAGAGACCGGTCAGACCATCATCGCAGGTATGGGCGAGCTCCATCTGGAGATCATCGTTGACCGTCTGCTGCGTGAGTTCAAGGTCGAGGCCAACGTTGGCGCACCTCAGGTCGCTTACCGTGAGACCATCCGCAAGGAGGCCAATCAGGAGACCAAGTACGCACGTCAGTCCGGTGGTAAGGGCCAGTACGGTCATGTTAAGATCAAGATCGAGCCCAACGAGCCCGGCAAGGGTTATGAGTTCGTCAACGCCATCGTTGGCGGTGCCATCCCGAAGGAATACATCCCGGCTATCGACAACGGTATCCAGGGTGCTATGAAGTCCGGTGTTCTGGCTGGTTATCCCGTCGTTGACGTGAAGGTCACCCTGTGGGATGGTTCTTATCACGAGGTCGACTCCTCTGAAATGGCCTTCTCCATTGCAGGTTCTATGGCCTTCAAGGATGCTATGCGCAAGGCTGATCCCATCATCACCGAGCCCATCATGAAGGTTGCTGTTATCGTTCCTGATGAGTATCTGGGCGATGTCATCGGCGACCTGAACTCTCGCCGTGGCCAGATCCAGGGCATGGAGGCAATGGCAGGCACTCAGCGTGTCAACGCTTTCGTTCCTCTGGCTCAGATGTTCGGCTACGCCACCGACCTGCGTTCCAAGACCCAGGGCCGTGGCCAGTATGTCATGGAGCCTTCTCACTACGAGCCGGTTCCCAAGAACATTGCCGACCAGATCATTGCTGGCCGCACCAAGGCTTGATTGCCTGAAACAAAGTAAAATTTTGCCGGGGTAGTGTAGCTCCGGCAAAATTTCCTGTAAAAGCACTTGATTTTACAGGACAAATTTAGTAGAATAGTTTTGCAATGCAATTCTGTGTTTGCAGGACTGTTGTAACCAAATTCAATCCGTTTAAGGGAGGATATTCCAATGGCTGAAAAGGCAAAATTTGACCGTTCTAAGCCGCATGTTAACATCGGCACCATCGGTCACGTTGACCACGGCAAGACCACTCTGACCGCTGCTATCACTAAGTACCTGGCTCTGAAGGGCGACGCAGAGTTCATGGACTATGCCAACATCGATAAGGCTCCCGAGGAGCGCGCTCGTGGTATCACGATCAACTCTGCTCACGTCGAGTATCAGACTGAGGCTCGTCACTACGCTCACGTTGACTGCCCGGGCCATGCTGACTACGTCAAGAACATGATCACTGGTGCTGCTCAGATGGACGGCGCTATCCTGGTCGTTGCTGCTACCGATGGTCCCATGCCCCAGACCCGTGAGCACATCCTGCTGGCTCGTCAGGTCGGCGTGCCCTATATCGTCGTGTTCATGAACAAGTGCGATATGGTCGACGACGAGGAGCTGCTGGATCTGGTCGAGATGGAGATCCGTGAGCTGCTGAGCGAGTACGACTTCCCCGGCGACGACACCCCCATCATCCGTGGTTCCGCTCTGAAGGCTCTGGAGGCTCCCAACGATCCCGAGGATCCTGCTTACGCCTGCATCAAGGAGCTGATGGACGCTGTTGACACCTATATCCCCAACCCCGATCGTGAGGAAGACAAGCCCTTCCTGATGCCCATCGAGGATGTCATGACCATTTCCGGCCGTGGTACTGTTGCTACCGGTCGTGTTGAGCGTGGCGTTGCTAAGGTTGGCGATGCAATGGAGATCGTTGGCATTAAGCCCGATCGTCTGAGCACCACCATCACCGGCCTGGAGATGTTCCGTAAGTCTCTGGACTTCGCTGAGGCTGGCGATAACATCGGCGCTCTGCTGCGTGGTGTTGATCGTACCCAGATCGAGCGTGGCCAGGTTCTGGCTAAGCCCGGTTCTGTCCATCCCCACAAGGTCTTCGAGTCTCAGGTCTACGTTCTGACCAAGGACGAAGGCGGCCGTCACACCCCCTTCTTCTCTAACTACCGTCCTCAGTTCTACTTCCGTACCACTGACGTGACCGGCATCATCACCCTGCCCGAAGGCACCGAGATGTGCATGCCCGGCGATAACGTCATGATGCACGTTGAGCTGCTGACCCCCGTTGCTATGGAAGAGGGCCTGCGTTTCGCTATCCGTGAGGGTGGCCGTACCGTTGGTTCCGGCGTTGTTGGCAAGATCATTGAGTGATTTTGACCCTTCGCGCCTGTTCTAAGGCAAAAGGTTAAACTTACAAAGAGCCTTCCCATTCCGGAGAGTGGGAAGGCTCTTTTTGCGCTATCGGCGAATCAAAGGGAAAAGCCTCTTGTTCTGCATTCCGCAGAGCAGGAGGCTTTTTATGCTGCCGGGGGATCAGCCGAGCAGACCATATTGATTGGATCGTTTCTGAGCAATTTCATACACTTCTTCGTCAGCACGGACACCGATGACGATCACCAGCATTTCCGTCTCGGTGCGGCGCAGCTGATAGACGACCCGCAGGCCGGAAGCACGAAGCTTGATTTTTAGAAATCCAGCCAGATTGGTGCGGCTGTGGTTGCCCAAAGTTTTTCCATAACCATTTTCTTCAGCAGGCAGGGGATTTTGCTGCACTTTTTTGATGGCTTTCAGGACAAGGAGCCGTTGGCTGCCATCCAGTGCTTTCAGATCTTTTTCGGCCTCGGGAAGGTATTCCAGTGTCCAGCTCATTCGATGTCTACCTCGTCAAAATCTGCGAGGTCCTCTGCCGTGATGCCCATGCGGCGGTTCATTTCTGCCTCGGATATCACTGTGGCGGGGTCATAGTGCACCATCCGTTCGGTGGCAATGGTCAGCAGGCGGGCATCGTTCACCTCATCCATCAGACGAACGTATTCCTCAGGAGAGAGAAGCACGCATTCGGCGGTGTTGTTCTTCATCACAACTTTTGCACCGTTCCGTTTGACCTCCTCGAAGATCTTTCCCGCCAGGCCGCGGTTGAATTGAGTGATCGGGATCGTATTGGTAATAGCGCTTACAACAGATGCCATGTCTGTCAGCTCCTTTCTATGGTTATAGTATAGCAGTTATCTGTAAAAATAGCAATAGAAATCGCAGCAAATTCACTGATGATATAAAGGCGGACAAAAGTTGGAGGAATTTTTGTTGTAGATCTGTTTACAAATAAAGGTTGTTATGATATCCTGACATTAAAGAGAGAAGATGTCGGAGAATGGAGGACGGCACTATGGCGTTTGACTATAAGAAGGAGTACAAGGAGTTTTATCTTCCACCCAGGAAGCCGGGTATTGTGACTGTTCCGCCGATGAATTTTGTGTCTGTACAGGGCAGGGGAGACCCCAATGAACCAGGTGGAGAGTATCAGGCGGCAATGGAGTTGCTGTATGGCATTGCCTTTACCATCAAGATGAGCTACAAGGGAAGCCATAAGATCGACGGTTACTTTGAATATGTTGTCCCACCGCTGGAGGGTTTATGGCATCAGGAGGGGGTGGACGGTGTAGACTACGCCCACAAAGAATGCTTTGAGTGGACAAGTATGATCCGCCTGCCGGATTTTGTGACCCGGGAAGTGTTCGATTGGGCCGTACAGGAAGCGACTGCAAAAAAGAAGAAGGATTTCTCCAAAGTACAGTTCTTCCACTACGATGAGGGACTTTGTGTGCAGTGTATGCATGTTGGTTCTTATGATGCCGAACCGGAGACGCTGGAGCAGATGGATGCTTTTGCGCGGGAACAGGGTTATGAGACAGATTTTACAGGGCACCGCCGCCACCACGAAATTTACCTCAGCGATCCGCGCCGGACAGCACCGGAAAAATTGAAAACAGTACTGCGGCATCCTGTTCGTGCAAAATAAAATCGGGAAAGTTCACAAAGACTGTCGATTTTCGTTGTGAGATGTGCTATACTAAACCTATCTATAGAAACATCTCGAAAAAAGGGAGGAGAACATCATGCAGCATGAAACTGTCATCGTGCTGGACTTTGGCGGCCAGTACAATCAGCTGATCGCGCGCCGTGTCCGCGAGAACAATGCCTACTGTGAAATCTATTCCTACAAAACCGACCTGTCGGTCATCAAGGCGAAGAACCCCAAGGGAATCATCTTCACCGGCGGCCCCAACAGCGTCTATCTGGAAGATTCGCCCACCATCGACCCCGAGATCTTCAACTGGGGCATCCCTGTGCTGGGAATCTGCTACGGCAGCCAGCTGATGATGCACCTGCTGGGCGGTCATGTCTGCCGCGCCCCTGAGCGTGAGTACGGCAAGACCGAGGTCTTTGTGGACAACAGCAGCAAGATGTTCGAGGATGTTCAGCCCTCCACCATCTGCTGGATGAGCCACAACGACTACATCGAGCAGGCAGCCCCCGGCTTCAAGATCACCGCACACACCGTGAACTGCCCTGTGGCTGCTGCAGAGAACGCCGAGAAGGGCCTGTACGCTGTTCAGTTCCACCCGGAGGTGCTCCACACCGCTGAGGGCAAGAAGATGCTCCGCAACTTCGTGTATAACGTCTGTGGCTGCTCCGGCGACTGGAAGATGGACTCCTTCGTGGAGAACAATGTCAAGGCCCTGCGGGAGCGCATTGGCGACGGCAAGGTGCTGTGTGCCCTGTCCGGCGGCGTGGATTCCTCTGTGCTGGCTGCGATGCTGGCAAAGGCCATCGGGAAGCAGCTGACCTGCGTGTTTGTGGACCACGGCCTGCTCCGCAAGAACGAAAAGGAAGAGGTCTGCTCTGTCTTTGGCCCGGGCAATGCCAACGGCTTTGATATCAACTTCATCTGTGTGGATGCCCGCGACCGCTATTTCAGCAAGCTGGCCGGTGTTACCGAGCCGGAGCGCAAGCGTAAGATCATCGGCGAGGAGTTCATCCGCGTCTTTGAGGAGCAGGCAAAGCAGATCGGCAAGGTGGATTTCCTGGCACAGGGCACCATCTATCCTGACGTTGTGGAGAGCGGCCTGGGCGGCGAATCCACCGTCATCAAGAGCCACCACAATGTCGGCGGCCTGCCTGATACCGTGGACTTCAAGGAGCTGGTGGAGCCCCTGCGCAACCTGTTCAAGGATGAGGTGCGTCAGGTTGGCCGCGAACTGGGCCTGCCTGAGTATCTGGTCAGCCGTCAGCCGTTCCCCGGCCCCGGTCTGGGCATCCGCATCATCGGCGAGGTGACCCCCGAAAAGGTTGCCATCGTGCAGGATGCAGACGCAATCTGGCGTGAGGAGATCGCCAAGGCTGGTCTGGATAAGGAGATCAACCAGTATTACGCCGCCCTGACCAATATGCGCAGCGTCGGCGTGATGGGTGACGAGCGTACCTATGACTACGCTGTGGCCCTGCGTGCTGTGACTACCACCGATTTTATGACTGCTGAGAGCTACAATGTGCCCTGGGATGTTCTGGGTACCGTGACCAGCCGCATCGTCAATGAGGTCAAGCACGTCAACCGTGTGTTCTATGATTGCACCGGTAAGCCGCCCGCCACCATCGAGCTCGAGTAATCTGCAAACTCTGAAAAGTATTGATGCAATGCAATATTTTGAGAACCAAAAGGCTCTGTGATACTGCTTTGATACTATCAGGCGATTATTCATAAAGAGAGACATGAGAATGCCCTCTGAGAAACGGTAAGTTTTTCAGAGGGCATTTTTGTGTCTTTTATTCTTTACGCCACTTTTTCTTCGGCTCGTACCGGCCGCAGCCGTCGGCGGTCTGAGGCCAGTTGAGCTTCCATTCCAGATACTCTTCCTTGGTGATCTCGTCCTCCCGGAGCTGCTTCTTACGGAGCTGCCACTCCTTTAAGAACTCATCCAGCAGGCGATAGCGGAAACTGACTGCCATGTGCTTTTCCGGGAGATCCGGGTCGGTGGTGTCTGTGACCTCATAGAGCCGGGTGCCGGGGTAGTGCTCATCCAGTTCGAACAGGGTGTACATTACATCCTCTGCGGCGTACAAGGTAGGCTCATAGAGGGAACGGTAGTTCACGTTCAGTACCTCCGCAATCTTGTGGAGCAGCTCTTCCTTGGGCGTGCGGGTGTTGCTTTCGTATTGTGCGATACGGATGTCTGCGCTTTTCTCCTCAAACCCGATGGCGATGCCCAGTTCCTTCTGGGTCATGCCTCGGAAGTTGCGGGCACGTTTGATGCGGTCACCGACTGCCATGCGATTGCCTCCTGACTTAAACATATTTGTTGAACCTAGTATAGCACAGAAAAATAGGAGGTGCAATAGAAAATAAACAAAAAAGTTTAAGATTTTACCTGAAAACCTCTTGACTTAACGGAATGTGTTTAGTATAATGAGAGCACAAAAAGATAAGCAAAAATGCTTAGTAAAATTGAATGACCGCCAAACTGATCCAAACCGCCAAGACCTTCCGAAAGGAAGCGAGCGCTCCACAAGGGGACGGCACAGCACCGCAAAGGGGATATGCCTGCCGGAAGTCAGCGAGGATGAAGCGGCACCGAAATGAAACCGACAAGGAAAGGACAAAAAATGGCAAACAGCATTTTTATCAAGGCAGACGAGCTGGCAAAGGAGCTGGACATCTCGCAGGGGCTGGCGTACAAAATGATCGCCCAGTGGAACGAGGAACTGAGAGCCAAGGGCTACACGACCGTGGGAGGCCGGGTAAGCAGGAGGTACTATCAGGAGAAGATCTACGGGGCAGGGGAGGAGTGATAGGATGCCAGCCTACAAGGACAACAGGCAGGGCACATGGTACGCTTCCTTCTACTTCGAGAACTGGCAAGGTGTGAAGCAGAAAAAGCTGAAACGGGGATTTGCCACCAAGAAGGATGCTCTGGCGTGGGAGCGGGAGTTCCTTCTTCAACAGGCGGCAGACCTGACCATGACCTTTGAAGCCTTTGTGGAAATTTATATCACGGACAAAAAGAAGCGACTCCGGGAAAACACATGGTTTACCAAGGAGCATATCATCCGAACGAAAATCTTACCGTATTTCAAAGAAAAGCGGCTCAGCGAGATCAAGCCGCGGGATATAATCGCGTGGCAGAACGAGATGCTGAACTACCGGGACAAAAACGGCAAGGCCTACTCGCCGACCTACCTCAAGACGCTCCATGGACAGCTCAGTGCCATTCTGAACCACGCCGTCCGGTTCTATGGGCTGAAATCAAATGCAGCAACCACAGCCGGGTGCATGGGGTCGGAAAAGCACAAGGAGATGCTCTTCTGGACGAAGGAGGAGTACCTCAAGTTCGCAGAGGTCATGATGGACAAGCCGCAATCCTACTACGCCTTTGAAGTCCTCTACTGGTGTGGCATCCGGGAGGGCGAGCTGCTGGCTCTGACCCCGGCAGACTTCGACTTGGACAAGGGGCTGCTCTCCATCACCAAATCCTATCAAAGGCTGAAAGGCCGGGATGTGATCACTGACCCGAAAACGCCCAAGAGCGTCCGGGTCATCCAGATGCCACAGTTTCTGACGGACGAGATCAGGGATTACCTGAAATCCCTCTACAAAGTCCAGCCAGACCAGCGGATCTTTGAGGTGACCAAGAGCTACCTGCACCACGAGATGGACAGGGGAGCCAAGTCAGCCGGAGTAAAGCGGATACGAATCCACGACCTGCGGCACTCCCATGTGTCGCTGCTGATCGAGATGGGATTCTCGGCTCTGGCGATAGCGGACCGGGTAGGGCATGAGAGCGTGGACATCACCTATAAGTATGCGCACCTCTTCCCCTCAAAGCAGCAGGAGATGGCGCAGAAGCTGGACATGGAGCGAAAGGAAGGATGAAAATGGAACGGGTACTCGATAGGCAAGGCCGCTGGCGGAACAAGGTGGTGGCCTTCCGAATGTCACCAGAGGAGGATGCACTGCTGGATGCAAAGGTCAGGCTTTCGGGTCTGACCAAGCAGGAGTATATCATTCGCCGCCTGACTGACCGGAAAATCACGGTAGTGGGCAATCCAAGGGTATACAAAGCCCTACGGGAACAAATGGCTGCGATTTATTCGGAATTACAGCGCCTGACGGTAACTGAAGAAATCTCACCTGACCTGTTGGAAACGATTCAAATGGTGGCTCTGACGTTGAATGGGCTCAAGGAGGAATGTGAATGACAGACAATAGAAAAACGACCGTACCGGGTGCATCTGTTGGCGCAGATGCGGTACAGTCGTCTCACAAAACTAGCACCAATATTATAACAAATTCGGACAAGCAAATCAATCTGCAAGCCGCGATAAAAGCAAACAATTTCGGGCTGAATACGGTATCAATGACCGAACTGTATGACACGGTCTATCCACCAAGGAAACCAATCGTGAATGACCTGCTTTACAGCGGAACGTACCTCTTCGTAGGTGCGCCCAAGGTGGGCAAATCGTTCTTCATGGGGCAGCTTGCCTACCATGTGGCGATGGGGCTTCCTCTATGGGATTACGAGGTGCATCAGGGCACCGTCCTCTATCTGGCGTTGGAGGACGATTACGCCCGATTGCAGCGGCGGCTCTCCCGGATGTTCGGTGTGGAGGAAACCAGCAACCTCTACTTCGCAACGCAGGCCAAGTCCGTGAGCGAGGGACTTGACCAGCAATTGGAAGGCTTCATCCGGGAGCACCCGGATGTACGGCTCATCATCATCGACACCCTGCAGAAGGTGCGGGAGATCGGCGGGGACCGATACAGCTATGCCAGCGACTACGAAATCGTGACCAGGCTGAAAACCTTCAGCGACAGGTACGGCATCTGCCTGCTGGTGGTTCATCACACCCGGAAGATGGAAGCCGAGGACAGCTTTGATATGATCTCCGGCACCAACGGTCTGCTGGGTGCAGCGGATGGCGCGTTCATTATGCAGAAGAAGCGGCGTACGGACAACACCGCACTACTGGACATCGTGGGGCGTGACCAGCCGGATCAGGAGCTGACATTGGAGTTTAACCGGGAACGCTGCGTGTGGGAGTTCCAAGGAGTCGAAACGGAACTTTGGAAGCTGCCGCCCGACCCGCTTCTGGAAGCGGTGGCAAAGATGCTCACCCCGGAACAGCCGGAGTGGAGCGGTGCGCCCACGGAACTGCTGGAACGTCTGCCGGGTGTGAGCATACAGGCAAACATCCTGACCCGGAAGCTGAATGTGAGTGCCGACAGGCTCTACAACGACTATGGGATTCGGTACGAAAGCAGGCGCACCCATGAGGGCAGGGTGGTCAAATTAACGCTGGAAAATTCTGGGGCGTGACGATTCGTGACGGTTGTGACGGTATTTTTGCTACTATGTAAAATATCGTCACAATCGACACAACCGACACGGGATAGTGATAATGATGAAAAACGTGCAAATTTCACAGGAACTTTTCGTTGCCTTGCTGCATTATCATTTGAGCGGCGAAAATGAGTACGAAGAGATTATTGAACAGGGTTTGGAGCAAAAATTGGATGCAATGCTGCGGCATGAACTGTATGCCCAGTATAAGACGGCACCTACCGAGGAACAGAGGGAACAGGCCAGACGTGAGTATCTGGACAGGCGTGGAGTGCCAGAGAGCTTCCGCTGGTGATTCCCTCTATTTGCGAAGGACAGGAGCGTGACACGCTCCTGTGAACAGCCAATAAGCAGGAAGGTGGTGTTGGTCGGGGCAGCAAGTCAGGGCGCAGCGAAACCCCGTCCGCAGACGGATAGCCCCCGGCAGGGCGCAAAGGCATCTTTTGATGGACGGAACGTCTGTCAAAAGTGCTTTTGCGTTACTTTCGGCGAAAGTAACAAAGCCTGATGCAGTGTCCGGCACTAGTACCTTCTCCCAGAGAAAGGATGTGCGATTGAAAAGAACTATTTCCGCAATGCGGGGTCCCGGCTCCCTCAACCATAACCGGAGAAGTTTCACCGCTGATAACGTAGACCCGGAGCGCAGCAGCCTGAATGTTGTGTACCGGGATGAACCGATTCAGAAGGTGTACCACGAACTGTTTGACGAGGTAGTGAACCGCTACAACGCCAAGCAGAAGCGCAAGGACCGCTGTATCAACGACTACTATGAGCACCTGCGGACAGGCAAGCAGGAAAAGCTCTTCCATGAGCTGATTGTCCAGATCGGCAACAAAGATGATATGGGTGTCCTGACCGAGAACGGCGCACTGGCAAAGGAACTGCTGGACGAGTATATGCAGGGCTTCCAAGAACGTAACCCGACACTGCGGGTGTTCGGAGCATTCCTCCACATGGATGAAGCTACGCCCCATCTGCACATCGATTTCGTGCCGTATGTGTCCGGCTGGAAGGGCAAAGGACTGGACACCAAGGTTTCCCTGAAGCAGGCTCTGAAGGCCTTGGGCTTTGCAGGCGGCTCCAAGCGGGAATCCGAGCTGAACCAGTGGATCAACGCCGAGAAGGAGCAGCTTGCTGCCGTGATGGAGAGGCACGGCATCGAGTGGGAACAGAAAGGCACCCACGAAGAGCACCTGTCTGTGCTGGACTTCAAAAAGCAGGAGCGTAGTAAAGAGGTAGCGGCTCTGGAAGCTGCCAAGCAGGAATGCCAGACCGACCTGACCGAGATGCAGGAGCAACTGGAAACAGCGCAGACAGCCGTAGAAGCCGCTGAACAGCGGGTACAGAAAGCAGAGCTGACCTACCAGAAGCAGAGCCAGAAGCTGAACAAGCTGGCTCCCATTATGGAAGGTTTGGAAAACCTGTCAGCGCAATACTCCCAGCGGCCAGAAGAATGGGTGCCAGAAGCAGCCACATTTGAGACCGCCAAGAGCTATCGGGAGAAGAAGGCCATGCCGCTGATCCAGAAGTTGGTGAAGGTACTCTTTGCCCTCCATCGGAAGTACTGGGAGGTTAAGAACGAGAGGGATAAGTACCAGTATTTCTATCAGGATGAGAAGAAGGCTACCCATCATCTAAGCCAGCGGCTGAAAGAGGTGAAGGCAGAAAATGAGCAGCTCTATGCGATGAAACGTGATTTCAGGCGAGTATGGAACTATTTCGGTGCCGAAAAGATGCAGCAGGTCATTGGGCTTATGAGGGAGCAGGAGCAGACTGCGGATAGAAGCCAGAAGAAGAACAGGCAGAACAGCGTAGAACTGTAAGCATAGTAGACCCCCGCCAGCGGATGTTGGCGGGGGTCTGCTATATGGAAAGTCAGATAATTAAGATGCTCACAGCAAATTGTTTGCAAAAATGGCGATGAACAGTTTTGCGTGGACTTGACGTGTTAAATAAAAAATAATATAATCAATACTGAGAAAGTTTAACTATTACAGCATGCTGTACGAACGATAACAGGAGGAAGGAAAATGAATCAGAGCTCCTGCTTTCAAAATAACCTTGTGGATTTATCAAATGCTCCTTGGACAATGCACGAATTCTTTGCGGGGAGTGGATTGGTAGCATATGGTTTGAAAGGTATGTTCAAACCGATTTGGGCTAATGATATTAGTGAACAGAAGGCAGCCGTATACAAAGAGAATTTTGGTGACGGCTATTTTAAACTTGATGATATTAAAAATATAGATGGGAAAAATCTTCCGTTTGCGAATCTCTCGTGGGCAAGCTTTCCGTGCCAAGATTTGTCTTTAGCAGGATCTTTAGGTGGAATTCATGCATCACGTAGTGGATTGGTATGGGAATGGCTACGCGTTTTAGACGAAATGCCTAATAAGCCCAAAATTTTACTGTTGGAGAATGTTCTGGGGTTGTTGTCAACTAATGGTGGAGACAATTATAGAGTTCTCCATATGTCATTAGTGGAGCGTGGATACCGTTGTGGCGCAATTGTATTAAATGCATCTCATTTTGTGCCGCAGTCAAGACCGAGGGTTTTTGTCATAGCGGTTCAAAAGGAATGCGAGATTCCGGAAGAAATAGTTCGGAATGAACCCTGCTGGCTTCATAATAAAGTGGCAGTAAAGCTTGGAAAAAATCTTCCGGACTGGATTTGGTGGTATACAGAAAAACCCGCTCGAAGAAAATTGATGCTTAAAGATGTTGTGGAAGAACAAACTCAATTCGATAAAGATGAAGCGCTAAGATTAGTGCCTCCAAAGCATCAGCAAAAACTTGATATGTTAGATACAGTGTATGCTACTGGATATAGGCGTACTCGCAATGGAAAACAACAACTGGAACTTCGATTTGATGGAATTGCGGGATGTCTTCGAACACCAGAAGGTGGAAGCAGTAAGCAATATTTGGTGGTAAAAAAAGACGGGACAGTGCATGCTAGACTGTTAACAGTACGTGAAACGGCACGTCTTATGGGAGCACCAGATAGCTTTCAATTACCGGGAAGCCAAAATGATGGATATAAGGCGATGGGGGATGCAGTGGCAAAACCGGTTGCTGAATTTTTGGGAAAGCGGTTTTTAGCTAAGATTGCGGAGGCAGTATATCAATGAAAAGTGCAGAAGATAGATTGAGAGAATTTCAAACACAAAATAATATTGCCACGAAGGGACCACTGTCACTTGTAATACAGTTTACTCGTCTTGTTCGGGATAAAGAATTTCCGTTAAATTCTGATGATTTTCAGACAAGCAGTAAAGGGCAAGTAGCTGGACTTGGTGGGGCAAATTTAAAGAAAATCTTGAAAGAACATGGAATTACGCAACAGTTGTCTGCAGAGGGAGGAAGAACAAGCAGAGGAAGCATGGGTCTTATGATAAAATATGTTGACTTCCTCAATGAGTGGCATATAGAAGAAGCCGTTGATCTCGCTGCCGTAGAAGAATTTTGGGCAGAGCAGATTCGAGAATATTTTAGAAATCAGCCATTTATATTAACGGCGGATACATCAAAGACAATTGGTGCAAATTTAGATGAATTATTTGAACAGGCAAAGAAGCGGCAGAGACAAAACCCCGGAACGCAGTACCTTGGAACGGTGCTGCAACATTTGGTGGCAGCTAAATTATGTATGGTTATGCCGGAGGGCTCATTTGAAATCCATGGAGCTTCTGTAGCTGATGCACCGACAGACAGAAATGGTGATTTCGTAATTCAAAATACAATTGTGCATTGTACAACTATGCCGGGAGCACTGTTGATAGAAAAGTGTAAAGCTAATTTGCGAGCAGGATGCCACCCAGTAATTATAACGATTTTTGAGCGAGTTCATACGGCTTTGAATTTGGCAGAGGATGCTGGATTGGCTGGCCGTGTGGAAGTATGGGACGTTCAGCAATTTTTATCATCAAACATATACGAACATAGCTTTTTTGATGAAAGAAAGCGCAATTCAACTCTTTCAGAGATTATTGTGCGATATAACAAGATTGTTCTTGAAGTGGAGAGTGATCCGAGTTTAAGAATTGAATTTGAGGCGAGGTGAGAACTCGTCATATCAATCGGAAAGTGGTTTTAAAGAAAATGGCAGGAAAACCGATAGAGGTGTACTCTTTTTTCTCTGGTGCAGGATTTTTGGACTTGGGCTTTGAAGAAGCAGGATTTGATATTGTGTTTGTTAATGAATTTAATAAACAATTTTTGAACGTATATCAATATGCTCGGCGTAATAATGAAAAGTTACCACAGTATGGCTATAGTAATGAGGACATTAGAAATTTTTTATCCGATGAAAATTGGTATAGTAGATTTCCACGGTACAATGACAGGACGAATAAATTGATAGGATTTATTGGAGGGCCACCATGTCCTGATTTCTCTGTTGCAGGAAAAAACGAAGGAGAAACAGGTGTAAATGGGCAGTTAACATCTGTGTATGTTGACTTGATTGTTTGCCGTGAACCGGATTTCTTTGTTTTTGAAAATGTAAAAGGCTTATATAGAACCCAAAAACATCGAGAATTTTATGAGAAGCTAAAGGGCAGACTCGAAAAGAGTGGATATGTCTTATTTGACGCAGTAGAAAACGCTATAGAGTATGGAGCTCCGCAGTATAGAGAGCGGCTGTTTTTGATAGGTTTTAGAAAAAAAGTTTTTGGTAATCAAATCGATTATAAGATTGGAAACAATCATAAATATAATCTAAATGATATAAATCGATGCTCTTGGCCGAGTACAGCACCTTTTGTGGAAAATGGCAAGCTAAATAAGCCCGCTAATATAATAGAAGAACTTACAGTGCAATATTGGTTTGAGAAGAATGATGTGTTAAATCATCCAAACGAAAAAGATGTTTTTAAAATTAAAAATAGGAGAAAATATTACAATATAGAGGAAGGAGCAGTAAAAGGAAAATCATTTAAGCGGCTACATCGATGGAGATATTCTCCCACAGCAGCATATGGTAATAACGAAGTTCACTTACATCCGTATTTTCCAAGAAGAATTAGTGTTGCGGAAGCACTCGCAATACAATCCCTTCCTGAATGGTTTGAGCTTCCAGAAGAACTGCCGGTTTCAAAGAAGTTTAAGACAGTTGGAAATGGTGTGCCGTATTTGTTGGCATACGGAATTGCAGACGAATTATATAAATGGCTGGTGAATAGATAATGGAAGGTCAAGTAGAATTAAAGAAAGATTTGATGACGCTTGAGCCCGAGGAGTTTTATTTTAAGCATATTGTTAAATCTCGAAATTGGTATTTTTCAGAATATCTTCATATTCCTCCGGAAGAAATAGTTGATAAAATGGACTATTTTAAAGAAATAGTGTCAATAAAGTTGGGAATAAGCTTTCACAGTTTGCAAATTGTTGGTAGTGCAAAAGTTGGATATAGCTTGTCTCCGAATAAACTGTTTAAACCTTTTCATGATGAAGAACCCAATACGCCTTCCTCTGATATTGATATAGCAATTGTCTCCGAACGATTGTATCAGCATTTTTGGGATGAGGCAAGAAAAAGTAAAAAATTGAAATATAACACAAGATATTATGACCGTATAACAAAATCAATATATAGAGGATATATTAATGAAAAAGATTTGTTGAAAATTGAAGGAGCGGGAAAAGAATGGGAGAATTTGTGTAGACCTATAAATGTTGAATTGCAGGATAAGCTTGGATTTATACATCCTGTTACATATAGAATATATCGAAATTGGGATGATTTACAAGAGTATCAAATAATAGGCATATCAAATGCACGTCGAGTACTGGAGGAAAAGTGAAGTGTTTAATTACACAGACAATAGAAAAAGCATTAAAGATATTTCCAAAATGTTCGAAGAGAAAACATTGATTGTAGATGAATCTTATCAACGTAGGTCAGTTTGGGGAGAAAAAGACAAAGTTCGATTGGTGGAAACTGTCCTTTTAAACTTGATTATTCCAGTATTGTTTTTTTGGAAAGCTGATACAGATGCGGAAACAGGAGAATCTATTACACATATTGTAGATGGACAGCAGAGGATAAAAGCGCTTTGCTCATTTGTAAACAACGACTTTAAGCTGAAGACGCAGTTCCTTTTGGATAAATCGGCCAAAGAAAAATATGGAAATAAATATTTTAAAGATCTTGAATCGGAGGATAAAAAGAATTTTTGGCTGTATCAGTTAATGGTGATAGATATTGATCCGTCTGCAACAAGAGAAGACATTATTACTATGTTTAACCGGCTTAATTTGACGGATTATAATTTGAATGATCAAGAAAAACGTAATAGTATGTCTGGAGAATTTGCATCTTTAGCGCGAGAATTGTCGGATGCACCAATATGGGAAGAAAGACATCTGTTTACAACAACAGACATTAAACGTATGAAAGATGTGGAATTTTGTGCGTCATTGATTTTGTTATATCGAAATGGTATAATTGATCAAACTGACCAAACTGCATTGAATCAAGCGTATGAGGAACTACAAGCAGGATATAAGGATGCAGAAACAGATAAAGAAGCTATAAATAATGCTATTGAACAGATTTCTCAATTTTTTGTGTCAGATGATGTAACCAAATTTTTAAAGAAAAAAACGCAACTGTATACATTGTTTTCAGTGGTGTTTTATATGCAACGTAATAAAATAGGCATTACAGCTGAAAATTTACAGAATTTGGAAAGTTTTGTTGAGCTGTATGCGGTATTCGACAATGATATGGATTTAACGGGAAATATTACAGACACAGAAAAGAAACTTTTTGATTGGTTAAAAAAATATAAATTGGCATCATCAGAAGGACTAAACAAACATACAAATCGTATGATTCGTTTTAATGTTATGAAAGACTTTTTGTTTGGTTTGGATGAAGAACTAAGAGAAGCAATAAAACCGCTACTAAGTAAAATGCAAGCAGAACGAGAAAAAATGCCGCTAGAGCCAATTGAGAATACAGTGGAATAATTAAGGGTATGGAGATTGAAGTATGTGATACTATCCTGATACTAAAAAATCAGCAAGCCACATCTACCACAGCAATCTCATGGAAAAGTGAACATCCAAGGATAGATGCACTAAACAAATTTGTTTAGTGAAAGTCCAAACTTACCGAGCTCGAGTAATGGATCAAAATGCCGAAAGCCTGTATTCATGCGGGTTTTCGGCATTTGTTTTTATCAATGCATGCGCAATTATAGCACTCCGCGTTGCTTTATGCTATAATAGGCAGGTAGCGAGGTGAAGTGTATGAAAAAAACAAGGGATCTGTTCTGGACTTTTTTGAAGATCGGTGCGTTCACATTTGGCGGCGGCTACGCAATGGTGGCCCTGCTGGAACGGGAGTTTGTGGAAGACAAGCAGTGGCTGAGCCGGGAGGAATTTCTCGATATGGTCGCCATTGCGGAGTCCACGCCGGGCCCGGTGGCGGTGAACAGCGCCACCTATGTGGGGTATAAGATCGAAGGGGCAGAGGGGGCCGCGGCATCTACGCTGGCGGTCTGTCTGCCCTCGTTTGTGGTCATCTACCTGATCTCACTGGTGTTTGACCGGTTCTTGCAGCTGTCGGCGGTGGCAAGCGCGTTCCGGGGCATTCAGGTCTGCGTCATCTATCTGATCCTTTCGGCGGGGATGAAGATGCTGAAAAGCCTGTCCGGTACGGCCTTCAACAGGATCATTGTTGCCGGTGTCGTGGCGGCCATGGTGGGCTGCTCGGTGGCGGCGGTGTCCTTCTCGTCCCTCTACTACATCCTGCTCTGCGGGGCGGCAGGGGTGCTGCTCTACCTGTTAAAAAAGCTGCGGAAGGAGGAGAAAGCATGATCTACCTCCAACTGTTCCTCAATTTTCTGATGATCGGAGCGCTCTCCTTTGGCGGCGGCTACGGGATGATCTCGCTGGTGCGGGAGACCGTGCTGCGTTATGGCTGGCTGACCGAAGCAGAATTCCTGAGCTTTGTCGCCGTTTCCGAGTCCACCCCGGGCCCGCTGGCAATCAATATGGCAACCTTTATCGGGTCATCACAGGGCGGCTTTCCGGGGGCGCTGATCGCTACGCTGGGGGTGGTGCTGCCCTCGTTCTTCATCATCCTGCTGATCGCGGCGGTGCTGAAAAACCTGATGAAGTATGCGGGCGTGGAAGCCTTTCTTTCCGGTGTGCGGCCCTGTGTGGTGGCCATGATCCTGGCGACCGCGCTGAACATGATGCTCTCCACACTGGGCGGCATCAAAACGCTGGCGGATGGATTTGCACCGGATGCGAGATCGATCCTTGTGTTCGCTGTTTTATGGGCGGTGCATTTTGTCTGGAAGAAGCGGACGCAAAAAGCCCCGTCGCCCATCGGAATGATCCTGTTGGCGGCGGGACTGGGAATCCTGTTCTGGGGCGTATGAGAGATCATCGCCCTTTTTTTGTGGCTCAGTGCTCCACGAATTCGCCGCGCAGGGCGAACATGTGGTCCATGGGGCCGGAGCCTTTGCCCAGATCGAGCATGGCGGACAGGCAGCCTGAAATATATGCCTTGGCCCGCTCTACGGCGGCATCCAGGGGATAGCCCTTTGCCAGATTGGAGGCAATGGCGCTGGACAGGGTGCAGCCGGTGCCGTGGGTGTTGGGGTTGGCGATGCGCTCGCCGTGGAACCACTTGCCGCTGCCGTTGCGCCAGAGCAGATCGTCGGCATCGTTCACCTTGTGGCCGCCCTTGCAGAGCACGGCACAGCCGTATTTTTCGCTGATGCACTTTGCAGCGGCCTCCATCCCGGCGGCATCGGTGATGGTCATGCCGGACAGGATCTCAGCCTCCGGAATGTTGGGCGTGACCACCTCGGCCATGGGCAGAAGCTGCCCGGTCAGGATCTGGATGGCGCTGTCCTGCAGCAGCTTGGAGCCGGAGGTGGCCACCATCACGGGATCGACCACGATGTGCTTGGCATCGTACTGGCGCAGCTTTTTTGCAATGGTCTCAATGAGCGCAGACGACGATACCATGCCGATCTTGATGGCATCCGGGTAGATATCGGTGAACACCGCATCCAGCTGCTGGGCCAGAAATTCGGGTGTGGTCTCAAAGATGCCGGTCACGCCGGTGGTGTTCTGGGCCGTCAGAGCCGTGATGGCGCTCAGGGCAAACACGCCGTTGGCGGTCATGGTCTTGATGTCGGCCTGAATGCCTGCGCCGCCGCTGGAGTCGCTTCCGGCAATGGTCAATGCTGTTTTCATAAGGAAAATCCCCCTTTTTCCTCTCAGCATAGCACAGTCCGGCGGCATTTGCAAGGAAAACCAGCCCGCCCTCTTTTCTGCCGGAGAAAAGCGTGATAAAATAAGGCAAAAACGAAACTGGGAGAGAATACAATGAACATCACGGTATATCTGGGCGCAAACGAGGGCAAGGATCCGGCCCTGAAGCAGGCGGTGCAGGAGCTGGGAAGGTGGATCGGGGAGAGCGGGAACGCGCTGGTGTACGGCGGCTCCCGCTGCGGCCTGATGGGAGAGATCGCCGAAAGCACCCTGAACGCCGGGGGCGAAGTGACCGGCGTGGAACCGGAGTTTTTTGTGCAGGGAGAGCTGCAGCACGAGGGGCTGACGGAGCTGATCGTGACAAAGGATATGACTGAGCGCAAAATGAGGATGATCGCGCTGGGGGATGCGTTTATTGCGTTTCCCGGCGGCACCGGCACACTGGAGGAGATCGCTGAGGTGATGTCCAAGGTGTCGCTCAGGCATCTGGATGCGCCCTGCATCCTCTATAACCTGCACGGCTACTACGATGGCCTGAAAGCCCTGCTTGCCCGGATGATCGAAAAGGGGCTCTCCTCCCCGGAACGCCAGCAGGGGATCTATTTTGTAGAGGACCTGGAGCAGATCAAGGAAATTTTGCAGAAATCCTTTTGAAGATCCTGTTTAGGGTCGCTCTCTGCACACCTCCTGCCGCCCCGGCATAGACCGGGAAAAGGGGGAGTGCGATTTGGAACAGATTTTCCTGACGGCGGCGGTATTGCTGCTGCCGATGCTCTGCACCACGGCTGGTGCGGCTGGTGTGTTCCTGCTGCGAAAGACCGGGGAGCCTGCCACCCGGCGGATGCTCTGCGGCATGGCGGCGGGCATCATGCTGGCGGCCAGCGTATGGAGCCTGCTTTTGCCGGCCATTGAGCGGGCAGAGCAGGGGCCGCTGCCTGCATGGGTCCCGCCTGCCGTGGGTCTGCTGCTGGGTGCGGTGGGACTTTTGCGGCTGGAAACGCTGGCAGGCCGCCTGCTGAATGCCGGGCCGGGCCGCAGTGGGCGGATGGTGCTGGCAGTCACCCTGCACAACCTGCCCGAGGGCATGGTGGTGGGCCTTGCTGCCGCGCTGGCCCTGCGGGGAGAACCGGATGCCATCAGCGGGGCGCTGGCCCTTGCGCTGGGCATTGGGCTGCAGAATATTCCAGAGGGGGCTGCGGTCAGTCTGCCGCTGGCGCAGGAGGGCAGGTCTAAGCGCCGCGCCTTTGCGGCGGGGGCTGCCTCCGGGCTTGTGGAGCCGCTGGGGGGCCTGCTGGCCCTTGCGCTGGCCGGGTGGGTCAGTGCGGCCCTGCCCTGGCTGATGAGCCTTGCCGCCGGGTGCATGGTCTGCGTGACGGCACAGGAGATGATCCCGGAAGCCGTGGAGGCAGACGAGCCGGCGGGGGTCATCAGTGTGGTGGCAGGGTTTGCCCTGATGATGGCGCTGGATGTTGCCCTGTAACGCAAAAAGGAGACCGCGCGGGGCGGTCTCCTTTTTTGTCTGTCAGTGTGCTTCGAGTATTTCGGCCTGCAGGGCATCCAGCTGCTCAAAGCTGTACAGCCGGTTCAGCGCCTCTATCAGCTCCTTTTTGGAGAGCCGGGGCGGCAGGCCCAGCGCGTTGAGCAGCTGGTATTTCCGCTCGGCACTGCCCGGGGTGCCGGAAAGGCCCCAGTTGTACAGGTCGGTGTAGGTGATCTGCCGACCCTCCGGGCGGGCAGGCTCGGCTCCGGCTTCTGCGCCCAGTGCATCCCGCAGGCATTGCAGGACGATGGCATCGTCCACGCCTTCCACGCCCAGCAGGCCTTCTTTGCCGGGCTGTGGCTTCCGCTTTTCCTTGCCATGGATGGCGGGCACATAGGCCTGCACCACGTTTTCTGCCCCCACCAGATTGGTGATGTAGGTGCGGATGCGGAACCCGGCGGCATCAGAATCGGTGAAGAGGATCAGGCCGTTTTTTTTCGCCAGGGCTTTCAGCAGCTGCTGGCGTTTTTTGTCCTTGTAGATGCCAAAGCCGTCTGTCAGCAGGATCATGGCATCGGTCAGGTGGGAAAGGCGGGCGGCATCGTATTTGCCCTCCACCACCAGAACCCGGTCGGTGTGCAGCAGTTCTCGTTCGCTCATCGTCCGCTCCCCGCCAGCGCCAGACGGCAGAGTGCTGCTTCCAGCAGGGTCTGCACATCCACGGGCTGGCTCTTCAAACTTTTATCGAGGTCCAGCAGCACCTGCAGGCAGGTCTCCAGCTGGCCCAGCGTGTAATGTGATGCCGTTTCGGCTGAGCGCTTGAGCCGGTAGTCGCTGCCCTTGTAGCCAAAATCCTTGAACACGGCGGCGTAGTTCTTCCGTTTGGAAGCACCCAGCTTGACCCGGTACAGGTCTACATAGCTGCCGATCATTGCGCCGGTGATGGCAATGGGCTCCTGCTGTAAGCGCAGCAGGGTCTGCAGCTTTTTGCAGGCACCGGTGGCGTTCTTGGCGGTGATCATCCGGATCATCTCAAACACATCCGCTTCCAGGCTCACGGTGCCCATCTCGGCCACCATGGCGGCGGTAACGGTCTGATAGCCGGAAAGGGCACAGAGCTTGTCTACCTCATTTTCCAGCAGAAAGGGATCTTCGCCGCACCGCTCCAGCAGGGCTGCGGCAGCGCCCTCGGGCAGGGTGGTATCCTGCGCCTTAGCCCGCTCAATCAGCATCATCTTCAGCTCGTAGGGCTTGGGTTTGGAGAGCTCTTCGGCAAAGCCCAGCTTCTTGCATTCGGCAATCAGCTTTTGTGCCCGCTTGCCGGTCTTGAGCTTGCTGCGCTCCAGCTCGAACACACTGCCCAGCACCACCACGGCATTTTCCAGGCTGGCAAGGGTGCTGCACAGCTCGTCCAGATCCTTGTCGCCGTAGGCGGCGGGGTCAAGCTCGGGCAGCACCACCACGCGGCGGGTGCCAAAGAAGGAAATGGTGCCCGCTGCCATGATAAGCTGCTCGATCTCGGGTGCGGCACCGTCCAGCACGGTGGTCTCCTCATCTGTGTCAGCGCTCAGTATCCGGGCGGCGGCAGACACCGCCTGCCGGACAAGATACCGCTCGCTGGAATAGAAATAGTAGACCGGACAGCCGCGGTCTGCCAGCTGACGCAGTTTGGCTTCCGTTGCCACGGCGGGGCCCCCTTTCAGAAAAGAATACCTTATAAGTGTACCCACCGGGGCGGGAAATGTCAATGCAGGAGGCAGAAGAAAAAACGACAGATGTCTTTTATCGCTTCCGCAAACGTGATATACTGAAAGAAAACGGCCTGCGCCGGAACGGAAAGGGAAGAATACGGATGAAACGAGCCTATTACAACTGCATCCTGTTGGACGGCACCGAACAGATGGAGCCGGTGGCGCACAAGATGGTGCTGGTGGACGGGGAGAAGATCACCGCCATCGTGGAGGAAACCGCCCCCTGTGAAGGGTATGAGAAGGTGGACCTCAAGGGCGGCTACCTGATGCCGGGCCTCATCAACCTGCATGTCCATCTGGCGGGCAACGGCAAGCCCAGCGCAAAGCCCCGGGATAACGCTGCACTGGTGCGCAGGATCCTGAGCAATGGCCTGACCCGGGCGGTGGCCTACCGGCTGGTGTGTAGTTACGCCAAGCTGGAACTGCTGGGCGGCGTGACCACCATCCGCACCGTGGGCGGTCTGGCAGATTTCGATACCTGCTGCCGGGACGACGCGGCAAAGGGGAAGATCCTGGCTCCCCGCATCCTTGCCGCCAACGAGGGCATCTCGGTGCCCGGCGGGCACATGGCAGGCTCGGTGGCGGTGGCGGCCCACAACAATGCCGAAGCGCTGGCCCAGCTCCGCAGGGCCGGTGAACAGGGGGTGGACCTGGTCAAGCTGATGATCACGGGCGGCGTGCTGGATGCCACCCAAAAGGGCACCCCCGGCGAGCTGAAGATGAAGCCTGAGATGGTCCGGGCTGTCTGTGATGAAGCCCACAGGCTGGGTTATCCCGTGGCTGCTCACACCGAATCGCCCGAGGGGGTGAAGGTGGCGCTGGAAAACGGTGTGGACTCCATCGAGCATGGCGCAAAGATGGATGAGGAGACCATCCGGCTCTACAAGGAGCGGGGTGCTTTCGTCTGCACCACCATCTCCCCGGCGCTGCCCTATGCACTGTTTGACCCGGCCATTTCCGGCGCTTCCGAGAAGGACCAGTACAATGGCAGGATCGTCTTTGACGGCGTGGTGGAGAGTGCCAGAACGGCCCTTGCCAACGGCATTCCGGTGGGTCTGGGCAATGACGTGGGCTGCCCCTACGTCACACAGTATGATTTCTGGCGGGAGCTGTGCTACTTCCACAAATACTGCGGCGTGAGCAACCAGTTTGCTCTCTACACGGCCACCCTGCGCAATGCCCGGCTGGCCGGTGTGGGGGATGTGACCGGCTCCATTGAAGCGGGGAAGAGCGCTGATTTCATCGTGACCCGGAAGAACCCGCTGGACGACCTGACTGCCCTGCGCCAGCTGGAGCTGGTGGTCTGCCGCGGCCGTGCCGTGCACAAGCCCGCTCCCAAGCGGAACAAAACGGTGGATGCCCTGCTTGACCCGTATCTGGCATAAATGCTATAATATCCTTAAATTCCGTCCGTGCCAGAGCGGGCGCTGAAAGGATGAAACGCTTACGAAACGCCCCAAGCTAACATTGCAGCTGCAATACAATTCGCCGGTGATCCTGACCTTTTTTCTGCTCTCCCTGGGGGCTTTGTTCCTGGGGCAGTGGACAGGCGGCTGGACCACAAAGCATCTGTTCTGCGTCTACCGCGGTTCTCTGAAAGACCCACTGTTTTACATCCGGCTTTTCGGCCATGTGCTGGGCCATGCCAGCTGGGATCATTTCCTGAACAATATGCTCCTGCTGCTGGTCATCGGCCCGCCGATGGAAGAAAAATATGGCAGCGGCCCCCTGCTCAAGGGCATCCTGCTCACGGCGCTGATCTCGGGTGTTCTGCAGTGTGTGCTCTTCCCCCATACCGCCCTGCTGGGGGCTTCGGGCATCGTGTTCATGCTCATCATGCTGGCATCGCTGTCGGGCTTCTCCGGCGGCATCCCGGTGACCATGCTGCTGGTGGCGGCACTGTATCTGGGCCAGCAGGTGTATGATATCATCTTTGCGCACGATAATGTGGCGAACTTCATGCACATCGTGGGCGGTGTGTGCGGCACAGCCTTTGGATATGTGTATGCCATGCTGCCCCGGAAACGCAGGAGACCGGCTGCCAGAAAAAAGCGATGATCAACAAACGACCCCGGAAAGCTTGACTGCAGCTTTCCGGGGTCGTTTTATGGATTATAATTCGTTCAGGACCCGCCGCGCGGCACGGATGGTCTCCTCACTGGTCTGCCAGACCTCAAACTCGGAGAAGCCGGGCAGGCCCATGGGAACACCTTCCCGCCGGAAGATCGTCCGGCTGTCCAGCACCTGCTTGCCGGACATGTGGAAGGCGTGCGCGCCTGTCTCGGCTGCCAGAGCCGGAAGATTGGCCGGGGTCACGCCCGCCCCCACCAGGATCTCAAGATCAGGCCCGGCGGCCTCCACCAGCCGACGGAGCAGGGAAGCGCCCGCCGGGGCGCTGGCGGCCTGCCCGCTGGTCAGGATGGTGCCAAGGTTCAGCGCTTTGGCCGCTTCCAGCGCCGCAAAGGGGTCTTTGCAGACATCAAAGGCACGGTGCAGGGTGCAGACGACCGGACAGCCAGCGGCCTTTGCAGCGGCCCGGGCGGCCGCGTAGATGGGGTGCAGTGCGTCCACGTCCAGTTCTCCCTCCGGGGTCAGCACACCGGTCACAATGCCGTCCGCACCCGCCTGCACCAGCGCGGCGGCGGTCTCGGCCATCTGGGCAAGCTCATAGCGGTCGTAGCAGAAATCACCGAACCGGGGCCGCAGCAGGGCACGCACCGGCAGGCCGGTCTCGGCCTTGACCTGCCGCACCAGCGCAAGGCTGGGCGTGGTGCCGCCGATGATCAGGTCGGCGCACAGCTCCAGCCGGTCGGCCCCGCCCCGCTTTGCCGCAAGGGCGCTTGCGACACTGTCTACACAAACTTCTAAAGTATAGGGCATAAAAACCTCCCGGGAAGCAGGCCAGCGGGCGATGAAATGGACTGCAACAACAGCGACCGCCGCCAGTGGCGGATGTAGGAAGCTGTTGTTGGGGCCGCGGCCAGCAGGATGCGAGTGCAATTGCACGAAGCAGACGCTGGGAGCCGCAACCCGTACTCACTTGCGTGGGGAATCACCGCCGGCCTGTGGTGGTTACTTTACACTTTCGAGGAACCGCACGAAACCGGCGCGGCCGGCTTCATCCAGCTTGTAGACACCGGCATCTGCCAGCACCTGCGCGAACACCTGGCCTACCTCATCCTGCAGGATGAGGTGGACGCTGTCGCTGTTCAGCTCAGGATGGCGGGCCAGGATCTCCTGTGCCCATGCGGCGTGCTTCTGCAGGGCTTCGGGGTACTGCTCGGCAGGCACCCGGGCCACCAGCATATCTGCCAGATCGAACAGTTCCTGCTTCAGGCGGCTGGGAAGGACTGCCAGACCCATGACCTCGATCAGGCCGATGTTCTCCTTTTTGATGTGGTGGAGCTTTGCATGGGGATGGTAGACCCCCAGCGGGTGCTCCGGGGTGGTGATGTTGTTGCGCAGGACCAGATCCAGCTGATATCTGCCATCCCGCACCCGGGCAATGGGGGTGATGGTGTTGTGGGGCTCGCCGTCCGTCTCGGCAAAGATAAAACTTGCCTCGTCGGTATAGCCGCGCCATGCGGTCAGGATCTTGTCGGCCAGCTCCACCAGACGTTCGTCATCCGCACAGGTCAGGCGGATGCAGCTCATGGGCCAGTGGACGATGCCGGCTTCCACATCCTCAAAGCCGGGGAACACCCAGCTCTTCTCGATGGGGGCCTTGGCCATGGCGAACTCGTAGTGGCCGCCCTGGAAGTGGTCGTGGCTCAGGATGCTGCCGCCCACAATGGGCAGGTCTGCATTGCTGCCCACGAAATAGTGGGGGAACAGGCCCACGAAGTCCAGCAGCTTGCGGAAGGTGGCCCGCTCGATCTTCATGGGGGTGTGCTGGCTGTTGAACACGATGCAGTGCTCGTTGTAGTAGACATAGGGGCTGTACTGCAGATTCCATGCGCTGCCGTTGATGGTCAGCGGGATGATGCGGTGGTTCTCGCGGGCGGGATGGTTCATCCGGCCTGCATAGCCCTCGTTCTCCACGCAGAGCTGGCACTTGGGGTAGGCGCTCTGGGGGGCCAGCTTGGCGGCGGCAATGGCCTTGGGGTCCTTTTCGGGCTTCGAGAGGTTGATGGTGATGTCCAGATCGCCGTAGGGGGTCTTGGTGACCCACTTCACGTCCCGCTTGATGCGGTAGCGGCGGATGTAATCGGTGTCCTGGCTGAATTCATAGAACCAGTCGGTGGCGGCCTGGGGGCCCTCTTCCTCGTACCGCTCCTCAAAGTTGGCGCGGACAATAGAGGGGCGCGGGGTCAGCACGCCCATCAGCTTGGTGTCAAACAGATCGCGGGCGGTGGAATTGTCCTCACACACGCCCCGGGCCACGGCATCGTCCACCAGCGTTTTCAGGATGCTCTCGAGGTCGGTGTAGCAGACATCCCCCTCAGGCTCGGCAAAGCTGTCCAGCTGCATGGTCATCAGCAGCTGATTGCGGATGTAGATCTCGTCATCGGGCAGGATGAGCCCGGTGTCCAGCCCATAGTTGACGAGCTGTTGAATGGCAGTAGAGATCACAACACGGCACCTCCTTCCGGACGGATGGAGAGGATGTGGCACTTGCCTGCGCCCAGAATGGCCTCCATCTCAGCCTTGAAGACATCCAGCTTCTCCAGCGGCACAAAGGCCTGCACGGTGCCGGCAAAGCCGCCGCCGTGAACGCGGACAGCGCCCGCGCCGTTCAGGAAATGCTTTGCGGCGGCAATGGTCACAGCCACTTCCTGATGCTCTTTGTACCCGGCGGGGATGACGTTCTGCAGGTATTCCCAGCTGCTGGTGCCGGATTCGTTGACCAGCTGCAGGAAGGTCTCAAAATCCCCGGCGCGCAGGGCGTTTACCTGCCGGGCAACGCGCTGGTTGTCGGCGTAGATGTGGAAAGCCCGGAGCACAGCCCGGTCGCCGCACTGTTTGCGGCATGCGGGCAGATTTGCAATAAAGGTCTCAAAGGGCACATCCCGCAGGACTTCGCCGCCGCAGACAGCGGCCACGGCGCGGCACTCGTTGGGGATGGCGGCGTATTCATCGGTCAGGTCGGCGTGGTCTGCACCGGAATCCAGGATGCAGAGGGCAAGGCCGGCCTGAGAGAAATCCACCTGCACTGGCTCCACATCGGGGTGGGCAGGATCGGCAAAGTCGATGGTGATAATGTTGCCCACGCTGGAGGCCATCTGATCCATCAGGCCGCAGGGTTTGCCAAAGTAGACGTTCTCTGCCCACTGGCCGATCTGTGCAATGGCAATGGGGGAGACCTTTTCGGCCATGAAGCGGTCGTTCAGGATGACACCGATCAGCACCTCAAAGGCGGCAGAGGACGAAACGCCGCTGCCCTTGGGCACGTTGGAGGAGATGTACACGTCCAGGCCGGAGAGGGCAGCGCCACGCTCCTTGAAGGCCTCACACTCGCCCCGCAGCAGGGCCATGGTGGTGTTCTCTTCCTCCTTGCGGGCAGCAAGGTCGCCAAGGTCGATGACACAGAGGTCATAGCCCTCGCTCTGCACACGCAGCTGGTTCAGGCCGTTGGGGGCAGCGGCAGCGATCATGTCAATGTTCACGCTGCCGGCCAGCACCCGGCCATGCTGGTGGTCGGTGTGGTTGCCGCCGATCTCGGTGCGGCCCGGGGCACTGTACAGTCCGGCCTCGGTGTGGGCACCAAAGGTAGCTTCCAGCCCGTCCAGCACTGCCGCATAGCGTGCGGCGTGGGCAGCGGTCTGCTCCGGCGAACAGCAGTAGAGGGAGGCCAGCCGGGCGGTATGGGTGCCGCCCGCCAGCTCCTGCTTCCAGACAGAAATAGGCTTCATCATGGCGCGTTCCTCCTTGTATAGGTGAATGATTCTTCAAAGGGCCAGGGCCCGTTCTTCTGATTCTATAATATCGGTTCTGTCGAGAAAAGACCATGTATTATTGTTGCATCTGGATGAAAGGTCAACGCAGTTCCGGCGGTCAGCTCCGGGGCGAGAAATCGCCGCCGGTGAGCCCGTCGAGGTTCAGCATCCCTTCCAGCGCGGCAATGTCGGTGGAAACATCCAGCGCATCGGAGGCAAACAGCTTGTCCAGCTGGTTTTCAAATGCGGTGATGAGCAGATCCATGCTCCGCTCAATGCTCTGCTTTGCCTCAGTGATGTTGGTGCCCTGCACATCCTGTGCCGAAAGCTGGGCGTAGGTATTCAGCAGCTTCAGCGCGGTGGGCAGGTAGTAATCCATAAATTTCTGCAGCTGGGCTTTTTTGTCCGGGTCCTTTTTTGCCAGTGCGAAGATGCGGGCGCTGACATCCTCCAGCCGGGAGATCTTGGCCGTCATCACCGGGTCGGGGATGGCATCGTTGGCCTGCCGGAGCTGGCGCTGCAGGGCGGCATACTGATCCTCGGGAGCCGGTGCGGGTGCGGGCTCGGCGGGTCTGGGCGGCTGGGGCGCAGCGCCCCGCACCACCAGCGTGCCGGTGCGGTTGTCGATATAGGCATCGGCCCCGAAATAACCGTGGTCGATGGCGCGCTCCACGGCGGCGCGGCCCCTGTCGGCATCAATGCCCGCGGCTGCAAAGAGTTCGTCCAGCGGGATATTATCCCGGGTCCCAACGATCTTGTCCAGCTGGCGCTCCAGCTTGCGGGCCTGCTTCATCCGCAGGCCCATGGCCAGCGCAGCGCCGCCGCCAATGGTCTGGGCCAGCGCGGTCAGAAACTCGCCCCAGTCGAACCAGTAGCCCCACATGTCAATGATATCGGCAAGGCCTGCAAGGCCCACCACCAGAAAGATGCCGCCGAACACCGTGCAGAGGTTGGTCAGGGTCTTGTGCCGCTTTTTGGCGTTCTGCTGCTCGGCAGTGGGTACATCGTGGCCGTAGACCGGCTCAGTGTCCCGGGCCGGCTGACCGGCACCGGTGTCCTGGGGACGAAAATCGCTGGAATATTCCGCGTTCTCCTGCTCCTTTTTCTCGGCATCCCGGTCGATGGCACGCAGGATGAAGAACAGGATGCCCAGCCAGGGCGACATGGCGAATACTACCAGCAGGGCAATGGTGGGAATGTGGGCAAGAAAATGTTTGCTGCGTCTGGGCTCCATGGGGCAGAATCCTCCTAAAATAAAAAAGCCGTGTTCCACTTTATTATAGCGGAGCACGGCCCTTTTGTTAAGGGGGTAATTTATTTGTGGGAAAGGGAATTACTTCATCAGGCTGCAAACGGCCTCGGCGTAAGCGGCGGGATCATCCACGGGCAGGCCCTCGATCAGCTGTGCCTGTGCATAGAGCAGGCTGCTGTATTTCTTGACCTTGTCGGTATCACCGGTCTCCTGTGCGGCCTTCAGCACGGCGAACACGGGGTGGTTGATGTTCAGTTCCAGCACCTTGTCGCTCTTCACGCCCTCGCTGCAGGGCTGCTTGGAGAGCACCTTCTCCATCTCGATGGACAGGGGGCCGTCGGCGCTCAGGCAGACAGGGTGATCCTTCAGGCGGGTGGAGACCTTGACCTCCTTGACCTTGCCGTCCAGAGCGTCCTTCATGGCATCGAACAGGGGCTTGTTCTCGGCGGTGGCATCTTCAGCGGCCTTTTTCTCGTCCTCGGTCTCAAGGCCCAGATCGCCGCTGTTGACGTTCTTGAACTCCACGGTGCCGTCCTTGCCCTCGGCATCCTTGCGGGGGTAGCTGCGCATGATCTGCAGGCAGAACTCATCCACATCCTCGGTCAGCAGCAGGACATCATAGCCCTTGTCCAGAACCAGCTCGGCGGCGGGGAGCTTTGCCAGACGGTCAGTGGAATCACCGGCGGCAAAGTAGATGAACTTCTGCTCGGCAGGCATCTTGTCCACATACTCCTGCAGGGTGACCATCTTCTGCTCCTTGGCAGACCAGAACAGCAGCAGGTCGCGCAGCAGCTCGGCGTGCATCCCGTAATCAGAGTAAGCGCCGAACTTGATCTGGCGGCCGAATTCCTTCCAGAATGCCTCGTACTTTTCGCGGTCGTTGACCAGCATGGAGTGCAGTTCGTTCTTGATCTTCTTTTCCAGTGCATTGTGGATCAGCTTGAGCTGGTTGTCCTTCTGCAGCATCTCACGGCTGATGTTCAGGCTCAGATCCTGGCTGTCCACAATGCCCTTGACGAAGCTGAAGTAATCGGGCAGCAGGTCTGCGCACTTTTCCATAATGAGCACGCCGGATGCGTACAGAGCCAGACCCTTCTCATACTCCTTGGTGTAGAAATCATAGGGGCGATGGCTGGGCACAAACAGCAGGGCGTTGTAGTTGGCGGTGCCCTCGGTGCGGCTCACGATGACGCGGGCGGGGTCAGAGTAATCGTTGAACTTATCCTTGTAGAAGCTGGCGTATTCCTCGTCGGTGACCTCGCTCTTCTGCTTCTTCCAGATGGGCACCATGCTGTTCAGGGTCTCAAGCTCGGTGTAGGTCTCCCACTCCGGCTTGTAGTCCTCGGGCTTGGGATCGGGTTCGGGCTTCTGGCGGCTCTTTTCCCGCTCCATCTGGATGGGATAGCGCACATAGTCACTGTACTTTTTGACGATGGCCACGATGCCGTATTCATCGAGGAAGTTCTCGTAATTGTCGGTATTGGTGCTGTCCTTGATGTGCAGGATGATGTCGGTACCGGCGGTTTCTTTCTCGGCGGGGGTCAGCTCGTAGCCGTCAGCACCGCTGGACTCCCACTGCCAGGCTTCGTCCGCACCGTATGCCTTGGAGATGACGGTGACCTTGTCGGCGACCATGAAGGCGGAGTAGAAGCCCACGCCGAACTGACCAATGATGTCGATGTTCTCGTCCTTGTTGTCCTTCTTAAAGTCCAGAGAACCGGAGTGGGCGATGGTGCCCAGGTTCTGCTCCAGTTCTTCTTTGGTCATGCCGATGCCGTTATCGGAGACAGTCAGCAGGCGATTGTCCTTGTCGCGGGTGAGCAGGATGCGGAAATCGCCCTTGTTCATGCCCACGGAGGGATCGGTCAGGCTCTTATAATAAAGTTTGTCGATGGCATCCGAAGCGTTGGAGATCAGCTCACGGAGGAAGATCTCCTTGTTGGTGTAGATGGAGTTGATCATCATGTCCATCAGTTTTTTGCTTTCAGCCTGAAATTCTTTCTTCGCCATAATACAAAACCTCTTTTATCGCATATTTGGTGCGCTACATCCGGCAAACCGCCGGAACGCTTAGCACTCATAACTTCTGAGTGCTAATATACAACGACTTGCAGGGAAAATCAAGACTTTTCATAAAAAATTAAAAAAGTAAAGGATCTGCCGCGCGGTGTACCAAATGCCGCTCCGGGCGCGGTTCTTAATATGGAAGGCGAAAATTTCCTGAAAAATTTTCCCACTTTTGCGCAGACTGTGCTATAATGAAGCGAGTATGCCGGAAAAGGATGTGAGAAAATGTCAAAACAGGACGATGCCGCCTACGCATGGTTTCTAAAGGGCTACAATTGCAGTCAAAGCGTGGTGGCGGCGTTTGCACCCCAGCTTGGGCTGACCGAGGAGATAGCGCTGCGCCGACCTGTGCGCAGAGTTCATCGCGGCGCACCCGGAGGGGCGGCACGGCGTTTACAGGGAGGATGCGTAAATGCGGCTTGAGCAACTGGAACTGACCGGCGGCGGTACGCTAACGCTCTACCTGCGGGAGAGCGTGGAGGCTATGCCGCATTTCCGGCAGCGCCCGCTGGTGCTGGTAGTGCCCGGCGGCGGCTATAACCACGTCAGCCCCCGGGAGGGCGACCCTGTGGCGCTGCAATTTGCGGCTGCCGGGTATCACACGGCGGTGCTGCACTACGCAGTAGGGGAGAGCGCCCGGGATGCGCTGCCCATGCGGCAGCTGGCACAGGCAATCGGTCTTGTGCGGCAGCACGCGGAGCAGTGGAATATTCTGCCGGATAAGATCGCCCTGTGCGGCTTTTCGGCAGGCGGGCATCTGGCGCTGTCCGGTGCGGTGTGGGACATCCCCGGCATGGCAGACCAGCCGCGCCCCAACGCTCTGCTGCTGGCTTACCCGGTGGTCACCGCCGAAGAGTACGCCCACCGCGGCAGCTTTGTGCAGCTGACCGGCACGCAGGATACTGCCGCCCACCGGCGTTTTTCGCTGGAGGATAAGGTAAGCCCGACCACCCCGCCGGTGTTCGTCTGGCATACCATGGAGGACGAGACCGTCCCGGTGGAGAACACCCTGCTGCTGCTCGGTGCACTGCACAAGGCGGGCGTTCCGTGTGAGGCACACCTGTTTGAAAAAGGCTGCCACGGCACCAGCATCTCCACCCCAGAAGTGGATGCCGACAGCGCCCACCGCCACCACTGGGTGCAGCTGGCGGTGGAGTGGTTGAATCGTACATTTTGCTTCAGCGCCTGAGATAACCGACCGAAACGGGAAAAGTGTATGCAAATTTTGACCGTACCTACAAAAAATTCACAATTAAACCGTTGACTTGCACAGGCGTATGCCGTATACTGTCCAACGGGGATAAAACCACGAAAGAAGGAAACAAAAATGGTCATGGATCCCACATTGCCGCGCATCAAGGTGCGCGATCTGCTCATGCAGGCATTTCTCACCGGCTGGGAGCGCTCCGATAAGAGCACCGCGCAGGATGAGTACTTACAAAGCTCCATTCAGGTCATCGAAGTGCTGCAGGTGGAACCTGAAAATGTCTACGCCGAGGAGGGCCTGGGCCTGACCGATGGCGACGAGGTGGATCATCTGGACGACCTGCTGCGGGCAGACGGCCAGTGGCTGTATTACGGCGTGGAGAAGGAAAACTTCTTCCTCATCCAGTGGTACCCGGACAAGGCTTCTGCCGAGGCCAAGCTGGCCGAGCTGGAGGCGCTGGGCGACGGCAGGCAGTATCTGGTGGACCTGAGCCTGACCCGCGAAAATCCTTCGGCCGCTGAGAACTTCGGCAGCTCCAACCCGGTTCAGCTGCGGAGCTGAGCTGAGCGTTTCTGACAAAAAGAAAGGGAATTTTCCATGCAGCTTTCACAAACGGAACGGGAGCGCCTGTCCGCTATTCTGGAACAGTACGACCATCACCCCAAGGTGCAGGAAATGCGTGAGTTTATCCAGCACGGTGATGTGACCACCTACCAGCACTGCAAGAATGTGGTCGTGGTCAGCTGCTGGATCAACCACCGCTTTCATTTGGGAGCCGATGAGACCACGCTGGCCGTGGGGGCCTTCCTCCATGATTTCTATCTCTATGACTGGCACAAGCAGGGCTCTTTCCACGGCCTGCGGCATCTGTTTGAGATGCACGGCTTTTCCCACCCGGGGTCTGCCTGTGTGAACGCACAGCGGGTGTTCGGCATTACCAAAAAGGAGCAGAACGTCATTGCAAGCCACATGTGGCCCCTGACCTTCCGCCATATCCCGACCTGCCGCGAGGCGGTCATCGTCTGTCTGGCGGATAAATACTGCGCCATTGTGGAGAGCATGTTCCGCCGCACAAGGGTGGGCGCTGACGAAGAAGAGTGGTAAAGAAGCCGCCGCACTGTTTACATGAAAGAAAGCAAAAGACCAGAGTTGTAACGCCTTTTGGCGAAACAACTCTGGTCTTTTTTGCTGGGGCTTGTGCAACAGCCTCTTTGAGAAAGTGATCTTATTCTGCTCTCAGAGCCTTGACAGGGTCAGAGCGGGAAGCGGTTTTGGCGGGGATGAAGCCGCCCAGAATGGTCAGCACAGTTGCCAGCGCAACCAGCACCACAGCGGCCTTCCAGGGCAGAACGGCCACTACGCTGGTGCCGACGGCGATTTTCTGGATGAGCATGTTGCCCGGAATGAGCAGCAGTCTGCTGAGGCCGATGCCCATGAGGCCCGAGCACAGGCCGATGATGAAGGTCTCGGCGTTGAACACCTCGGAGATGTTCCGCTTGGAAGCACCGATGGCACGCAGGATGCCGATCTCCTTGCGGCGCTCCAGCACGCTGATATAGGTGATGATGCCGATCATAATGGAGGAGACCACCAGCGAGATGGAGACAAAGGCCACCAGCATGTTGGAGATCATGTTGATGATCCTGGTCACGGAGGTCATCAGGGTGCCCACCACATCGGTGTACTGGATCACCTTGTCTTCCGCGCCCTGCTCACGCATGGCGGCATTGTAGCTGTCCAGCACATTGAGGACCTTAGCCTTTTGCTCGAAGTCCAGCGGATAGATGTTGATCTGGCTGGGGTCGTCCTCGCTGGCATAACCAAAGGCCTGCAGGTTGCTTTCGTAGGTGGCGCTGGTGGACATCATTTTCGACTTCATCAGCTCCGCCAGATCGTCCTCGGTCATGTTGAACCGGATGGCATTCCGGAACGCATCTGCGTCGATCTTCAGCGCGCTTTCCATCTGGCTGCCCAGAGAGGAGAAGCGCTCGGTCATCTGGCTCTGCAGATTCGTGCTGATCTGGCCCATGGCCTGCTCCATGGCAGTGCCCAGCTGGGCCTGCAATTCGGCGGCGATCTGTTCCGAGAAGTTTGCCATCACGCTGCCCATGACCTGCTGCAGGGCGGCAGTAAACTGCTCCTGCAGGGCAGCGGTATCGATGAGGCTGCCCATGGAATCCTTCATCAGCTGCTGGAACTGGTCACTGGCGAGATACTGGTCAAAACCGATCTTGTCCAGCCCCAGAATGCCGTTGCCGATGATGTAATCCTTGTAGCCGGTCATCACCTTCTGGGCCAGCTGCTGCATTTTGTCGGCGGGGATGGAAATGTCCATGTTGGCGAACACGTCCGTCAGGGCGCTCATGTCGATGCCGGGCGTTTCGGTCAGATCAAATTGGAAGCTGTCCGGGTCAATGAGGGAGGAAAAATCTACGGAACCATCACTCAGGTCGAACGCGCCGCTCAGGTCAAGATCCAGCTTGCCGGGGTCGAACTGGAAGGCGCTCTCGAGCTGGTCGGTGTCAATGGAGAAGAGGGAAGCCATGTCCACGGCAGCGGTCTGCTCGGTTCCAAAGGGCTCGCCGTTCAGCACATTGGTCTGCGGGTCGGCAAGCTGATCCTGTACCAGCCTGCTCTGGGCGGCGGTGTCCATGACGTGCCGGGTCAGGGAGGCGGGATAGGCGATGCCGGAAGAAAGCATGGCGGCGGAGGCGTTCTCCCTGGGCTGCACCACGCCCACGATGGTCATGGTCTCGCTGTTGGCCACAAGCTCCTGCAGGAAGGCCTTGTCGTCCGATTTGTCCACCCAGGTGCTGTGGGCATCGTCGTACTGGTAGCGGTCGGCCGCGTTGACCAGCTTGAAGGTGCGGCCCAGAAAATCGCTGTACCGGTAGGTCTTGAAATCTTCGGGCACATCCACATTCTGGTTCTGGGCGAATTGCTGGATCATCTTGTCCAGCTCGGCGTTGTCCCGCAGGCCCAGCGCGTAGAGGGCATAATCAGTGATGGAACCATCCGCACCCAGCACGGCAACGCATTCGTTGTAGCTTTCGGGCCAGCGGCCTGCCTTGACCTCGTACTGGGAATGATACAGGGCATCGCTGGCGGGCAGCTGGTAGAACACGCTGGTGTTCATCATGCTGGACATCATGTTGTTGGTCGAGCTGGCGGAGCTGATGCCCAGAGCGGAAAGGGAGGAATCCGGGTTCACCTGCCGGATGCTGCCGTCCGGGTCCTGGCGGTAGATCTGAGGCTGTACATTATAGGAATACTCCACCGAGGAAACGCTCTCCCCGATGCTGCAGGCATCGCTCTCGAGGTAGGTTTTCAGGCTCTTCAGGTCGTTGGAGGTGATGCCGGAAACCATCTGGGTCACGAGCTGGCGCACCGGCACCGTCCCTTCGCCGAGGTCGGGGGCGGCGGGCTGGCCGGGCAGGTCGGCGGACAGCAGGCTGGTCAGATCCATGCCGCTGCGCAGGATCTGCACCGGGTACTCGGAAAGGGTGTCCCGCTCCATATCGGCGATATACTGGTTGACACCGGTGGACAGGGAAATGATCAGCGCAATGCCGATGATGCCGATAGAGCCTGCAAAGGCCGTGAGCAGGGTGCGGGTCTTTTTGGTCCAGAGGTTGTTGAAGCTCAGGGTCAGCGAGGTCCACCACGACATGGAGGAGTGGCCCATGTTCTTGTGAACGGCAGGGGCAAGCTGAGCGGTGTCAGGCTCGTAGGGGGCGGTGTCGGAGCGGATGACACCATCCTTCAGGTTCACGATGCGGGTGGCGTACTGCTGGGCCAGCTCCGGGTTGTGGGTGACCATGACCACCAGCCGGTCCTTTGCCACCTCCTTGAGCAGCTCCATGACCTGGATGCTGGTCTCGCTGTCCAGCGCGCCGGTGGGCTCGTCCGCCAGCAGGATATCCGGATTGTTGACCAGCGCACGGGCAATGGCAACGCGCTGCATCTGGCCGCCGGACATTTCGCTGGGGTGCTTGTGCAGCTGATTGCCCAGCCCCACCTTCTGCAGTGCCTCGGTGGCGCGGCGCTTGCGCTCTGCGCCCGAGATGCCGGAAATGGTCAGGGCCAGCTCCACGTTGGCCAGAACGGTCTGATGGGGGATCAGGTTGTAGCTCTGGAACACAAAGCCGATGGTGTGGTTGCGGTAGGAGTCCCAATCGCGGTCGGTGTACTTTTTGGTGGAGATCCCGTTGATGACAAGGTCACCGCTGTCGTACCGATCCAGGCCGCCGATGATGTTCAGCAGGGTGGTCTTACCGGAGCCGGAGGGGCCCAGGATGGCGACAAATTCGCTGTCACGCAGGTTCAGGCTGACATCATTCAGTGCGGTCTGTACAAGGTCACCGGTTTTGTATTCCTTGCGGATCTTTTTCAGTTGTAGCATAGGCAGGCCTTTCTTATGCGTGCCCGGCGGCGTGTGGGAAATGCCGGACAAAAAACAAAATAACGTAGATATAGTATCAGATGAATGTGAACAAACCATTGCTTTTCGGGAAAGATGGTGTTATGCTGAAGAAGGTGAAAGAAACAAAAATCGACACTTTATGACGTAAATTACAAAAAATAAAGACGCAAAAAGCCGCCATTCCTGCACGGTTCGACGCATAGTGACGTTTTTTCGGGGATTGAATCTTTCCACAGGGCCTTATAAAATAGTATCATACAGTACGCACGGAAGAAAAGTGCGGCAATTTTAAGGCAAAGGGGAAGGTTGGATTGACGGAACGACTCGTTTCAAAGCTGCATGTCGCGCTTTTGAGCTACGACGAGCGGGAGATCCGCGTCCGGAAAAATTATCTGGAGGAGCAGAATCCTGCGATCTGCTGTGTCTGCTTCCACAGCGGCGAGGAGCTGCTGCGGGAGCTGCGCCAGCAGCGCAGTGTGGATATCGTGGTGCTTTCGAGCCAGCTGGAGGATATGGATGGGTATGAGTTCCTCAAGCGGCTCAACAGCCTGCATAACCGCCCGCTGCTGCTGTTGCAGGGGGATGACTGGTACAGCGATGCCACGGCATCGTTCCTGCGGCCGGACGGCAGGCAGTACCTGCCGGAGCGCAGCAGCCTGCTGGATCTGCTGCTGGATCTGCGCAGCTCCACGGACATCGGCATCTTCTGGGTGCTGCCGTTCTGCAAGCAGCTTTATGCGGAGTGGGGCATCCAGCAGCCGGATGTAAATTGTGAATATCTGACCACTGCGCTGCAGGTCGTATGCGGCACGGAGCGGAAGCTGGCCGTGCGCAAGGAGATCCTGCAGACTGTGGCCGAGGAACACCACACCACGGTGGCCGCCGTGGACTGCGGGATGCGCCGCCTGATCGACGGGGTGGAAAAATACAACACCGAAGCCTGGCAGAAATTCAAGCAGGATTACGGCCTGATGGGGCATAGCGTTACCCTGGGCAAGCTGATCTATGCGGGCCGCCAGAAATTGATCGACAGCGGAACGCAGGGACGGAAGGCCGGACGATGAGAAAAAAGAGAGAGAACGGAATGGCAAAAGAGAGCGGGATGGGGGATTTCCCCCGCAAACAATTTGAGAGCGTGCTGCTGCACTCTCTGCGCATCATGGACCAGAACCGGGAATACCTGCAGATGCATCTGGCCCGGACCGGAGACGAAAGGACCCGGCAGGCGCTGGAGGATATGGGGCAGGAGAGCATCCGCCTGGAGCGCACCCTGCGGGAAATGATGGGCCTGCTGGAAGTGGAGATGAACGACAAGCCGTCCATGAAGCCGGTAGACCTGTGCTGGATCCTGATGGAGGCCGCCCAGATGGCCCCGGAGATCGAGAAGCAGCTGGGCATCCGGCTGACCGTGGATCACAGCCCGTTCCGGCGCTGCTATGTCAAGGCGGATGCCCAGGAGGCCGAACAGCTGCTGTTTCATCTGCTTTCCAACGCCCTGCGGGCCGTAAGCCCCGGCGGGCAGATCAAGATCCGGCTCACCCGGGACGACGAGGATCTGTACCTGATCGTGGAGGACGACGGCTGCGGCCTGCCCACCGGTGAAAACTGGATGGAGAACCGCCGCCGCTTCCTGGGCGGTGTGCAGGCAGGGCTGCTGCTCTGCCGCCGTTACTGCGCCCACATGGGGTGGGTGCTTTCCCTCACGCCGCGCGATGCCGGAAGCGGTACCCGGGCAGAGGTGCGCATCCCGCTGGCCGGAACGATGTTTCCCATTGAGGGCAGCGTGGAACTGCACACCATCCATCCGGCACTCACCACAGCTGATGGCCTGCGCTGGCAGATCCTGCGGGAGCTTGCCCTGTTGTCCGATAAAATGGAATGATACGATGTTCAGCGCCCTGCTCCGGGCTTTTCCGGGGCAGGGCGTTTTTGTGTAAAAATCACTCTGAGTAAAGAATCTTAACCGGAATGTAGAAAAACAGGGGAGCTGTATTCGTGAATTTAACAAAATGTTTAACTTTTTGAGCGGAAAATACTATTTTTTGCGTGTAAAATATGGTGACTGGATTGATTGTATCCCGATTTTTGAGTATAATACAACTGTATTTTTATATTGTTCCTCAGGAGGAAAAGCAAGTGAGAGTAGGTCTTGACATCGGAAGCACCACCATCAAGTGCGCGGTGCTGGACGAACATGATGCGCTGATTTATTCAACATACGAGCGTCATTACAGCCATATTCTGGAAAAGGCGCAGGAGCTGCTGCGCCGTATCGATGCAGAGCACCTGCACGGAAACAAGGCTCTGCTGAGCATCTCCGGTTCTGCCGGCATGGGTCTGGCCGACAGCTGCGGCGTGCCCTTTGTGCAGGAGGTGTTCTCCACCCGTGTGGCAGTCAAGCGGTTTGTGCCCGCCACCGACTGCGTGATCGAGCTGGGCGGCGAGGACGCAAAGATCCTGTTCCTGACCAACGGCACCGAGGTCCGCATGAACGGCAGCTGTGCCGGCGGCACCGGTGCCTTTATTGACCAGATGGCCACCCTGCTGAAGATGAGTGCCGACGAGATGAACAAGGCCGCGGAAAAGGCCGAGCGCACCTATACCATCGCGTCCCGCTGCGGCGTGTTTGCCAAAAGTGACGTGCAGCCCCTCATCAATCAGGGCGCGCGCACGGAGGATATCGCCGCCAGCATCTACAAGGCAGTGGTCAATCAGACCATTGCCGGTCTGGCACAGGGCCGCCCCATCAAGGGCAATATCCTGTATCTGGGCGGGCCGCTGACCTTCAGCAGCGTGCTGCGCAAGAGCTTTGATGAGGCGCTGGGGGTCACCGGCACCTGCCCCGAGAACAGCCTGCTCTATGTGGCGCTGGGTGCCGCCCTCTATGCGGACAAGGAGTTCGACCTCTCCGCAGTGGCCGACGCGCTGGACCAGTACGCCGCCACCGCTACTTATGCCAGTGAGCCTCCGCTCTTTGCCAACAAGCAGGAGTATGAGGAATTCCATGCCCGGCACATGTCCCACAGCGTGCCTCATGTGCCTTTCAGCGCCCAGTGCGGCCCGGTGCATATCGGCATCGACTCCGGCTCCACCACCGTCAAGCTGGTGGTGGTGGACGAGAAGAGCCAGATCCTGTACACCAATTACCAGCCCAACCTTGGCAACCCGCTGCCCCTGATCCGGGAACAGCTGATCAAGATCTACCGGGAACACCCCGGCCTGCAGGTGGCCAGTGTGACCACCACCGGCTACGGTGAGGAGCTGGTCAAGAACGCCTTCCGCTGTGATTATGGTCTGGTGGAAACGGTGGCTCATTTCACCGCCGCCAAATACTTTATGCCCGACGTGGATTTTATCATCGACATCGGCGGTCAGGACATGAAGTGCTTCAAGATCGAGGATGGTGCCATCAGCAACATCTTCCTGAACGAGGCCTGCTCCTCCGGCTGCGGCAGCTTTTTGCAGACCTTTGCTCAGGCATTGGGCTATGATGTCAAGGAGTTCGCCGCCCTTGGCCTGTTCGCAGACCGCCCCGTGGATCTGGGCAGCCGCTGCACCGTGTTTATGAACAGCTCGGTCAAGCAGGCCCAGAAGGACGGTGCTTCCATCGAGAACATTTCCGCCGGTCTGTCCATCAGTGTGGTCAAGAACGCGCTGTACAAGGTCATCCGCGCATCCAGCCCCGAGGAGCTGGGCCGCAGGATCGTGGTGCAGGGCGGTACTTTCTACAATGAAGCTGTTCTCCGCGCCTTTGAAAAAGAGATGGGCGTGGAGGTCATCCGCCCCGACATCGCGGGCCTGATGGGTGCCTACGGTGCGGCCCTGTTCGGCCTGCGCCAGAGCCATAAGAACCACCAGGAGACCTCCGCCATGATGAATCTGGCCGAGTTGGAAGCCTTCGACCAGAAGGTGGTCAGCGTCAAGTGCGGCGGCTGCGGCAACCACTGCCAGCTCACCATCAACACCTTTGCCGATGGCCGCAAGTTCATCTCCGGCAACCGCTGCGATAAGCCCGTGACCGGTAAGAGCGAGGACGACAGCCTGAATCTGTACGCCTACAAGCAGCAGCTGCTGGCCGGTTACAAGCCTGTGCCCGGCAAGCGCGGCTCCATTGGCATCCCGCTCTGCCTGAATATGTACGAGCTGCTGCCTTTCTGGTACACCTTCTGGACCAGGCTGGGCTTTGCCGTGCACACCAGCCCGGTGTCCAGCCGGGGGCTGTATCTGGCCGGTCAGGCCACCATCCCCAGCGATACCGCCTGCTTCCCGGCCAAGCTGAGCCACGGCCACATCAAGGCCCTGAGCCAGATGCACCTGGATGCCATCTTCTACCCCTGCCTGACCTACAACTTTGACGAAGGACTGGGCGACAACCACTATAACTGCCCGGTGGTGGCCTATTACCCTGAAGTTCTGGCAGGCAACTGCCCCGAGCTGGAGGGCCAGAAGTTTATCTATGACTATGTGGGCATCCACCGCCCTAAGGACTTTGTCCGCAAGATGGCAAAGGAAGTCCTGCCCAAATACTTCGGCGGCATTTCCGAAAAGGAAGTGCAGGCCGCTGCCGATGCTGCCTACGCCGAGCACGAGGCCCACATGGCCCAGATCCGGGTCAAGGGCAGCGAGATCATTGATGAGGCACGCCGTCAGGGCAAGCGCATCATCGTGCTGGCTGGCCGCCCCTACCACGTTGACCCTGAGATCAACCATGGCATCGACCACCTCATCACCCGCCACGGCGCGGCTGTTGTCACTGAGGACAGCATCTCCAACCGGGTGGAAAAGTTCCCCACCAGTGTGCTGAACCAGTGGACCTACCACAGCCGCCTGTATGCGGCGGCCAAGTACTGCACCACCCAGAAGGATATGGATCTGGTGCAGCTGGTCTCCTTTGGCTGCGGCGTGGATGCCATTACCACCGATGAGACCCGCGAGATCCTGCAGGCAGGCGGTAAGCTCTACACCCAGCTCAAGATCGATGAGATCACCAATCTGGGTGCGGTCAACATCCGTCTGCGCAGCCTGTTCGCCGCTCTGGAGGAGCGCGACGAGGCGGCAGAGGAAAAGGCCGCCCCCAAGGCAGAAGCCTGATACATAGGAGGAACCTATGGAATACAATTATCCCAAATTTACCCCGGAGATGAAGCAGACCCACACCATCCTCATCCCCAACATGGCCATTACCCAATTCCGGTTGCTGGAATACGCCCTGCGCTACGACGGCTACAAGTGCGAGATCCTGGGCAACTGCGGCAGCGCCGTGGCACAGCTTGGCCTGAAATACGTCCACAACGACACCTGCTATCCGGCCCTGCTGGTCATCGGCCAGTTTCTGGACGCCCTGAACAGCGGCAAGTATGACCTGGATCATACGGCCCTGCTCATCACCCAGACCGGCGGCGGCTGCCGTGCTTCCAACTACATCCACCTGCTCCGCAAGGCTCTGGTCAAGGCGGGCTATCCCCAGATCCCCGTTGCCAGCCTGAACTTCTCCGGTCTGGAAAAAGACAGCGGCTTCCAGATGACCCTGCCGCTGGCCCGCCGCGCGCTGGCCTGCATTTTCTACGGCGATATGCTCTGTGCCCTGCGCAATCAGGTGGCCCCCTACGAGAACGAAAAGGGTGCTGCTGACCGGATGGTCGATCTGTGGGTCGAGCGTCTGGGCCGCGTTCTGCTGGCCGGCAAGGGCTTTACTGCCCGGGAAATGAAGCACACCTTCCCGCTCATTGCAAAGGATTTTGCGGCCATCCCCGTGACCCGGGTGCCCAAGGTCAAAGTGGGTGTGGTCGGCGAGATCTACGTCAAATACAGCCCCCTGGGCAACAACGACCTGCAGAAGTTCCTGGAGAGCCAGGACTGTGAGGTGAACTTCCCGGGCCTGATGGGCTTTGTGCAGTACTGCATCTTCAATATGGGCGAGGATCATGTCCTTTACGGCGGCAAGCTGGCCGTCAAGATGGGCACGGATCAATTGCTCAACTGGCTGGACAGTGTGGAGCGTGCCATGCTCAAGGCCACAGCCGATGCCGGGTTCTACGCCCCCGGGCCCTTCAAGGAGCTGGTGGAAAAGCCCCACGGCATCATTTCGCTGGGGGCCAAGATGGGCGAGGGCTGGCTGCTGACCGCCGAGATGATCGAGCTGGTGCAGGGCGGCTACGGCAACATCGTCTGTGCCCAGCCCTTCGGTTGCCTGCCCAACCATATCGTGGGCAAGGGCATGGTGAACAAGATCCGTGCCCTGTATCCCAGCGCCAATATCACCCCCATCGATTACGACCCCAGCGCCACCCGGGTCAACCAGGAAAACCGCATCAAGCTGATGCTGGCAGTCGCCAAGGAGCGCCTGAACGCCCCGGCGCAGGCCGCCCCCCTGACGGCAGAAGAGATCGCCGGTGGGGCTCCCCGGGTCGAGACCACGGTATAATTTTTTCTAAACAGCAACACTCCCCTTCGGGCAGGACCGTGTGCCGCACGGCTCCACCCGAAGGGGAGTGTTTTTTTGTCTCAGCTGCAGAGATACCGCCGCTCGAACTCCTCAGCCGGGATGGCCTTGGAGAACCAGAAGCCCTGCGCACCGTCGCAGTCCAGCGAGCGGAGGAGCTGCACCTGCTCCTCGGTCTCGATGCCCTCGCAGATGACGTTGTAGCCCAGCCGTTTGACCAGATGTACGACCTCCCGCAGAAAATCGGTGCCCCGCGCGTTGGAGCTGCACCGGGTCAGAAAGAGCTTGTCCAGTTTGATGGTGTTCACGGGGATATCCACTATGTTGTTCAGCAGGGAACTGCCTGCGCCGAAATCGTCCAGCGAGGTCTGCATTCCATCGCTCTGGAAGGAGGAAAGCAGGCGCTTCACCCGGTCGTACTCCGAGACCACCGCCGTCTCGGTCAGTTCGATCTCCAGCATCCGGGCGCTGATGTTGTGCTTTTCCAGAATTTCGCTGTACTCCTGGGTGGGGGCATCCTCCCGGGCCAGCACCGCCGAGGCATTCACCGCAATGGGCAGCAGTCGGTGCCCGGCCTGTGCATTGCGCTGCAGGAACTGGGCCACCTGCTCGAAGATGTACAGATCCAGCTCAACGATGCGGCCTGTGGATTCCAGAATGGGAATGAACTGGTCAGGGTAGACCACGGTGCCGTCCGGCTTGATCCAGCGGGTCAGCGCCTCGGCCCCGATGACCGAGAGATCCTTGGGCGAGAACTTAGGCTGGAGGTACAGCTTGAATTCGCCGTTCTCAAGCGCCTGCGGCAGGCCGCTCAGCAGCTCGCCGGTCAGGGTCTGCTTGACCTCCAGCTTTTTGTCAAACTGGATGGCAGACACACGGGTGTTGCTGTGCACCTGCTTGCGGGCAAAGTTTGCATTGTCGATGGCGGCAGATGCGCTCAGGCAGCCGGGCTCAATGGCGTACACACCCATCCGCACCCGCAGGCGTACCTCCGGGTAATGCTGGGCCTGATACTGCTCAAACCGGCGGCAGAAGTCATGCCGCGGCTCACGGCGTTCACGGCCAGATGCTTGCTCAGGTAGGCGTTGATGATCTTGGTGATCTCGCCCAGTTCCCGGCGGTTCTGGGGTGTCCAGTACCGCTTGCTGCCGCACACCACATAGGCAATGGCACCCTGATACTCGCCCTCGCCGTACATGGCAGCGTAGACCACCGTCTGTGCTCCGCCCTGCATCAGCAGTGCGCGCCCCTGCGGCGAGTACATTCCCATATTGTCGGCCTGCAGCACGGTGGTGCCGTATTCATCGTAGCTGTGGAACAGGGTCAGGAAGTCCTCCTTGGTAAAGGAGTTACCGTTCAGAGGCACCGGCTCCGCGTGGGGAGAGGTCCACTGGAACTGCCGGGAGACGCTGCGTTCCCGGATGCAGGTGTCCACAATGGTAATGCGGTCCAGCTGCAGCCGGATGCCGACGATCTTCAGGAAGAGGGGAATGGCCGTCTCAAAGCTGTTGTTCTTCTCAAACAGTTCAAAGGCGGTGGAGATCAGGTCGTTGTGCAGGTAGCGTGCATCGATATCGGCTGTTTCCGGGGCGGCAGGAACCGTCTGGGCGTAGCGCCGCAGATTGTCGCAGAACACATACTGGTTGCGGCCGTTCTGCTTGGCCTGATACAGGGCCCAGTCCGCGTTTTCGAACAGCTGGTCAAAGGAATAGCCCGCTGTGTTTTCGGGCAGGAAGCAGGCACCAATGCTGCAGGTCATTCGGTAATCGTTTTCCCAGAACTTGACCTGCTGCACGGATTCCGAAAGCTGGCGGGTCTTCTGGAGCAGGGTGGTGTTGGGGATATCCTTCAAAAACACTACAAATTCATCGCCGCCGAACCGCACCAGAATGTCGCTGGAGCGGAACAGGGTGCGCAGCATCCGGGCAAACTCCTGCAGGACCTTGTCGCCGAACAGATGCCCATAGCGGTCGTTGACATTCTTGAAAAAATCAAGGTCGATGACCAGCATTCCGCAGGAGGCATAGGGATCTTTGGCCTGCAGATAACGGTCGATAAGCTCCTTGCCGGTGCGGTTGTTATACAGCTGGGTCAGGGAATCGTGGCGGGCCTGCTCCAGCAGCTCCTGGGTCTGATTCTTCTGGTCGGTGATGTCCTTTGCGTAGCCTACATAGAGCGTGCCGCGGGCGGGGTCCTCGACCGGGCGGGCATCCACCTCCCGGGAATAATACACCCCCTCCGGCGAGACAAAGCGCATCTCCAGCGGGCCGTACAGCTCACCGGTGAGCAGGGCACGCATCTTCCAGCGGTCCTCCGCGAAGATCGTGGCGTGCTCCGGCTTCTCGGAGCCAAGGTAGGCATCCAGCGTTTCCAGCGTGCGGCTCCGGGTATCGTAGACCCGCAGCTGATCCAGACGGGGGTCATATTCCAACAGAAAAAACCACCGATGCACAAGAAACTGCATCAGCAGGGGATTGTTGATGATCGAATCGATAAACCGAACAGGGACATCCATGGACGACTCCCCACTTTCCGCTTTTTAACCAGTATAACAAAATATGGAAGATGCATCAAGGCAAAACACAAAAATTTCATGGAAAGTGAAAGAAATTTTACCGAAAGTTCTGTCGGGAACGGTTTCGGTGTTCCCGCTCAGGCCGGAACGCCCCACAGCTCGATCGTGGCACCGGCGGCAAGCCGGACGTTGGTGTCCACGGTCAGGGTCAGCCTGCCGAGCTTCTGGCTGGCATCCACATTCTGGCCGCCGCTTCCGGCAGGCAAAACGACCGCAGGTGGTGCACCTGTGGTGCCGGATGCGGCAAAACAGAGATACTGCCCGAAGCAGGGAAGTGCCTGAAAGCTGGCAAAGGTGCGGGTGGGCGGGCTGGACATCGGGCTGCTGGCAGCACAGGGGGCAGAAGCACTGAGCAGCTGGGTACCATCGCTGGTGCTGCAAACCCAGTGCAGCGTGCCCTTGGATTGGCTGCTGCCTGCCTGAAACAGCACCTTCAGCGCCTGCAGTTCGGTGGGAAAGGTGCGCTCAAAGCTGGCAGCGGCGGCGTTCAGGGACACCTTTTCCAGCAGCTCCCACTGGCCGGGATCGCTGGGGTCACCCTTTGGGCCCTGGGGGCCAGGTTCTCCCTGCGGGCCTTGCGGGCCGGGCTCTCCTTTGGGGCCGGTGGGTCCTGCGGCACCGGGCTCTCCCTGCGGTCCGGGTTCCCCCTTTTCGCCCCGGAATGCACCGCTTTCCACAGCTGCTTTCAGCCAGTCGAGCAGGGCCTGCCAGGCGGGTGTGCCGGGCTGGGGCAGGGTGCTGTCCTCCGTGCCGGAATTTTCGGCCACGCAGTAGCACACATCCGCGCTGGTCAGGGTGCGGGTGCCATCGGTGCCCTCAAAGGTGATGCGCCCCTCCCCGGGCACAGCCGTGATGAGGGCGGGTACCTCCACAAGGCCGTCTGCCACCAGCGTGGAGGGGGCAGCGTTCCCATCCGGCAGGTGCCAGAAGGCCCGCAGGGTCATGCCCTGCCACTCGCCGTCGGCTTCCACCCGCAGGGCGTAGATGCCCCGGTTTTTGGTGTAGCCGAAGCGGAGCAGGCCATCGTACCCCTGCAAAGCAGCCCCGCCGCCCGAGGATAAATGGATCTGACGTTCGATCATACAGTTTCACTCCTTTTGTCGTGGTTTTCGCGTTCAAAAAGCTTGACTTTGGTTAGAGTTTCCGGTAAGATTGTGAAAAGACCGCAGAAGGTTTGTGAAATAAAATCTAACCAAAATCAGCTTGTGAGGCTATGATATCTGAACAAATTCAGAAAGTCAAGGAAAAATCTGAATCCGGTTAGAAAACCGGCGTTCTGCACAAGAAGGAGTGCAAAATTTGTGTTTTATGACTGCTACACGGCCCTGTGTCAGGCCAGAGGCATCAGCCGCAGCCGGGCCGCGCAGGAGATGGGCTTGAGCAACTCCACAGTGACCAAATGGAAAAATACCGGAGCGACCCCCTCGGGCGAGACGCTGGCCAGGGTGTCCGCCTATTTTGGCGTGCCGGTGGGGGAACTGCTGGGCGAAGCCGTCCCGTCGGTGCAGGAGGAGCGGAAGCTGCCCGAAGGGGCTGTCCCGTTCGATCCCGCTCTCACGGCTCCGCTGCTGGGCACGGTGCGTGCAGGCCTGCCCATGTATGCGGAAGAAAACATTGAGGGCTACATCCCCATCACCCGGAAAGACGGGGCACGGTACTTCTGGCTCCGTGTCCGGGGCGACAGCATGAACGCCGTGGGCATTTCGGAAAACGACGAGATCCTGGTGCGGGAGCAGCCGGAGGTGGAAAACGGCCAGCTTGCCGTGGTGATGGTCAACGGCGATGAAGCCACCGTGAAATATTTCCGTCAGGAGGGTAGCCTTGTGGTCCTGACCCCCAAAAGCTTTAACCCCGTGCACCAGCCCCAGATCTATGATCTGAAACGGGTGCAGGTGCGGGTGGTCGGCCTTGTGGTGGAGTGCCGCAAGGTGTTCTGAAAAAAAGAAGATGGCCCCTGCGGGGCAGAATAGGAGACTCGCTATGAAATGGAGGTCCGTTCTGTGCACAGCGCTGTTTTTGTGCGGTACCGTGCTGCTTTCTGCCTGCGGCGGGGGAGAGATGCCCGCGCCTGCGGAACCGCCCGCTTCCAGTGAGGTATCGGCTCCCTCTCAGCCGGAGGAAGTGCCCGCCCCCTCGGAATCGGCTTCTTCCAGTGAACCGGAGCCACTTCCGGAACCGGAACCGCCCAAACCGTGGGATGGTATGGTCGTTCCGACTGGTTGTAAGGCGGAGTGGTCAGAGCAACAGGGAAAAATCGTTTTAACTCACTATGAGTATAAAGATGGTGTGAATTTGCACCTTCCAACGGGAAGGGCATATAGCATTGGCTCCAATTGCTTTAAAAATGATTGGAAGCTCAAGTCTGTTGTAATTCCGGAGGATGTAATCGAGATTCGGCAATCTGCGTTTCAGGAGTCTGGATTGTTACAGGTTACTGTACCGATGAATGTCAGGGTGCTTGGAAATGATGTGTTTGCAGACTGTCATTATCTGACACAGGCAGAGATTGAAGGTACAGAAAAGACAGGAGAAAGGGTATTTGCACGCTGTGAATCTCTGCAAAAAGTGAAACTCGGCTATGGAGTGATACGAATAGAAGAAGGCGCTTTTGAGCATACGGGGCTGGTAGAGATTGAATTGCCGACGACATTGGGACAGATTGATAAGCTGGCTTTTAGTTATTGTAAATTGAAGGAGATTATTTATGATGGAGATTGGGAGGCAAAACGATCAGAGTTAGAGAACAACAAAAACATCGGGAAAGAAAATGACCTGTTGCTTGCTGCAAAGCAAAAATAAGCAACTGAACCAAACGCCGTCTCTTGTGCAAAAAGGCAAGAGACGGCGTTTTTGCGTGGAAAAACCGAAACGAAAAATCAGCGATGAATAGCGTGTTTATCAATCTGACCGGAATTTGTGTGACAAAAATACCTATAAACCTATTGACATTCTGGGAAAATGGGTATATCATACGGCCAACGGAAACAAACATCCGCAAGATCAGGAGAAAAGGAGGGGAACAGACATGGACTGGAATGTGATGGTGCAATATCTGCCGCAGTATGAAAAAGCGGCCTGGCTCACCCTGCGTCTGGGTGTGGCCGGTATCTTCTGGGCCATCCTTGTGGGCCTTGTCTGCGCCGTGCTCCAGTACGAAAAGGTGCCGGTGCTGCGCCGTATCGTGGGCGCTTATGTCCAGCTCAGCCGGAACACGCCGCTGCTGGTCCAGCTGTTCTTTCTGTATTACGGCCTGCCCAAGATCGGCATCAAGACCAACGCCGAGCTCTGCGGCATTGCAGGCCTTGCCTTTCTGGGCGGCAGTTACATGGCCGAGGCCTTCCGCAGCGGGCTGGAAGCCATCGAACCCATCCAGACCGAAAGTGCCCTGAGCCTTGGCATGAGACGGCGGCGGTCATTGTGTTCGTGCTCTGGGGCACGGCCGAGATGAGCGACCTCGTCCGCGGTGCCCTCATCGCTATCCCGAAGCATCAGTATGAGAGCAGCGAGGCGCTGGGCATGAGCCGGGCGCAGACCTATTGGTACATCATCATCCCCCAGACGGTGCGGCGGCTCATCCCGCTGTCCATCAACCTCATCACCCGCATGATCAAGACCACCAGTCTGGTGCTGATGATCGGTGTGGTGGGGCCTTCCGGCTGCGGCAAGAGCACCCTGCTGCGCTGTCTGAACGGTCTGGAGCCGGTGCAGGCGGGTCGGGTGAAGCTGGGCAGTGAGACGGTCGCCTACGGCGGCAAGAATCTGGCGGCCCTGCGGCAGCGCATCCTCCTCCTCTGCCGCTTCCGGCTCTGCTGCATCCGGCAGTGCCGTAGTTGCCGGCAGTGACGTGTTCCGCACGCTGGACGAGATCAAGGCGGACGGCACCGTGAACATCGGCGTTTTCTCCGACAAGAACCCATTCGGCTATGTGGACGAGAACGGCGAGTATCAGGGCTATGATGTCTACTTCGCCCGCCGCCTGGCCGAGAATCTGGGCGTGGAGGCAAATTTCGTTTCCACAGAGGCTGCCAACCGCATTGAGTACCTGCACACTGGCAAGGTCGATATCATTCTGGCAAACTTCACCGTCACGCCCGAGCGCGCCGAGGAGGTGGACTTTGCACTGCCCTACATGAACGTTGCACTGGGTGTCATCTCTCCCGACAGCAATGTCATCACCAGTCTGGACAACTGGAACGCTGACGATCAGATAATCGTCATTTCCGGCACCACCGCCGAGACCTACCTGACCAAGGAATATCCTGACATTCCCCTGCAGAAGTATGATTCCTACGCAACCGCCAAGAACGCGCTGGAAAACGGCAATGGCGTTGCATGGGCCAACGACAACACCGAGGTCATCGCCTTTGCAAAGCAGAACTCCGGCTACACGGTGGGCATCCCCTCTCTGGGCAGCCAGGATACCATCGCCCCCGCTGTGAGCAAGGGCAACACCACCCTGCTGGACTGGATCAACGACGAGATCAAGAGCCTGGGCGAGGAGAGCTTCTTCCACAAAGATTACGAGGAGACGCTGGTGGATACCTACGGCCTTGACTATGAGGATGAGCTGGTCGTTGAGGGCGGCGAGACCAACGCATAAATCTGAATTTTAAGATGCAGTAATGAGAAACACCCCGTGCAGAAATGTACAGGGTGTTTCTTTTGTGCGAATCTGTGCAACGATGTATTGACAATGTTGCACAATATGAATATAATAAAAGTGACAAAGGAGCGTGAGAGTATGACGACGGTAAGTGTCCGGATGGATGAGAATCTGAAGCGGGATTTTGATGAGATCTGCAATGAACTGGGCCTTTCGATGACAACAGCCATCACCATGCTGGCCAAGAAGATGACGCGTGAAAAACGCATTCCGTTTGAAGTCTCGATGGATCCCTTTTATAGTGCATCCAATATGGCCGCCCTGAATGACAGCATTGAGGAAATGCGTCAGGGAAAGACTGTAACGAGAACGCTGGAAGAGCTTGAGGCTATGGAACATGAGTAAGATCACCTTCACGGAGCGGGCCTTTGCGGAATATCTGTATTGGCAGTCTCAGGATAAAAAGACGCTGAAACGGATCAACGCATTGCTCAAGGATATTTCGCGCAGCCCGTATGAAGGCATTGGAAAACCGGAAGGGCTGAAAGAAAATCTCAGCGGGTATTGGAGCCGCCGGATCGATGATGTGAACCGGTTGGTCTATCGCATTGAAAATGATCTGATCGAAGTGTACCAGTGCAAGGGACATTACGACGATTGAAGCAAAAAAACGAGGACGGCCAATGGCTGTCCTCGTTTTGCTGTATCTGGGGGATTATACTTCCTCAGTCTCATCATCCTCGTCCTCGTCGTCCTCCTCGTCGGCGAGAGCTTCTGCATGGATGCGCTGGCGCAGGCGGGTGCGGAACTCCTCGGCGGGGATGCCGCTTTGGTTGGGGGTCAGGTCCGGGGCGGGCTTGCCGTCAGGCAGGTGGGCACCAAAGGCCGGCACAAAGAAGAACTTGCGCACGACAAAGATCAACGCAATGGCACCCACGCTGATGAGGTTGTCCAGAGCCGATTCGTGGCCGACCACCATGTGGCGGGCAATGGCGTAGAGCAGCACTTCCAGGCTGCTGCCGGGGCTGTGCTTGGCCAGCATCTTGATGAACTCCACGCCGATGACAATGTCCAGCGCCCGCTCAAGGAAGCCGCGGATCTCTACATCGTTGCCATCAAACAGCAGGCCCGGCATCCACTTGAGCAGGGGGATGAAGCTGAGCAGCAGGCCGATGAGCACCAGCCCGGACAGCACGATCTCCAGCAGGGTGGCGGCCTGAATGATGTAGCTGCGCAGTGCCTTGCGGCTGCGGCTCTCAACATGGGCGGAGTGCGGGGTGTCGGAAGGATGGGACATGATGCGGCATCTCCTTTGCTCAAGATCGTGAAACGAAAAAAGCTGACAAACTTTTCTTAAGTTTAGCAAAGGATTTGAGCAAAGTCAATGAAATGTGCCGAATTTTCTGGGAATTACTGGACGGCTACATAGCCGGAGTGCTCAATGCAGGAACGGCCTGCATCGGTGGAGAGCCATTCGTAGATCCTACGCTCCGGGCTGTCGGCAGCGGAATCCTGCAGGATGGCGGCATAGAATTCGTTGCATAGCGGGTAGCTCTGGTCGGCGATCGTCTCGTTGGAAGGGGTCACGCCATCCACGGCCAGCAGCCGCAGACCGGGCTTGGAGTACATCTGGTCGATGTAGTAGTAGACCGAGAACCCGATGGCGTTGGCAGAGTTGTTATACTCTGCAATGCTGTCCACCAGCTCACCCATGGCGGTGGGGGCCAGCTCGGTGGGGGCCTCCATCAGCGGGCCGCCCTGGATCAGCAGTTTCTGGAACAGGGTCTGGCTGCCGGAGTCCGCCCGCCGCTGGAAGGCAATGATCTCCTGATCCTTGCCGCCCACATCTTTCCAGTTGGTGATCGTTCCGGCGTAGATGTCCTTGAGCTGCTGCAGGGTCAAGCTCTGCACGGGGTTGTCCTCGTTGACGATGAACACCAGCGCGTCCCGGCCAATGGCCTTCTGCTCCAGCGGGTCACCGTCAGCCTTCAGCTCCTCCTTGACGGATTCCGGGGCTTCGTAGGCGATGATGAGCTTGACCGAATCGCCGTAATTGTTGCCATACAGGCCCAGGTTGCGCCAGGCCTGGGCTGTGGTGTTAGTGGTCACGGCGCTCCGGGCGGTCTCCAGATCCAGCCCGGTGGTATCGGCCATGATCTGCGCGATCAGCGGGATGCAGGCCGTGCTGCCATCCGTAATGGGGAATTCATCCACGCTCAGGATGGGCTGTGCGGGCACTTCACTGGCGGCAGAGGAAGCAGGGGCCTCAGAATCAGGCTGAGACGGTGCCGCCCCCGAATCAGAGGAGGCAGGCACGGTATTGCAGGCGGAGAGCAGGGCGGCCGTGGATGCCAGACCCAGACCGGTCAGGAACGCGCGGCGGGAAATTTTGACAGTACGCATGGAAAAACCTCCTTAGAAGAAACCGTTGTCCATTTCGTCGTTGCTGGAAGCGAAGATGCTCTCGGCGTAGAGCCACTGGCCGGTCAGGTCCATCCAGCCGCTCTCAAAGCCCTTGACGGCGGCGAACACGCCCTCGGGCAGGCCGTTGACGCTGTTGGCGTAGTACCCGGCACAAGTGCGCAGACCGCTTACCACCACATCGCCGTCACTGTCCAGAACATCATAGAGCCAGCTGCTGCCGGGGCCGTTGTAGCAGCCGTAGAAGTAGATGCCGTCCTCAGTGGAGAGCAGGGGCGAGTAGTAGTTGTAGGTCTCATTCAGCTTGGCCGGGTCGAGGGTCTTGTGGATGCCGTCCGGCCCGCAGATGTGGATAGCCGTTGCATCATAGTTGTCATTGTCATCCTGCTGGACCCAGGCCCAGCCGTTCCCCTCGGGGTAAATATGGGTGCGCACCTGATTTTCCACCGGGTCGATGGCGGTGTCGGTCAGCAGAACGCCAGTCTGCAGGTCGAACACCCGCACGGTGCCGTCTAGGGCATAGATGGCCAACGTGGCATCATCCGTGTTGGCATCGTAAAGGTCTTTCTCCTCGCCGGTGAGCAGGTCGTGGAACAGATACCGCCCCGCCATTTCGGGGGTGAAGGCATCTGGCTCCGTGACTGCCACGCCGGGCGCATAGTACCGGATGGGCTGGTCATACTCGCAGAGCACGGCGCTTTGCTCCGTGCTGACCAGATCCACCAGCTGGTATCTGCCGTTGTTGTACAGGCTGACCGTGCCTGCACCGGTGTACTGCTGGTAACCGGTCAGCTCCTCGCCGGTGGTGGGGTTGTACAGGCTGTCGGCACCCGTCGTGCCATCCTCGTTGTAGTGGCTCACCACCAGCCAGTCGGTGGGGGCAGAGCTGTCGCTGCTGCTGGCGTAGAAGTTGGAAAGGGCAGACAGCTCTGCCTGATAGACCACCTCGCCCTGCCGATCCTGCACCTGTACAGCGCAGTAGAGGGGCAGGTCATCGCCCCATTCGTTTTCCGGCACATAGTCTGCCGGGACATTGCAGACTTCAAAGGCCAGATAGCTGCCTGCTATGCTGCATCCGTAGGCGTTTTCGGGCACAGCCAGCTCCTCGCCCGTGGCAAGATCAATCACCCGGCAATCGCCCTCGGCGTGGTTGTTGCAGGGGGCATAGGCCATCTGTTCCGGTGCGGTCAGGACCAGCAGGCTGCCGGTCAGGACAGCATCGTAGGCACGGTCAAAGGTCAGGATCTCCTTGCCGCTGCGGTCGCACAGGGCGGTTGCCCGCCCGGTGGGGGTGCCGGGGGCTGACCACTGCCGCAGATAGTACCGCACGGTGCCGGTCAGGGTATCCGGCACCAGATACACGGTCTCACTGCTGGCGGCCTGATACAACACGGTATTGCCGCAGAGCACGGTATTGCCGCCGTTGGAGCCGTTGCTGTACAGGATGCGCAGCTTGCCGTCGTCCAGTGAAGCTGCAGCGGGGCCGGGCGCTTCCTCAGCCTGCGCGGGCTTGGAATCGGGCAGGGGCGAGGCCGGAGGCAGCAGGGAGCAGGAGGCCAGCAGCCCTGCCGCGGCAGACAGACTGAGCACTGCACAGCCGATGCGGAGAACAGAACGTTTCATAAGCGTACCTCACAGGTTTGGCAGAATTTAACTTTCCTATCCTGATTATAATACGAATAAACCGGACGTTCAATTGCAATCGAACGTCCGGTCATGGTTACAGTTTTGTTACAGGGGCGCTTCAGGCCTTGGCAGCCTCGGCTTCGTCCATCCGCACCAGCTGGCGCAGGAAGGGGAAGAGGAAGGGCACGGTGACAAAGAAGGTCAGCACATCGGCGATGGGCTGGCAGATCTCAACACCCAGCAGCCCAAAGGCCCGGGGCAGGGTGAGGATGAGTGGAATGAAAAACACGCCCTGACGGCAGCAGGCCAGAAAGGTGGCCCGGCCCGATTTGCCGATGGACTGGAACAGCATGTTGCCCGCCACGATCACGGGCTGCAGAAGCATGGCAAAGCACTGGAAGCGGAAGGCGGGCAGGGCCACGGCGGTGACTTCGGGATCATCACGGAAGAGGCGGATGAGGGTCTCGGCATTGAACCAGCAGGCAGTGAGAATGACAGAGAGGAAGCAGAAGCTTGCCGCCATGGTGAACAGACAGGCCTGCTGCACACGGCGGTACTTTTTGGCACCATAGTTGAAGCCCGCCACCGGCTGAAAGCCCTGCCCGGTGCCGATGGCCACCGAGATGATGAACATGAAGATGCGGGAAACGATGCTCATGCCGGCCACGGCAGCGTCGCCATAGCCGCGGGCGGCGATGTTCAGCAGCATTCCGCCAATGCTGTTCAGGCCCTGGCGGCCAAAGCTGGGCATACCGGTCATCAGGATGGTGCCGAACTCCGCCGGGCTGCGGGTGACTGCCGTGATCCGGAACTGGCTGACCGTTTTGCCCCGCAGGAACATGGACAGCAGGATGCAGAAGCTGATGGTCTGGCTCAGGGCCGTTGCAAGGCCCGCACCGGCGGTGCCCATGCCCAGCCCAAAGATGAACAGCGGGTCCAGCGCGATGTTCAGCAGGCCGCCGGTGACCAGGCCGATCATGGCAAAGCTGGCCTTGCCCTCATAGCGCAGGATGTTGTTCATCACCAGACTGGACATCATAATGGGAGCGGCCAGCAGGATGTACCGCGCGTAGGCGCAGGCATGGGGCAGGATGGTCTCGGTGCTGCCCAGCAGCATCATAAAATCGGGCAGGGTGAGCAGGCCTGCCGCTGCGATGATGCCGCCGAACACCAGCGCTGTGAAGAAGCTGGTGGAAGCAAACCGGGTGGCGGCATCGGTGTTCTGGCTGCCCAGGCTGCGGCTGATGATGCTGCCGGAGCCGTGGCCCAGCATAAAGCCCAGCGCCTGGAGAATGGCCATCAGACTGGAAACGATGCCCACCGCGCCGGATGCGCTGGTAGAGATCTGGCCCACAAAAAAGGTATCGGCCAGATTATAGATGCTGGTGATGAGCATGCTCAATATCGTGGGAGCCGCCAGGCTCAGGATCAATTTCGGGATGGGGGTCTCCGTCATTTTGCGGAACTGCTCCGCGCTGCGGTCGGCATTTGCCATGAAAAAACCTCGCTTTCTCTTTGACACGATCTTTCAATAAAAACAATCCATTCCAGTATACCGCAGGATCTGTTTTATATCAACCAATTTCTTGCCGGGGTTATTGCAGCAAAAGACCGCCCTGCCCGGCGGCAGAGCGGTCTTGGGTCATGGAAAGGAAAATGACAGTTACAGGGTCTTGCAGAACTCCTTCAGGTAGGCGCGGAAAGCCTCGCCGATCTCGGGGTGCTGCAATGCCAGCTCTACCTGAGCCTCCACCACGCGGAGCTTGTTGCCCATGTCGTAGTGGGTGCCGGTGAACTCCACGGCGGTCATACCGCCGCAGTTGCGGGCATACTCGGCCATGGCATCGGTCAGCTGGATCTCGCCGCCTGCACCGGGCTTGGTGTGGGCGAGGATATCGTAGATCTCAGGGGTCAGCAGCACACGGCCCAGAATGGAGTAGTTGCTGAACTCCTGGCCCTTTTTGGGCTTCTCGATCATGTCATCCACAAAGAAATAGTTGTCGTGGATGGGGGTGGTCTTCAGGCTGCAGTAGCGGCTCACATCGGCCCAGGGCACAGCGGAGACACCCGCAGCCGGGCGGCCGAACTCCTCATAAGCGCGGATGAGCTGGGCGCAGACAGGGTCCTCGCCCCAGATCACGTCGTCGCCGTAGATGACCACGAACGGATCGTCACCGGTAAAGGCCTTTGCCATGCTCACGGCGTGGCCCAGGCCCAGCGTCTGCTTCTGGCGCACAAAGAAGATGTTGGCAAGGTTCGAGATGCCCAGGCACTCCTCCAGCATTTTTTCCTTGCCGGGGGCGGCCAGCTTTTCTTCCAGCTCGGGGCTGCGGTCAAAGTGATCCTCGATGATGCTCTGGCTGCGGCCCAGAATGATCAGAATGTCTGTGATGCCGGACTTGACGGCTTCCTCCACCAGATACTGGATGGCGGGCTTATCCACGATGGGGAGCATCCCCTTGGGCATGGCCTTGGTGGCGGGCAGCACACGGGTGCCCAGACCAGCGGCAGGGATGACAGCCTTCGTAACTTTTTTCATGGTTCGGAACTCCTTCATCATATCATTTCAGGCTGAACGCTCAGCCGTAGACCAGATGGATCAGGGCATCCACATTGGGACCCAGCAGCAGGGTGAACGCGCTGCCGATGACCATGAGCAGGACCAGACAGCCGAGCACGGCGGCCCAGCTGGTGCCGCCCTGAGCGCAGAGCACGGCTTTGCGCTGTGCCGCGTCCGGGAACTCCGCGCGGATGCGGCGGATCTTCTCGGCGGCACTCTGGCGATAGAGCCACTTGCCATACAGGCCGCGCACGATCATCAGCAGGAAGCTGAGCACCGAGCAGACCCGGGAAAGGGTGAGCAGGGTGGAGGTGGAAAGTCCCGGGGCCAGGCTGCTGTCCGTGATCTGCAAAAGGTCAATGAAGGTGGGCAGGGCCAGCACCAGCTCGGCGGCCAGAAAGGCGAACGCGGGCTTCCACGCCTTGCGGTAGAAGAAATAGAACGGGCCGAACAGCATGGCCGAAAAGCTCATGGAGGTCTTGGTGTGGGACAGCTGCATCCGGCAGTAGGCGCTCAGGTAGGCAGGGGAAGCCGGGCCGATGAAATCCGCCCAGTCCTTGCAGGGAATGCCGTCCATGACCTCTTCCTTGCCAAAAGCCGCCTGATAGGTCTGGCGCAGCGGGTCTACCTGCGGGGCTCCGGTCTCCTGGAACTGGCGGTAAAAGGTGGAGTAATCAAACTCCTCGCTGTGCTCGTCCGAATCGGCACGGTCGGCGGGCTCCTGTGCCCCCTCCGGGGGCAGGGCCGCACCGCAGCAGCGGCAGACAGACTCACTGCGCAGGGTGCGCTCGCCGCAGGCAGGGCAGGTGCACAGCTCACTTTCCTGATAAGGGAACTTCCACTCGTATCCGGCGGCGTGGGCCGGGGCATGGATGCAGCGGCCGAGCTTTTCGTAACAATCGCGGTGATAAGGCGCGCCGCAGTCGGGGCAGACAACGATGTCGTCCTGCAGTGTCAGCGGCTTGCCGCAGCCCTCACAGGGGCAGCCATAATATTTGGGCATAAGATCCTCCCGGTATGCTAGTTGAACTTATTATACTCCCTTAAAAGAGAAAAGAAAAGGCAAAAATCTTCAAAATTCCAGTAGGTTGAGTATTTTTCCTCTTTACTTTATCATGGATTCTGGGTATACTAATGAAGTATCTGTGTATAAACTGTATCTTTTGAGGGATTCTTAAAATATGATTACTACTGACGAACTGAAAGTGCAGCTGGCCGATTACGGCACCGCTGTGAAGGACCTGGAGGAAGCACTGGCCATCGACGCTTCCCGCAAGCGCGTGCAGGAGCTGGAGCACACCATGAGCCGCCCCGGCTTTTACGATGACGCTGAGCTGAGCAAGAAGGTCTTTGATGAAGTGGGCGACCTGAAGGGCAAGCTGAACCGCTTTGAAAAACTGCAGGGCCTGTACGATGATGCCGAGACCATGCTGGTGATGCTGGACGAGGAGTACGACCCCGACATGGTGCCCGAGGCAGAGGAAGCCGTGAACGCCGTGGGCAAGGCTGTGGACGAGCTGCAGCTGATGACCATGCTGAATGGTGAGTACGACCACAGCAACGCGATCCTGACCTTCCACGCCGGTACCGGCGGCACCGAGGCGCAGGACTGGGCCGAGATGCTCTACCGCATGTACAACAAGTGGGCACAGGCACACGGCATGACCGTGGAGGTGCTGGATTATCAGGACGGCGATGAGGCCGGCATGAAGAGCGCTTCCATGATGGTCAAGGGTGCCAACGCCTACGGCCTGCTCAAGAGCGAGAACGGCGTGCACCGTCTGGTCCGCGTGTCTCCTTTTGATGCCAACGCCCGCCGCCAGACCAGCTTTGCCTCTCTGGAAGTGATGCCCGAACTGGACAACACCATTCAGGTGGACATCCGCCCTGAGGACATCGAGATGCAGGTGTTCCGTTCCTCCGGTGCCGGCGGCCAGCACATCAACAAGACCTCTTCCGCTGTCCGTCTGATCCACAAGCCCACCGGCGTCGTGGTCAGCTGCCAGACCCAGCGCAGCCAGTTCCAGAACCGTGACTACGCCATGGAAATGCTGAAGGCAAAGCTGTATCAGATCGCAAAGCAGCAGCACATGGACAAGATCGATGACATCAAGGGTGTGCAGAATGAGATCGCCTGGGGCCACCAGATCCGCAGCTATGTGTTCATGCCCTACACCATGGTCAAGGATCACCGCACCAACTACGAGACCGGCAATGTCGATGCCGTGATGGATGGTGATCTGGACGGCTTTATCTTTGCTTACCTCAAGGCCGCCAGCCGCGGGGAACTGCAGGATACCTGATAAAATAGAATTCGATTTTTTGTTTGCAGCCAGAAAAGGCCAGTGCGCTTTTTCTGGCTGTTTTTGCTTGTCTCTGCGTGAAACGTCCTGAAATTTGCATGAATAGCAAGTTTCAGGGATTGATAGGCGGTTTTTTAGGTGGTATAATTTTATTACGATAAAACTGCACGACACTTGAGCAGAGACAGGAGGAAGAATGATGAGAAAGAAAATTGCAGCGTTGTTTTGTACGTTGGCAGTTCTATGCGCATGTTTGTGTGGAACAGCATTTGCGGCAAAGAAACCGAGCATAGAGCTAATGGGCTTATATGCCATATGGGATGAGCCTATGGTATCGAAACCGATTATATATTTTCGAGTTAATTCCAGTAAAGCGATTAAATACGCAGATTGGTATGTATCAGCATATAATCGTGTAGGTGATAAAGCCTCGATGTTTCCAACGAAAAAATTGACAATGGTAGGGCCGTTGGAGCCGTTCAGCCTTGGAAAAAATGTAGATTTTGAATGGATGGTTCAAAGCAATGCAAGAGAGGATAGCCCGTTTCGGCATTATAAAATAGTTCCGTATGCGATTGCTGCAGCCGATGGCATTCAGTTCGTATATCAGGATGCATACGGTAATCTCTTTGTAAAACCAGATGAAAACAATCCTGAAAGCTATACTTATTTGAGCGAAGATGAAATCCAGAACGCGATGTTTGACTACAGTGGTTGTGAATTTTCTGACGTATGGTGGAGAGACTGGTCGATTGATTATCTTGCAGTGGATAAAGTCGTCATAACTTACATGGACGGAAGCGCAGAGACGGTCACAAATGTGAACTCAAAGTATCGTGGTATGACTTTGCAAAATCCTCCTTTTGCCCAGCAACTAGCCCAGTATCAGGCCGTTTACAATTATCAGGATTACCTTAACTGCAATCCGGATTTGGCGGCACAGTATGGCGCAAACCAGAAAGCCTTGTTCGAGCACTTTGTTACCAGCGGCATGAAGGAAGGCCGACAGGGAAGCGCTGGATTCAACCTAAGCGCCTATAAGGCGAACAACCCTGATTTGGTGGCAGTGTTTGGCGATGACAACGTAAAATACTACGAGCATTATATTTCGCAGGGCAGGGCTGAAGGCCGAGTTGCAGTCTGATACAAAAAAGTATAATTATAACCCCTGGGAAGAACAGAGGCACAAAAGGCTGTTCTTTCCGGGGGTCTTTTTACTCACGAGAAAACGCGACCCCACCTTGCAATCGCTTCACAGCTATGCTATACTTCGGTTAGCTTTATATAACTTGTACTCAGCTCTGCGGAAAAGCCCGGGTGCAGGGAGAAATGAGGAGGAAGTTTATGCTGGTAAAAGAGATCAGTGAGCAGCACATCCAGGACATTGGCCACGCCTTTGGCTATTATGATTACGGCGAAGAAAAGGGCATGGCCAGCTGGTTCCGTGACAAGGAAGCGGTTGCGACCTACATCTGCGGCTTTGTGCGGTGCGTGCTGACAGACGGCTTTCTGCACACCACCAGTGAGCGTGGCGAGGGCTACATTGCCTACAAGCTGCCGGGGCAGAAGGTCAGTTTCAAGGCGGCGCGGATCCTGCTGCGGGGGATGCTGCAATCCATGAGCCTGGGGGAGCTGTTTCACTTTGCACGGATGCTCTCCAAGGCCGGGCCCTCGTTGGAAGATGTGCTGAATAAGGAGAAAAAGCCCTGCATCTATGTGGGCATGGTCTGCGTGCGGGAAGCTTATCAGGGGCAGGGCTATATGCGCAAGGTCATGGATCTTGCCTTTGCCGAAGGCGACCGGCTGGGCATTCCCGTGGTGCTGGACACCGATGCAAAATCCAAGTGCGATAAGTATGTCCACCTGGGCATGAAACTTTACGGTACGCGCGACCTGGGGCCGGGCGGCACGCTGTATGACCTCGTCCGCTACCCGAAAAAGGCAGAATAAAATAGTAAGAGGGAGAGCTCCTTGCGGGGCTCTCCCTCTTGGTTTACAGGTGCAGATATTTTCCGGTGATGCTGGCGGGATCGGCGGCCACCTGCTCCGGTGTACCGCAGGCCACGATGCGTCCGCCGCTCTCACCGCCGCCGGGGCCAAGGTCCACGAGATAGTCGGCGTTGCGGATCACATCCAGATCGTGCTCAATGACCACCACAGTGGCCCCGCTGTCAATGAGACGCTGGAACACGCCCAGCAGGGTGCGCACGTCCAGCGGGTGCAGGCCGATGGTGGGCTCGTCGAATACAAACACGGTGTCAGCCTGCCCTTTGCCCATCTCGCTGGCGAGCTTGAGCCGCTGGGCCTCCCCGCCCGAAAGGCTGGGCGTGGCCTCGCCCAAGGTCAGGTAGCCCAGCCCCAGGTTGGAAAGGGTCTGCAGCCGGCTGGCCACCAGCTTGAGGTCGGCACAGGCGGCAAGGGCTTCGTCCACGCTCATCTCCATCAGGCGGGGCAGGCTCTCGGCCTGGGTGCCGTCCTTCCGGATGCGGTAGAGGGCGGCAGCATCCTTCTGGTAGCGGGAGCCGCCGCAGTCCGGGCAGGTGATCTCCACATCCGGCAGGAACTGGATGTCCAGGCTGATGGTGCCGGTACCGTCGCAGCCGGGGCAGCGCAGGCGGCCCGTGTTGTAGGAAAAATCGCCCGCCTTGTAGCCCTTCTCCCTGGCAAGGGGGGAGCGGGCGTAGATCTTGCGCAGCTCATCGTGGACATTGGCGTAGGTGGCCACCGTGGACCGGACATTGATGCCGATGGGCGTTGCGTCAATGAGCTTGACCTGTGCAATGCCCGGTGCAGTGATGCTTTCCACATGGGCGGGCAGAGCTTCGCCCTTGGCGGCGGCCTCCAGCGCGGGGATCAGGCTTTCCAGCACCAGCGTGGTCTTGCCGGAACCGGACACGCCGGTCACCGCAATGAGCCGCCCCTTGGGCAGCCGGACTTCCAGCGGCTTGACGGTGTGGATGGCCCGGGTGCGCAGGGTGATGGTGCCCAGCGCAAAGAGCTCCGCCTCCGGGGTGCGGGTGCGGGCTGAGAGGGTGTGCAGGTCGGCAAGGAAGGGCCCGATGCGGGAGGCCGGGCTTTGGGCCACCTGCTCCACAGTGCCCTGTGTCAGGATGGTGCCGCCGTTTTCACCGGCACCGGGGCCCATCTCAATGAGCCAGTCGGAATCCCGCAGGATCTCGGTGTCGTGATCCACCAGCACGATGGAGTTGCCGTCCGCGATCAGGTCATGCATCACGCCCCGCAGGCCCTCGATGTTGGAGGGGTGCAGGCCGATGGAGGGCTCGTCCAGCACATAGAGCACGCCGGTGGTGCGGTTGCGCACCGAGCGGGCCAGCTGCACCCGCTGGCGCTCCCCTGTGGAAAGGGTGGCAGCCTCCCGGTCAAGAGAGAGGTAGCCCAGCCCCAGATCCAGCAGGCGGGCGGCGGTGGCCTGAAAGGACTCGCAGATGCTCTCAGCCATGGGGCGCATCTCCACGGGCAGGGAGGCGGGCACCCCCTCCACCCACTGCACCAGCGTGTCCAGCGTCATGCGGCAGGCATCGGCCAGCCCGATGCCCCGCAGCCGGGGAGCCCGGGCCGCGGCGTTCAGGCGGGAGCCGCCGCACGCGGGGCAGGGGCCCTGCTTCAGGAACCGTTCCACCCGCTTCATGCCCTTTTCATCCGTCACCTTGGCAAGAGCGTTCTCCACGGTATAAACGGCGTTGAAGTAGGTGAAATCCATTTCACCCGCCGCGCCGGTCTTGCTGTTCTGGTAGAGCAGGTGCACCTTTTGGGCGGGGCCGTGGAACACCATGTCACGCTCTTCCGGGGTCAGCTCCCGGAAGGGAACGTTGGTGCGCACGCCCATCTTTTCGGCGATCTCCTTCATCAGTGACCACATCAGGGTCTGCCAGGGCAGCACCGCGCCCTCGTTGATGGAAAGGCTCTCGTCCGGCACCAGAGTGGATTCGTCCACCACCCGCACGATGCCGGTGCCCTCGCAGTCTGGGCAGGCTCCGGTGCTGTTAAAGGCGAACTGCTCCGCGCCCAGCACCGGCACCTGTGCGCCGCACCGGGGGCAGTAGAGCGGGATCTCGGCCGCAATGTTCAGGCTGGGCGGCACCATGCAGCCGCAGGCGGGGCAGGGGTAGTGGGAGAGCCGGGAGAACATCAGGCGCAGGCTGTTCAAAAGCTCGGTCATGGTGCCAAAGGTGGAGCGCATCCCGGGCACGCCGGGCCGCTGGTGGAGGGCCAGTGCGGCGGGAACATAGCGGATCTCGTCCACCTGCGCCTTTTCGGCCTGGGTCATCCGGCGGCGGGTATAGGTGGAAAGGGCCTCCAGATAGCGGCGGGAGCCCTCGGCGTAGAGGACCCCCAGCGCCAGCGAGGACTTGCCGGAACCGGACACGCCCGCAATGCCGACGATCTTGTGGAGCGGCACATCTACGTCGATGTTCTTCAGGTTGTGCACCCGCGCGCCCCGCACCCGGATGGCGGCGGGGAGAGCGGAACTGGATTCGTGGTTCATCGTGTCTCCTTTCTCTGAACGGGGTCACAAAAGGCTCCCCCGCAGGGGAGCCGGAAAGATCATAAACCGAGGGGATCAAACCGCTGGTGTTCGAGCTGGTCGATCACCGCCTGCGCTGCCGGTGCAATGGGGGCGGGCACTGCGGCGGGGCGGCTGAGGTAGTAGCCCTGCAGCAGGTCCACGCCCAGACCGATGACGGTGCGCAGCTGGGCCTCAGTCTCAATGCCCTCGGCGATGAGTTGCATACTGCGGGCGTGGGCGTAAGCCACAATGTTGGAGACGATCTGCTGCTTATCACGGTCGGTGTCGATCCCGCGCACAATGGAAATGTCGATCTTGATATACCGGGGCGAGAGCTCCAGCAGGTTCAGCTCGTTGCTGTAGCCGCTGCCGTAGTCATCCAGCGCAAAGGAGCCGGAGAAGCCCGGAACGTTCCGCTTCCGCTCCAGACATGCGTGGTCCAGATCCTCCTGTTCAGTGATCTCCACCACCAGCCGCTTGAGCAGCTCGGGGTAGCGCTGGGTATATTCCTCCACATCCTCATTCGTCAGGCTGACATTGGCGATGGAGTTGATGAAGAGCAGGGCATCGCTTTGGAACAGGCCCTGTGCCTGCATACGCTGGAAGATCGCGCTGGAATGGAACACAGTGATCCGTTCGATCTCATACAGGCGGCCCGTCTCATGGGCCAGCTGCATGACCTGAGCGGGGGAGTGCAGGGTAGGCAGATCGACCCGCATGAGGGCCTCGTAGGCTGCGATCCGGCCGCTGCGGGCAGAGTAGATGGGCTGGAAGTGGTAGGTCACCAGTTCCTCCCGCAGCAGGCGCTCAAAGTCCTGCTGGGTCTGGGCGGCGTATGCCTCCTGATGGTAGCTGCCGATATCAAAATCACACATGCGGCCCTTGTGGGAATGCTTGACCTGATACATGGCAAAGTCGGCATATTTTTTCAGGGTGAGCAGGTCGTGGCCGTCCGTGGGGTACCAGGCGATGCCGCCCGAGATGCTGATGTGCAGCTGCTTGCCGTTGGGCAGGATGGACACGCTGCGCTGCAGGGCGGCACTCAGCAGCTCCAGCTGGGCGCGGAGCTGCTTCTGATCCTGGTAGCCATAGAAGAAGATCAGGAACTCATCGCCCGAAAGGCGGGAGCAGATGGTGTTGGCGGGCGTGTTGGCCGCAAAGCACTGGCCGGTCTGGCGGATGTACTGGTCGCCCCAGTCGTGGCCGTAGGTGTCGTTGATCTGCTTGAGGTTGTCCAGATCCATCATCAGCAGGGCGGCACAGCCCAGCTTTTCGGGCTGCTGGAACAGCGCATCACAGGCGCGGTCAAAGGCACGGCGGCGGTACAGGCCGGTCAGGGTATCGTAATCGCGCTCGTGCTCAATGCGCTGCTGCTCCAGCACCGTGGTGGTCATATCCTCAGCCAGACCCACCTCGGAGGCACTTTCGCCCAGGATATGGGTGACGCGCAGGGTGATGTAGTGGGTGCTGCCGTCGGGCTGGGGGATGGCAAAGACCTTGTTGTTGGCCGGGGACAGGCGGTAGAACCACCGCTGCTCCAGTGTGCCCATCAGGGCGCGGAAAGCCTTTGGCGTGAGCGGATCAGGCTGCTCCTGTGCAAGGCCCAGCATGGAGAAGAAATTGTCAGTCACATAAACGCTGTCATCGCGCAGCTCATAGCCGCCCAGCTCCGCACTGGCCAATTTCATAATGCGCAAAAAGCGGGTGGAGGAGTCCAGCACGTCCTTGCTCAGCTGGGTAAAGGCAGAGGAAAACTGATCCAGCTCCCTGATGCCGGTGGTGGACAGATGCGGGATGGCGGAGGAATCCGCTTCGGCAGCGGCTACCTCAGCCGAGAGCTTGGCAACGGGCCGGGCCAGCCGCCTGCTGATCAGCCAGCTGCAAACAAAGCCAACGGCCAGCGTGATCAGAATGATGAAGGAGAACAGCTGCTGCAGCCGCTGGGCAAAAGCAAAGAGCTGCGCCTCGGGAACAGAGCCCACGAGAAGCCAGTGCTCGCCCGAGAAAGGAGCGTTCCGGCTGTAGAGGTTCAAGGGGGAGACCGAGGCAATGTAGAGGGAATCGTTGAAGAGGTAGCGGCGGGTCAGGGCACTGTGGAGGCGCAGCGTAAGGCTTTCGTCCGCAGAACCCGGCTGCCCGTCGCAGTGGGAACGGAGCACCGGACGCAGCTGCAGTTCAGAGGCAGAGAGCTCCTCCGTATCGGTCACGGCAAGGAAATAGGTGCCGTTGTTCTGCAGCTCAGAGCAGGGCAGGTTCTCCCACAGGTAGTCGGCCAGCAGTTCCACGCCGATCACGCCGTAAACGGTGCCGTCCGGCAGGATCAGGGGCTGGCTGTAGGCAATGGCCTCGTGGGTGTCCCCGGGCACCAGATAGGATTGTGAGGTCCAGTGGCCATAATCGGAGGCGGCAAGGCTGGCTCCGTCTTTATAGGCAGCCTGGAAAGGGGGATAAAGGAAGCCGCGGTTTCCCAGTGCCCGGTAACGGATGGTGGGGGACCAGCTGTTGTCCGTGGCAATGGAGAGGGACTGCACCAGCTGGGCCGGTGCCCGCACAAAGGTCAGGTCGGCGTTGCGCTGGGAGGGAGCGGCATCCGGGTCAAGATCCCGCAGGTAGATGGCGGGCATGAGGCTGTCCTGCTTCCGCTTATCCAGATCATGGGTGTTCAGGATAAGAAACACGCCGGTCACCGACTTGATGCGCAGGGTGCTGATGAGCTCCGGCGCGGCGGCTTCCAGCAGGGGATAGGCCGCGTCGCTGCTGCTGTCCAGCGTGCTCAGGCTGATCTCTCCCTCGTCCAGAAGCTGCTGGGTCAGGCCATTGATGGTATCGGAAAGGCTGGTCAGCTCCTGTGCATCGTGGAAGATGGACTGAAGATACCGGCTGCGGTTGTCCACCTGCATGGCAAGGATATCCTCGGCGTTCTGGTTCAGCTGGGGGCCAAGCCGGGTGGCGTGGACGGTAAAGGTCAGCAGCAGGATCTCCACCGCCAGCACAGCCAGCAGGGAGAAAAGGATGGTGCCGAAGATAGAATGGCCCGTCTGAGGGGCCTTTTGTCTGTGCGGCTTGCGGTTCTGCATCTGAGGGTCTCTCCTTTTGTGGTTGTTCCAAGGGCATCTCAGCCCGCAAAGGCGCTGAGAGCGGCCAGAGTCTGGTCGTACCAGGCATCAAAATAGGCATCGGTCAGGAACTCGGCTTCGGCTTCCTCGGGGGTCTGCCCGGCAGCCAGCCGCTCCAGCACCGTGGCACGGTCTGCAGTGACACGGTCCTCCAGCGCGTACTGCAGGGTATTGCGGGCGCGCAGGGCAGCCGGGAAGGCATGAGTGGTGTAGAGCTTGCTGCGATCGATGGCATCAATGGACAGGCTCAGCACCTTGTGGATGCGCTCGGAGACCGTCAGGCCGCTGTTCTCAAGGGCGGACATGCTGTTGGCGGCATAGGTCACGGGCATATAGCCGGACTGCACCGAGAACTGCAGGTTGTTTTCCGGCTGGGTGAACCATTTCAGGAAGGCAACGCAGGCGCTGATCTCGTCCTCGGTGCCCGGGATGACTACCATGCCGGCCCCCTGCTGGACGGCCACCGGCTCACAGCCTGCAAAGCTGGGGCAGGGCAGCGCGGCCATCTCGATGCCGTGGCTCTCGGTGTCGCTGGTCAGCACCTGGGTGGGGAAGAAGGAAGCGCTGGAGGAGGAACCGACATAGGCCAGCAGGCTGCCGATCTTGATATCGTCGCTGCGGAACTTGCCGCTGGCACTGCACCAGCCCTTGATGTAGGGGACATAGTAGTTATCCCACAGCTTGCGGAGGGTCGGCTTGTCAAAGTGCAGGGTCATCACGCCGTTCTCGGCATCAAAGATGGTCGTACCCAGTTCCTGTGCGCCGCAGAGCAGGTAATTGGTCAGCGCGTCGCGGCCATACAGGGCCTTGCCGTCGTGGGGCGCAGCCGTCTGGGCATCGGTCCAGTCGTAGTATTTGTGTGCGGCCTCGTTCAGCCCCTCCACAGTGGAAAGATCCGCATAGGTCACGCCTGTGGCCTCGGCAAAGGGGGCAAAATCGGTGACGTTCAGGTAGAGCAGCTCAGTGGATTTTGCTATGGGAAAGACCTTGAGCTCCCCGTTGTTCATCAGGTCGCCCTCCTCGAGAAATCCGGCGATATAGGCGGACTTCTCTTTTTCGGTCAGGTAGGGGCTCAGGTCAACGGCAAGGCCCATCTGATCCAGCGTAAAGGCGGTGTCTGCGTAGGAGGAGACGATGTTGGGGAGCTTCTCGGCACCCACCTTGCCCTCGGCGGCGGCCAGCACGCTGGTCTCCAGGTCGTTCACGCTGCCCTGACTGGAGCTTTCGACCCGGATGTTCTTCTCTTTGCCCACGGTGGAATTGAACTGCTCCACCAGCTGGTTGAAGCATTCCAGCTGATCGCCGTTGTAATAGGTCCAGATCGTGATGGTGGTGGGCAGCTTGCTTCGGCCGCAGGCAGTGCCGCCCAGCGCCACGGCGGCGCACAGCAGCAGACTGACGGCAGAACGAAGGATTCGTTTCATTACCTTATCTCTCCCATTCCGACAAAACGGCTCACGGAAAAACGGCGCGTCCTGTCGTTTCTGAAATGATACCAGACGAAAATATTGTAACACTTTTTCGGGGCGGGGGCTACTGATTTTTGAAAAAACACCCGAAAGCAGACGAAAAAAGAAAGAATCTCTGGCCAGCGCTTCCATTTTTCGTAAAGTCCGGATATAATACAAGCGTAAAATACAATGAAAAGAATGGGAGAGCTTATGGCGCAGAAGAAGGACGAGGGCCTGAACGGCAACGAGAAGATCGAACAGGCGGTTTACCAGTTACAGCAGGAGCCCACGCAGGAGCAGCTGGCGCATACCCTGACCGTGATCCGGCGGCGGATGCGGGAAAACGGACAGGTCGTGGTGGCGGTGGAGCCGAACCCGGCCAGTGAGCAGATGCAGCTGCGGGCCCTCCGCACGGCCGATGGGGCCAGCTGGTGGTATGCCTTTACCAGCTTTGAAGAGGAGATGAAGGGTGCGGAAGCAGTGCAGTCCACCTTTCTGGTGGAGCTTGAAAAGCTGTTGGATGCCGCACTGCAGGTGCCGGAGATCCAGGGCATTATCCTGAACCCCTGGAACCGCACCATCCAGCTGGACAAGACCCTGCTCCGGATCGTTAAAGGGTAAACACGAAAGGGCCCGCCTGCCGCATTTTGGTGCGCGCAGACGGGCCCTTTTTATATGGTAAAGGAAGAAGGAGAATGGCAGATCAGACTGCGTCGGTGCGGTCCTTCTTGAGCAGGCTCAGGATCACGGCACCCACCACGCTGCCAGCGGCCAGAGCCACGCAGTAGAGCAGGGCATGATCGACCACGGGGAACACGAAGATGCCGCCGTGGGGAGCGCGCAGGGCGCAGCCAAAGGTCATGGAGAGGGCACCGGCCAGCGCGGCACCGGCCACACAGCTGGGCAGGACGCGCAGCGGGTCGGCGGCGGCGTAGGGGATGGCACCCTCGGTGACGAAGCACAGGCCCATGACGTAGTTCACGATGCCGTTGCGGCGCTCGTCAGGGGTCCACTTCTTGGGGCAGAAGGTGGTGGAGAGGGCAATCGCGATGGGAGGAACCATGCCGCCCACCATGACAGCAGCCATGACCTCGTAGTTGCCGGAGGCCAGCGCGGCAGTGCCAAAGACGTAGGCTGCCTTGTTGAAGGGGCCGCCCATGTCAATGCTCATCATACCGGCAACGATGGCACCCAGCAGGACTTTGGAGGTGCCGCCCATGGCGTTGAGGCAGTTGGTCATGGCGGTGTTGATCATGCCCATGACAGGGTTGATGCCGCACATCACGGCACCGATGATGAGGATGCCGCCCAGCGGGTAGATCAGCATGGGGCGGATGCCGTTCAGGCTGGCGGGGAGCTTTTCGGTAATCTTCTTCAGGAACTCGACCACATAACCGGCCACGAAACCGGCCAGCAGAGCGGCCAGGAAGCCGCCGGAGATGCCGGTGGTCTCACCATTGGCAAGGCCTGCAAAGTTGGTGCCGTTCATGGCCAGCACGCCGCCCGCAAAGCCCACGGCCAGGCCGGGACGGTCGGCGATGGACATGGCGATGAAGCCTGCCAGAATGGGAAGCATGTAGCCAAAGGCGGCGCTGCCCACCGTCTTGAAGAAGGCGGCGATGGGAGTGTTCATGCCGAAGTTGGAGGGGTCGATGGTGTAGTCGTCCAGCAGGAAGGCCAGCGCGATCATAATACCGCCGCCCACCACAAAGGGCAGCATGTGAGACACGCCGTTCATCAGGTCTTTGTACACCTTGCGGCCAAAGCTGTCGCCGGAGGTCTCCTCTTCGGCAGCGGCAGCACCGCCCTTGGCGTGATAAACGGGAACTTCGCCGTGGGCCACCTTTTTCAGCAGCTCCTCGGGCTTGTGGATGCCGTCATCCACCCGGGCAAACAGCACGGGCTTGCCGTCAAAGCGGGCGGTCTCCACATTCTTGTCTGCAGCCACGATGATGCCGTCACAGGCTTCGATCTCGGCGCGGGTCAGCACGTTCTTGGCACCATCGGAGCCGTTGGTCTCCACCTTGGTGGGCAGGCCCAGCTTGTCACCGGCCTTGGCCAGCGCCTCGGCGGCCATGTAGGTGTGGGCAATGCCGTTGGGGCAGGCGGTCACGGCCAGAATGCGGTAGCCGCTCTGGGGGATGGCCTGCTGGGTGAAGCTCTCCTCACCGAACTGGGCCTCCTCCTGTGCATCGATGAGGGCAAGGAATTCGGCGGGGGTCCTGGCGGCCTTCAGCTTTTCCACAAAGTCCTCGTTCATCAGCATCTGCATCATGCGGGCCAGCATATCCACATGCAGGCTGCCGTTTTCGGGGGCTGCAATGGCAAAGAGCAGGTCGGTCTTGCCGTCATCCTCGGCGTTGTACTGCACCGGGGTGCTCAGACGCAGGGCGGCCAGGCTGGGCCGGGTGACCACATTCGTCTTGGCGTGGGGAACGGTGATGCCGTTGTCCACATAAGTGGAGGCCTCATCTTCCCGGGCGTAGAGAGCCTTCTTGTAGGCTTCTGTGTCGGTGATGTTGCCGTGGGTGGCCTGCAGCTCTACCAGCCGGGAGAGGATCTCGTCCCGGTTGGAGGCCGCGGAATCCAGCTCGATGGACTTTGCGGTGAATAATTCCGTAATGCGCATAAGGGTTCTCCTTTCTCTCTCTGTGCAACCCTCTCAGCTGCGGTCTGCGCCGCAGACCGCAAAGAGGGCTCTGCTTCAAATTTCCTGCATCAGTTCGGCAATCTTTTCTTTCGTTGCCAGCCCAAGGCTGAACGCGGTGGCACTGCCGCAGGCGGTGCCCAGCCGGAGGGCCTGCTCATAGCTGCCGCTTTGCAGATAACCTGCCACAAAACCGGCCACCATGCTGTCGCCTGCGCCCACGCTGTTCACGACCTTGCCCTTGGGGCAGCCGATGCGGTGCACCTCGCCGTGCTCATCCACCAGCAGAGCGCCGTTCCCGGCCATGCTCACCAGCACGTTCCGGGCACCCTTTTCCTGCAGGGCGCGGGCAGCGGCGGTGATCTCTGCGTCCGTTTTCAGCTCCCGGCCCACGATCTCGCCCAGCTCGTGATCGTTGGGCTTGATCAGGAAGGGGTGATAGGGGAGGACGTTGACCAGCAGATCCTGGGTGGCATCCACCACGGCCCGCACGCCGTGGCCCTCCAGCCCTGCCAGCAGCCGCTCGTAGGTGCTCTGGGAAAGGCTCTTGGGGATGCTGCCCGCCAGAATGAGGATGTCGTCAGGCTGCAGGGTGTCCAACTGGGCTTCCAGCTGCTGCATGGCGCTTTCCGGGATGCTGGGGCCTGCGCCGTTCAGCTCAGTCTCGGTGCCCGCCTTGATCTTGACGTTGATGCGGGTCATGCCCTCGGCCAGATGGATGAAATCGGTCCGGAGCCCCTGCGCGGCCAGACCACGCTCCAGCCAGGCACCGGTCTCACCGGCCACAAAGCCCAGAGCCACGCTCTCACAGTCCAGCTCCCGGAGCACGCCGGAAACATTGATGCCTTTGCCGCCCAGCACGCAGTCCTCCCCGGCGGCGCGGTTCACCTCGCCCACCTCAAGGGGCCTGTCGAGACGGACGACATAATCAATGGCAGGATTGAACGTTACAGTGTAGATCATACCTCGGTCTCCTTTATCAGAGTGTATTGCCGGTATTTGGGGTTGGGGCACCGGTTCGTCAGGATGGCACCGCTGTGCAGATCACAGATGACGGCGGGGTAGACCTGCGCGAATTTGGTGTCGTCCACCAGGAACCACGCCTCCCGCGCCTGGTGGAGAGCCGCAGCCTTGACGGCGGCCTCCTCGGGGTCTGGGGTGGTAAAGCCGGAATCCAGCGCCACGCCGTTGGCCCCCATGAACGCTTTGGTGAAATTGTACTGCTGGATGGCAGTCAGCGCAGCCGCCCCGATGATGGCCTCGGTCTGGGGCCGCAGCAGCCCGCCGGGCAGGAACACCCGGCAGCCTTTCTGGGCCAGCAGGCGGGCGTGGGCCACGCCGTTGGTCACATAGCTGGCGTTCAGGGCCGGGCCGCTCAGCGCCCGTGCCAGAGCCAGCGTGCTGGAGCCTGCATCCAGATAGATGAAATCTTCCGGCAGGATCAGTTCTGCCGCCGCCTGGGCGATGCTCTGTTTCTGACTGACGGCCAGCTCTTCCTTGGCGGCCATGGTGGGCTCGTCGGTGCGGAAGGGGCTGTCCGGCAGGGTGGCCCCGCCGTGCACCTTGTTCAGTTTGCCCTGCTTGTCCAGCTCGTTCAGGTCGCGCCGGATGGTGGATTCGCTTGCGTTCAACGCCTCGCACAACTCCTGCACGGTGGCGGTGCGCTGCCGCGCCAGCAGATCCAAAATCAGGCTGAATCGTTCTTCTGCCAGCATCGGGAACATTCCCCCTTGTTCGATTTATATGATTGATTTTGATTGACATTGGCGGATTATGACCGCCTTGCCCCCTTATTATAGCAAAATCTCAGTCAAAATCAATCAGGTTCCGCCAAGTTTGAGTGACAAAATATTGCTCTGTTTTTTGGGCAGGATGCATAAAGAGTGGGATACAACAACAAAAAAGCCGACACTCCGCAGTGGAATGTCGGCTGAATCGCTCACCGCTTCGGTCTGGCTGTGCCAGCGCCTTGCGGAGCTCTCCTAATAGGGGAGCCAGGAATCACGGTTGCTTATTCTGGATGTACTCGTCCATGGCCTTGGCGGCTGCCTTACCGGCACCCATGGCCTTGATGACGGTGGCGGCACCGGTCACGGCATCGCCGCCGGCGTACACGCCCTCACGGCTGGTCTTGCCCTCGTCGCCCTCGGTGACGATGCAGCCGTGCTTGTTGGTCT
>ERZ836939.208-NODE-208-length-81127-cov-12.477625_pt1 | contig 81127 bp, 68 predicted proteins | sample MGYA00519912_ERZ836939 | MGnify/ENA primary metagenome ERZ836939 (study PRJEB31850, sample SAMEA3708810) | human gut metagenome | biome: human gut; feature: human-associated habitat; material: faeces | place: China | collected 2014 ...
CGATGTGTTCGGGTACGGTGCAGAAGCCGTCATACTTGGGAACGCTGCCGATGTAATCCTTGCCGTAATCCTGTCGCAGGGTCTCGTTGTTCCATGCGATGCGTTTCTTCACATACCCTCCGTTCAGTCTCGGTTGCTCCACAATCTTGTAGAGCGTTGTCCCGACACGGATAAATTCTTCCTTTGCCATGCCGCCATCCGATGGCGGTCTGTGGCTGTCCTGTTGTTCGATAGCTGACATAATCAAATGGTTTTAAGTTTGAAAATTACCAGCTACAAAAATATAATCAATTATCGGATAGGTTGTTATGCAAAACACAGCAGAATGGTGACAAATAGCCCCCGAAACAAAAACTTTCGATGGCTTGGGGCAGGAAACAGGTTCTGCAAACGGAAAAACTCCCGAAAAGCGAATGTCGGATTACGCTTTTCGGGAGAAAAAATCAGAGCGTCTGTCGTTCTGTCGTACTGACTTAATGAATTACTGACTTACCGAGTGAATAATGTCAGGCATTCAGCTACGAGCAGTATTCGGATTTGGATATACCATTGGTATTCAGCGAGAAAAAGATGCTTGTTTTCTCTTTTCGCAGGTACAGTCTTTCAAGAACGGCATTGCGTACCCGTTCCGCTCCGAATGTGCCGATATGGAAAGCAAGGGCTACTATCGCTTCAAGGTTGTAAACCTCCATACAGCAATTATCGGATACCCGTATGCTTCGCCTTATCCCGTATTCCCTTAAAATTCCGCTCTTGCAAAGAGCTTTCAGCCCTGCACGGAATGTCGGGGCGGTTACTCCGAACAGGTCGCAAAGTTCCCATTCGCTCATGGCGGTTGCGCTAATGTTGGTCGGCAAGGTGATGTTGCCGTTGCCGTCCGTTGTGATGATGCTTCGTTTCATGGCTATGCTTGGTTATGGGGTTACACTTCCGAACGATGCGTTCAGCTTGTTGCCGAACATCGTCAGGTCATTGTCAAGTTTCTGTGTGGTTATCTTCGCATAGATTTGAGTCGTGACAATGTTCGTATGTCCCAAAACACGGCTCACGCTTTCAATGGGCATCCCCTTGCTAAGAGCCAGTGTTCCAAACGTATGACGTGCACAGTGGTAGGAGATTTGCTTCTCTATTCCGCATTCCGCCATTACCTTTTTCAGTTGTTTGCACATCGTCCAATAGTTGATTTTCCCGAAAACCTGCTTGTCTTCCGACAGATACTTGTACCGTTCGATTATCTGCAAGGGAATATCCAGCAGCTTCACTTGGAACGGGACATTTGTCTTGTGCCGTTTCGACAATATCCATTTCTCACCGTTCACCTCCACTATTTCGTCTGTTGTGAGTTCTTTCATATCTACAAAAGACAAGGCGGTGAAGCAGGCGAAAATGAACAGATCCCGCACCAATGTGAGGGTGGGGTTGTCAAACTCGTGCGCCATGATTCTTTTGATTTCGTCCTCTGTCAGATATTCCCGTTCCTTAACATTAGGGCTGATATGGAACTGCGCAAACGGATTTCTCGGTATCAGTCCGTTATAGTGCGCACGCATCACCACTCCTTTTAGCCACATGCAGTTCAGCCAGATGGTGGCGTTTTTCAGTCCCCGTTCAGCCGTAAGATAAGCCGCAAACTCCTTGATGAAGTCGGGTGTAAGTTCCAGCATGGACATATCCGTCCGTCTGTAGAATGACTTGATAAAGGCTGTGACATAGTTCCTTGCCCTTACCATGACCTTGTATGTGCCGATGCTGCGGTCTTTGCCGACACGTTTCAGGAAGTTGGCGCAATCCTTGTCAAAAGCCTTTATCAGTGTCTCATACTCGCTTCCTACCCCTTGGTAGGCATTGCGCACCATTTCAGCCGTTACGTATGCCTCTCGGTCGGATATGCGCTGATAGTGCTTGATGATTTGCGCCTTGATGTTGTCCAATGCCAGATTGATGTTCCGTGCTTCGGCGCTCTTGCCTTTGGCTCGGTTGCCTTTCGCATCCCAAAGGGTTTTCGGGATGGTCTGCTTGCAACTGAACTGCGCCACAGTACCGTTGATTGTCACTCGTCCCATGATGGGGACAATACCGTCTTTCTCCTTGCTGCCGTTCACGTAGAACAGCACTTTGAATGTACTTCTTGCCATACTCGTTTTTTTGTTTGCAAAGTTACTATTCAACGAGTTAGACCATGTAAGCCAATCGAAGCCATACGGAGAAACTTTCAGTGCCATGTGTTAAAAATCACATTTCAGCGGGTAATGATTTGGAGACCGTTCTTCTTCAATATTCCGCTTTCCTTTGCGTTACCTCATTTTTTCCTTTGGCACTGGTTGGCTTCATAAATGCTTTTATACTAAGCCATTCAGCGCATTTTCGTGCCTTTTATGCCGTTATTCCAGATAAATTTCGTATATTTGTAGATAACAGCAACACGCAAGCAGGTATGAACAGAATCGTATTGATTGGAAACGGATTTGATTTGGCGCATAATCTTCCTACGAGTTACAGGGACTTTATCAATAATTATTGGATACAACGAGTTTTTGATTTACAACGCACCTCTTCACACGTCAATTCAGATGGCTTAACTACAATCAAGGGCAACAGCACTATCTTATGGAATAATATTATTAATAACTGGATTCATAATGGTAATACCATTGAAAATATTGCCAAATATTTAATTGAAGGCCAAAAAAATATCGTTCCGACAAGAAAAATTGAAATGGTTCCCTTCTTCCGTTGTATAATCAAAGCAATTGAAACCAAAGACTGGGTGAACATAGAGAGCGAATATTATTCTTGGCTGAAACGAATTTTCAAAGAAGGTAATTGCGGATATAAAGAAGCCAAACAACTTAACAATGAATTAGGTGCAATAAAAAAGCGCTTAATCGAGTATTTGGATGGCATCCAGCAAAAACAGATAAATCCTGGACTGATCAAAGGGTGCATCGACAAGGCCATCTATGAACCTTTTGCGGCTCGAGACATGTCTGTAGAGAGCATTGAGGTTTTCAGAGAGTTCATCATTCAGCGATTTGAAAGTGTTCGAAACAATATAGACAACGGTAATTCCCTATTACGGAAATACAATAAGGAGCCTCTAGATTATCGCTCCGACATAGAGATGGAGATTAAAAAATTTCCATTAGACCATATTAATGATGTCCTTGCCGGAGCAGATGGTATACCGGATTATTTCCTGCTTCCGGACCAGATTCTGCTGCTGAATTTCAACTATACAACAACAGCAGATATGTATCTTTATAAGAACTCGGGCTTCGAAGTAAATCACATACATGGAACACTGGGAGACGATTTGAACCATATTATTTTCGGTTATGGGGATGAAATGGACGATGACTACAAGACTATTTCAAAGCTGAACGACAACGATTATCTGACGAATATCAAATCCATACGCTATCTCGAGACAGACAAATATCGTCAACTGCTCCGATTCATCAATTCGGATTACTACCAGATATACATCATGGGGCACTCCTGCGGCAATTCGGACCGCACCTTGTTAAACACGTTGTTCGAACATCCGAAATGTGTTTCCATCAAGCCGTTTTACCGCCTGTGGCAGGATGAACACGGAGAATGGCGGGACAACTACATAGAGATAATACAGAACATCTCACGCAATTTCAATTCCATGCAAACCATGCGCGACCGGGTGGTCAACAAGGAATTTTGCCGACCTCTCGTACCCAAGAACAATTAAAAACAAAGGCTGCGATTGAGTTCGCAGCCTTTGTTTATTCCAGGGGTTCCCACTCCGGGAGTTGGATCGTGTCCCGGATTTCGGGACATCGGATGATCTCGACCCTCGTATCCTCGTAGACGTTGCAGGCCGTGAAGAGCGAGACGAAGATCGTGCCCCAGGCTGCGGCCAGAAGAACGTAGGTCAGAATGGCTATTATGCGTTTGCGTTTCATCGTTTTTTACTCTTTCAAAAGTTCCGAAATTTCGGGGTCCAGATTTCCCCGGTACTCCATGCGTTCATCCCGGCGACAGGCTTCGAGGAAGTGCTCGCGTCCTTCGGTCCTGCGGCCCAGCCGCGAGCAGGCTATGGCCCGCAGGTACTCCGTCACGGCATCCGTCGGCATCGTCGAGAGCAGCTCCAGCGCCCGCTCGTTGTGGTCCATCGAGAGGTGTGCCACCACCGTATTGCGGTCGTTGTAGTCGTTGAGAATATAGAGCGCCCGGGCATACTGACGCCTCTGCAGCAGCTCCACACCCCGGGCATAGGTCGTGTCCAGTTCCGTGGTGTGGATCGTATCCTTGACCATCCCCTTGCGGCGGAGGTTGTAGCGGAAGTCCACGGTGCGGAGCTGCGGGTAGATCACCTCCTTCAAATAGGCATATTCCCAGGGGAAACGCTCGCGCAGCAGCCGTTCCCGCCGGTCCGGATCCCGCTCCGCGGAGAGGAGTTCCAGCATCGCCTCGCGGTTCGTCAGCATAGGGTCCGTGCGGATGCGGTTCATCAATTCGGACCACGCCTCGGCGACCCACCGCACGGTCAGCAGCGTGTCGATGCCCCGGCCGTAGTGCCGCACCAGGTAGCGTTTCAGCGCCTCGGCACGCCCCCGCGAAAGGCGTTCATTGAAGGCGTAGCGACCCTCCGGCGAGGAGGAGGCCGTGAGGGTGATCGTATCGACGTAGAACTCCTCCTGCTCGATGATCCGGTGCATCAGGCGCGAGATCTTCTCCAGCTCGCGGCCGTTGTCGCCCAGCGTATCCACCACCCGGGTATCGCCCACAAAGAAGCGGATGTAGTTGCGATCCTCCACCGTGACATACTTGTCGATCACGCGGATGCAGTAGCGCGGCATCGTATCGACAAAGGAGAGCATCGACGAGACGAGGTAGGCCAGCGTATCCGAGGGCGGCAGCCGGTAGGCGCTGTCATCCACGGCCTGCACCTCCCCCGTGAGCGTGATGAGCATCTTCTTCGAGGTCTCGTCCGTCGGAACCTCCTGCGAATAGTAGTAAGTGATCGTGCTGCGGCTCTCGACCAGCGAATCCAACCGGGCATCCTCCGGGTAGGGAAACTTCACGAAGCGCTGGAAGGCCGCCTCCCGCCCCAACGTATCGGGCCGGAAGCGCCGCACATAGGTCTCGTACTGCCAGTAGTCGCGCTCCTGCAACAGCGAGAAGCGGCCCCCGCGGATTACGAGATCCTCCAACGGAACGGTTCCGTCGGGCTTGTGCAGCAGAGGCGTGATGACCACGCTGCGGCTGCTGCCCAGCAACTGCTTCGGAAGCGTAACCACAAAGTCGAGGTGCACCCGTCCGTTGCGTTCGGGAACCGAGCGGACCTTCGCCACGACCGTCACCTGCTCGATCTGCAGCGACATGACCCGCTCGCCGTCGGGCAGCGTATCGACCGGAGCCAGAAAGAAGGTGTTGCTGTCGCGCTGGAGCCGCACGACCTGCGGCCGGTAGTCCTGCTGTTGGGCCTGACGCTCCGCGCGCGTCAGTTGCGAGAGATGCGCTGCAGCGCGCTGACGCTCCAGTCGTGTGGCCACCGAGCAGCCCGTCGCGGCGCACATTGCGGCGGCGATCATGCCGCCCAGAATCATTCGTTGCGCTTTCATAGTTAAAACAGATAGGCGAACGACACCTCCAGGCGGGAAGGGGCCAAGGTCCAGCGTCGCGAGTGGTAGATATATTCGTCGTCCCAGTCCGAGACCGTAGGGTCTCGCCTCGTGTCCTTCGTATGGAAGAGCCCGAGGCCCCCTTCTACGGCCACGCTCCACCGTTTGGAGAGCAGCCACGAATAGCCGCAGGAGAGGCCCGCGCCCCACGCCCGGCCGTCGTAGCGCCGTGTGCGGCGACCGAGGAGGTAATTGACATGCGAGAGTTGCGCACCCACGAAGGGGCCGACCTGCGTTTCGTAAAACCAGTAGCGGGCGCCGAGTTGCGCCGCACGAAACGAGGTGGAAAGATCCTCCGTGTGCAGGGGGTTCCAGAACAGCGCTCCCTCCAGCGACCAGCGGTCCGTCAGGGCCACCTCGACGCCGAGGTTCAGCGTCGCCGTACAGGCTGCCAGCGCATTGGCACGCACGGCGAAGATCTGTGCCGCAGCCTTGTGGGGTTCGCCCCACAAGGCCATAAGCAGCACCGTCAGAATCGGTATGATTTGTCGTCGTTTCATCGTCTTTGCGTTTTATTCACGGATACAGCGCACGACAAGACCCTCATTCTGACGGGCAGAGTTCGTAATGGCGACAACCCCACTTTCGTCGAGGATATAGAGGTACTGTCCATTATCTTTCGACGAGCCGAGGGCTGGAGTATTGGTCCAGACCCGCACCTGATAAGACGGCCAATAATAGAGAAGTTGTCCCGAACCGGCGTCCAGATAGCCCGAGAAGGGATAGAGCGTCGTCGACGTACCACTTATCGCGTAGTACATATACCAGCCGCCGTCATTCACGTAGGTTGCCTTCTTGAAGTAGCTCTTGTCCCAGGCTCCCGTGTGCGGCACCCGCCAGCCCGGCGGACAGGGGTCGTAGATCGTCTTGCGGTTGACGGTCGAGGCAGTCGTTCCGTTCGTGTAATTGCCCCAGAGATTCGGATTCAGCGGGTTGTGCCAGCTCGCAGAGTTCGGATTGCCGACCATCACGACTGTCGGATGCTCGATCGACCACTGAATCGTATAGCTGACGGTCGGGATCGGCAAGGTCGCATTACGTCCCGGGGCCTTGAACTCATACCCTTCGAGGCTGGTTACAGCGGCAGGGGTGTAATTGTTCGACGGAGCATTCGAAGAAGGATACACAAACGGATCCTTGCGCCCCCACTGGTAGTACATCCCCTTGGATCGTACATCCGTCAGCGAGGTGGTCTCCGCGCCGAGGTTGCGATCCATGAAGACGGCCCCCGTCGAGTAGGTCTTCGCCGTGGAGAGCGGATCGTAGTCCACGGCCCAGATATGCCACGACCAGATGCAGGTTCCCGCAGCGTCGAAGAGTCCGATAACGGCATTGCCGCGCGCCGTGCCGGTCTCGAAGCAGATTCTGCCATCGGCATATTCGGCCGAACGAATCACCGCATTACGGACCACCCCCGTCTCCCAGAGAATCCGCGCCTCGACACCCGACAACTTTTTAGGTGTTACGTTCTGGGTCGAGCGGCCGTTGCCCTGCACCGTGGCATTGAACGAGTAGAACGTGCGCAGCTTCGGGGCGATATAGCAGTTGGCCGTGCCGTTGCCGTCCAGCGGCGTAGCCGTCGATTTGAACCGTGCGTAGAGTTCCGTGCGGGTCTTCTGCGGACGGAACACATAGGTTGCCGAGGTGGAGAGGCGCTGCGTATAGCCGCTGTCCGAGTACCACCCCTCAAACAGATACCCCGCACCGGCGCGTGCCGTCAGGCTGCATCCCTGCTCGTAGCACAGCGCCACGCTTCGAAGGCTGCTTCCCGAGCCGGTCTCACCGCTCCACAAGGCTCCCGAGGCCGTGATCGAGCCACCGGTCGAGGGTTTCGCATAGACGACGTTGGCCATCTGATGCTCGAAGTCGTAGGTTCCGCAGACCCCATAGGGATCCCGCAGCGTAATGCGGTAGGCAAAGCGGGAGTTCGACGAGGTGTAAACCGTCGGGCTGTACTGCACGCCAAAGAGATTGGTGCCGTTCGGATTATATACCTTGAAATCCGGGCCCGATTCGCCATGGAAGTCATCAAAAAATACCTTCGAGCTCTCACCCGAAACAACGGCAAACGTTCCGTTCAGCGGCAGCTCCTCGTCGTTGTTCTCCAAGTCGATATACAGCAAGGTCGTCCCCTCGTAGATGCAATAGTCGCCAAAGCGGTAGTCATCGAAGTCATCCCACACCTGAATCGAGTAGGAATAGACGCGCGTGTCGATCTCGTCATCGCCCAGAATCGAGATACGGAAGGTATAGTGGACATTGGCCCGGACGTTGAAGTCCGAGGTGTTGTTGCCGCCCAGGTAAACCGTATAGAGCAGGTTCCGGCTGCCGTTCGCGGCGCGGATCAGCAGGTACGAGGCATGCTCCGGAGCATTCTCGGGGCTCTTCTGCCGCTGGTCCGTGATCGACGGAACGGTGCCTTGCAAGTTCGGGAGCAGGTAGCAGGCACCCGAGGCCGTCGTTCCCGAGAGCGTTGTCTCGGAGCTGTCCGTATAGTCGGCCGGATCAGACGACGGGGCCGCCTGTGGATCGAAGAGCGACGCCGTGCGCGGAAGCGAGATCAACTGCACGGAGCGAAGCTCGATATTGGGGTCCTTGACGTTGATTTCATAGGAGACCTTGGCCACGCACCGACGGACCTCGACGGTCGAGCAGCTTGCCCCGGCGCTCGTAACGTCAAACTCCTCCTCGGCGGCCATCGGAAGACGTTCGTAACTTTCCGCGCCAGTGATTCGAAGGTCCTCTTCCGAGGGGTTCTCCCCGAGATCACGGCCGAGGTTGGCGGCAAGGCACATCCGATAATGTCCGGGCACGACCTCGAAGCGAAGGGTCGTCGCCTGCTGGTAGCGATGCAGGAGCAGTTCTCCTTTGTCGTCATAGAGGTAGAAGTTCAGATCGTCGATCGCCTCCTCGTCCGTCGAGCGGGTCTGCTCCTGCATTCCGTCGGGACGGACGGCGATCTCGACCGCCACGCCGCGCGGCGCCACGGCCTCCTCGGTCAGGCTCTCCCGGCATCCGGTCAACGTCACAAGAAGGACCGACAGCAGGAGCACCAGTTGCTGGATTCGTTTCATAACTGTTCGTGTTTGAAAGGTTAGAAAAAAGGGTCCCGTCCGACCCCTCGGGGCAAGGCGGGACCCGCAACACATGGATTAGGCGCCCAGATCAACCGACTGCGTGACGGGAGTCTCCCAGTCGGCAACCGTTACCGATACCTGGCAATCCTGCCCCACAAGGCCCTTGATATTGGCAGCGACCCGATAGTAGCCGTTGCGGAGGATCTGCCCCGCGGCCTTGCCCGTCAGCTCGACCGAATAGGTTACATCCGAACGGTCATCGCTCGTCGAGCTGCTGCCGTCGCTGTCGTAGGTCGCGTTGATCTCCAGCAACACGCGGCTTCCGGCATCGAGCGTCCCCGTTTCATAGAGGTAGAAGAGGCTGTTGTACTTCGACGAAGCCGTACCCGGGGTCTGGGTATGGGTGTAGCTCATGGCACCCGTCGAGGGTGTACCGGCCACGACAAGCGACTGCGAAGCGGCGCGTGAGAGCTTCACCGAGTTGATCGTAATAGAACCGGGATACTTCTCCGAAAACTCCGGGGCGATCGTGGTCTGCAGAGCGACCTTCGCCACCGTGCGTTTGAGCGAGATACCCACCTGCGTCGAGGTGTTCACCGCACCGACGGTCTTGGTCGTCGAGCCCGACATCACGAAGCCGCCCGAGCGCAGCGCCTTGGTCGAGACATCCGCGAAGGTCCCGTTATAGTCTCCAGCCGACTTCTCCACGAGGGCCGTAAGTGCCGACTTGGTTTTGGCCGACGAGGCGTCGTAGTTCGCAACGGCATAGAACGAGCATTCGGTTCCCGCCGCAGACTTCGGAAGCGAGAAGGTCGCCGATTTCGAGGCGAGTTCCGAGACCGTGAAATCGCGACGCAGAATCAGACCGCCCGAGGTGTTGAACGTGAAGACAGAGAGCGACGAGAGGGTCTTCTCCCACGCCTCGGCCGTAGCCGTGGCATCGAAGAAGGCACGGGTCTGCGCATCATCGCCCGAAGAGAGGGTGATCGTTACCGAAGCACCATCAGGACGTGCCTCCGGAGCGGGGTTCATCATCTCGGTTTCCTTGTTGCACGAAGCAAGCAGCGCAGCGGCGAGAGCCGCCATCGCAAAAATTCGGTTTTTCATGGTTGTAAGATTTGGAAGGTGATTGAAAGATGGTTATTTGAAGTGTTTCGCAAGAGGTGCCGGGCGTTCAGGGCTCTGGTAGCCCGGCACACCGTTTTCGTCAATCCACCGTCGGATGGCCCGTCGAAGCCGCTCCTTGAGAAGCCGGAACTCGGGACGCTGGGCAAAGTCGTCTCCCAGCGGCGTGCGCTCGAAGATCGGCGAGCAAATCCGGGTCAGCTTCAGCGCCACCGTCTGACGCTGGCTTTGGGGAATAGCCGGGTAGTCGGTTTCGAGGATCAGATGGACCGTATCGTAGGGCGAGAAGAGCAGCCCCCGGAACAGGATCCGGTCGGCAACACGGATTGCCTGGTCGACCGGAACACCGGCTTCGAGGCTTTGGCTGTAACCCTCGAATGCCAACCGGCTGCGCCGCTCGATCATCCGTCGGTAACGGGGCTGCGAAGGGTGCCGCTCCTCGAGAAACTGCCGGAGGCGCTCGCTGAACCACGTTTGATCGGGTCGTTCCATCGTCGTGCGGCATTAGCGTTTCCGGCCCCGGCTCGGCGCTTCGGGCGTCGGTTCCTGTTTTTGGGGTTGCTTTTGTTCCTGTCCCTGCTGTTTTGTCTGGGAGGCCTGCTGCTCCTGACGGCGCAGGTTCGTGAAGTCGTAGTCCACACCGTTGGTCCGGGGGTTAAGCCGGATAATACATGAGAGCGGCTTGCCGTTGCGCCCGAGAATCGGGCGGGCCTTCTCCTTCGAGCAGTCGAGACCTTCGGGACTCTTCACGGCGGCGAGCTGCCGCTCGTCCAACTGTTTCGAAAGCGACTCGGGAATGTAAGGTTTGCTGTAACGGTAGTCCGTCATCCGGTATTCGCGCGTCAGGGCATCGAAGCCGACCTTCCCCGAATAGGTGATGTCGCCGTTGCGCATCGTGCACCCCTCGACCTGCACACGGCTTCCCGAGGCGAGGTTCTCCTGCTGGGCCTCGGTCAGCCGCACGCCGTTGAAGAAGCGCAGCTCGGGAACTTCGCGCCGGGGAACCGTTACGAAGCGATTGGTAGCCGGGTTCAGCGTCACATAGCACCACTCCTTTTCGCCCGTATGCGGATTGGGCATCTCGTAGAGGCGGTCCGGGGTCTTCCCCGACAGCATCTGCTCCTTGTCGCTGGCCGTGAACATCATCCGGAACTCCTCGCGTTCGAACTCCGGACGAGCCAGGGCGCTTTCGAGTCCGACCTGCACGTCGCCGTTCTGGTCGCGGAAGGGGCGCAGGGCAAACTCTCCGGCTACGGACAGGTCGCCGACCTTCAGACTGATGTTGTGGAGCTCCGTCGTCGGAAGCCCCAGCTTCATGGCCTCCAGCTCCTTCGGCGTAACGACAACGCCCATCTCCTTCAGCTCCTGCAGATGCAGGTCCTGCGTGTCGAACTTGACCCGTTCGAGCTGGTACGAGGTAACGCGATGGTCGTTCAAGGCCTTCAAACCCTCCGGGTCTTTCGGGTTGTCGGCCAGTCGCAGCAGCGACTGTGCCACCTCGCTGGCCTTGTCCGCCGCGACTTTCAGGAAATGGAACGGCTTGGCATTCTCCTGCGAGAGAAAGCCCTTGATGAAGGCGCCCACGGCCGAGCTGTTCCGCAGGTCGAAAAAGGCCGGCTTGTTGACCGTGAGCGGCGAGGTGGTGATAGCCTTGTACTGGCGGCCCTCCTGCTTGAGCTCCGAGACGGCCTCCACGGCGCCGTTCTGTTCGTTGTAGAGCAGCAGCGTCTCCTTGTAGGAGGGATCGGCCTGCTCCGGGGCCTGGTTGATCGGTTGATTCAGATTCTCTTCGGGCATAATGCAACTGTTTTAAGTGAAACAAAAGGTTGATGCCGCGAATATAAATAGCTGAATGTCCGTAGCTTCCAATCGTCCTGTGCAGGCCGCACATGGCCGTCAGCCGCGGATTTTCCGCACGGCGGTTCACTTCTTTTTCTTCGGCAGGAGCCCCGCCAGGTCGGGGTCATTCTCGATGCGGCGGATCTCCCGCTCGACGATCTGGACCACCTCCTCCTTGATGCGGTAGTAGTTCTCGCGGATGATCTCCTCCATGCGGTCCGTGCCCTCCTCGTCGAGAAACGAGGAGATCTGCGGGATGGGAACGAAGCGCCGCTCCTCGGCCTGAATCGCCGCGCTGTCCAGCTCGATGCGGGCATGGAAAATCTTCTGCGGCAGGGGCTGGTCCACGTTGTCGGCCACCGAACCGACGAACATCCCCTGCGTGAGGTTCGAGATCTTCGACGGCGGGATCAGCGCGTCGAGCTGCGTGTTGGTCGAATGGGTGATGTTCTCGTTCGAGACGGACTGCGATTCGCGCAACTGGACGATCTTGCCGAAGCGGTCGGAGAGCGTGCGGGCCGTATCGCCCACCACTTGCCCCGAGAAGATGTTGCCCACGGTGTTGAAGATCACCTTCGCCTCCTTGTCGCCGTAGTCGCGCTCCAACTGCGAGAAGTCCTGAAAGCCCAGGCAGACAGCCACGCGGTTCGAACGGGCCGTGGCGATGAGGTTGTCCAGCCCCCGGAAGTAGATTGTCGGGAGCTCGTCGATGATGATTGAGGATTTCAGCCGCCCCTTTTTGTTGATTAACCGCACGATGCGCGAATTGTAGAGTCCCAGGGCCGCCGAATAGATGTTCTGTCGGTCGGGGTTGTTCCCCACGCAGAGGATTTTGGGCGAGGCCGGATTGTTGATGTCCAGTGAGAAGTCGTTGCCCGTCATCACCCAGTAGAGCTGCGGCGAGATCATCCGCGAGAGGGGAATCTTCGCTGAGGCAATCTGCCCCTGCAGCTGGTCCTGCGCATTGCCCCGCCAGGCGTCCATGAAGGGCGAGAGGTAGTTTTCGAGTTCGGGATAGGAGGTCAGCACCGGAAAGATCTTCTCGTAGGGTTGGTTCAGAAACTCCACGGCGTGCGGGAAGGTGCAGCAGCGGCCTCCGTCGTAGATCTTCAAGTACCAGATGATTGCCGCCAGCAGGATGATCGGCGAATCGACGAAGAAGTCGCCCTGCTTCTGGATCCACGTCTTGTTCAGGTTCAGCATGATGGTATAGGCCGACTCGTAGGCGTCCGAAATGTCGGTCATGAACTCCGGGGCGATCGGATTACAGCGATTCGAACGGCGGGGGTCGTCGAAGTTGATGACGCAGAAGCGCGGCCGCGTCGGGTAGACATCCAGATGGTGCAGCAAGTGGTTGTAGGCCAGCAGCGACAGGTCGTCGAACTTGAAATCGTAGATATACATGGCAAAGCCCTTCTCGATCTGCTGGCGGATGTAGCTGTTCACCACGGCATAGGACTTGCCCGAGCCGGGGGTTCCCAGCACCATTGTCGCCCGGAAGGGGTTGATGACGTTAATCATCCCCGGCCGCCACTCACCCCGGTAGTAGTAGCGGGTCGGAAGGTTGACCGAGTATTCGTTTTCGAGCAGACGCGCCTCCTGCTCGAAGCTCTCGTTGTCGTCGTTGAAGGGGTCGCGGGCAAGGGTCGTATGCAGCAGGCGGCGGACCCACACCCCGGCGGTCAGCAGCGCAAGGTAGCCGCCCAACAGGGTCAGCACATAACTCCAGAAGCGGACCTCCAGCCCCGCGGGAAGACTCCGCAGCGGATCGTTGCCGAAGAGCAGGAAGAAACCCGCAAGGGCCAGAAGGAGGATTTGCCGCTTCGAAGGTTTCCCATCCCGCACGCTGCGTGTGCCGTAGCACCCCAGCACCAGAAAGAAGAGGGCGCAGAATTTCGTGATGGATGACCAGGTGAAGAGCCCGGTCGACTGTTGAAGGTTCCAGAAGATTCGGTCCACGACGGGAGCGGTCAGCGCATGGTGTGCGAACCAGTCGTAACAGAACCAATAACTGTTCAGCCCCAGAAACACGATTCCCAAGGCCCGGGCAAACTGGACGATCTTCTCCAATGCCCGCAAATCATCCTCCTGCTGCATACTTGTCGGTTTAAGGGCAACAAGATAACGGAGGAATAAGGCAGTCTGTTCACGCGGGCCGTCCGAGGCCGTGGATGACCGACTAGGAGGGTCTTACTACCTTCTCCTACAAAAATCCCGGACGGACGAACAGCCATCCGGGAAGAAATTACTTCTGGCTCAACTCAACTAGTGTATTTCGCAACATATCGAGGAAATGGGTCAAGCGGTTCTTGCGGTTCAGGATGGCCCAGCGGCAGTTGTCCGGATTCTTGAAATTTGTATTGCAGAGGATTTCGAATTCGCGGATCACCTGCATGAAGGTGGCCGGAGAATCGTCCTGCTGGCAGAAAAAACCCACAGCCGACAGGGCGGCGATCACCTCCATCAGGTCGGAATTGGTAAATCGCCCTGAAATTTTAAGCGACGAATGAGGACGTGATGTATGCATATTCCGGATCCCCGGATATTTGAGCTGCAGACAGATCATTTGTTTCTCAAAATTAATCAAAGAGAGCGAGGAGCGGATCAGTTGATAGCTGAGAGACTCCGAATCTTTATGTTGTGACTGAAGGCGAAAAAGAATTTCTCTCGTCCTCGCCAATGCTTGCAGAGCTTCCAGTTTGGAACAGGAGTCCAGTTTGGATACGGTCTGAATACGATTGATAAAACGGGTATAGGCCAAACTAAGGCGTTGATTATCTATGTTATTCGGATTCACATTCGTTGTATGAAGAAGTTTGATAAATTCGCTACGACTGAATCTTTTTACCATATTATTCATAGCATATTCCTTAAAATAGATAAAAATAAGAGCAATCATTGACTCCAACTCATCCCACCCGAATCCCTGACACACTAAAAAGAATATGCGTGATTCACGGGTCTACAACTCCCCGAAAATGAAGAAGCAAGGAAATCCTCCTAAGACATCTTCCATTGGGCCTAACCAAACAATAAAACGTCACGTTCTTATAAACCTAAAGACAAGGGATATTTGCAGACAAAAAAAGTATCTAAGGCCCCATGCAAACATATAAATTTGCATGGGGCCTTACTTTTAATTATATGGGATTATTCAACTGCTTTTCAATGCAGATCAATTATTCCAGGCCACCTTCAATTCAAAGATAAAAATCATTTCTCTTCCTCAAAAGTAATATTCTTATTGTCGGACACATAAGCAACCGGAGATTTCTCATCCAAACAAAAATTGCCCAAAGAATCAACTCCAAGTCCTTGTCCTTCTTTCAATTCCACAGACATAAGTCCACTGAAATAAGGATACGGCAGATAGCCCCCCACTTTTACATTCCCAGAACAACCTGGATTTATATTTTCTAAGGCTACTCCCAAAAACAAGTTGGGTGAATCCGCAGAAGTCATCAAAGCAACGCCTTCTTTCGTCTGCTTCACAGCTTTTCCTTGACTAATCTGCTGTATCCCGTCATTGACGGCACAAATCGTCTCTTGAGGAATAACCGGATACCATGTTGGGAGTTTACCCAAAACAGAAATTTGATCAAGCAACCGTCCAACGCTTCCAGACATATTAAACACAAGTTTCAGATTAGGAGTATCGCACCATACCGAATGCGTCGGGTAATTCTGGAAGCAAAGATAACCGTTTATCCGACATCCGGATAAAACAATCCGATCCACAGTATGCGACTCTAGGCTCTGAATGACCACAGGAAGCCGAAATCCGATTGGCCGTCCATCCAAATTCACTCCATGTGAGATCATTTCACATCGTTTCAAAATGACTGTTGACGCACCGTAGGTCTTGTGAAAATCAACGTTGTTATGCGTACTGAAAGCCCGCATGGGGCTCTCGAAGTAGCAATCTTCGAAAATTCGGCTATCCCCGGCTTTGGTTCCTCCGCCCCAGGCACTTTGTACGATAAACAACGAATCCGTATCCAGTCCATGCTTTTTCCGATAATCGTACAAATCTTTGCTTCCATAATGAATGAATCGGCAATTTACTATATCCTGTCGAGTATTCCCCGAAGAAAAATCGGAATGAATTGGATAACGCATATTGCGAGCTGTGACTGTCAAGTTTTCAAGACGACCATTCCCGAAAAAATCGACAGTTGAAGTTTCATTCGACGTTCGGCAATCGACGGTAACTGGCAATTCCCCTCGAATATGAACATACCCGTTCCCGATCAATGTCACTTGATCTGGAATTCGCAATCCGTACTCGTCATAAACTCCTGGGAAGATTCGCACCGTATCTCCCGAAACAGCATTCGCCAAAGCTCGCTCAATAGTCGAAAAAGTCAAGCAATCCTTAAGCAATGTATCTTTGCGAACATGCCATTCCCGGGCTGATACGGACGAAAAAATCAAGAGAGCCAAAACGACTCCTCCGATAAACCTCCGATTGATTTTCCTCAACATACCGGTGAATCAGACTACCAAGTTATAACATATGAACCACTAATATCCTTATATTCATAATAGTACCCCCTACTATCCTCTTTCCTAACAGATTCAAGCATTCCAGCTCGCGAGGGGTAATGGTCTTTTCCGGGCATGACACTGTAGTTCGACAAATCGCCATCGGGATAGACGCGCAATACGGCATTTTTTAACCCGTTGACACCAATCTTTCGTCGGACACCGAACTCCACGGGAGGAATCTCCCAACACGAAACAATGCCATCGCTCTGCTGAACAAATACCCGGCACTCTTCACTCCAGGCCCGAGGAAGCCGATATGTTGCACGGCCATCCTTGAGCAGGGCTTCCTGACCCGTAAAAATCGGAGCTCCCTGAGGGAAAAGGAACTGCTGCTCGACCGTCTGATTCGGAACATACCCCGAGAAGATATAACCGTTTCGATTCCGGGAAATGACATTTACCGGCGTGCGAAGATCCGGATCGACCTTTTCAAACCGAATCTCGTATCCGAAAGCCGCCAAGGCCTGACGCATCAGGGAGCCGCCCCGGAAATAATCGGACGGAAGATCCGGGGAAAGCAACATTCCGCCCGTATAGCGAGCCGAATTCGTACCTCTCACATAGCAGACACCACCACCGTACCACTCCGGGTTCCGCCGGAAAACGACTACATCACGGTTTTGTCCGTTTCGTACCGCACGTGCCAAAATCCGCGTATCGGAACGAGACGTCCGAATCCGGGTTTCCAGGCCACCGCCGGAAAATGTACCATCATGACGAAGTTGCATCGAACCACCGTCTACCTGATCAAATGCCGTTGTCAGTTTCAGCGAAAAAACGCCATCTAATGGTTCAACTTTTCTTATATTCAGAAAATCCAGGAAACGATCACTGCCATGTCCTACCGGACCATAGACGATCAGACTGCCTCCTCGCTCGACAAAATCGATCAATGCCGTTTCCAGTTCGCTCCCGGCCTCGGGGACAATCGTAACGAGGACGGAGGCATCCAGAACCGGATTCCTGCGTTGCATGAGTGCCGTAAACGTGGTTGTGGAAACCACGGTATTCATCGGGAAACCCTCATTGAGAGTCTGCCGAATAAACCAATCGCCATAAAAAACCTCGGCAAGACGCTCCGGATGTTCGAACGCCCAGTCGTGGTATTCATCGAACGGATAAACCCAAACAACCGGACCGGCTTGATCCGGAGCAGTTCTGCGAGCCTGCAGCAGATGCGGGATAACCTCCTCGGGCACCTGGTCGGGCATATTTCCGTAAGTGTCATCTACGGTGAGCAAGTTCAAGTTGCTGGGCAGTACGATTCGGCCGGCCGTATCAATCCGCGACACCGCCATCGGTAGATAGATGTCGTGCGCCTCACGACCATATCGATCCAGCCAGGGAGTGTTGGCCCACCACGGATCGTGCGTGTAATAACGGAACAGGTAACGGCAGTCTGGAATCTCGGAGATACGAGACATGTAACCGGTCAACTCAAGCCCGAAGTCGCCGTCGAGTGCCGCCCAGGGAGAGTTCGGAGGCGGCAATAGGTTGAACCCGCCTCGATAGATACTCCGCAGATCTACTCCGTCGCGGGCTAAATCGATCCCTGCCGACAAATTCGTTCCTCGTGTTTCAATAGGTACGTCGGGACACTCCTTGCGGAACGTCGTCCAGAAATCCAGGATCTTCTGCTGGATCTCCGGCATCCGCTCCCCACGGAAACAATTCCCGTCAAAAATAGCACCAACCGTATTCCATGTTTCCATGCCAAATCCGAATCCATTCGACAGCCAGAAGTAGTCGAACCCCATATCTGCCAAGAATCGGTGGCTTTGCTTCCCCAGAAACGTTCCAAGCGGCGTTCCTTGAGGAATTCCATCCGGATAGGAAGCATACGAACGCTCATCGGCATTCAAAGTTGCATAACAACACACGAAGGATTTGGCTCCCAATGTATTGGCCATACAGATTTCGGGATGGCGCTCATACTTGAATGGAGATTTGGCAAACTCCGGACCCGGATCAAATGTTTCACCGACGCGGATAACCTTCCCGGTTTCCCTACGTCCAATTTCTTTCAAAGTAGTGATAATGAACCGAAGATCTCCATAGGTAAAAGCCGGAGGCTCCGCGATATAGGTATACGCACGTTGGTGAAGATTCAACTCTTTTGGCCCAGAATTGACCGCATGAGGTGCATTCGGATTCCCAGCATACATTCCCCATTCCAACGGTTGATTCGGATCACCCGTATAGTCGAGAATTTCCGATCCGTCCGAAGTCCAAAGTAGAATCGACACTGTGTCGGCATGAGAAAGCAACGGAGTCCACTGTCGGAACATCGTCCGACAAACCTCCCTGATATATTCCGGAGTGTTCTGCTTGAAGGGTTTCAATGACATTTCCAAAGTCACGTTCCCGAAATTTTGAATCCGGTTGTCCCGAGGAGCGGTTTCGTACTGTTGGGCCCGCAATACGGAGGAAAGGCCCAACAGCAGCAACAGCAGATAGCTTTTTTTCATCTGAATTCTGTATTTATTGTTTTCTTCTTATACTCAGCTCTTCCAGAATCCTGTTCAAGGTCTTCTCGTTCAGCGGATAGAATGCAATGAACAAGACGGAAAGGAGCGTTCCGACGGCCGGCAACAGACTCATCATCAACCGGATTCCATGTTGTGCCGTGTCTGTCTGAACAACATTGGCTTCAAATCCGAAGTAACCAAGTAGCCAACCGGTAAGCGCTCCGGCAATCGTCCACCCGAACTTTTGCGACATGGATGACGAGGAGAAAATCAAACCCGTCGCACGACGCCCGGTTTTAAGTTCCGAAAAGTCCGTCACATCGGCATACATTGACCAAAGCAGCGGAAATACGGCTCCGGCACACATGCTGATCAGGAACTGCAACAGCAGCATTCCTCCAATATCCGACTTGTCCAACATATAGAAGCAAGCGCTCAGAACAGTAGCAAACACCATGGACCAGAGATAAGTGTGCTTTTTCCCGATACGATTGGATATCGGGGTAACCAAAATAATTCCGAGGATGTTGGCCGCCTGTCCGAGAACCAGATAAATCGTCGTGAGCGAAACCGAAGCATCGATGATTCCCAAACGGAATCCTTCCGTTCCTTCGGCATAATACTTGAAATAGTAAACCGCCGAACCGTCACGAATCGAATTGAATATCTGTGCCGCAACTCCGGCCCCCAACAGAATCCACCACGGTCGATTTCGAAACAAGTCGATCAAATCGTCACGCAATCGGTTTTTCGTCTCCTTGATCGGCTTCACACGCTCTCGGGTCCAAGCAAAGGTACAGAAAAACATGGACACTGCAATAATGGCAAAAACGATGGCGGCCATCTGCCAACCGAAGCGAGCATCCGGAATTTCGGAGCCTCGCATCCGGCCAAACACCTCTACCAACGGTTCCACCAACAATAACACCAGAATGCTTCCGCCAAAAGCGAAGGTCATCCGGTAGGACGAAAGCTCCGTACGGATCTTAGGATCCGGAGACATGACACCCATCAGCGAAGCATACGGCACATTGACGGCACTGTATATCATCATCATCAAGCCATAGGTAACATACGCATAGATCATCTTACCGCTCTGTCCAAATTCCGGCACAGCAAAGGTCAGAATGCCGATGATACCGAAAGGGACTGCACCAAACAGGATATAGGGGCGGAATTTGCCCCAACGTGTATCGGTACGGTCCGTCATGATTCCCATCAGCGGATCGACAAAAGCATCCCAAATCCGGGTAACCAGGAACATGGTTCCGATGGCTGCCGCAGGCAATCCGATGATATCCGTATAAAAAAACAGCAGATACATCGTAAACAACTTCCAGAACATCGACGAAGCGGCATCTCCCAACCCATACCCGATTTTTTCTCGAAGTCCGACTGTTGCTATCTCTTTCATCTCCATATATGATTAAAATTCCACGATTAATATCCAATCCTGCCCCCTACCGCTTGAAGGTGGCACAACCCGCAAGATATTCTCTGAATCGGGTTGTTCCATCGCATAACGGGCTCCGTTACGTGGGTCATACCACGAAAATCTCAGCGTCTCTTTCAGAGGCAGTTTCCGAAGCGAAATTTCCACAGGATGTCCATTCGGAATATAAACCAAGGCATAATCTGAACCTCGGACCGCAACTGCAACGTCGTCATTTTGCAATGGTGCTCCGAAAAGCAACTCCGGAGCCGGGACGCGGTCACACCAGCCGAAATTCTCCAACAGACGACGGGCATGAATCAATTGCGATGCTCCCGGCAATTGAAGTGCATCTTTCCAATGGTTGCGGGCTTCACACATTGACGTACGACCTGGGACATAGAACTGCCAGATATCGTTGGCTCCGTAGGTATACCCACATGCTCCTGAGAAGAGACTCCAATAGAGAGTCCTGCGAACATCTGTATCTGTAAAACGTCCATTTTCAGACTTGAACCGAATTGGTATATCTTCATAACGAGGTTCACCATCAAGAACCGGCTTCACGGGATTCCGTTCATAGTCCGGGATCAGCAACCGTTTGTATATGGCAAAATCTGTCTGGGCATGGCCACTTTGGAACATATTGAAATCAAGCCAGTCCCGATTATGAAACCACATACCGGAAGAGGCTTCACCCGAAGGGTGATAGGTCATCAGATGGGTGGAATCCTCTGCGCAGATACCTTCAGCCAACGCATCCCACACAATAGTTTTCTCACCGCCAGGGCGATCTCCTCCGTTGATCCAAATGATATTCGGAAACTCACGATAACGACGTCCCAGAAAGCATCCGTATTTACGAGCATTCCACTCATCGAATATTTCGGGACCAACACCCCACTTCCGGTTTACTTTGTCGCCCCAAGTCGGAAGCAGACCAACATACAAACCATGTGCGGCAGCTTCCTGGATCACGAAATCCACCCACGCAAAGTAGGCTTCATTCGGCCGGGTCGGATCGTTGTCGAACAGCGGAAGATCCCCGTTGCGATTCGGAGTTTCCAATCCGTTCAGTTCGGCAAGGATACACGCCTGAATCACTGTAAAACCCTTTGCCTGCCGATCTGCGAGGTAATATTTCACCTCCGTCGAATCCAATCGGTGAAAAAGCTGCCAGGCCGTATCTCCGAAATACGGGAACGGGGTCCCGTCCTCATGAACCAGGAATCGTCCGTCGGATGACACCCGTAAGGCTCCGTGTACAAACGGTTCGTTCAAGGACTCCCGGAGGGAAGACCCTCCGGAGCACCCTGAAGCCATCAAAACAGAAAGTAGCGTAACAAGAATGGCAACCGAAATGGACATACAATCAATCTACTGAGGTATATTGATATTTTTTCAGAACTTCCATCTGGGGACGATCGACCGTATAATTCTCATAAGGCTGTACTGCCAAACGATACTTACCCCAACGCGGGCCAGCCGACCAATAGGTGCCCGTAACCCCATTCTCCTGCATATAACGCAGCATGTTTTCGAGAACGACATTCCAGCGCGGATCATCATCCGGTATTCCATATTCACCAACAATGCCTTTCAAGTCATATTTCCGAAGCCACTCCACAAAAGGACGGATACGCTCCACGCCGGTTTGAGGTGTAGCCTGCTCGGCTTCATAGGTCGAGGGAATAAAAACTCCGTTTTCATCCCGCGATCCGTAACTGCCGGCAGAATCATGATCGAAATATTGATGACATTGGAAAATCAACTTGTTCGAAGGATCTTTCAACAACCGAAGAGAATCACTGTACTGCAGCCAACGAGCTCCGGAGCTCCAACTGTCTCCGCTTATGATAATCGGAGTCGTACGGTCTACGGTTCGGATCCGATCAATCACTTTTTGGGCTATGGAAAACCATGATTCATTGGACGACATATCATGGGGTTCGTTCATGATGTCATAGCCCCAAAGACCGTAATCCTTAAAAGCGACAGCCAAACGTTCCCAAGCATCCGCCAAATGATCAGCCGTCAATTCGGGGCCTTCCCCGATCACCACGTGAGTCTTCCCGCCGTCCAGAGAGCGCCGTCCGAAATTATGCATGTCGATAAAGATCGGCATTTCTCGATCGTTGGCAGCCTGGACGAACTCTTTCATCAATGCCAAATCCCGGTCGTTCAACTCACCATACAATTCCGGCTGAAGTCGTTCCCAACGGAACGGAAAGCGAATCAACATCAGCCCCTGCTCCTTGAAATAATCCAAGTCCTTTGCGGTCGGGTATCCATAATGAACGCCCAATTCACCGGGATAGACACCGCCAAATTCTCCACCAGACATATTGACCCCGAATGGGAGCGGTGAAGATTGGGAGCGATCACACCCTCCAAGCAGGGCGGAACAGCACAGCATTGTGCAGAAAAACAGCCTTTTCATTCGTTATTCTTGTTCTTTGTTCGGGTTTGTACGAAGATATTTCTCCAAAAATTGCATTTGAGGCCGGTCAACCGTATAGTTCGCGGTAGGTTGAACGGCTAATCGGTAATTTCCCCACCGGGGTCCTGCAGACCAATAGGTACCCGGAACCCCCATTTCACTCATATAAGAAAGCATGTTTTCGAGAACAAGTCCCCATTTATCCAAATCGGCAGCATCATCCGGAATTCCATATTCACCGACGATACCCACTTTGTTATGCCGCACGAGCCACTCAATGTATGGTTTAACTCGATTAACTCCCGTCTGCGGATCAGCCCCTTCAGAAGCATAGGTCGACGGAACGAAAACCCCTTCCACATAGGAACCATACGTTCCACCTTGATTCTTGTCGAAATAAACATGCGCCTGATAGATCAGTTTGTTCGACGGATCATCCAAACTCCGAAGGTTATCGCTGTACTGCTCCCATCGGGCAGCCGAACTCCATCCATCACCGCTGATGATGATCGGTGTCTTCGTATCTACCCGGCGAATCGCATAAATCACCTTCTGAGCGATGGTGAACCAGGACTCCGAGCCTGACATATCGTGGGGTTCGTTCATGATGTCATACGCCCAGATATTCGTGTAATCCTTGAACTCGGAAGCCAATTTCTCCCACACATCAGCCAGATGATCTCCTGTCAACTGAGACCCGGTCCCGATGACAACATCAGTTTGGCCACCGTCGAACGACCGCCGTCCGAAATTGTGCATATCCAGAATAAGAGGCATTTCCCGCTCTTCCGCCGCCGCGACAAACGTCTTCATCAGATTCAGGTCCGTCGGATTCAACGGTCCGTTCAGTTCATACTGGACACGTTCCCAACGAAACGGGAAGCGAATCAGTTTCAGCCCCTTGGCAGCAAAATAATCGAGGTCTCGAGACGTAGGATAACCATAATGGGTTCCGATTGTTCCGGGATAAACCCCACCGAACTCTCCACCGGACATATTGACCCCGAAATACGCATCGAGGCCTTTGTATCCAGGATTGACCGGCGGTGCCGGATCCACAGGCTCGGGGCCAGATCCCGGAGACGTAGAGTCCTCGCTACAGGCTCCCGCCCACAACAACAGAACAAATAAAATCGATTTCCAAAATGTATGCATGTATTTCATTTTTTTAAAAACTCCCGGGATCTTGGGATCCCGAGAGTCCCTGATTGATTCTACTGTTGAGAGATCCGCACTCCCATTTTTTTGCAAATCCGGAAATTGGCAACACTTACATCCAGATCCAGGTCTGTTCCGCCCGTGATATAGGCCAGTCCAAAAGGATTCCCGGCCGCCTTCAACGGAGTTGTCCCGTCCGGATTCAGATAGTCGCTTCCCGACATGCAGACCGTTTTCCAGCGCCCATCGGTGTGATAGGCCGTTCCGCTGGCTGCAGGAATCCACTCCAGATTCGTGTTTGCAGGACGGCGGCCCAGGAAAACCATGACCCGATGATTGGTTCCCCGAATGGGCTTTTCCGAAGGAACCAGGATTTCATAGCGGAATTCGAACTGCGACAGATCATTCAGGATCTCAACACAGAGCGGATTATCCTGAGGCAGTGCGAACTGATATCGGTTCTGATATACCAGATAATTCCAAGTATAGGGAGTTGCCGTCATATTGAAACGGGAGTACCACGATCCGTCGAACAGCGGTGCGGGAGCATCGCCACCACCCTGTGTCGCAAAAGTTTTACCTTTCTCATTTAGGGTAAGCGTCGGATAATCCGCGGAGAACGGATCCAGAATCGTATATCCCCGATCCCGATAGGTCAGTTCGATCTGCTCGACCCCGGTAACGGCTTTCAAGCGTTCGCTGGTCAAGATCATCGGGGCGTTGTCCGAAAGTCCGTCGGGAACCGTAAAGGTCATGGCTCCCTCTTCGCAGGCAACGATGGCGGCCTTCTTTCCTCCGATCGTCAACGATCCCTTTTCGGGTGTAAAGTCGTAGAGTTTCAGATTCTCGCCGAGGATCTGAACCTGTTCCCCAGCGCGTGCGAAATGATGCGAGATCCCAGAGATGACCAGATCCGGAAATGCGATCTTGAAATCATATGATGTCTCACCTTTGGAGGTTTTGAGTTTGATCTTATCGTCGATCTGATCCGGAACCGAACTGGGAATCTTCACCGTAATACGGTCATTCACCGCATAAATCTCGCGCAGATCGGCATTCTGATCGTTGAACTGTAAAGACCGAACCTGCGACAGATTCTCGCCATACAGCACAATCATCTGGTTGAAACTGCCAGCCGTAATATCCGTATCCGGATCTCCTACCGTCGTGACATGCGTAATGACCGGAGGCCCGAACGGAGTCTGACCGTCATCATACCCGTCGTTGTAGGTAACCACGTCATTGCACGCCCAAAACACCATTGCTCCGGCGCAAAGCGTGGATATGTATTGCATGTATTTTTTCATAGCTTCTCTATTTTAATCGTCATTTCCCTAATTCCAGCCCAGATTATTTTCATTGATCGCTTCGTTGGCCTGGATCTCCGATTCGGGAATCGGGTACAACAGGTGACGTTCCATGCGCGTCTTGCTGGTTCCAATTTCGTCCGGACCTCCGATCGCATTCATCACATCCAGATAGATTCCCCAGCGAATCAAATCCCAGCGGCGGTCGGATTCCAAAGCGAACTCCATCGACCGTTCTTCAAGTACCGCCGATCTAAAAAGCTCCTTAGTTGCCAAACCGCCCTCTTCCATACTTCCTAAATGCTTGTCCGATGCATTGCTACGTCTTCTAACCTCATTCAAGGCGTTAAGAGCCTCCGAATTCGGACCATTCACCTCATTCGAGGCCTCAGCCAGAATTAACAGGGCATCGGCGTAGCGCAGGAACGGGAACAGACCGTCGGTACGCATCAGCGAGGGGTCCGAAACATCCTGATATTTGGTAACATAAGCCAAATAGTTTTCACCGATAGCATTCGTATAGATCCGACCATCATCAAACGGGGCAACAGGATAACCAGGAACCGAATTGCCCTCTTCATCTTTTCCTGTAGCCTTGAGCCGCCATTCCGGAGTATTGGGGTAAAATCCGCCCCGATTGTTTTTGTATTCATGCTCGCGAACCCAGCGGTGGTAAACACCGTCGACAATACGCAGATCCTGTTCCTCGAAAAGTTTATACCAATGGTCTCGCAAACCCCAAGTGAGCGTACCGCCAATTGCATACCCATCGGCAGCCCATTGCCCCGAATACCAACGGGGGAACAAGGAACCAAGCAGATCATCACCGGATTTACCGACATAGCAGAAGAAATGTTCCTCATTCGTGCGGCCCTCCTGTTTCCACAGAGTTGCATACGGAAGCAGGTCATGGCTACCATATTTTTTGTGCAAAACCACATCTTCTGCCAATGTCAAAGCAAGACGATAATAGGTCTCGGAATCAAAAACCTCATACCCGTCCACCTGTCTTTTAGAGATGGTTAATGTTTGTGGATTAGTCAGAATCTTGGTCTTTCCATCCTCTGCAAGCGTGTAGGGTTTGCCACCCTTCACATAAACAATGGCTCCGTCCGGCATCGATGCGGCACCGATTGTCACATAGACCTTGGCCAATAGCGTCGCAGCAGCGGCAGCACAAACCCGGCCCTGAACCAGTCGGGAATCACCCCGTTTGTAAAGATGATCCTTGGCATAGGTCAGCAGATCGATAATATGAGCATATACCTCTTGTATCGAACGGCGAGGCTGGTGCGGATTCTCTCCTTGATTGATCGACTTTTCGAAGATCGGACAGGGTCCATAAGCACGAACGATCAGAAAATAACAATAGGCTTGAAGCATTTTTAACTCGCCCAGACAATTCTCCTTGTGCTCTGGCGTCACGTTGTTCATCTGTTCGATGTTGTAGATCGCTTCATTCGTCACATTGATCAGGTCATAAGGAAGTTTCCAGGTGGCATCAACCTCCCGGGCACTTCCCTGGAAGTTACCGGCGCCGGTCTCTCCAAAAGCCCAGCTCGGTCCCGTTGCATAATCACAGTCGTTCTCCAGATTGCGGGGAAACTCCTGATAAATGAAAAAACGATTCAAGCCATTATATGCACCGGTTACCCACAAATCGGCTCCGGCATCCGAATCTTCGATATCCTGAGCCGTAATTTTCGAGTAGACCTTCTCTTCAAGCAGGTTCTCACACGATCCAAGTACGATCGCCAAGAGAGTCAAAAATACGAAGTGAAAGATGTATTTTTTCATGATTTTCTAGGTTTCAGGCGTTAAAACTGAACTTTTACTCCAATCGAGAACGTCTTGCTCGTAGGATAAGAATAAATATCGACTCCCCGGCGAGACGCATCGCCACCAAAAGCATTGACGTCCGGATCGTACCAACTGTACCCCGTAATCGTGAGAAGGTTCGTCGCACTGGCATAGACGTTTATGCTGCGGATGTGCTTGCAGAACTTCGGTCGGTCAAACGTATATCCGATATTGATGTTTTTCAGACGGACATACGATCCGTCCTCCACATAGCGGTTCGAAAGCAACCACGTACGTTTGACTTGATTCGATGCTTTCGGCCACTTGGCATTCTCCCGGTTCTCCGGGGTCCAGCGGGAATAATAGGCATCTTTCGTGATGTTGTACTGCGATGACAACGTGATGTTCTGCAAGTTGCCGTTGAAAATGTCATTTCCCATCACTCCCTGAATGAAGAAACTGAACGTCAAGTTCTTCCACGAAAAGTTATTGGTAATTCCGAACGTATAGTCAGGATTCGTGTCACCGATGATATGTTTGCCCTCCCGGTACTTGATTTCACCGATCATCGATTTTACCGTCGCGTCCGACGCATTCGCATAGTCCGGATTGGCTCGGACTTCGGCTTCGTTGTCATAGAAACCATCTTCCACATAACCGTAAATCGCACCAATCGGGCAACCGTTTCTGAAGATGAAGGCGTTGTCAGCACTATACCACAGGCGTGTTGCAAACTGGTCGTAAGGCATATCGTGGATCAGGTTGCGGTTAAAGGAGATATTGGCATCGATACCCCAGCGAACAGCTCGTTCCAGTACCCGGAACGTACCTTGAATTTCCAGACCTTCGTTGGTCACACGTCCCTGGTTCATCATCTGATTCGTAAAGCCGCTACTCTCGGGAATCTTGAAATTCTGCAACAGATCCCGCGTGTTCTTGAAGTAATATTCCACCGTAAGGCTGATCCGGTTCTTGAGGAAAGCCATGTCAAGACCCACATTGTACTGATCGGTCGTTTCCCATTTCAGATCCGGATTGAAGGCCGTACTCGATCGATAACCGCTCGCATCCTTGCCGTCGAAAACATATTTTTTCATCGCCAACATATATGAAGTCATATAGTCGGGAATACCCTGGTTTCCGGTTTGACCGAAGCTGGCGCGCAGTTTCAGGTTGTCGAAAAAGTTGAGTCGCTTGACAAACGGCTCCTCGGAGATGCGCCACGCGACAGCCCCCGATGCAAAATTGGACCAGCGGTTTTGCTTGGTAAACTTGCTCGATCCGTCTCGGCGGAAACTGGCCGTAAAGATATAGCGATCTTTCAACACGTAATTGACACGTCCCAGAAACGAAAAGAGGCGGTTACGACGCTTGTCAGTTACCAGAGGCCCAGGATTCAAGGCTGCTCCCATATCATAGTTCTCCGTAATGTCCGAAGGGAAGTTCGTACCGGACATCGTCTTCGAAGTGTACGAAGTCTGTTCGAACGTCACGGCTCCCACTACATTCAGGCTATGGATCTTATTGAAAACCTTCGCATAGGTCAGCATGGACTCTTCGGTCAGATTCCGCTGTGAGTTGTCCGAGTATCCACCCCGGCCATTGACTGTCGGAGCGTATCCCTCACCCGTTTCACGGTTGTAATAGGTGCTGCGTTCATTGGCAAAATAACTTAATCCCAGATTTTGACGGAACGTCAGTCCCGGAGCCAGTTTAATGGAAACAAAGGCCGAAGAGAATACGTTGTCGCTGGTCAATTGGTTCTTGGCATTCTTCACATAGGAGACCGGATTGGCAACCAGACTTGCCAACTCTTCATTTTGCGAGAAGTCATTCTTGCTGATCGTCGACGGGAACATCAGGGCCGAGCGCAGGAAACTCTGGCTCATGGAGTTCGATTTGGCGAAATCGGTAATCGAATTGGCATAGCTGAGATTAATACCGGCCGTTATGTTCTTGATGATCTCTTGCGAAATATTCGCCCGCAGCGTATAACGGTCGTATCCGGTGCTTTTGATCGTACCGTCCTGCGACGTATAGTTGGCTGAAAAAGCATAATTACCCTTGTCCGTAGCTCCTGAGACCTGGATATTGTACTCCTGAGAAAGCCCAAGCTGGAAAATTTCGTCCTGCCAGTTGGTATCTTCCACCCAGGAACGCCACTCTCGCCCCGTAGGATCCTTGCCGTATACCCAGCCGGGATTCAGATAATCCTCCGGAGCTGGCTTGTATTCAGCTCCGATGATTGTGCCGTCGCTGCCAGTCGCAAACTCGAAACGTCCCGGGAAAACTTTCACCGTATAGGGCACACCATCATAGATGAAACCGTTTTCCTGCTGTTCATTTCGATACGATGCGAATTCATAACCATTCAAAACAGGGATGGTTTTCCGAACCTTCGAAATACTCAGGTTGGCACTGAACTCGACCGTAGGTTTTCGGCTGGTTCCCTTCTTCGTTGTAATCAAAATGACACCGTTGGCGCCTCGCGAACCATAGATCGCCGTAGCAGAAGCATCTTTCAACACTTCGATCGATTCGATGTCATGAGGATTAATAAATGCCATGGCATTAGAGACAGCCTCGGCACTATTATCCGTGTTCTCTGCACTTTGAGGCGTAGCCGGGGGATCAAACGGAATACCGTCCACCACATACAGTGGCTGGGAGTTGGACAGGAAGGTATTGACACCGCGGATATTGATATTTACACCGCTGCCCGGAGCTCCGTCGTTCTGGCCTACCGTAACACCAGCCAAACGACCCTGCAGAGCCTGATTGATACTGGTGTTAACCGTTCCACTCATCACATCGTCCGCTCGGATTGAAGCAACGGCTCCCGACAGATCGCTTTTTCGGGCCGTTCCGTATCCAATGACAACCACATCGTCCAACGCCGTCGCCTGCTCGGTGAGGACCACTTCAATCGAAGTCCGGGCTCCAACCCGCTCTTCCACGCTCTGATACCCCATGAACGAGAATACAAGATAATCTGAGCTTTTGGCTTGTATGACATAGTTCCCTTTGGCATCGGTAGTTGTGCCCTTCACCGTTCCCTTGACAATAACGCTTACACCAGGCATCGGCATCCCGTTTTCGGCCTTAACGCTACCTTTAACTTGAGATGTTGACTGTTGTGCCAGAACCTGTATGCTTGGAACAGCCAATAATAAGGCCACGGTCACGATCCTTGCGATCAGCGAACCGGCCGTAACGCGTGATTCTTGCCGCCGGGTACCAGCCGATTCCGCTTCAAGTTTGATAAATTTAATCATTGATCGTTAATTTTAGGTTGAAAAATCGTTGTAAAGATAAAGATATGGGTAAAAGTTGTTTTGTCGGTTACAAAAGTGTATGCACCATAGGCAATCGGGGTTGGGGTTAAACATCAATTGACTTAAACTATTGCGACTTCCAGGCCGAGATATTCAGCAATTCGAGCCAGCGTTTTTGCATGGTGTCCGATGCCCAGCGCAAAATGGTGGGTAGGCCCCTCTTTCATCCAAGCTTTGAGGAACGCCCTGATATCGGGACCAAAGAATCCGCGGGTATTGGTATTGCCAGTTGCCGGAATCGGACCACCAACCGAATCGCCTTCGGCGATAACAAACTTGAAACGACCATCGGGTGTTGAATTAATCGACAGAATCGTAATCGGCCCCTCCTTGATCTTGAACTCTACACCGGCTCCGGCCCCCGGTTTCCCGTGATACTTTTTCAGACTTCTCAACACGGGTTTCCCTTCTGCGATAGAGATGTTGTGAGGCCCATCATGCCCCACGAGTACAAATCCTTCGTTGAAATCGATAGGATGGAATTCCGCGAAACTACCTCCGATACCGAGTCGGTCCATGATCATCAAAGCAATCAACGTCTTTTGGTCCGACTCCCCACACATTGGAATATGCCGTGCTGTGAGCAACGAATTTCCTACGGCCAAATTGGTCATCAGTCGCCGAATCTCACCCTCCGGTTCTCCGTCGTAATAGTAGGACAATCCGTTCAAACCTCGTTTTTCGACAAAGGCATCTAGGGCAAGGCTAACCTCGGCCGCGGTCTGAAGGTCCTCGTCACGCAACTTCATCGAAATGGGATCGGAAACCGGATCCGGTGTATCGAAGAAATTCAGAATTTCTTGTTTCCGCTGTTCCAAATCCTTTGCGTCGACACTCCGCAGACAAGCCATCAATTCATTCGGTTCACACTCCACCGTGTGACATCCAAAACAAGCCGTGAGTGCCGTAGAATCGGTGTGCATATCCAACATCGCATTCAAAGGATGCCCAATATGCCCCAATCTTGCGTATTTCAGATCATGCAACACCCGCGCAATCCGGCAATACTCCAAAATCTCCTCATGTACCTGCTCGTCGCCATAGAGCGTTCCGATCACCACATCCGGAACAGGCCGACCGAGACGCCGTGCCACACCGGTAAATTCCGGAACGGCACAAATGTCGTCGTTCATCAATTGCATGTAGGTACTGGCCTTCCCGTAATCCAGAGCCTGCAGCGGTTGCAAAGCTACCAAAACGATCGGAGCCTGAATGTTCCGGACGATGGTCCCGAAGGTCCCCGAAGTCCCATAAGTGAGCATATCGCAGAACAGCAGATCCAGATTCCCGCTTTGCATCTGCTGAACAGCCTCATAAGCCCGTTCCGGAGAATCCACAATCCCGAAATCTAAGACAGAGACCTCTGCAGGCAACATTTCCTTGAAGGTCCGGAATTTTCCCTTCATCTCCTCCTCCAATCCCGGGAACTGCTTCCAATAGACATCGTAGCCGATTCCAAAAACCCCCACACGAGGCTGTTTGTTGTCGGACGGCAATGCAGTCTTGTCGCAGACCGCATCGTTTGACTTACACTTACTCTCCATAACAAAATAACTTAACGCACTATGTTGAAGATAACAAAAAAAATTAGGCACTCCTGAATTTTAGCGTCCGGATAAAAATGAGAAAAATCAAAAATGCAACCGGATACATGATCCCGGCATAAGCCCAAAGGACATTGTAGGAATAGGCCACGATGTATCCCGTCAGCGGATTTATGATCAACGATGAGATGGCCCCGGCCGAGCCCGAAAGTCCCACAATCGTCGACGTGGCGGTCTTGCCGAACATATCACCGATGCTGGTGATATAATTCGTTATCCACAGACCATGCGCAAAAAAGGCCAGCGACATGACTGCGACAACCCATGCTGTACTTTGGTAAAAATTGACAAAAATTACCGGCAATGTCAGAGCAGCGGCAAAGCCCATCACAATTTTCCGCGAAAAATCGAGATTCTTTGTCTTCGTATAGATCGCATCGGAGACATAGCCGCCAATTACGTTGGCCACGCCAAGAGCCAGAAATGGAATCCAAGTCGTATAACCGATATCATCGATACTCATTCCACGGGCATCGCTCAGGTATTTCGGGATCCAAAACATATAGAAATAAAAGATCGGATCGAGCAAAAAACGCATGATAATAAACACCCTAGCCTCTTTCGACTTCATGGCATCACGTAAGGGGCGCCAATCAAAACGTTTACGTTCCAGAACGGGCGGTGTTCCTTTTCCGTAACGAGCATACTTCCCGGGACTGGTCATCAACCACCACGTCACAAACCACATCAGGCCAAAAATACCACAACCAAGAAATATGTAACGCCAGTTAGCATATTTGAGCAGAAGAGCACACATCGGCAATGCGACAACCGAACCTACGGCCGATCCTCCGATAGCCAAACCGTTTGCCGTAGCCTGGCGTTGTTTGGGGACCCATTCCTGTACAGCTTTTACCGCTCCTGGGAAACACACGCCCTCTCCGATTCCCAACAAGAACCGAAAGAATCCAAAGTGCAGGACCTTATGAGCCAAAGCGTGTAATGCGGTAGCTACAGACCAGAAACCAACGGAATAGCCAAGTCCCTTCCTACTTCCAAAGCGATCTACGAAGATGCCGCCTAACGTGAACATCAAGGTATAACTGATCAGAAATCCGGAGTTGATGAATCCGTACTCAACATCGGTAATTCCCAGTTCTTCCCGAATCTTGAGAATCGAAATGGAAAGCACCTGGCGATCCATGAAACTCAACGCCGTAGCAAACATCAACAGCACTACGATCAGCCAGTAATATAGAGCGGTTCTTTTCATCGGTTTTAGGTTAGTGCACTAGGTTTATATGGCAAATATAATAACTATTTCACAAAAAACGAATAATATCTCGTTTTTTTACAAAAATTCTTCTACCTTTGTAATTGTTAGATCAGAATCGAGTTGCGCCTATCTTTACCACAGAAACAATACAATTCAACCATCAAAACTACCAAAAGTGAAGCTCAGAAAGACATACCTTAAACATTTGCTTCCTATTCTGTTATGCTGTGCCTCGGGTTGCGATGCGAATCAAATAGCTGTCGATACGGAGATTCTGGTGATCGGAGGTGGAACATCCGGAACAATTGCAGCCATTCAGGCTGCCAAAGCCAATTGCAAAACCATTCTGATCGAATCGGGCAGTCAACTCGGAGGAACGATAACAACCGGCGGGGTCTCCATTCCCGGACTTTTCCATGCCTGGGGACAACAAATCATCGGAGGAATCGGCTGGGAACTGGTCAAACAAACTGTTCGAATGAATGCCGATTCGTTGCCGGATTTCTCAATCCCTTATGGACATGCACATTGGAAACATCAAATTCCCATCAACGGTTATCTCTATGCGCTGTTATCCGAAGAGATGTGCCTGAATGCCGGAGTCGACTTGCACTATTACGAAACCCCGACAGAAATCGCACATACCAAAAAAGGATGGATCGTAAAGACTGCGGGAAAAGGTTCGACCCGAATTTACCATGCCAAGCAACTGATTGATTGTACGGGGGATGCAGCAGCAGTTGATCTCGCAGGTTTCGATCGTATCAAAGAGGAGGAAACTCAACCTGGCTCCCTGATTTTCGAGCTGGAGGGATACGACTATTCCGGATTGGAAAAAGAAGCGATCCGCCAAAGTTTTGATGAGGCAATCCAAACGGGACGCCTCTTGGAAACCGATGCTTACAATGGCTTGGAAGCCTTGCTGAATGCGCGGAAAGGATTAGCGGCACAACATGTTCCCGGAGCGGACTCATCAACGGCCCAGACTCATTCAGCAGCCAATATGGAAGGGCGTAAATCATTATTGCGCATCGTTCGATTTGTACGGAGTCTTCCCGGATGTGAAAATACTCGGATCAAGTACATGGCTCCAGAAACTGCAGTTCGTGAGACCTACCGAATTAACGGCCTATATTGCATCACTCTCGACGATTATTTATCAGGACGTAAATTCGACGACGCACTAGCATATTCATTCTATCCGATTGACCTGCACGTAAGCCATGGTGTTGAGCCCCGACACCTCAAGGATTCCGTCGTCGCAACAATTCCGTTACGGGCCTTGATTCCCAAAGGGAGTAAGAACCTGATCGTGGCCGGACGATGCATCAGCAGCGATCGACTAGCAAATTCCGCACTTCGGGTACAAGCCTCCTGCATGGCGATGGGACAAGCAGCAGGAGCAGTTGCAGCTATAGCCTGCAAAGAGAACACCACTCCATCGAATGTCGATCTCGACAAGGTGAAGCAATTATTATCGATTCATGGAGCCATTGTCCCCAATTGACAACACCCCCTTTCAACAAAATAGCGAACCGCAAACCAACAATACGAAGTCATGAATACAAATAATAGCAAATATCTCCAAATCAGTCAAGATATCATCGAACGGATCATGAACGGAGAACTAGCTCCCGGTGATCGTGTCCCATCCGAGCATGAACTCATGCAACAATATGGAGTTAGCAATACGACTGCACGCAAAAGCCTGCTTAATATCGAATTGAAGGGATGGGTCATCCGAATCAAGGGCAAAGGAACATTTGTGCTCAATCGCTCAAAAGACATGCACCTAACGCGTATGCTGGGATCGCTTGATGCCATCAAAGAGAGTTTCGAGGACAACTTGATCCACGAAGGATTCACGCCCAAAAATATTCTGATGGAAAAGACTGTCATTGAAAATGGCATTTCAACCAACGTGAACGGACAGGTTTTTTCCATTGACGGACCCGTACTCAAATATCGGCGTCTACGATATGCCAACGATATTCTAATGAAAGACGACACCCGCTATATCTCCATGACTGCCTGTCGAAACATCCATCTTATCGAACCGACACAACCTTTAATTCGAATCTACGAAGAGAAATACAAGCTGCAGATTGAGAATGTACATCGGACAATCGGAACTATGGTACTCTACCCGGAAAGTAATGACAACTACTTCGAGAATGAGATACCTCTGTCGGTATTCATTCTCAACGGAGTTTGTATTGCTCAGGGAGGGAGTGTCATCGAAATCGAGTATTCATTGTACAGAGGAGACAAATACCAGTTCTCCGTTGACGCCAAGCCTCAATTAGTTAACATAAAATCATAAAATAAAGAGTCACAAATAAGGAACCCGGATTCGACATGAAGTCAAATCCGGGTTCCTTATACAATTTATATCCCTATTCCCCAGATTTCTGGTAAAGCGGATCATTTCCGTTGTATTGCCTCAAGAATTTCCGACACTGGATTCCGGCCGGTTTGATTACATCATCGGCCCAGCCACCCTCATAGCTACCACGCGGAAGGATCATCGAGCAAGTTTCATTCTTGTTCGAAATCGACCAGTTTACCCAACTCAAATGGTTCTTCTCCATGAATTCAACCCAGCGGGTCCATTCCGGAATATCCAAGAATCCATTTCCCGTATGTTCCATTCCTGCACATTCGGTAAAGAAAATGGGAAGCCCCATATCAAGCGCTTTTTGTACACGAGCCCGATTGCCATCCTTGTGGCTGGCTGCATAAAAATGACAAGCATACATAATATTGTCGAACTTTCGAATCGGATCTGCAGCGGCAATATCGACGTGCTGATCCCAAGACGGAGTTCCGACAATAACAATGTTATCGGGATCAAACTCTCGGATCGCAGCGATCACATCTTCGGCATAAGCTTTGATTTCAGGCCAGAAATGCTTGTGTGTTGGTTCGTTGAAGATCTCATACAGCACATTCGGATATGCACCATATTCGCGAGCCATTTTCCGGAAAAAGGCTTTGGCCTCCTCCGGATGGAAATCATGGGCATGCCAATCGATAATGACATATGCTCCCTCGGCGATGGCAGCCCGAATCACAGGCTCAATGCAGTTCAAAGCGAAGTCCGGATTTTCAAGATATCCGTCTTCTACGCCTTTATACACTCCCATTGCTGCACGGAAAACCGAAGCTTTCCAATCGTTTTTCAACCACTTCAATGCTGCTTGATTGTAAAATCGCGGCCAAAGATTATGCCATCCGAAGCTGACTCCTCGCAACGTAATCGTATCGCCTTGTTCGTTACACAGAAACCGCCCTTTCACAGACAGAGCACCGTGAACATCGGCAGGGCGCCAATCGGCGGGATACTGAGCATACGACAAGGATAAGTTCAACAATACGGCACAAAGGGCCAAAAACATTTTTTTCATTTTTTGTTTGTTTAAATTAAGTTATACATTCATGATTGCTGTATCCTTTTTTGACATCGCCTTGTTTCCCCGGCATAACAAAGTATACTCTGAATCATATTCAGGATGCCCGACAACCTCCAATCTCAGAGAGAAACATCCGATCATATCGGACGGAAGAATAAACCGGAGAGTCGGACCGGCTTCGTTTCGGTTCGAAACCAGATTCGGAGTATGCCATTCCAGAAGGAACTGCGAATCTGCCCCCCAAATCAAATAGCTCTTAATCAACACTCCTGGAGCCTCCGTAAATCGGTCATTGAGAAACCACAATTCAGCCTCGAATATTTCACCTGCTGTCCAAACAAATTTACGTACTCTGGCACTAGCACAAACCGGACGGCAAGATGCCGACACAGCACCAAGAGCTGGTTTAGGCTCTTTGGGATAAGCGACCAGCGAATTGTTGGCCGCCGCAGGCCATACATCATTGAAACACCAGTTCAGTGCCATTGAGCAATAGGGTTTCTGACGCCGAGCCTCCTCAAATATAGCTTTGTATCCAACACTCTGCAGTAATTGACTCTGCTCGATCAGTTCGTCAAGAGAACGGGCTTTGCCGAAATACTCTTCCAGCAAACTCGCACACAGCCACGTGTCGGGCATTACATCCCAGGCATGATAGGCATGGTGGCTCTGCCAAGCTGAATTGTCACGCGGCGGGAACAACTCCTCAACAGGCAGAGCCCGTTCCAAAACACTTCGAGAGGGAAGTCCGGGAATACCGAATTCGGTATACGCTGTATTCCGGCTTTCGATCATCGTTTCCAACACTTCTTTTCCTTCCCATTTGAAAACGTAATTGCCATGTCCCATTCCATAAACTGGAGAGGTAGGCAAAAACGGCGTTTGGCGGTCATATCGATAACAGAGTGCATTCAACAACCGTAAGGCCAAAGATTGATCCGTCATCCCGGACCAACTGTTAAACAGTTCATTACCCCCGCACCAGATTGCCAAACATGCATGGTTGCGCAAACGCTTGATGATCGACACAGCCTCTTGTTCTAGGATGGAAAGATAATGCGCATCATCCGGATAGTTATTGCAAGCAAGCGGAAATTCCTGCCAAACAAGCAACCCCATCCGATCACAAAGGTCATAAAACGACTCCTTGTTGACAATACCACCTCCCCAAATCCGAAGCAGGTTGAAATTCGCCGTCCGAGCTATTTCAAGCAGCTCTTGGTAGCGTTGTTCTGTGATCGTCCCGGGGAAAATCTCCGGATTAACCCAGTTTGTTCCTTTTGCAAAAATTGGACGTCCATTCAACTCTAACTGAATGGGCGAAACACTAGGCCCTTTGGGAAAATCCTTCGGTTCATTCCAAGCTCCGTCATTAGGAACCAGCCGAATTCTGCGAAAACCAACCCGGGTTGTCCGACGATCCAATACGTATCCTTTTTCATCGAGGATCTCGAATACCGATTCATAAAGCTCCGGCATCCCGTGGTCGTGAGTCCACCATAGTCGAGGATTATCAACGCTGCATTCAACAATGGTACAAGATCGACAGTCGCCACGTTTTTCAAACACCTGATTCCCGGATGGATCTTTCAGCCACCAAACATACTTAACAGGATCATTTGCAACAAGTTGTACCTGCAAGACTATATCCGCCCGTTTGAAGTTTTCCGACAACTCATAGCAGAGATCCAACGTATCAATAAAGGTCGAATTGCGAATCTCTATTCCTGTTTCGTCCCAGATACCGAGGGGAATTAACCGAGGATGCCAATCCCAGCCATAACTGACTGCCGGTTTCACAACATGAGAGGCCTGACTTCTGTCAATCGGATATGGGACTCTCTTAGGAACAGGGGCAATACGAACTTCCAATATATTCTCATGAGCCAGCGAAGAAGTGAGGTCCACTTCTACTGGGGTAAACATTCCCTCTTGCCGATAGAGGAGCTGCCCATTCAATATAATTTCAAATTCATAGTCGATACCTTTCGATACAAACCACAGCGACTGTCCGGGAGTCAGCACCGGACTCAGGAATGAAGCACGGTATGTATAATACAGATCCTCCATCCAGCCGAACATTTCAAAATTATTTCCATGAGCATAATCGGGATACTGTTTTTCACGGGCAATATCCAGTTGGACTGCACCTGGTACTTGTGCCGGGTAAAATTCAGAAGGAGAGATATTCGGTTGTTTGGAGTATCCCAGCTCCCATTGAAGGGATGCCAAGATTCTGTCTGATGCAATCATATGACGAAAAATAAAGTAATATAGATATGTAAAGATTCGTATTCTGTTCAAGCGAATTCTTATAACGAATCACACAGGAGTGATTCGAAACACAAAGATTAGAAGACAAGTACAGCTCAGTTCTTATCAACAAGTGTTATACTCCTCGGGAATTCCGATGATATAAAAAAATAGAAGTCGAACGTGTCTTCACATCGACTGTGTTATGCCAAAAAGATATGGGGATTATAAAATAAGACATCTACACAAACAAAGAAGAGAACCTTCGAATGCTTATGTACATACCCAATGTAACCTTACGGATTTTTATTGAATTTAATCCGTACTTTCTTTTACCCGAGAACAAAGATATGTTTTTTCCCGATATATAGCAAGACCCCATATAAAAATTCCCCGAAATATTTTTTCCTAATGACTGAAATCTATGAATTCTAAAATAAGAATTGGTAGGTAAACATTCTTTGATATATTATAATTTAAACAAGAAGTCAGCAGACTAACTATTGTAATCTACAACAAAATATAATAATCTAATTTTAAACATTCTCCGAGAAAATGCATATTTTCTAGAAAGCACACACCTCAGACGACAATATTTTGATCTCTAACTTAATGCAATTACCCTCCTAACATAACGTCATTCTATAACATTCAAACAAGATTCAGCTTTTAGGTTATTTCCGTCGGCTACGTCTCTTTCGTCGAATTTGTATCTGATCCTCATAAACCTGCACGTCCGCCAATTCCAGAACCGCATCCAACGGATGGAACGACTGATTCGGACAGGAAGGGCTCTTTGAGGAAGGCTGCGCCTGTGCTGAGGATTCCCGAGAGACTTCCCCTCCCTTTGCTTCAGCATGGAACTGCTGCTCGAAAACGTTGGCCGAGAAACTCCGGCCCAACAGGGAACCGTTGGCTACAATTCCCTGCCCGTGGTCAATGAAAGTCACGCCGTAGATTCGTCCCGCAGCATTGAGGCGGAATACCGCATCAACCTCCTTATCGTGCAATCGTTCGCAGAACTCCGTCCGGTTTGAACTCCGCGCCATGCCATCCGCAATCTTTTCCCGCAACTCATCAAGTGCTCCGGGCTCCTTCAAGGCCGTTTTCGATCGCTCGTAATAGCGTTGCAGGGCCTCATATCCGACATCCTTCCCGATCCGGCTCGACTTGAACGGCGTCCCGATGCCATAGCCGTCATCGGTCAGCGCCCCGTAGATCATTCCGGCATAATCACGTCCGTCGATGGTGCCGATCCGCTCCTCGACCGAGACGTTGAAGGCTTCGAGCAGCGTCCGCCACTCACCCAAAGAGGCGCAACGGTAATGCCGCAGGCACGACCTTACGGTGGAGGAGACCTGCTGCTTGACATCGCCCTTCGGATAATCCACCTTGTGCAATCCCTCCCGGTCTTGTAGCTCCCGACCTTTGATACTCGGGTGAAGTCCGTATTTTTGCTCGAGGTCCCGCGTAATCTCTACGGAACGTCGGGCCTCGAAGTCATGGGGCAATTTCCGACCCTCTCTGTCGATACGAAGCGACACGATATGCAGGTGCTCGCGGGCAATATCCCGGTGTTTGAAGACGATGTATGGTTGTTCGCCATATCCCATCCGCTCCATATATTCGCGGGCGATCTCGCCCAGTTGCTCATCGGTCAGACGGTCCTCGGGCGAGGGATTCAGCGAGACATGGAAGACCGTGTTGGTCGTTCGCCGGTTGGCCTGCAGGAAGGGCTCAAAACTGGCCATGCACCGTTCGTGGCTCATGCGGCCCGCAGCATCGAACGGATCAAGCATCCGATTCCAGAAGAGCACCACGGCCTGTCTCCGGTTGACTTTCTCCTCGTTGTAGCGGACGGCACCGCCGACGGTTGCTCCCGTCCTTATATTCGCAACCATCCTTCGGCCTGTTTGGTAAGATTTAGAATCTCGATACTCAACGCTTTCAGTTCGCGGGTATGCTGTTCCAACGCAGCGATCTGGCGCGGAATCGAGACATTGGAGAAGTGGCTGTTGATGGCTCGAACCACCTGGTTGTAGTTGTTTCCGACGCGTTGGAACTGGAAGAAAAGATCGTTGAGTCGTGTCAGAAATTCCACCTTCGAAGGGTCACGGCGGATGACTTCGAAGCGCTCGGCAAAGAGTCGTTTGACGATGAACCGGCTGCGGTTGTGCTCCAATCCGGCGACAGCAAGCATCTGCCGGAAGCGGATCTCCTGCTCCTCGTTGAGACGGAACGAGTATTTGTAACTCGAAGTTTGAGATAGAGGGTTGTGTTTTCGCTGACGAGTCATTCGATTGAAGATTTGGGGTTCGACTTGGGAGAACACCGCCCGCCTCGCAGAGCGAGGACCTTTGTCGGACAAACCGCCGGTTGTCGGACAAAGGTACACCTCGCTCCCGTCAGGCGACGGGTACAGTTCCGGCATTCGCAGAGGACAATTCCTCTCCTGAAAAAGCAACTCCGAAACGAAAAATCTCGGGAGGATTCTCCGCTGCAATATTACGAGGATCTTCAGGAATTGAAAAGCGCTGTTGGCGGCCATGCGAGGCCTCCGGAGGACACCGGGGACCAATCCTCAAAAAACGCATTACCTGGCGGACAGATGGATTCAAACCGAAACATGACAGCATGGATATTCGATTGAAAAGAGATTTCTCCAAATAAATATTTCCGGATTTACAGATTTCCGGAATTCTGGGATTCTGGAAATATCCATCCAAAAGGAGATTCATGCACATTCATGGGTATAGAGTTGAAAATCCAACACGACCAATCATCAACCCCTCAAATCTTCAAACGATGAAAACTTCCGATCAACAAACATCCGGTTCCTGGAACATCTCCATCTGCAATCAGAAGGGAGGTGTCGGCAAGTCGGCTCTTACGACGCTTCTTGCCAGCTATCTGCACTACATCTGCAAATGCAAAGTGCTGGTCGTCGACTGCGACTATCCCCAATGGTCGATCTACACGCAACGTACCCGCGAGTTGGAGATCCTCGATTCGAATGATTATTACAAGCTGCTGATGACGCGGCAGTACAAAGTCGCGGGACAAAAGCTCTGGCCTGTTGTCCGTACCACCCCGGACAAAGCAGTCGATGAGGCAGAGCGTTTCAAATCGGAGAAGGAATATGCGCCGCAGATCACACTCTACGATCTGCCCGGGACGGTCAACACCGAAGGTGTCATTGAGACATTCTCGAAGATGGACTGCCTGTTCCTTCCGATGAAGGCCGACAAGATTGTCATGGAGAGCGCACTCTCCTTTGCCCGTATCCTCTCGCGGCAACTTGTCGAAGATCCGGCAATCCGGCTCAAGCGCATCTTCCTTTTCTGGACGATGGTCGACCGTCGTGAAAAGACGTCGCTCTACGACTTGTATGATGACATTATCCGCCAACTTGGACTGCCACTGATGAAGACCCGTCTTCCATACCGATCAAAATTCAACAAAGAACTGTTGCCCGACGGCACGGGCGTAGGACGTTCGACCCTGCTGGCCCCGGAAAAGGCATTTACTGCTGACTCCCGGATTGGAGATCTGGCCCATGAGATGCTCACCCTGCTTCAAACCCTGTAAGATATGGCCAAGCGACAGAAAACGGAAATCGACGAAGGACTGATCCGAAAGATGATTGCAGGCGAGGCCCCACCCCGCAAAAAGAGTATCCAGGACGATGCCTCTACAAAAGAGACTCCGGAGCTTCACGGCCCTGCGGAGCCGGTTCCCGAACCAGAGACAGCGATAGCAGATGCTCCAGCCGTGGATGAATTGCCGCAGAGCTTCACAGCGGAGAATCGTCGTCGGCGCACCATGCCTCTTCCCGATTACGAGCAGACATTCCTGCAACCCGTGAACTACGATCTCAGGGCCTCCCTCTATGTGAGTCGTGCCACCAAACTCAAGATTCTGGAGATTGTCAAAAAGATCGGTAACGAGCGTCTTACGGCCACCTCTTTCGTGGACAACATTCTGCGCCACCACATCACCACCTTCCGGGACGAGATCAACCGGATCTACAAAATCCGCAATAAGGAAACCATTGTTTAACCTAAAAATTTTACAGTTATGTTTTACAACCCATCTTATCTTGTACTTGCGATCATTTTCCTCGGAATTGCTCTTGCCATCCAGATTGGGTATTTCTGGCAAACGAAGCGAAAAGCCCGGATCTCAGATTCCGACCAGGAAGACTCCGACCAGCCAAAAGCTGCGACCGAGTTTGAGCGGATTTTCATGACGCCGCTCACCATTCGGGCACGGAGCGCCATTTACGTCAGTGGAGCCACCAAGCAGAAGATTTTGGAGATTGTCCGGAAGGTTGGAGGCGAACGAATGACCGTCACCTCCTATGCGGAACACATCCTGCGGCAACACCTTGCTCAGTACAAAGAGGAGATCAACCGTATCTACGAGGAACGCGGCAAGAAAGATCTGTTTTGAAAATGGGCTTTCCGAGTTCCCTTTTCGAGCGAATTGCACGATGGCATTGGCGGTGGCTTCCGCAGCGGTGGAGAAAGTCCGCAGAATCCCGGGCTGACGGGTCGAACGGCAAGGTCGATTCGGAGTTGGCCGCCGAGTCCCGCCGGGGAGAACCGCCCTCACTGATAATCCCGAAACACTATGCTGTTACCGGCCATCTGCGGCCTCGGAAGGCCATTCCGCCACCTGCGGAATCAAAGCCCGAAGATGCTGCTACATTTGTTCCGCCTCCGGCCGAAAAGCCGACCTCGATGCAGGGCTGGGGCGAGCTGATCCTCCAGGGTCCGATCCGCGAAAACGGCGAGACGGAAGAGCCGCGGGAGCCCCGACCGCCGCTGCGGCTTCCGTCCCTGCAGGACAACGGCGAACTGCACGATCCGGAGGTACAGGCGCTGCTCCGGAGCGCCGAAGCAGGCGAGCGTGTCCTTACACCGGATGTTACGGAGGAGGAGCGCCGCGAGATTGAGAATTTTGACCTGCGAAACTATGTCTGACCCTCAAAAAACGAATGCACGATGAACTGGAATCGGGATTACGGCTGACGCCCTGATGATGTGCTACGGGAAGCAACGGTTTGCTTCCGTCCCGGTCGCAGACTGCCTCGAAAGGCGGGCTGCGGCCTTTTTCACACCCATTACCAAACTGCAAAACCGATGAAAAAAAGCGCAATCTTCTTGATTCTGATGCTACCTGCATCGCTTGCCTCCTTCGCACAGGGTAACGGCATGGCCGGAATCAGCGAGGCGACCAACATGGTCACCTCCTATTTCGACCCGCTCACCAAACTGATCTTCGCCGTGGCTGCCGTGCTGGGACTGGTGGGCGGTGTCCGCGTCTACTCGAAGTTCAACAGCGGCGATCCCGACGCCTCGAAGTCCGCCACGGCGCTCTTCCTCTCGTGCGTCTTTCTGGTTATCGTCGGCACCGTCTTACGCTCCTTCTTCCTCTGACATGGCACAGTACACCATCCACAAGGGCGTCGATCGTCAGGTCGAGTTCCAGGGGCTGACCTCGCACTATCTGATTCTCTTTGTTGCCGGGCTGCTGGGCATCTTCCTGCTCTTTGTCATCCTCTACGCCGGAGGGGTTCCGCAGGGTATCTGCATACTCTTCGCCGTTGCGGGCGGCAGCGGCCTCACCTGGGCAACCTTCTATCTGAACCGCCGCTTCGGACCCCACGGTCTGATGAAGCTCCTCGCCCTGCGGCAGCATCCGCGCCGCATCATCCACCGCCGGAGTGTGCGCCGCCTGCTCGAACGTCGAACCTTACCCAAACGCTGATGCCATGCGAGGAACCCTGAAAACTTCGACCCTCGAGTCGAAATTCCCACTGCTGGCCGTCGAGGGGAACTGCATCCTCTCGAAGTTCGCCGACGTGACGGCCGCCTTCCGCGTGACGCTCCCGGAGCTCTTCACCCTGACGGCCGAGGAGTACGAGGCGCTGCACGCCACCTTGGTCAAGGCGCTGAAGGTCCTCCCGGACCACACCGTCGTTCACAAGCAGGACCTCTTCATCGAGGAGCGTTATGAAACATCCGATCCCGAGGCCGAGCGCACGTTTCTCTCCCGGGCCTATGAACGCCACTTCAACGAGCGACCCTTTCTGCGCCACACCTGCCACCTCTTCATCACGAAGAGCACCCCCGAACGGCTGCGGCAGACAAGTGCCGCGTCCGTGCTGTGTCGGGGCTTCATCATCCCGCAGGAGAGCCGCGACGGGGAGGCCGTAACCCGTTTTCTGGAGAGTGTCGCCCAGATGGAGCGCATCCTGAACGATTCGGGGCTACTGCGGGTCGAACGCCTCACGGAGGCGGAGATCGTCGGTACGGATTCCGATGCGGGGCTGCTGGCCCGTTACTTTGCACTCTCGGACGAGCGGCAGCCCACGGTCAACGAGGACATCCGTCTCGATCCGGGCATGATGCGCATCGGCGACAAGCTGCTCTCGATGCACACGCTCTCCGATCTGGATCTCCTGCCGCAGAGCGTTGCGACGGACTTCCGCTACGAGCGCCTCTCGACCGACCGCTCGGAGTGCCGGCTCTCGTTCGCGGCCCCCGCGGGGCTGCTGCTCGGATGCTCGCACATCTACAACCAGTATCTCTTTCTGGACAACCATGACGAGACCCTCAAACGGCTCGAAGCCCGGGCCCGCAACATGAACTCGCTGGCGAACTATTCGCGCGGCAATGCCCTGAACAAGGAGTGGATCGACCTCTACCTGAACGAAGCCCATTCGCAGGGGCTGCGCTCCGTAAGGTGCCACTGCAACGTCGTGGTCTGGGCCGAGAGCGAGGCGGAGCTCAAGCGGCTGCGCAACGACGTAGGGTCGCAGCTCGCCACGATGGGTTGCACGCCCCACCACAACACGGTGGACGTGCCGGTGCTCTTCTGGGCCGCCATCCCCGGCAACGAAGCCGACTTCCCCGCCGAGGAAAGTTTTCTGACCTTTCTCGAACAGGGGGTCTGCCTCTTCAACGGCGAGACGAACTACCGCTCGTCGCTCTCACCCTTCGGCATCAAGATGGCCGACCGGCTCACGGGGGTTCCGCTCCATCTGGACATCTCGGATCTTCCGATGAAGCGCGGCATCACCACCAACCGCAACAAGTTCATCCTGGGCCCCTCGGGAAGCGGGAAGTCCTTCTTCACGAACCACATGGTTCGCCAGTATTACGAACAGGGGGCGCATATCCTGCTCGTCGATACAGGAAACTCCTACGAGGGGCTCTGCTCGCTGATCCACCGCACGACGCGGGGACGCGACGGCATCTATTTCACCTATACCGAACAGGAGCCCATCGCCTTCAACCCCTTCTATGTCGAGGACGGAGTCTACGACATTGAGAAGCGCGAGTCAATCAAGACCCTGCTGCTGACGCTCTGGAAGCGCGAATCCGAGAAGCCGACGCGCGCGGAGGAGGTGGCCCTGTCAAACGCCGTGAACCTCTACCTCTCGAAGCTCAAGACGGACGATTCGATCCAGCCCTCGTTCAACACCTTCTACGAGTTTCTCACCTCGGACTACCGACGGCTGCTGGAACAGAAGCACGTCCGCGAGAAGGATTTCGACCTGGCGAACCTGCTCAACGTGCTGGAGCCCTACTACCGGGGCGGCGAGTATGACTACCTGCTCAACTCCGACCGGCAGCTGGATCTGCTCTCGAAGCGCTTCATCGTCTTCGAGCTGGACAACATCTCTTCGAATAAAACGCTGCTTCCCGTGGTGACGATCATCATCATGGAGGTCTTCATCAACAAGATGCGGCGGCTGAAGGGCATCCGCAAGATGATCCTTATCGAAGAGTGCTGGAAGGCCCTCACTTCAGCCAACATGTCGACCTACATCCGCTACCTCTACAAGACGGTGCGCAAATATTTCGGCGAGGCGGTTGTCGTTACGCAGGAGGTCGACGACATCATCTCCTCGCCGATCGTCAAGGAGTCGATCATCAACAATGCCGACTGCAAGATTCTCCTCGACCAGCGCAAGTACATGAACAAGTTCGACCAGATCCAGACGCTGCTCGGCCTTTCGGAGAAGGAGCGGGCGCAGATTCTCTCGATCAACCAGGCGAACGACCCCCGCCGCACCTACAAGGAGGTTTGGATCGGACTCGGAGGCGTGCAGTCGGCGGTCTACGCCACGGAGGTCTCGACCGAAGAGTATCTCTGCTACACCACCGAGGAGCGGGAAAAGATGGAGGTGATGGCCCGGGCCGAGAAGCTCGGCGGCGACATCCAGGCAGCCATCCGCGCACTGGCCCGCGAGCGGGAAGACCAAAATTTCCGGCCATGAAACAGATCCTTTGGAGCTGTGCCGGGCTGCTGCTGGTGTTGCTGGCCCTGCTCGGCGGATTCCGGCTCTTCTACGATTTCAAATACCACAAGATCCGCCCGCTGTGCGGCGAGTGGCGTTCGACATTGGATAATACCCGGCTCGAGATCAACCACACGGACGATGGCTTCTGGATTCGCATCCATCGCTGCGACCCGCAGACGGATCGTGAATCCTTTGAGATGCACCCGCTGAAGTATGCCTCGTGCATCCATTACGAGGACTACGGCCGTGCGCGTGTCGACCTCTTCCACACCCCTGGTTCCGACCTGCTGCTGGTTATTCCGGGAGGTATTTTCAAACGCGATTTGTCCAACCTTCAAAACGACTTACCATGAGTAGTACCCCAAACATCACCCCCGCGGAGGCGCTCACGGCGCTGCGGGCCGAAATCCGACAGCGCACCCAGCTTGTGCGGCTCATCACCTCGCTGCAGGAGGAGATTGCCTACGACCGCATCTGCGGTTCGTGGCTCTCAACGGAGAACAACCTCTCGGCCTCGATCCGCCGCATCTGCACCCGAACCTACCGGATGCTGATCTTCGACAACACGCTCTGCTACCGGCGACTGGTGCAGGATACCGTCATCACGGCCGAGCGACGCTCGCTGCTCTTCGGCAGCCGCGACGATCCCCGCGACATGAACCCCATCGAACTCGACCCCGAGAGCGACACGCTGCTCCTGGGCTGCTACGGACGCTTTGTCGCGGAGGAGCGGGCCTGCCGGCGTTCGGAGCAGGAGAGCATTTCCGAGGAGTGTTTCACGGATCATGAACCCGAAGCATGAAGTGGCGTGAATTATTCGAGGGGCTCTTTCGCCCCGCAGCCGGGGAGGAGTTCCAACAATGGGAGCCGACCCTGCAGCGAACAAGGCAGCTGTTGGAGGACAGGGACTTCCGGACACTAACCGATCTGGTCCGGGAGCATCGCCACTCGGAGCTGCTGACGCGGGGTATCGGGCTGGAGATGATGGCGCGTCTTCCGCTGCTCCTCACCTCGCCCGACGAGGCGGCCCGCCACGAGGTGCTGCAACTGATGGATGCCCTGCGCAGGACACCCGCCATGAAGCACACGGATCGGAAGCTGGCCAACCTACCTGGGAATACCTCCCATCCAATCCACGGCGTGCTGGCCCTCCACACGCTCCTCATGGATGCCTATCCCGAACGGCATTCCGAGAGCCGGATGCGGCAGCCGACAACCGGGGAGGTGCAGGCGGCCATGCGTCTTGTCGACCGCCTCTTCCGCACGGGCATCTTCCGCGAACTGTGCCGCATGACGGAGGCCCCGACCCGGATGCAGCCGCCCTTTTATGTAGCCCGGCTCTACGGCTGGGATGTCGACTGCGAGATTCTGCAGGCCATGCGGCACGAGCGGGATGCGGCGACGCCCGGAGCCGATCCGCGGCGGATGCAGGAGCTCCGGGAGGAGATCTTCCGCACGGAGAACCACCTGGTCCGCAGCGCCGAGCGCACCATCGAGGGGATGCCCGAAATGCCCGTTCCGCGGAGTTATGTCGAGCGCCTCGAAAGCGAACTGAACACGTTGGGCTGGCTGGCCCGCGCTCCGGAGCGCATCGACGATCCGCACACAAACCGGCAGTTTCTCGACAAATACGAGATCCATCCGGGTCTGCCCCCAGAGGCACAGCGTGCCGAGGCGGAGGCGGCATTCCGGGAGCTTGACGCACGGCTTGTCCGGCTGACGGGCCGCGAAGCCCGGACGCACGAACTCGACCTCCGCGTCGCGCAACCGGAACGGGAGTCGGGGCGCACCTCCTTTCGCCGGGAGTACCCTGCGGTGATGCAGCCCTCCGAAGCGGCATCCCGCAAATTGAGACATTGAACGAACTTCAAAACCACCGAACCATGAAACCACGCATCATTCTGCTTTGCCTCGGGCTGCTCCTGACAGCCCGGGTTACGCAGGCACAATGGGTCGTCACGGACCCTACGAACCTCGCACAGGGAATCATCAACTCCACCAAACAGATTGTCGAAGCGGCCCGCAACGGCTCGACCCTCCTGCAAAGTTTTCAAGAGACCGTAAAGATCTACGAGCAGGGGAAGCGATATTACGACGCGCTGAAGGCGGTCAACAACCTGGTCCGCTCTGCCCGCAAGGTCCAGCAGTGCATGCTGCTCGTCGGGGAGATCTCCGACATCTACGTCAACGGCTATCAGCGCATGGTGGTCGATGACAACTTCTCGGCCACGGAACTGGCGGCAATCGCCACGGGATATGCCCGGATCATCGAGGAGTCGGCCGGGGAGCTCAAGGAGCTGCAGGATATTGTCAACCCCACGGACATGTCGCTGACGGACAAGGACCGTATCGACGTGGTGGAGCGGGTCTACGGCGTACTGCGGCACCATCGGGATCTCGCCCGCTACTACACGCGCAAGAACATCTCCATCTCGCTGCTGCGCGGCGCCCGGCGCAACGACCTCGACCGCGTGATGGCTCTTTACGGAACCGACGAACAACGATACTGGTAGCGATGGTACAGGCACTTTCCATTTCGGAGAACATCCACACAATTCTCCGCGTTCTCTACGACGATATGATGGTTCTCTGCTATCCGATGGCCAAAGTTGCCACGGCCATAGCCGGAATCGGGGCCCTGATCTACATCGCCTACCGCATCTGGCAGGCGATGGCCCGGGCCGAACCCATCGACCTCTTCCCGCTGCTGCGCCCCATGGCAATCGGCATTTGCATCATGTTCTTCCCGACCCTTGTGCTCGGGTCGCTCAACGGTATCCTCTCCCCGCTGGTGCAGGCCACCCACTCGCTGATGGTCGGCCAGACCTTCGACATGCAGGAGTGGCGGCAGGAGTGTGCACGCCTTGAGCAGGAGAGCCGCGAGCGACTTCCGGCAGAGAGCTACTACACCGAGGACGAGGAGAAAGAGCGCGAGCTGCAGGCCCTGGGCATCAATGAGCAGTCGCAACAGGCCCTCGACCGGATGCAGAGCGAGCGGAAGTCGTGGAGCATCAAGGGGATGATTCTGAAGGCCCTCACTGCAATCATGGAGCTCTTCTTCGCCGCCGCGGGCGTGATCCTCGACGTGCTGCGGACCTTCTACCTGATTGTCCTCTCGCTGCTCGGGCCCATCGCTTTCGCCATCTCGATTTTCGACGGATTTCAAAACACCCTGGTGCAATGGTTTTCCAAGTATATCTCCATCTACCTGTGGCTCCCTATCTCGGACCTCTTCTCGGCCATCATCGCCCGGCTGCAAACCCTCTCGCTGCAGCACGATGCCGAGATGATGGCGCAGGACTACAACTGGTATTTCGACATGTCGAACAGCATCAATCTGATCTTCATCCTCGTGGCCATCTGCGGCTATCTCTGCATCCCTTCGATCGCCTCGTGGGTCGTGCAGGCCAACGGCTTCTCCTCCTACAACCGGACCATTTCACGCGCTACGTCGCTCGTGAGCGGCGGTGCCGGATGGATCACCGGGAAGGTTTGGGCCGGGACCAAAAGCACGGCAGGTGGCGTCGGAAAGGGGCTGGCTTCCGCAGCTCGCCTGATTCTCAAAAAATAATCGCATCATGGAATTCAAATCATTGCTGAACATCGAAACCTCCTTCCGGCAGCTGCGCCTCTATGCGCTCATCTTCGCCGGAATTTGCGCCGTGGTGACCATCACGGCCGTCAGCCTCTCGTATGCCTTTGCCGAGCGGCAGCGCGAGAAGATCTACGTCCTGGACAACGGGCGCTCGCTCATGGTCGCCCTCTCGCAGGACCTTGCCCAGAACCGTCCCGTCGAGGCCCGCGAGCATGTGCGGCGCTTCCACGAACTCTTCTTCTCGCTCTCGCCCGACAAGGCGGCCATCGAGTCGAACATGGAGCGGGCCCTGCAGATGGCCGACAAGAGCGCTCTGTCCTACTACAAGCTCCTGCAGGAAAAGGGGTTCTTCAACCGGCTGATTGCCGCCAACGTCTCGCAGATGGTCCATGTGGACAGCATCCGCTGCAACTTCGACCGCTATCCCTACGAAGCCACGACCTATGCCCGGCAGCGCATCATGCGCGAGAACACGATCACCGAGCGGTCGCTCGTCACGACTTGCCGACTGGTCAACGTCTCCCGCTCGGACAACAACCCGCAGGGGTTTCTGGTCGAGGATCTGATGATTGTCGAAAATAAGGACCTGCAGACCTATGACCGTTAAAGCACTTATCCAAAGCCGCGTGCGCTGGCTGCATCGGCGCATCCGGCGCTGGCACGACCGTCTCACGCCCCGAACCCGGCGGTGCATCCTCCTCGGGATGTTTCTGCTGCTGGTCGGGCTCTACGGGTTGCTGCTCTTCGGCCCGGCACCGCGATTCGACTTCGGGAGAATGGCACCTCCCGCTCTGGAAAATCTGAAATTTCGATAACCATGGAAGAGAGACAAAAAAACACACCGACGCCCGACTCCGCCGCGGCATTCGAGCGTCAGCGAAAAAGAAAAGTCATCCTGGTGGCCGCAGTGGGAGGTTGTCTGGTCATCGCGTTCATCTGGTTCCTCTTCAAACCCGCGCCCACGATCGGCGAGGGGCAGGCAGGGATCAACACCACACTGCCCGACGGCAAGGCCCCGAAGATCGAGGGTGACAAGCGCAAGGCCGCGGAGCGCGTGGCCAGCGAGGAGCAGTCCCGCAACCGGATGATGACCCTCGGGGACAACTCCTTCTCGCTGCTCGATGAGGAACTTCGCAATACGGAGCCACAGTCTCCGGCCGATGATCCCGTGCGCCGGGCTGCCGAGGCAAACCGTGCCATGCAGCAGCAGGCCCGGCAATTCTACGCCGCGCCGCCGCGCAATGCCGAGGTCGAAGAGCTCCGCGAGCAGGTGGCCTCTCTGCAGCAGCAACTCGACATCGAGCGGCAGCAGCCCGACCCGATGGAGGTGGCCGAGGAGCAGTACCGCCTCGCACAGCGCTACCTCGGAGGCAGGGCAGGGATTTCAAGCGAGGTCGACGGCGCGAAATCCTCGGGACGTTTCAGTGTCATGCGTCCCGTCCGCGAGGGCGACGTCCGGGCTTCGACCCTCAATCCGCGGATCGACTCCGCCCGGGAGCGCAACATCGTTTTTTTGACGGCCGCGGGTGTTCTTCCGGTGGATACAACTCCGACCATCCGGGCCTGCGTCGCGCAGACACAGGTCGTGCGTGTAGGTTCGACAATCGCCCTCCGGCTGTTGGAACCGGTACGCATCGACGGCGAAGTGATCCCCCGCAATACGCCACTCTACGGCGCCGTCTCCGTAACAACCGATCGGCTGCGGGTGACGGTAACCTCCATCGAATACCGGGGGCGCATCTTCCAGGTGCAGGCCGAGGCGTATGATCTCGACGGCCAGCCGGGCATCAACGTCCCCAACTCCCGCGAGCGGACTGCCCTGAAGGAGGCGCTGGCCTCCGTGGGACAGACGGCCGGGACGAGCGTGAACATCACCCACTCGGCCGGGCAGCAGGTCCTCGCCGAGTTGGCACGGGGCGGGATTCAGGCATCCTCCCGCTACCTTTCCGAGAAGCTCCGTGAGGTACGCATCACCCTCAAGGCCAACCACCAGATTCTGTTAATCTCCAAAGAAAACTAAGCAACAACATGAAACGAGACCTCATTTATCTGACTCTTCTGGCCGCTCTTTTTGCCGCAGCCAAAGTCATGGCCCAAAACGACGGGGCCACGTCCCGGCAGGGGCTCACACCTCGCACCATCGAGGTGGGATTTACGAAGACCGTGCATATCCTCTTCCCGGCGCCCGTAACCTACATCGACATCGGCTCGATGGCCATCATCGCCGGGAAAGCCGACGGCGCAAAAAATGTCGTGCGGGTGAAGGCCGCCGTGCGCGACTTTGCGGAGGAGACCAACCTCACGGTGATTACCGAGGACGGCGGATTCTACACCTTCGATGCCCGGTATGCCGAGAACCCCACTACATCGACCATCGAGATTGCGGCCGCGGAGAGTCCGGCGGCACAGCCCGCGTCAGCCTCGGAGCCTACCCGTGCGGACGAGGGGCGCGTGCTGCTCCGCGAGGTGGGGCGGGAACGTCCTGCCACAGTGAAGCGCGTATTGAGCGACATATACCGCCAGAACCGCGCGGACGTAAAGGGAATTCACACCCGGAAATACGGCGTGGAGGTCGAGGTGCGGGGTATCTACGTCCACAACGACGTGATCTACCTCCATGTGCAGATTGCCAACAACACGAACATCTCCTTCGAGGTGGACTATCGCCGCTTTGTCGTCGCAGACCGCAAGGCGGCCAAACGCACGGCTCAACAGCAGCGCATCATTGAACCGCTGCGGGTCTGCAACGACCCCTCGATTGTGCGCGGACACCAGTGCCAGCGTATCGTTTTCGCCCTTCCGAAATTGACTCTTGAGGAGGACAAGATTCTACTGCTGGAGATTGCCGAGAAGGACGGAGCACGACATCAATATCTCGAAATTTCGAGCAAGGAGTTGCTCGGGGCAAAGGCACTGTAAGGATGAATCATACCAAGCCAGGAAAAAGCCACTTCTTTCGGGAAGTGGCTTTTCTCAATTATTCAACAGTGGGTTCAACCAGCCGACTGTTTATATCCATTCGTTCGTGATAGATTCGGAGGTCGTGTCCCCCAAAGTAGACCTGTGGAAATATCTTCAAATCTTTCAGATAACCAAATTTTATGTTTTGTTTTCCAATCAACAAACCGTGGTGTGTTACACTCACTTTTCTTTTTAGCCTTCAATCTGAAAATGATCTCCGGTCCAAGTCAATCCGGGGCTTCTGTAGAAATAATTTATACTAGTTTGCATTAACCAACTTATTGGCATATTCACTTCCAAATTTATTTTTCATATTCCTTGCAAATGAATTATCAAGTTCAATCATTAACCAATATCCGATTTTACCTATTAATGATTCAATATGACATGGATTACGAATTTTGCTATGTGATAATGCTAGCACATGTGGACCATGGGTATCAACTTCGATTGTATCACCAATAAAAAAGAGTCACAAACAAAGACTCTACTACAAGCCTTACACGACAAAATCATCAAAACGCTGCAGATGCTCCTATACTTCCGTTGGCTTAATAATTCTTTATCTCAGCCGTATCTAGCCAGCTCGGAACAAGTTCCTTATTGGCATTCGGGTGATTTGATAGTATCAATCGAAGGTTATTTATGCTACAATATGCTTTCCAAATAATCTCCTTTTGTTGATTAAAATATTCTGTTGAATATTCATCAGTAATCAGAGTGTGCGCCGGTTTTTGTCTTAATTTTCGAATTTCTTTGAACGGTTTGATCAGGTCATCCACACTACCGACAGTCGTGGTAATAGATTGTTCTAGCCATTCTGCCAACAAGGCCAATGTCCCTTTAGGTGTTACGACTATTTTTCCATCCTCGCGTTTTTTCTCCTCTTCTAAGATTACCTTTCCAGAAAAAAAATCACGATTTATATTCTCGGAAATCATGTGATCCATTGCTAATATAAAAGCATTGAAATTTTTCTTCGTTGGCAGGAAGAAAAAAGATAATTCTTTAGGAGGGTTCTCCAAGGAAATCTTTGTTCGAAACAATGGCTTCCCGAAAATCTGTTGTGATAAATCAATCACTGTATTGACCTCACATTGAAATGCAGAGTATACAGATTCTGATGTAACCCAATTCCCTTTAATTGTGTTCACGTAGTATTCTTCAAGAATTTGAGGCTTCCGATTGGATTGAACCATTTTACTTTGCCAATAATTCTGATGTTCTGGAGTTAGATCATTGAGATATCGTAGATATGCTACTACAACGCGAGTTCCCGTGTTATCATAACCTAGCCCAAAGGATTGCAAGAATACCCTATCTTCCTTTCTCACCATTGATTCGCCATCTTTCTCTTTGAATGATATTCTTCCCGAATAATCCCTAAAATAAAAATGATATCTCGGATCTTCATAATAGCGTTGCAATACATCCATATCAAAATAACATGGAGTTAGTTGCGGTTCACCCAACGATAACAATTTTGTAAAAAATGGCATCTTGCTTACATCTCGATGTTTACGAAGATAAGATTGTGATGGATAAACACAGATAGGATATTCTGTATTCTCATTCACATATTCAATGTTGCCAATTCGGCATACCTCTTCTGTTATTTTCTTCGCACATTCGAGATAGTTAAGTTGAGAGGGAATAGGATATATTGTCCAATATATGATATGAGGATTCGTAGAAGACTGAATCGTACATTTATCATCCGCCACAAGTTCTTTTACGATGTCTATTGATTCTTCATATGTGATTCCAAGTCTATGGCTTATTTGCCTGAGAGGGATACCATTAAAATCCAAAGAGTTGATGAAAAAAGAACAAATACAGTCCAGCGCTTCTTCCTTATTATTTTTCATTTATCAATTGATTAAATATATGGGAAATCAATGCTCTTGTTTATACTGAAGCAAGTAATGCGAAGATAAAGAAATTTGCGTAGTTAATCTCACATATGAATCGAAATAACATTAAAAATGCGAATATCTCTTTTCATCTATCAAACAAAGCTAATCTCCTATTTATGAAAACAAATAAAATAAATAGATACCTAAATTAAACGCAAAACATTTTTGAAATAAAATTAGAGAAGATTATAAAAATGCAAAAAGATTCATGTAGAACATTCTAGTTTTTTACATTATAAACGAAATATTCATTTATATATCAACGATATACATGTATCAACTAATTTCAAGTGTGAAGAGTCCATCCTTGTATCTTTTCCAGCGTATAGCAGCAGGAACGATCCGGCGAGCCATGATAGACCAGTCCGCCGACAACTCCGAGAGAACCGTCCGCATAGCGCTGCTTGAAAAGGAACGAGTAGGGAGCAAAATCCCGATAGAGCTCTATTTCGCTCGTCTGACGAGCGTTTTGTCCCCATCGTTCAAGCCTGCCGAGGCACTCCTGCAAGGTGCAATCGCCGATACTCTCGGCATACCGGACGACCGCATCAAAATACTCCTGACACATGATTTTCATAGCGTGATTTGTTATTTGGTTCGGCAATAAGTCATGGTTCCATAAGGTTTCCGGCGCTGGATCTCGATCAGCAGTCCTCTTTGTACCAGCAAAGCGTAAGTCTCCCGAACGAAGTGCACACATGGCGAATCGAACGAACAGCCCAGCGGTGCGCGGACAGTGTGCACCATCAGTTGCTGCACCAGCTCCTCGAGAACCTCGTCCCGAAGGTGGTATTTCGATGGATCCGAGGTGCGGAAAGCCTCAAGAAATAGTTGCTCGAAATGTTGTTGTCGGTAGTAGGCCAACTCCTCCTCGACAGTAAAGTCATAGAGCCGGTCGTAACGGTCCGTTATCTGATATTGAAACGAGGTTCCCTGTCGCAGAACTCTTTCGACAAGGGCGATATGCGGCTCCTCGACCGGGCCGGAGAGCTCCGTCGGGTGGCAGTAGAGACAGGTCGTTCCTAACTGGAAGGAGGGACAACCCGGCGGGTTTTCCAGGATCGTAAAGCCGGCACGCGAGAAGAGCGCGCAAATCTCCGTGTAGAACCGGTCGTGCTGTTCGTGCGACATACGGCCGTCATTATAGCCCGCTTCGATGCGGAAGTAGACATCATAGATTGGATGGATGGTTTTCATGACTTGAAAAAGTTAAGCCGCAGCCCGAAGACTGCGGCATGGTTCAACAATCGGCAACAAAAATCTATGCAGCCGGAGCTTCGGTTTCCTCTTCTGCAATTTCGTCGGCTCCGGGCTCCAAATGGTCGAAGATCATCCGGGCGGCCCGGTTGACATCGACCAGGATATCGAAGAGGTAGGCAGGCTCCTGGCGCAATTGCGTAAGCCACCCTTTGAGATAGGCGGCATTCTCCTCGCGGGGCGTCGTGGCAAAGCCAGCCATGGCACCGCACAACGCCGAGGTCAGCTCCGCAACCAACTCTTCGCGGGCATACTCTTCGTCGCCAAAGCAGGTTCCCATCGTGCGGTTCAGACGCTCGGCATGGCCCGTGCTGTGAGCAATCTCGTGCAACAGGGTCCCGTAGAAGGCTTCGCCCTTCGGGAACTGCTCCTTGAGCGGGCAGACGACCCGATCGTGCAGGCGCGTGTAATAGGCCCGGTCGCCGTAACGGAGTTCAATCGGGCAGAGCCACGACTGCTGCTCGACCATCCGGTCAATCGGCTCGCAGACCATTCCGTCGGAGTAATCCTTCCGTTCGGCACGGGCCGTCAGCGCCGCATAGCGTTCCGGTTGCTTCTCTTGCATATCCGTCTGGTCGAGGTTGAAAACCGAATAGTAGCGTATGATGGGAATGACCTCGTACTGTTTGCGGGCCTCCTTCGGAAGCTGGCGATACTCCTCGAGGTCGATCTTGCGGCGGGTCTCCTTGTGGCGGATACAGATCTTCCAGAAGTAGACCGGGAACGACAGAGAGCCCTTGAGGATATTCAGCCCCTCCTCCTTGGCCTGCCGGAAGGTCATGAAGATCGGTGTTTGGTAGCCGGCTATCCCCGAGAGGAAGAGCAGCATCAGGATATTCCCGGCCCGGTAGGGCGTGCCGCGCAAGTTGCGGGGAAGACCGTGCGCGAGGTCCGTGATCCACGGTTTCTGCCAGTCGGTTTCGAGGTGTTCGATACGCCGGATCATCAGCTCCGTCAGTCGGGGTGCTATGGCATCTATCAGATTCTGGTTTTTCATGGCTGGATGGGATTGAAAACAGATTGGAAATGAAAGACGGAGCAATCGTTTGATTGCTCCGTCGGTTTTACTTGGATCAGGCGGCCAGCGATTCTGCTGTTTCGTTCGGGCCGAACTCCGGATCGGCCGGGATAATCAGCGGCTCGGCAGGCGGCGCCGGAATCTCCGTGTCGGGCATCGCTTCCGGCTCCTCGGGGAGTTCTTCGGAATCCGATGCAGCATCCAACTCCCGGGATTCGGCCAAAGCCCGGGCCTCCTCCTGCGCCTTCAGGTCGTCGATCTGCTCCTGCAGTTTCGTCCGACGTCTCTCGTAGGTGGCCAGGTACTTCTCCTGCAGGATCCGGCTTTGGGCCTCGAAATTCAGATCGGCAAACCGGCACATCAGGCGCGTGTCCACCTCCTCGTCCGTACAGTTGTAATCCCGGGCCGTCGTGCGGAAGAAGTCAAGCAGGAAGAAGCGGATCATTGCCGCCCGCTGTTCGGGTGTCAGTTGTCCTGCGGCCGCGAAACGCTCCTCCTCGGTAACGCGCCACTGATTTTGAGGCTCGATGCCACACTGTCGGAGCCGGTCGTCCGCCATGTGTCGGATCACGGCGTAGTAGAACATCTGATGCTCTTCCTCAGTTAGCGGGTCGCCCGAGACCTTCGATTCGCGGAACAGCGTCTTCATGTCGGCAGTGATATGCTCATAGCAAAGCTGCCGGTTTCGGTGGTCCTGACGCAGCAGCCCCTCCATCGGAGAGGCGGGAACCATCGTGACGTAGACCGTCCGCTCTCCCGAGGCATCCTCAACCGAAACTTCACGCTCCTCCTCCGGGACATCCTCGTAGCGAATCTCCACGTCGAACATGCCGATGATGGCATATTTGCGGACACGGCCCTCCGTAACGTCGAATTCGAGTTGCCGGGTCTGCTCCGTAAACCGGGCCAACGCCGCTTCGTAGCGCTTCACGGCTTCCGCGTAGTTTTCTTCCGACGAGTAGCACTCCGCCTGCGGGGCTTCGGGCATCTCGGGAGCCGTATCGTAGTAATCGAGGTAGTAATCCAACTCTTCGATCTGGTAGCCCTCCTCTTCAAGATGCTCGATTACCGAATCGGGCGTATCGCCCACCGTGGCAAGAATCGTTCGCGGATCCGCCTTCAGCAGTTGCAGGGCCTGCTGAACGAGGTATTCGTCGTTCTTACGCATCATGCAGTTCCGGTTCTGGCACCCTGCACATCCGTCCGTACATTCATCCTTGAAAAGGATTTGGTTGGCCGTATTGTGATAGCAGGTGTGGCATTCAGTCTTATCGAAGCGATAAGTATCCAGGCGGGTCATGTAGCGATCGTAGAGCCGCCGGGCAATCTCCTTGATCCGGGCATTCTTCCACGACAGGCGGCAGCCGTCCGAGAAATGCTCTTCATAGACCTCCTGCTGGACCGCCGCATCGTATTTCGCAATCTCGGTGGCGACACCAACCGAAATCTCCTCCCGGTCGAGCTGCTCGGCGAGGTCGTCGATCAGATCACAGAGTTTCAATCGGGAGCGGATGTAGGCTTCGGATTTCCCGAACTTTCCAACCAGGCTTTCGATCGTATGACGGCCCGATTCCAGTGCCCGTTTGTAGGCCGCAGCCTCCTCGCGGGGTGTAACGTCCTCGCGCTGGAGGTTCTCCGTAATGGCGGCATCCTCGGCTTCGGCATCCGACAACTCACGAACAAGGGCCGGAATGAATTTCAGCCCTGCCATTGCTGCGGCCCAATAGCGCCGTTCGCCATAGACAATCTCGAAACCTTCCTCTTTGGGCCGGACGCAGATCGGTTGCAGAACCCCGACCTGGCGGATGCTGTCGGCGAGTTCCTGCAAGGTCTCCGAGCGGAAATCTTTGCGAGGATTGTAGGTGCTGCTGACAATCTTGTTCAGATCCAGCAACTGAACGGCCGGAGCGGGTTGCTGTTCCGCAGTCTCGGAATTGGAGACAGCCTGCGGCGACTCCTGCACGTCGGGATTCGGATTCGAAGTCGCGGCTTTCGATGCTTTGGCCCGGCTCTTCTTCGTTTTCGATTCTTCCTTGGAAGTCTGCATAACATCAAACAGTTTTTACCGTGTGTCTCACGTTTTTGGGACCATGCAATCCCAACAGACTGCATAGTCAATGAAATAATTATGTTATGAGGACTTATTCCCGACGCGGTCGGTTGCCTCGGGAAGAGACACAGTCATGCGGCGACGTCGGAGCGGCGAAAAATACCGCAGCCCCGGCGAGGATGATTTTTCGTCCGAGGACGGCGGGCCGTCCGCGGCCTTCCGCATGACTATCTTCCCCGACGGCAACCGGGAAGAAATAACAATTAAGTTTGATTCCCTTTAGTTGAACTCATAATAATTAAACTAGCATTAATTCAGAAATAGTAATTGTATCCTAGTTTTTAGAATTTTCTTATTTATCAGATTAAATCAAAATTGGAACAAGGAAAACTCCACATATTTTATTTCATATTTTCGCTAATAGAACATTTCGACCGCACATATTGTCCAATGCAAATAAAATATTAATAAAATTAAAAGGCGAACTGATGTATACCGCCGCCAATCGAGGCAACCACTCGTCCTTCAATCACTACATCTCCCGTCACACCGGCAGGAAGCGTCACTGTCAACCGAATCCGCCCATCTTTCCGCTGCCATTCCGAACGGATCTCTCCCCGCACGGAACAATACGAGGCCCCGGCCCAATCGAGTTCCTCCACAAAATGAGGACGAATGAGCACTTTTCCGAACCCGGGAGCCTGCGGATCGAAATTAATCCCCGCCAGGTCGTTGACATACCAGGCCGCCACATCGCCCAGGAAGACGTGGTCAATCGAGGCATCGCGCCATTCGGGCGACAACAGCCACGTCTCGGCCAGCGTCGTGAAGCCCTGCCTGACCCACCAGCCCCACGATGGAGCCTCGGTCTTCGCGGCCATCCGATAGGCTGTCTCGGCATGTCCGTAGCGGGTCAGCATTCTCAATACGGTTTTACTGCCGATCGTTCCGAAATCCAGAAAACAGTCATTGGCAACAACCATCTCATTGAGGTTGTCGGCCACCCGTTGCGCCTCCGCTTCGGGGACGATTCCCAGGTAGAGTGCCACGCCTTGTGCCGTCTGTGAGCCGTTGGCATAGAGGCCCCGTTCGGCATCATAATATTTCGAGTTGATCAGATTACGCAACTCGGCGGCTTTCCGTGCGTAGCGGCTTCCGTCCCGGCCCAAAAGTTCGGCGAAACGCGCCATCAGCACCTGATCGTAATAGTAATAGCAGGTCGAAGTGTAGTCGGTCGGAGTCTGGGTGCGGTACGAGAGCCAATCACCGATTCCGTAGGTCACGCTCCCGTCCGACTCCTCTCGCGCGGCCAGAAAATCCAAATAACGCTCGCAAAGGGGCCACATCTTCTCGATCGGGCGCAAATCGCCGTAATAGTTGTAGAGCGTATAGGGGATGATGAAGGCCGCAGCATCCCACACGGGGCCGATCCAGTCGTCGTACCCCCACCCGGCCGTGGGGATAATCCCCGAAATGCGTCCTTCGGGAGTCTGGTTATCGATGAAATCGTCGAGCCACTTCTCGTAGAAGGTGATCCCGTCGTAGTTGAGCAGGGCCATCTCCAGCGCCAGGTAGGCATCAGCCGTCCAGCCGTTCTTCTCGCGCTGCGGGCAATCGGTGGGGATCGACATGAGGTTGTTCAGGTAGCTCTGGCACGTCATCTCCCAGATACGGTTGAAGAGCGGGTTCGAGCAGGCGAACTCCCCGACCGGCTTCACGTCGGTGTGCATGAAGAGGGCCGTGAGGCTCCCGGCATCCAGTTTCAGCGGGGCGCTCGACACGAGCTCCGCATAGCGGAAACCGTGGTAGGTGAAATCCGGCGCCCAGGTCTCCCGTTCTCCGCCGCGCAGAATGTAGGTATCGGTCTGGAAGGCATAGCCCGGCCGGGGATGGAAATAGGGGTTGATGTTGCGCATCTCGATCCGTCCCGAGGGCTGCAACAGTTCGCCGTGCGTCAGGGTCACGCGAGTTCCCGACTCCCCCTCGACCGAGAGGCGGCAGACCCCCGAGATATTGGTCCCGAAGTCGAAAACCCAGACCGTATCGCCAAACGACCGCACTTCAACGGGCTTCAACTCGCGCGTCACGCGGATCGGCGGCATCACCTGCGCCTTCAACCGCGGCGAGGGGGCCTCGACCTCCACGGCCTGCGCCCACGCGCCGTCGTCGAATCCCGGACGTTCCCACCCCGGGATCTCCCGCCGGGCATCGTACGTATCGCCGCTGTAAATGTCGTTGGAGAGATAGGGCCCGTCGGCCGAGGTGCGCCACAAGGAGTCGGAGCAGACCACCTCGTGTCCGCCGTCGGCGTAATCGAGATAGAGTTCGCAGATCATCCGGGCGCGGTTGCGCCAGCGGGCATTCTCGAAGTTCCACACCGCAAGGGGCTGGAGAGCGTTGTAGAATCCGTTTCCGAGCACGGCTCCGAGAAGATTCTCCCCTTCCTGCAGCAGCGGCGTCACATCGTGCACCGTGTAGAGATTGCGGCGGTCGTAGTGCGTATAGCCGGGGTCGAGGCGGTTTTCGGAGACGGGTTCTCCGTTCAGAAAGAACTTGCCGTAGGCCGCCGCCGAGGCATAGAGCCGGGCGCGGACAACCCCCGATTTCACCCGAAAGGAGCGGCGGAACATCGGGGCCGGGACGCAATCGCGGCCACAGGAGTCCGTGATCCAGCGGGCCTGCCATTCGGAGGGGTCGAGCAGGGCGGTTTCGAACCCGGCGACGGGCGACACGATGCGCTCTCCGGCCTCGTTCCAAACCTCCACGCGCCACCAATAGGCGGTCCGGGACTTCAGCGCCCCGGAGTCAGCCATCACGACCTGCGGGCGTTCCGCCGCGATCTTCCCCGAATCCCAGACATCGGGGTCATCGAGTTTTCCGGGTTCCGTAGCCACACAAAGGCGGCAAGCGGACGGCACAAACTCCTCTCCGCCGGCATAGGTCCACGTAAAGCGCGGCGAGCGGGTGTCGATGCCGAGGGGTGCGACAAGGTATTCGCAACGCAGGCCGTCGATTGCTACGCGGCGTCCGCAGGAAGCGATCATCAACGTCAGGAGGCAGAGCGACAACCAGCATCCTGCCTTTCGGAGTTTCTCAGCATTCATCGGATCTGTAAAAATTATCGAGTTTAAAAATTTTCAAGGTTCGGCCTGTTCTATATTTCCGGGGTCGGTCTCCCAGGTTATTCCGACCCCGAAACGGTTGCGGTATTCAAGCGGAGTCATACCCAGATTGCGACGAAACATGTTGGAGAAGTAGGAAGCATCACCATAATTGAGCCGAAAAGCAATCTCTTTGATACTCATAGCCGTACCCAGCAACAGACGACAGGCCTCCTGCAAACGGAGCTGTTGCATGTAACGGGCCGGGGAGATATTCGTATAGTCACGGAACATCTTCCGGAACCACGAATAGCTCATGTTCACACGGCGGGCCACCTCCTCGGGAGAGATGCCGGCATGCAGTTCCTCACGCATGATTCGTCGGGCGCGGTCAATCTGCCCGACAACATCCAGCGACACAAACTGATGGTTGGCATGGTAATACATGGCCATGCCCAACAGCAGATTGGCAATTCCGGCCAGATACTGTTGATAGGACGATCGTTCGCTTTCGGCAATCTCTCCGGCCTTGTCATAAAGCGCTATGATCTCTTCACGAACCCCAACCCGGAATATTTCCAGACTGTCGTCGAAAAAATCATTGCGGAAACGCGCATCGACATTCGGGCCCCGGAATCCGATCCAGTACTCGTGCCATCCGGTTTCGCGGTCGGGCATATAGCTGTGCCAGCGATTGGGGCGCAACAGAATCATATCTCCGGCCCCGACTTCGATCCGCTCCCGCGAACGACCGTAGAAGACACCTCGGCCCGAAGTGATATAGAGCAATTGATAACTTTCCAGAATCCGGCCTTTTCCAACATCAAAATAGAAGCCGGAGGGATGTCCCACCCGAGGAGGATAGACATCATAGCCCGGAGAGACGGTTTCACTGCCGACGGTATCGACAGTAATTCCCCACATCTGATCTTTCTCACTGCTTACCAGATATTTATATCCTCTTTCAGGTTTCATCAACTGGGATTTTCAGGTCCATCACACACTCTGTACATACAAATATAGGTAAAAGTCCACCTCATGCAACAGCCAAACGACACAAAGATCAAAAAACACAATTCATCCATCAGATTCCCACGCAGGAACGGTAAAAAAAAGTGTTTTTTTGTGAAAACCTAAAAATAGATCCGACATGCAACCCAAACACTTCGTCGCCTTCGACCTGGGGGCTACCAGCGGCCGGACAATTCTCGGCACGCTCCGCGACGGGGAACTCGCGCTCAAGGAGCTGACGCGTTTCCCGAACGCCGTGCTCCAGTTGGGCAAACACTACCTCTGGAACATCTTTTCACTTTACGAACACCTGCGCGAAGGGCTCCGGGCCGCAGCCCGCGAAGGGGTCGAGATCTCCTCGATTGGTATCGACACCTGGGGCGTGGACTTCGCTTTCGTCGGACAAGACGGCTCCCTCATGGGGCTTCCTTACGCCTACCGCGACCCCCACACCGACGGAATTCCCGAAGCCTACTTTTCCGAGGTGCTCTCCCGCGAGGAGGTTTACAACGCAACGGGCATTCAGATCATGCCCTTCAACTCGCTCTATCAGCTCTACGCCCTGCAGCGCGAACGCTCATCGCAACTGGCCGCCGCCCATCGACTGCTCTTCATACCCGATGCGCTGTCGTACCTGCTCACCGGCGAGATGGTCACCGAATACACCATCGCTTCGACCTCGCAGTTGCTGAATCCCTGCACGAAACGCATCGAAGGACGGCTGCTGGAGCGGATGGGGCTCTCGCCGGAGCTCTTCCCGCCGATCGTCATGCCCGGGCATCGGATCGGAACCCTGCGCCCGGAACTGGCTGCCGAATGCGGTCTGCCGACTCTGCCCGTCATTGCCGTGGCGGGGCACGATACGGCCTCGGCCGTTGCCGCCGTTCCGGCCGAAGACGAATGCTTCGCCTACCTCTCGTCGGGAACCTGGTCGCTGATGGGCATCGAGGTGCCCGACCCGGTGATCGACGAACGGACCTTCGCCTACAACTTCACCAACGAAGGAGGCGTGGAGGGGACAACACGCCTGTTGAAAAATATCACCGGCATGTGGATTCTCGAACAATGTCTGAAACGCTGGAAGGCCGAAGGCCGCGACTACACCTATCCGGAGATCGTACGCATGGCCACCGACGCTACCCCGTTCACGGCGATGATCGATCCCGACGACGCTTCGTTTGCCGCCCCGGGTGACATGCCCGCCGCCATCCGCGCCTACTGCACCCGTACGGGCCAGCAAGCGCCCGCCGACGACCGGACGATGATCCGCACGATCTTCGAGAGCCTGGCCCTCAAGTACCGGCTGGTCCTCGGACGCTTCCAGCGGATCGCACCCTTCCCCATCGAGCGGCTGCACGTCATCGGCGGCGGCTCGAAAAACGCCCTGCTGAACCGGTTCACGGCCGATTCGATCGGCTTGCCGGTCGTAGCCGGACCTTCGGAGGCCACGGCCGTGGGCAACCTCATGATTCAGGCCCGGGCTGCGGGGTGCGTCACGACGCTGCGCGAAATGCGCGCACTCATCGCCCGCTGCATCCCCACCGAGCGGTTCACCCCGCATCACGACGCAGCCTGGGACGAGGCCTACGACCGCTTCCGCCGCCTCACGAACAACCCCGAATAACAAACCCATAAAACACATACCGACATGAAACAGGAACAGATCACACGTGCTTATGAAATCGCCCGGGAGCGCTATGCGGCCATCGGTGTAGATACGGAGAAGGCCCTTGCGGCACTGCAAGGCATCTCGCTGTCGCTCCACTGCTGGCAGGCCGACGACGTAACGGGATTCGAATGCCGGGGCGGGGACCTCACGGGAGGCATCCAGGCTACGGGCAACTACCCGGGCAAGGCGCGCAACATCGACGAACTGCGCGCCGACATCCTCAAGGCCCAATCGCTCATCCCGGGCAAGCACCGTCTGAACCTCCACGAGATCTACGGCGAATTCGGCGGCCAGGTCGTTGACCGCGACCAGGTCGAGCCGCGTCACTTCCAGGGCTGGATCGACTGGGCGAAGGCCCACGACATGAAGCTGGACTTCAACTCCACGTCGTTCTCGCACCCGAAGTCGGGCGACCTCTCGCTGGCGAACCCCGACCCGGCAATCCGTGAATTCTGGATCGAGCACACGAAGCGCTGCCGCGCCATTGCCGAGGAGATGGGCAAGGCGCAGGGCGACCCCTCGATCATGAACGTCTGGGTGCACGACGGTTCGAAGGACCTCACGGTCAACCGCATGAAGTACCGCGAACTGCTGCGCGACTCGCTGGACCGCATCTTCGAGACGGAGTACACTCACATGAAGGACTGCATCGAGTCGAAGGTCTTCGGCATCGGGCTGGAGAGCTACACCGTGGGCTCGAACGACTTCTACATCGGCTACGGCACCTCACGCGGCAAGATCGTCACGCTCGACACGGGCCACTTCCACCCCACGGAGTCCGTCGCCGACAAGATCTCGTCACTGCTGCTCTTCACCCCGGAGGTGATGCTGCACGTCTCGCGCCCCGTGCGCTGGGACTCGGACCACGTGACGATCCTCAACGACGACACACTGGAGCTCTGCAAGGAGATCGTGCGCTGCGACGCCCTCGACCGCGTACACATCGGGCTCGACTATTTCGACGCCTCGATCAACCGCATCGGCGCCTACGTCATCGGCTCGCGGGCCACGCAGAAGGCCTTGATGCAGGCGTTGCTCGAACCCCTCGCCCAACTGCGCGCATACGAGGCCAACGGACAGGGTTTCGAACGCCTGGCCCTGCTCGAAGAGTCGAAATCGCTGCCCTGGAATGCCGTCTGGGACGAGTTCTGCCGCCGCAACGACGTGCCCGTCGGCGAAACGTTCATCGCCGACGTCCAGCAGTACGAACGCGACGTAACCTCCAAACGCGGATAGCCCTATGGAGATCTTCATCGGTTTGCTGATCATCGCTCTCGGTTCGTTCGGGCAGTCGAGCTCCTACGTGCCGATCAACCGCGTGCGCGAATGGAGCTGGGAGAACTTCTGGATGGTGCAGGGCATCTTCGCCTGGCTTCTCTTCCCGCTGCTCGGGGCTCTGATCGCCGTTCCCGCGGGGAGTTCGCTCTTCGCCCTGCTGGGCGAGGGCGGCGCACTCCGCGCCATCGTCTACGGTGCGCTGTGGGGTGTCGGCGGCCTGACGTTCGGGCTCTCGATGCGCTATCTCGGGGTGGCGCTCGGGCAGTCGATCTCGCTCGGAACCTGCTCGGCTTTCGGGACGCTGCTCCCGGCCCTCTTCGCCGGGACGGACCTGCTGCACGGCCCCGGGCTCATCCTCCTGATCGGTGTCGGCATCACACTGGCCGGCATCGCCGTGATCGGATACGCCGGATCGCTGCGCGCCGCAACGATGAGCGAGGAGGAGAAACGTGCCGCCATCCGCGACTTCGCCCTCACGAAAGGGCTCGTCGTAGCACTGCTGGCCGGCGTGATGAGTGCCTGCTTCGCCCTGGGACTCGACGCCGGGGCGCCGATCAAGGCCGCGGCTGCCGCACAGGGCGTTGCCCCGCTCTTTGCCGGGCTGCCCGTCATCCTGCTCGTCACCACCGGCGGATTCGTCACCAACGCCGCCTACTGCCTCTACCAGAACGTGCGCAACCACACCGCCGGGGAGTATCTCCGCGTCAGCCGCCCCACGCTGGCCAACAACCTGCTGTTCTGCGCCCTGGCCGGCGGTCTGTGGTACTCGCAGTTCTTCGGATTGGAGATGGGCAAGAGCTTTCTCACCGGATCGCCCATTCTCATGGCCTTCTCATGGAGCATCCTCATGTCGCTGAACGTCCTCTTCTCGAATCTCTGGGGCATTCTGCTCAAAGAGTGGAAAGGATCCAGCCTCCGCACGCGGGCAACACTTGCCGCAGGACTCATTCTCTTGCTTTTCTCGATATTTTTCCCATCTTTGTTCCAATAAACCGCAATTCATGAAATCCATACTCGAAAACCGTTCGGAACTGGCCCGCCGGGTCGCCGAAGTGGCCGAAGTGGCCGGATACCTCTGGCAAAAGGGCTGGGCCGAACGAAACGGCGGCAACATCACGATCAACGTCACGGAGTGCATCGACGACGCCGTCCGCGCTCTGCCGCCCCTCAGCGAGCCGATTCCGTTCGGCATGACCCTGCCCCGGCTCAAAGGTTGCTACTTCTTCTGCAAGGGGACGAACCGCCGGATGCGCGACCTGGCCCGCCGTCCGATGGAGAACGGTGCGGTGATCCGCATCCTCGACGACGGGGCCTCGTACGAAATCGTGGCCGACGAGCCCGTGCGCCCGACCTCCGAACTGGCCTCGCACCTGGCCATGCACGAGCAGATGCTCGCCGCAGGGAACGGCTACCGCGCAGCAATACATACCCACCCGATCGACCTGGTGGCGATGACCCACAACCCGGCCTTTCTCGAAAAGGACGTGCTGACCAACCTTCTGTGGTCGATGATCCCCGAGACGCGGGCCTTCTGTCCCAAGGGTCTCGGAATTGTCCCCTACGCCATGCCTTCGTCCGTGGAGCTGGCCCGAGCAACGATCGAGCAGTTGAAGGAGTACGATGTGGTGATGTGGGAGAAGCACGGCGTCTGCGCCGTGGGGCCCGATGTCATGGAGGCCTTCGACCAGATCGACGTCCTCTCGAAATCGGCCCAGATCTACCTCACGGCCAAGTCCATGGGATTCGAACCCACGGGAACAACTCCCGAGCAGATGGACGAACTCAAACGCGCCTTCAATCTCTAAATATCATTCAGAAACATAAAAATGTAATATATTGCGAAATACTATTTGCGTTTCTCTTTTCATTTTTCGATGTAGCTATGTTACCAAACAGCCATTATTAAATAAAACCACAATTTTTCGGATAATATACCCCTCATGAGTGAAAATGTGCGAACAAAGGGCTTCAAGGCATAAGCATAACCCTATCTTGATCCGAAGCCGACACTTGTAGAATAACCTTATACCCCACTGTCAAACTTTTTGCTCATCCGGTCCAACTACAATCCGGGGAGTACGTCGCAGCGCATTCTGCAGATTGCGCTGGTTGATCCGGTAAACGAGCATTAGCAGATCATAGGCGCTGTACAGGAATTGCCGCCGATAGATCTTGGGGCGAATCAGCCGTTTTTGACGGTAACGGGTCAGCGTTTCGGGACGAATATCGAGGACTTCGCAAGCCACATCGGCCGTCAGGAAGAACGGCTCGTCGCTTTGACTGCACAGGTATTCAAAAAGCAGCAAACTCTTACTCAAAAGGAAATTTGTCTTGATGAGGCGTTCGAACTGTTCGGAGGGCACCAGCCGATAGATCAGGGGATTTTGTTTGGTTTCCATGGGTAACTAATTTATTGATTCAACGATTCGAGTTTTCCGCGGCGGCGCATCTTGCGGATGAACTCCTGCACCTCGGAGAGCAGGTACATGCGCCGGGCTCCGATGTTGAAGCCGACGAGCAGCCCCTGTTCGCGGAAGCGGCGCACCTGGCGTTCGCTCTGGCGGACCAACTGGCAGACCTCCGCAAAATCGAGGATCGGATCGCCTTCGAGCTGGCTCCGGTGATCCTTCATGAAGTGTACGATCTCAAGGATCTCTTCGACCGTCCGCAGGATGCGTGACAGGTCATCCGTGTGTTGATTTTCCATCTTTGTCGGATTTAGTTTCCACGGCAAAAATGGGACAATCCCGGCACTCGTTTATCAGTGTTTGAATCAATTATATGTTTTTTTAGATCCGAAAACCAGACATCTCTTGTCCCCAGCAGTCCATCAGATAGCAGGACCAAAATCTCCATAACTTGCCGGTATCGGCAAAAATCATTATATTTGGGTCGGGAATCGGCCGTTTCACTTGCCGATACGACGTTCGATTATGGAGTACATTTCAGTCGCGGCATTCGCCGCAAAGTACGGCATCGCGGAACGCACGGCCCGCAACTACTGCGCCTCGGGAAAGATCGAGGGAGCCTTCTTGACGGGCAAGACCTGGAATATCCCGGCAGATGCTACATTGCCTCAGCGCAAGCCGCGAGCCGGGCATATCATGCCGTTGTTGGAGGTGCTGCGTGAGCAGAAGACGATGCGTCTCAAGGGCGGCATCTACCACCGCACGCAGATAGACCTCACCTACAACTCGAATCACATCGAGGGCAGTCGGCTGACCCACGACCAAACACGTCATATCTTCGAGACCGACACGGTGGGTGTCGAGGGCGAGACGCTACGCGTGGACGATATCCTCGAAACCACAAATCACTTCCGCTGCATCGACATGATCATCGACCGGGCCACGGAGCCGCTCACCGAGGCTTTCATCAAGGAACTGCATGCACAACTCAAGTCCGGCACGTCGGACAGCCGCAAGGAGTGGTTCGCCGTGGGCGAATACAAGCGTCTGCCCAACGAGGTCGGCGGCATGGAGACTACACCTCCCGAAGAGGTACACCGCGAGATGAAGCGACTCCTAGCAGAGTACAACGCCCGGCGGAGCAAGACGCTCGACGACATCCTCGACCTGCACCAGCGTTTCGAATGCATCCACCCGTTTCAGGACGGCAACGGCCGTGTCGGACGACTCGTGATGTTCAAGGAGTGTCTGGCGGCCGGCATCGTTCCCTTCATCATCACCGACGACCTCAAGATGTTCTACTACCGCGGTCTGCAACAGTGGCCAGCCATACGCGAATATCTGCGCGACACCTGCCTCACAGCGCAGGACAACTACAAGGCGCTGCTCGACTACTTCCGAATCCCCTACTGAACCCATCTTCCGGGGAATGTTACAGAGACTGGAAATATCAGGTTAGGCACCCAGCTCAAACATTACAACTAAGATATTGATTTATTAATATTTAGACACGTTATAACATCCACAAAAACGATAAAAAAATCCGCAGGTTCGTTTCCAATTCGGTTGCAAAATCAGGGAATTTTTCGTAACTTTGTAACAACCAAGTGAATACAAGGGAAAACAGCGAAAAAAGGTTGTGGCCTATTCGGTGTATCTAAAAATTTTTACAATCTTAACATATTGATATATTGGCGATTACGATATGGGTTCAGTTATCGTCCTCTCCGCCAAAGCCGACACGCAAAGCGGCTATAAAACAGAAAACCCTGCAAGATCAACGACTTGCAGGGTTTTACTTTTCCGGTCTGCAATTGTTGTCGTCGTTGGAGACCGGGATTACGCGTGGTCCGGGAACCGAACGGCTTCCGCCTCCGGGCGATATGGCTCCGCCCGCAAACCGAAAAGGTTTGGAACAGTTCTTGCTGGTTTCCGCCGCAATACAAAGTTCCGAGCCTCAAGATGTTAAAGGAAGGGTTTCTGTTCACGTTCATATCCGCCTTCATGGCGCTGTTCCCGGTGGCCAACCCGGTGGGAGCCGGATTCCTGGTCAACGGACTGCTGTCGGGGCTGAACGACGAGGACCGCAGGTCGATCATCCGCAGAATCGTCACCGACTATCTGCTCGTCGGGCTGGGCAGCCTGGCCGTGGGGCATTTCGTGCTGTCGCTTTTCGGGCTTTCGCTCCCGGTCATCCAGCTGGGCGGAGGACTGCTGATCTGCCGCACCGCCCTGCAATGGCTCGGCGATTCGGACTCCTCGGTGGGACGGACGCAGGGCAAGGACGTCAACCCCATTCACAAATCGGCCATCGAGTCGCAGATCTTCTACCCGATCACCTTTCCCATCAGCATCGGCCCGGGCAGCGTCTCGGTCATCCTAACGCTGATGGCGTCGGTCAGCATGAAGAACGGCTGGGCGCGGGGCCTGCTCTCCTACGCGATCATCGCGCTGGTCATCGTACTGATGTGCCTGATACTTTATCTGTTCCTGTCGCAGGGCGAACGGATCATCCGCAAAATCGGCAACAGCGGCAGCATCGTCATCAACAAGATGGTCGCCTTCTTCACCTTCTGCGTCGGCGTCCAGATCGTCGTGACGGGCATCGCCAAGTTGTTCAACCTGCATGTCTGACCGAAAACCGGCCTCCCCGTCCCGGCCGGTCACTCCATTTCGGTCAGATGCTTCCAGTAACGACGGGGCATCATACGGCGCTGCTGGCGTTCGTTGATGCGCTGGGGAATCGCCAGCGCCCGGAAATAGTTTTTCCACAGCAGCTGAAACTGCCGCTCGTCCTCGGCGAGCCATTCGTCGGCAAGTTTGTCGGCGATCATTCCCCGGTCGTCCTCCAGCGTGACGCACCGCGCCGTATGCCCGTCGTAATAGTAGCCGCAATCGCGCCGCCTGTCGTAGATCAGCCACCGCTGGTCGGCGAAACGGTCGGTGAAATAGTCCACCGCCAACGGCAGGGCGTCGTGCTCGGGCGTGACGGCGGCGAAATAGGTCCCGTCGGCGGCTTTCTGGAGGCGGACGAACTGTTTGAGACGTTCCCGCTCGTGGGAGACCTTGAGCGCCAACTGGAAAAGGGACTTCATGTCGGGATCGGCCTGGTCGGCCACGACGCCTCCGCCCTCGTCGAAAACACGGCGCAGACAGCGCAGCATCAGCAGGTCGCCCTGCGGCTGCTCCCCGTGCCAGGCATAGACGAACATCGAACGGGTGCGGGCGGTCAGCCGCCGTTCCAGTCCCCGCCACACACGGCCGGCATGCGCCTCGTCGGTCGCAACGTCGTGGACGCGCTCCGTAAAAAGCGGTTCGGGTTCCCCGGGGCCGATCAGCGCCTCGGGAAACGCCCGCATCGAGTAGGCATCGAACAGGGCCGACAGCAGCCCGTCGAAGGATTTGTCGTATCGGAAAACCAGCATCGCGTCAGAAAAGGGTCAGTTGGCCTTCGTTCCGATCCTGCCTGCGCCGCTGCGGAGCGGTCAGCAGGCGGCGCACCTGCTCGGGGCGCAGTTCGTTGACGCCCTGCCCCGCAGTAAGTTCCCGGCAGCTGATGAAATACTGCGCCTTCTTCATCACCACGCCGATCTGCCGCAGCGACTGCTGCGTCAGCGTCCGGTAGCGGCGCGAGGAGACGATCAGCCGGGCCGACTTGACCCCGATGCCCGGCACGCGCAGCAGAGCCTCGTAGTCCGCACGGTTGACATCGACGGGAAAAAACGCGGGATTCCGCAAAGCCCAGGCCAGCTTGGGGTCGATGTCGAGATCCAGCCGGGGCGTCTGCTCGTCGGCGATCTCCTCGGCGCGGAACCCGTAGAAACGCATCAGCCAGTCGGCCTGGTAGAGTCGGTTCTCGCGCACGAGCGGCGCCTTGTCGAGCGCCGGAAGCCGCTTGTCGTAGGGATTGACGGGAATGAAGCCCGAGTAGTAGACCCGCTTCATCGTGGGCCGTCCGTAGAGGGCCGACGAGAGCAGCAGGATGTCGCGGTCGCTCTCGTCCGTGGCCCCGACGATCATCTGCGTGCTCTGCCCGGCAGGAGCGAAGCGGGGCGCATGGCGGAAGCGCGTACGCTCCTCGGCGCTCTGGAGCACCCCCTGCTGGATGTAGCTCATCGGGCGGTAGATGCTTTCGTAATTCTTGTCGGGAGCCAGCAATTGCAGGTTGCGTTCGGTCGGGATTTCGATGTTGACGCTCATGCGGTCGGCGTAGCGTCCGGCCTCGGCCACCAGTTCGCGGCTGGCACCGGGAATGCTCTTCAGATGGATGTACCCGTTGAAACGGTGCACCGTGCGCAGGTCGCGGGCCACGCGGACCATACGCTCCATCGTATAGTCGGGATCGCGGACGACGCCCGACGAGAGGAAAAGCCCCTCGATGTAGTTGCGGCGGTAGAACTCGATGGTCAGTTCGGCCAGTTCACCCGGCGTGAAGGCGGCGCGCGGAATGTCGTTGCTGCGGCGGTTGATGCAGTAGGCGCAGTCGTAGATGCAGACGTTGGTGAGCATGATCTTCAGCAGCGAGACGCAGCGTCCGTCGGCCGTGAAGGAGTGGCAGATGCCCCACCCCGCGGCGCTGCCCACCCCGCCCGCACGATGCTTGCGCGTCACGCCGCTCGAAGCGCACGAAACGTCGTATTTGGCCGACTCGGCCAGCACCTTGAGTTTTTCGAGCACCGTCTCCTTCATGGCGGCAAGTTATCGCTTTTTTCGGGAAAAACAGAGGTCCCGCGGGTAATTTTTCGCTCTTTTTCCCGATGTCGCTGGGCGTGTGGAAAATAGGGAAAAACAAAAAACGGGGCGGGAAAAACCGCCCCGCTCCGTATGGTATGGGGAGAAACGCTCTCCCGGAGATCCGTTCTGAAATAAAATCCGGAATTAGTACCGGTTGCGACCGTAACCGCCGCCGTTGCCGCCGTAGCCTCCGCCACGGTTGCCGCCGTAACCGCCTCCGCGATTGCCGCCGTAGCCGCCCGAAGAGCGCTCCTCGCGGGGACGAGCCACGTTGACCGTGATCGTCTGACCCTCGAAGCTGGTTCCGTTGAGCTGGTCGATGGCCTTCTGACCCTCTTCCTCATTGGGCATCTCGACGAAGCCGAAACCGCGCGAACGGCCCGTCTCCCGGTCGGTAATAACGTTAGCCGACGCTACTTCGCCGAACTGCATGAATAAATTTCCTAAGCCCTCACTGCTCGTGCCCCAGCTCAGATGCGAAACATAAATGTTCATTCTCTTGATAAGTTAATTAAAAAAGTGTTATTTGTTACTGATAACTATTCGTACTGCATTCATTCCCCGCGTGCCGCGTTCGAGTTCGAACGTCACCCGGTCCCCTTCGGCAATGCCCGCCGGGGCGTTGGTGATGTGAAAAAAGTATTTCTCGGAACCGGCGGCATCCTTGATGAAGCCGTAGCCTTTGGATGCGGTGAAATATTCCACCCGGCCGCTCATCGGCTCCTCCTCCTCGATTTCCGACTGTCTCGGGACCGAAATTTCGATCTGCGAGGCGTCGATCTCCTCCTTGGGCTTCACATCCTGCGGGGTCGTGTGAAGGACGCCGTTTTCGTCGACATACGCCAGCATGTCCTCGAAACTGCGGCTCCCGCCGCTCAGACGCTCCTCCTTTTTCTTCTGCTTGTCCTGACGTTTGGTCTGCTTTAATTTCTCTCTTTCTCTCTTTCCCGATGTAATTCGTTTGGCCATTTATCAATTATTTTTTTGCAAATACCGAAGCGCACAAGGCGCACCGCTCCCAACAAAAGAGCAAGCTAATGAGGTCGATTTTGAGAATGGGGGAAACCGCGATGGACTGCGGGATCAAACACTTACAAAGAAAGATTCAAAACAAAACTCGATTGTTTGGCAACAAAGATACACATTTTATTCCAGAAATCCTATTTTTCCGGATTTTATCTCTTCCGCCGCATCTTTTTACCCGCCGAAAGCCCTCTGCCGCCCCTGTATTTCAAATTCGTTTCAGATTTACGCCCCAACTTTGCATCGCGGTTCCCCGGACTCTGCATATTTTTTGTACTTTTGTCCGACATGCAACCGAAAGAGAATTAACAGAAAGATACGATGAAAAAATTCCCGATCCTGCTCCTGCTGACCGCCTGCTGGTCGCTGGCCGCGGCACAGGAGAGGCCGCAGGTCCCTGCGGCGCAGAAACGCAACCTCCGCACCGAAATCATCGCAGCCGATTCGACCGGCGAACTGCTGGCACAGCTGCGCAACATGCCCAACATCGAGATCGGCAAGGGCATCACCTTCCGGCCCAAAAACGACTGGTTCGAACTGACGATGCGCTTCCGCATGCAGAACCTTCTGGCGCTGTCGTTCGACGACGACTTCACGCTCACCAAGACCGAAGCCCGCGTCAAACGGCTGCGGCTGCGCTTCGACGGTTACATCTATTCGCCCAAACTGGTCTACTCGGTCCAGCTGGGATTCACCTCCTACGACACAGAGCCGCTGCCCGGCGGCGACATGAACATCGTGCGCGACGCCATCGTCTACTACGTGCCCAACGCCACCTGGAACATCGGCTTCGGGCAGACCAAGATCAAGGCCAACCGCGCGCGGATCAACTCGTCGAGCGCCCTGCAATTCGTCGACCGGAGCATCGTCAACAGCGAATTCAACCTCGACCGCGACTTCGGGTTCTTCGGCGAATACAACATGCGCCACGGCGAGGGCTTCAACCTCTCGGCAAAGGGCTCCGTCACGCTGGGCGAAGGCCGCAACTGGGGCAGTTCGCCGACCGGAGGGCTGGCCTATACGGGGCGTCTGGAACTCTATCCGCTGGGACGCTTCAAGTCGAAGGGCGACGTCATCGAGGGCAACTACGAATTCGAGGAGCGGGTGAAGATTCTGCTCGCCGGAGCCTACTCCTACAACCACAAGGCCTCGCGGCTGAAGGGTCAGCGGGGAGCCGTGATGCCCGGCGACGCCACACGCAACCTGGGGTCCTATTTCGTCGATTTCATCCTCGAATACCGGGGCTTCGCCTTCTACACCGATTTCATGGGCCGTTCGTGCAGCGACCCGCTGTTCAGCCCCGAAACCGGAGCCTTCGTCTACAACGGGCAGGGTCTCAACGTGCAGACCAGCTACCTGTTCAACAAAAAATGGGAAATCGCCCTGCGCAACTCGACGCTGTTCCCGGACAGCGAAGTGCAGCCGCTGGCGGGATACCGCAACTGGAACCAGACCACGCTGGGCATCACGCGCTACATCATCGGCCACAGCCTCAAAGTGCAGGCCGACATGTCGTACAACACCCGGAGCAGGTCCATAGACCCCAATTACAACCGCTGGGAGATCCGCTTCCAGCTGGAGCTGGGGCTTTGACGGAGAGAAAAGGCCGTCCGAAAAGTCCCCCGAAAAAAGTCACCCCTGCCGGAAGCTCTCCGGCAGGGGTGAAATCGTAAAAATCAGACTTCTCGGGCGACACCTATATATATTACAGGATTTTCAGGGCGATCTGCGCGCACGCCTCGGCATCGGCCAGCGCGTGGTGGTGGTTTTCGAGTTCGAAGCCGCAGGCGGCGGAGACGGTGTGCAGCTGATGGTTGGGCAGGCGGCTGCCGAAGGTGCGGCGCGAGGCCCGACAGGTGCAGTAGAAGGTATAACCGGGCCAGGGCATGCCGTACAGTTCGAAGACGGCCCGCAGGCAGCCTTCGTCGAAGGGCGAGTTGTGGGCCACGAGCGGCAGCCCCTCGATACGGGGTTCGATTTCGCGCCACACCGACGCGAAATCGGGGGCATCAGCCGTATCTTCATAGCGCAGACCGTGGATGGCCGTCGTGAAATGGCTGTAAAAATTGGGACGGGGACGGATCAGGCGGTAAAACGTATCGACCACCTCGCCGCTGCGCACGACGACGACGCCCACCGAGCAGACGCTCGTGCGCTTGCCGTTGGCCGTTTCGAAATCTATGGCTGCAAAATCTTTCATCGTATCGGTATATGCGAGCTGCAAATATACGCATTTCCGCGTCGGAGCGTACACCCCGAGCGAAAAAACTCCGTGTTTCGCCGACAAGAGGCCCCGTTCCGATCAGGTCCCGGAAAGCTCCGCGGCATCGTCCCCGAGACCGATGGACTGCACCCGCTGTTCGAAATCCCGCTCCGGAACGAGCGAACGCAGCCGCATGCGCGAACGGTAGCTGTACACCGTATTGACCGAACAGTGCAGCAGTGCGGCGATGGTCGCCGTGTCGGTGATGCCCAGCCGGACCAGCGCGAAGATGCGCAGTTCGGTCGTGAGGCTTCCCGGACGGCGGACCCCGATGCGCGCATCGTCGGCGAGCAGGCGGTTGAACTCCCCGATGAACGAGGGGAAAAGCCCCAGGAAGGTGGTGTCGAAATTGTGGTAGAACTCTTTCAGTTCGTCGCTCCGGACATCGGTTCCGGCGTACTCGCGGCGCAGCTCGTCGGAACGGCCGTCGCGCAGCATCCGGCCGACATGACGGTAGGTGTCGGCCAGTTTGTAGATATATTCGGAGATCGTCTTCAGGAACCCGCCGATATAAACCTCCTTGATGCGGTTGGCGTCGGCGATGCGGATGTTCTGCCGGCTCAGGTCGGCATTGGTTTCGCGCAGGCTGGCAGCCAGCTCGGCCAGTTTCCCGTTCGACTCGCGCAGGGTCTGCTGCACGGCGTTGAGCCGCCGGTTCTGGCGCAGGACGAACAGCACGCCTCCGATTGCCGAGAGGGCGAAAAGAAAGGCCAGAAGGATCAGCGCGACGTACATCGCGCGCAGACGGGCATTGCGCTCGCTGTACGCCTGCTCGATCTGGGGCAGAATCGCCATGTCGCGCCACGAACGGATGGGCGAATTGTAGGCCTGCGTGTCGTTGATCGCAACGCGGATACACCGCATCGCCCGTGCGGCGTCGCCCCGGCGCAGCAGCTCTTCGGCCACGCCGCCCAAGGCGCCGTAGTCGCGGACCGCCCCCTGCACGTCGGCCATGGCGGCGCGCACGAGCCATTCGAAACGAGCCGCTTCGTCGCCCCGGAACCTTTCGGTCTCCGAACGGTAGAACGCCGCCCGGGCATAGTCGTGCGACGCGGGCGGAGCGCATGCCAACGCACTGTCGCAGGCCGCGGCGGCACGGTCGTAATCCCCTTCGTCCACGGCGACGAGGTAGGCGAAATAGAAACGTTTCGAAATGTCGCCGGTGGTTTCCAGCGCACGGCGGGCGTAGTACTCCTCGCAGGCCCGAAACCGGTCGCGCTCCGCCCCCGGCTCGCTCTGGCTGCGGCACTCGCGGTTCTGGCGGTGCTGCGCGGCATAATAGGCCGCCTGCGTCGCACGGCTCATATGCAGCGTGTCGGTCGCCCCGGCCAGCACCCGGTCGGCTTCGAGGAAGCGGCCGTTCATGCTGTAACACATCGCCATGACCGATTTGGCGCGGATCGTCAGGTCGGCATTCCCCGCCCTTTCGGCCAGCGCGACATTCCGGCGCAGGTAGGCGATCGTCGAGTCGCTCTGGTAGGCGAAATAACGCTCCGCAATCTCCGCCGTGACGGCATAACGCGCCCCGAACCCGAGGGTGTCGCCGCGCAGCAGGGATTTGAGCGAGTCGAGGCGCGCTTCGTGGCGGAGCAGGAACTCCTCGCGGCGGTCGAGCAGACCGTCCAGGCGGCGAAGCAGCGTATGTATGTCCGAAGGTTCCCCGGCACGCAGGCCGGATGCGGAGACGACGAGAAAGGCCGCGAAAAGGAGAGGCAGTTTTTTCATTTCAGGCAACGGATTTGCACAAATATAACGATAAAAAGCATGCAAAAGCAAATTATCGGACCTGTTTTATTTGTATAATTCAACGCTATCCGAAACATCAATCAGCTGGTTTTCAGAAAACTGACAGTTCATATCGTTTATATTTTTCCGAAGAGCCGTTCCGGCGGGCCGTTCATGCGCTAACTTTGCAGAAGACAGGAACGCAAACCAATTCAAAAAACGATGAAAACCTCCGTAAAACTTTTGCTCGCCTTCGCAACGGCAGCCGCGGCGATCGCACCGGCCGCCGCCCAGCAGGTCGTAGCGTGGGACGAGGCCTACCGGCAGGCCGACGCCCGGATCGCACAGCTGACCCTCGACGAGAAGATCTCGTTCATGCGCGGCTACTCCTCGTTCTTCTTCTACGGCGTGCCCGAGAAAGGCATGCCCTACATCTATCTCTCCGATGCCACGCAGGGCGTGCACATGCGCGACAACCTGTCCGACCCGACGATGGTCCGCCAGCTGGAGCGTTCGACGGCCTTTCCGTGCCCGATCTCCCTCGCAGCGACCTTCAACCCGTCGCTGGCCTATCGTTATGCCGAAGCCGTGGGCGAAGAGTGCCGCGCCGGAGGCATCGAAGTCCTGCTGGGTCCGGGCATGAACATCTACCGCAACTCACAGAACGGACGCAACTTCGAATACATGGGCGAAGATCCGCTGCTCGCCTCGGCGATGGTCGCCGAGTATGTGAAGGGCATGCAGTCGACGGGAACCGTGGCGTGTCTGAAACACTTCATCTGCAACGAGACGGAATTTTACCGCCGCCGCTCGAACTCGATCGTCGACGAACGGGCGCTGCACGAACTCTACCTGCCGCCGTTCAAGGCCGGCATCGACGCTGGCGTGGGTTACGTGATGACCTCCTACAACCGCCTCAACGGCGAGTGGGCCGGGCAGAACGCCGACCTGATCCGGCGCATCCTGCGCGGCGAGCTGGGATTCCGGGGCTGCGTGATGAGCGACTGGTCGTCGGTGAACGACACGGAGAAGGTGGTCAAGAGCGGCCAGAACGTCGAGATGCCGGGCCGCAAGGAGTTCTTCGGCGAGGTGCGCGCGCTGCTCAAGGAGGGCCGCATCACCGAAAAGGATATTGAGAAAATGATCCGCCCCAACATCGCCACGAGCATCGCCTTCGGACTTTACGACCGGGAGAAATACGTTCCCGCCCTGCTGGAGAAATTCCCGGCGCACAAGCAGACCGGCTACGACGTGGCCGCCGAGGGCATCGTACTGCTGCGCAACAACGGCATCCTGCCCCTCGCCGAAGGCCGCAAAATCCTGCTGACGGGACGCTTCACCGAGCAGATTCCCCGCACGGGAGGCAGCACGTCGTCCTCGGCCGAGGTGCTGGGCTACGACAACGTGACGCTGACCGCGGCGCTCCGCGAGGTCTACGGCGATGCGGTCCGCGTCGTCGAAAAACCCTCCCGCGAGGAGCTGGCCGCCGCCGACGTGGTGCTGCTCTCGACGGGCACGATCGACGTGGAGTCGTTCGAACGCCCCTTCGCGCTGCCCAAGGAGGAGGAGGCCTTCATCCGCACGGCCGTCGAGTCCAATCCCAACACCATCGTGCTGGTCAACTCGGGTTCGGGAATCCGCATGGGCGGCTGGAACGACAAAGCCGCAGCGGTGATCTACGGCTGGTATCCGGGCCAGAGCGGCTTCACGGCGCTGGCCGACATTCTTTCGGGCAAACTGTCGCCCTCGGGCAAACTGCCCATGACCATCGAGAAGGAGTTCAACGACTCCCCCGCCAAAGGCACGATGCCCGCCGGCGCGGAGTTCTACAACAAGGCGCCCCGCGCCTACAACGAACGCCTGATCCAGCTCTACGACATCGACTACAAGGAGTCGGTGCTGGTCGGCTACCGCTGGTACGAGACCAAGGGCATCGCACCGCTCTACCCCTTCGGATTCGGACTTTCGTACACCACGTTCGAGCTTTCGAAACCCCGCGCCCCGAAGGCGTTCCCCGCCGACAAGCCGCTGAAGGGGATGCAGCTCATTTGCAACAAAGCGTTCTTCCGGATACTTGCCCGGCTGAACATACAGAATACGGATTTTGTTTTCGTTAGACATTGCAATAA
>ERZ836939.212-NODE-212-length-80259-cov-14.590968_pt1 | contig 80259 bp, 69 predicted proteins | sample MGYA00519912_ERZ836939 | MGnify/ENA primary metagenome ERZ836939 (study PRJEB31850, sample SAMEA3708810) | human gut metagenome | biome: human gut; feature: human-associated habitat; material: faeces | place: China | collected 2014 ...
TGCAGTACAACGGTTTTCAAGACCGCCGCGATCGACCACTCTGCCACCTCTCCAAAGCCTTTGTCTTTCAAAAGCGATGCAAAGGTAGTTTATTTCTATAAATACACAAATTTTTGAATGTATTTTTTCATATTTGTATATAAGATTCAAGATGACAAATTACCAAACAAGGCCTAAAGCAAAATAAAAAGTGTAAGAAACATCTTTTTTCTTCCTATATTTGTTGTAAATAAAAAACAAAGATATCATGAGTAGTTTTAACGAAATCATCAATTCTGAAAATCCCGTATTAGTCGACTTTTTTGCTGAATGGTGCGGACCTTGTAAAATGATGAAACCCATTTTGGAAGAACTGAAAAAATCGGTAGGAGATCGATTTACGATTTTAAAAATAGACATTGACAAAAACAGGGCTTTAGCCGTACATTATGGTATACAATCTGTACCCACTCTTATCATTTTCAAAAAAGGAAAACCTGTATGGAGACAATCCGGAGTTATGCAAACACAGGCATTAAAGGAAATTCTGGAAAAATATAAATAATAAAGAAAAGCTTAGAGCCTGTTTAAATTTTCCAATAAAAAATACTATCAAATCATTTTTGCGTTCTCTTCCGATCTATTTTCACGTTTTCGCTCATCAGATAACCAGCTATCATACTCCAGTAAAAACGACAAAATATCCTCGAAAGAAACAATCAAATTTGACCTATATAAAATTCAGGCAAGCTCTTATTTCCTTTATTACTTGCCTTACTTCTGTTTTTGTTCTACCTTTGTCGACAAATTTACCGGCAAATATGTACTGGAAATTATTCTATACATTCTTTAAAATAGGGGCATTTACCTTTGGTGGTGGATGGGCAATGATCTCCATAATCGAAAAAGAGGTAGTCGATAAGCATAAGTGGCTAAACAAGAACGAATTTCTGGACGCATTAGCCATATCTCAATCTTTACCGGGAATTTTGGCTGTCAATATTTCTATTTTAACCGGGAATAAACTGAAAGGGGTTCGAGGAAGCATCGCCGCAACATTAGGAACCGTACTCCCATCTTTTATTCTCATTTTGCTTATTGCTATATTTTTTGCTAAATCTTATAATAATCCGGTAATAGAACGTATTTTTAAAGGAATACGACCTGCGGTAGTAGCATTGATCATAGCTCCGGTTCTCACCACTGGTAAATCGGCAAAGATTAATAAATACAACATCTGGATTCCTGCCTCAGTAGCATTACTAATATGGGGTACAGGATTATCTCCGATCTATTTTGTTCTCGCCGGAGGTATAGGAGGTATTTTCTATTACAGATATATAAAATGTCATTTTAAGGATAAAGGAGATAAAAGAGATGGTATATCTTAATTTGTTATGGGCTTATCTGAAAATTGGCCTTTTCGGATTCGGTGGCGGATATGCCATGCTTTCTTTAATACAACATGAAGCTGTCGAAGTAGTTCATTATGGTGAAACATCTCCATGGCTCACTTCTAAAGAATTCACCGATATAGTAGCCATCTCTCAAATGACTCCCGGTCCTATAGGTATCAACAGTGCCACCTATATCGGATATGTAGCAACCGGAGGCAATATCTGGGGTTCTATATTAGCAACAGTTGCCGTTTGTTTGCCATCATTCATATTAGTACTACTAATCGGTAAATTCTTATTAAAGCATCAAAATAATGTTTATATAAAAAGTATTTTTGCAGGATTACGGCCAATTGTAGTCGGATTGATAGCTTCGGCTGCTTTAATTCTTATGAATAAAGAAATTTTTCCCGACTATACTCTCAGTATTTTAATTTGTATCGGAGCTTTTTGTCTGGTACATTATACCAAGCTTCATCCTATATGGATTATTGTATTAGCAGGAGTTACAGGATTCCTTGTATATTGATCAAGAAGTTTTTTAAATATGACATACGAAGAAACGTTACATTATCTATATAATCAATTACCGGTTTTTCAACAAGTAGGTTCAAGTGCCTATAAGCCAGGGTTAGGAAATAGTGAAGCTTTAGATGAATTTTTTGATCATCCTCACCGCAAATACCACACCATACATATTGCCGGAACAAACGGAAAAGGATCTACCTCTCACCTATTAGCCGCAATTTTGCAACAAAGCGGATATAAAGTAGGGCTTTACACTTCACCTCACCTCGTCGATTTCCGGGAACGGATTAGAGTAAACGGGGAAATAATCAGCAAAAAAGCTGTTATGGATTTTACTCAAAGATATATTGAACCGACCCGCAATATACATCCCTCCTTTTTCGAGTTAACTATGATGATGGCTTTCGATTATTTTGCTGCATGTAAAGTCGATGTCGCAGTCATTGAAGTTGGGTTAGGAGGCCGACTAGACAGTACAAATATTATCACCCCAGACCTCAGCATTATTACAAATATAAGTTTCGACCATGTACAATTTTTAGGGAATACCTTACCTGAAATCGCCAAAGAAAAAGCCGGAATCATCAAGCCTAATATTCCGGCCTTAATAGGAGAAGCCGAAGGGGAAATAAGACAAGTATTTATAGATAAAGCTCGATGTGAAAACTCGCCCATCTATTTTGCTGAAGATATTAAACCCATTATTCATTCAAGATTAGAAGATTCTGGGAAATGGATTTTCGAGAGCAACAAATATCCAAATCTTACAGGCGAACTTGGTGGTTTTTGTCAAGAAAAAAATGCAGCAACAGTTCTTGCTGCAATAGAACTATTACAGCAAATGAATTATGTAATTCCCGATAAAGCCGTATATCAAGGATTCGGAAATGTCACTAAACTTACAGGATTGCAAGGCCGGTGGCAACGTATAAATGATATTCCTAAAATAATCTGCGATACTGGACATAACATCGGAGGAATACAATATATCGTGCGTCAGCTAAATTCAGAAAAATACAGGACACTCCGTATTGTAATCGGAATGGTAAATGATAAAGATATAAATGGTGTTCTATCCATATTGCCTCAAGACGCCATCTATTATTTTACACAAGCATCGATACCTCGAGCACTTCCCGCTCAAGAAATGATGCAGAAAGGGTTGGCTCATGGTTTAATAGGCTCACACTTCCCCACAGTAGAAGAAGCTTATAAGAAAGCTATTAACGACTGTGATCCGAGTGACTTGATTTTTGTCGGAGGTAGTACATTTATTGTAGCAGACTTGCTAAGTTTTTTAAAACAAAAATGTCTCACAACAAATGAAGTGACTCCAAAAAGTTAGACACAAAACTTTTGGGGTGCAGTTCAAAAGATGTGAGACATTTTTATGTCCATAAAATAATTATTTTATCGCAATTACCTCTATCTCTACTAATGCTCTTTTAGGCAATTCTTTAACAGCCACTGCAGAACGAGCCGGAAAAGCGCCGGAAAACTGGGTTGCATATACAGCATTCATATCAGCAAAAAGAGACATATCGGCAAGAAAAACCGTTGTCTTTACAATATTATCAAACGCATAACCCGCTTCTTCCAATACAGCTTTAATATTAGAAAAAACTTGCGTCGTCTGTTCTTTAATCCCTCCTTCTACAATTTCCGAAGTAGCCGGATTAATAGGTATTTGCCCGGAAGCAAAAAGCATATTTCCAACTTCTATCGCCTGACTATACGGACCTATTGCAGCAGGGGCTGCCTTTGTTGCTATCACTTTTTTCATTTTTATCCAGTTTAATTATAAAAAAACTTAGTATTTTAAAAACAAAGATACACAAAATTACAGCTTCGTTATCTTTTTTACAGAACAATATTTCGTATAGCGAACGTAATAAAAACTGTTTCGATGATCAGGATATTTCGACTTTCCGATTTTGTCAACATAAATCAATAAATAATATATATCGAGCCATTCAAAAAAGCTTTGCCTAACGGAAGTAATCGCACCTCCCCTAATCAAACGATTAAATAACGATCCGATATTGACGGAAAGCTCTAATCACTATTTTTTTACGTTTTTTGGTATTCGGATGGTGAACATCCGACCTTGCTTTTGAAATACTTTCCAAAAAAAGACTGATTGGCGAAATTCAACATGTCGGCCACCTGCTGTATGGTGTATTTGCGACTCTTGAGCAGGGCCTTCGATTCGAGAATGACGAAATCGGTAATCCAGTCACTGGCAAAACGACCGCTTACTTTATGGACGACCTGCGACAGATATTTGGGCGTTACGCACAGCACGTTCGCATAGTAGGAAATAGAGCGTTCTTTCGTGTAGCTTTTCTGTACCTCACGAATAAATCGCGTATAAAGTTCTTGTTGCCGACCGCTTTTCCCATTCAGTTTTCCATCATCTGCATCAGCAGCAAGCAAATATTTGTAGGAATTATAGGTAAGCACCTGCGTATATCCGAGCAAAACTCCCTTGCGGAACGGATTGTCCGTTTCTGCTATTTTCGCCTTCATCAGCCGATAAATGGCCATCGTCTCTTCCATCGCCGCCGGTGACAAATGATGAAAAGGCGAAGAGTAGAGCTTGTGTTGCAGGGACATCGTAGCATCGACTTGAAGCGCTGTCTGGAAATATTCGGACGAAAAAGCAATCACGGCAATCCGGGTATCGTCGCTCATCCCCCGGTACTCCCCGATAGAGCCTTCCAAGACAATCAGTATGTCATTTGCCCGAAGCTCGAACTCTTGCAAGTTGATTTGAACCGACATCCGCCCTGTCAGACAGAAAATCGCGATTGTGAAGGAGAGCTTGACAGGATGATTCACAAACTCCATTTCCATATTTGTTTGTTCCGGAACTTCATCAAGATTATCAATCAGGACAAACTCTTTATTCAAATGAACCGCCGCATTTTCTGTGGACAACTGAATCAAATCCAAATCTAAATAAGCCTGTTTCATATTCTTCGTATTTGACTTTTCGACATGTAAAGTTAGACATTTAAGTCGATATTTGTATCATTTATTATCTATTAGAACAATATGTTATTCCATTAGAGGATACGATCTGTCGGATAAATCGGGAACTTTGCAGCGAAATAAAGAATAAATCACTAAAAATTAAGTCGGAACAATGAACAGATTGATTACTATGGTTATCGCCGCCGGAACGCTCTGTGCCTGCGGTAGAGAGCCGCACGAAAATTCTATTCTACGGAGTGTTACGCTGACCGAACCTGTACTGTTGGAAACCACTCATGTAATAAACCATTCGGGTATCGTCCGCGAGGCTCATACAATCAGCCTCGGATTCAAGACGGCCGGACAAATCGAACGTATCCATGTCCGTGAAGGTGATTACGTCCGACAAGGGCAGCTACTCGCCGAGTTGGACGATGCCGACTACCGGCTGGGTGTCGAAGCATTGCAAATCCAATACGACCAACTCGAAGACGAGGTAGAGCGCACGAAGCGGCTTTTCGACCAGAAAAGCGTCTCGGTCAACGATTACGAAAAGGCAGTTGCCGGTCTGCGGCAATTGGGCGTGCAGTTGCAGGTGAATAAGAACAAACTCGACTACACGAAACTTTACGCTCCGATAGACGGATATGTGCAGAGTGTAAATTTTTCTCCGGCGGAGATGGTCGATGCCGGTACAGCCCTGTTCACCTTGCTGGATATGTCATACATGGAAGTCGTAACAGACATTCCGGTCGATGAATACCGGCAACGCAGTCTTTTCACCCGCTTTTATTGCAAAGTAGCAGGCGTTGAAAAAGAATTTCCGATGAAACTGTCCAGCATCACGCCCAAAGCCGACGGCAATCAGCTCTACCAGCTACGCCTGACCTTCGAGGAGCAACCCGACAAGCGTCTGACAGCGGGCATGAACACCGAGATTAGCATTGTCGTAGCGGATAAAGGTGGCATCACCGGTTTTACCGTGCCGTTGTGTGCTGTATTCCAAGATGCTGACGGAAACAAGCCGTGCGTGTGGGTATTTGAACAAGATTCCACCGTGTCCAAACGTCCCGTTGTATTGAACGGAACGGACAGTGAAGGGCATGCCGTCATCACCGAAGGGCTGACAGACAAGGAACGTATTGTCCGTGCCGGAGTAAATGTGTTGCAGCAAGGACAACGGGTACGTGTTACCGAAGAACCGAGTAAAACCAATATAGGAGAGCTACTGTGATGAAGATGACTGAATTTTTCATGCGGCGGCCGGTGCTTTTCTGGTCGCTCATGGCGGCAATATTGATCGCCGGCGTGTTGGCATTCGTACAGATGCCCAAATTAGAAGACCCGGCGGTATCTGCCAAACAAGCGATGGTGGTGGTTTCATGGCCGGGTGCCGGCGCACACGAAATGGAGCTGAAAGTAGCCCAACTAATGGAGGACGAATTGCGGGCACTCCCCAATGTGAAGAAAGTAAAGACCGAATGCCGGAACGGTTACGCCATGTTTACCGTCGAATTTCAGATGACCGTGCTTGAAAAGGAGCTGGAACAGCATTTCGACCTGCTGCGCCGCAAGGTGAACGATGCGGCATCACGCCTTCCGCAAGGATGTTACAGTCCTGTCGTGGTAGATGACATGATGGATGTATATGGTATTTTCTATGCTCTGACGGCCGATGGGTACGACTATCCCGAAATGTACCGATACGCCAAATACCTCCGCCGCGAATTGCTTGATGTAAAGGGCGTGAAACGTATCAACATCATCGGCAACCGCAATGAAGTAATCAACATCACCCTTTCCAAAGAGCAGATTACCCGCAACGGTATCGTTCCCACACAAATCATGTCCGCTCTGCAAGCAGCCGGAAAAACGGTCGATGCAGGAAAATATCGCAGCGACAACGAACAAATCGCTCTCTACGTCGATTCGGCGGTCGAGAGCGAAGAGGATATTCGCGATTTGCTGATCCGAACGTTGGACGGGAAGCGCATCCGCCTCGGCGACATTGCCCGTGTGGAACGGGCTTATGCCGAACCGCAGCGGAATGGTTTTTTCGTCGGTAACCGTCCCGCACTCGCCATCTGTATAGCGATGGAAGCATCGGCAATCGTTCCCGATGTGGGCAAAGCGGTCGATGCACGGTTATCCGAAGCGATGAAGCATGTTCCCATCGGGTTCGAGACCGAGAAAATCTTTTTCCAGCCCGACAAGGTGGATGGTGCTATCTCCTCCTTTATGTGGAACCTTGTGGAATCGGTTGCCATTGTTATTTTGGTTTTGATATTCACGATGGGGTTGCGCAGCGGACTGATTATCGGTTTCGGACTGGTGCTGACGGTCGCCGTGTCGTTCCCCGTTTTGCTTGTATGCGGCACGACGCTGCAACGCATCTCGCTCGGTGCGTTCATCGTGGCGATGGGAATGCTGGTGGATAATGCAGTCGTGATTATGGATGGCATCCTGATTGATAAAAAAAGGGGTTTGGGACCGAAAACCTATCTCTACCGCATCGGGCGCAACACCGCCATGCCATTGTTGGGTGCGACCATTATCGCCGCCTCGACCTTCCTCTGCGTCTATCTTTCGCCCGACACATCCGGAGAGTATGCGGGCGACCTCTTTTTAGTACTGTGCGTCAGCCTACTGGCAAGCTGGGTGCTGGCACTCGTGCAAGTACCTGTCTGTGCCAAATCGTGGTTATCGAAACGGGAAAAACCGACTGGAGATGATTCCGGAGCGGTAATGAACTCGCCGGTACACAATTTTGTGCGCCGTACAATCGCATTCTTGATCGGTTACAAAAAGACAACCATCGTTGTGGCTTTCACCCTACTGGCTCTCTGCATCTTCGGAATGACGAAGGTGAAAAATCTCTTCTTCCCCGACTTCGACTACAAGCAGTTCGTTGTCGAGTGTTTCCTTCCTTCGGCTACCGATGCCGATGTAGTGCGTGACCGGTTATTGGAGATGAGCGACAGACTTTCGGGCAATCCCGACATCGAACGTATAGCCATCAGCCAAGGGAGCGCACCGGCTCTCTATTGTCTGGTGCGTCCGATGACTTCGGGCGGCGATTGTTACGGTGAGCTGATCATCGATTGCAAGGACTACAATACCGTTTTGGAGCAAATCCCTGCCGTTCGGCAACAACTCCGCGAGCAATATCCCGATGCTTATATCCGCATACGCAAATACAATTTCTCGATTTCTACCTCACATACCGTTGAGGTAGAGTTTGCAGGCCCCGATCCGGCCGTGCTGCGCGATTTGAGTGCACAGGCCGAAGCAATCATGCGCCGTTCACCTTATGTGGATGCCTATTCGGTGCAAAATAATTGGAAACCGAAAGGAAAAGCGTTCGTGGCGGAATACATACAAGAAGACGCCATACGTTCGGGAATCGAACGAGGAGATGTAGCCAATGCGTTGCAGGCCGCTACAAACGGAATGACGGTAGGTGTACTGAACGACCAAGAACGGATGATTCCGCTCAATTTGCAAGTCCGCAACGACGACGGCAGCCGCATTAAAAACCTCAATGAAATCCCCGTCTGGAGCATGATGAACCTACACCTCTCCAACGAAGAACTGCAAAGCGCACTCTCCGGCGGCAGTGCGATGAGTGAGCTGCAAGACAAAGTGTTCCGCGCCGTGCCGCTCGGTAACATCATCGATGATTTACGGCTCGATTGGGACGAAGACCTTGTGATGCGCCTTAACGGGCGACGAGTTATCGAAGCAGAGTGCGACCCGAATCCTGACCGCAGCGATGCGACTCCTGCCAAAGCCGTATCTTCCATTCAGGACGAAATCGAAGCCATCCCCCTGCCTGATGGCTATACGATGCGCTGGGTCGGTGAAGGCGAGGTACAGGGGGAAGCCATCGGCAACCTGATGAAATACGTGCCGATAACCATTTTCCTGATTCTTGCCATCCTGCTGTTCCTGTTCAACAGCTGGCGCAAGGTAATTCTCATCCTGCTATGTTTCCCTTTCGTGTTCTGCGGCATTACCCCTTCGCTGCTGTTGAGCGGTCAACCGATGACCTTTATGGCCATCATTGGCATGATGGGGCTAATCGGCATGATGGTCAAAAACGCCATCGTGCTTGTAGACGAGATCAACCGACTCCAGACCGAAGAGAAAACCGCACCTTATGCCGCCGTGGTGGAAGCTACCGTATCGCGTGTACGGCCTGTCCTGATGGCCTCACTGACAACCATCGTCGGCATGATTCCGCTCGTGAGCGATCCGATGTACGGCTCGATGGCCATTACGATCATGGGCGGCCTTACGGTCGGTACGATTATCACGCTCATTCTGTTGCCACTGTTCTATGCGACGTTGTTCCGCATTCGAAAACCTGCTAACCTATAAAACGATAATCAAATGAATAAGAAAGATATAGTTATTTCGTGTTGTGTCGCCTTATTCTCTGTTTCCGGCGTTTGGGCACAACAACCGCTCCGGCTTTCGCTGGACGAATGCCGGAAAATAGCATTGGCGCATAGCGAAGAACTGCAACAGGCGGATAACGCATTTCGGCAAGCGGAACTCGACCGGGAAATCGCAAAAACGGCTTTCCTTCCCAAATTCGACGCCTCGGCAACCGGCGCTTATGTATTTCCCGATATGGACATGATGGGAATGGAGATGCGTATGCGCGGTACTTATATGGCCGGAGTCAATCTGACCCAGCCGATCTATACGGGTGGTAAAATCACGACCGGAAACAGATTGGCCCGCATCGGTGAAGATGCCGCTGCCGAGCGGTATCGCATGACCCGCATGGATGTGCTTGTCGAGACCGACAATGCCTACTGGACCTACATCGCCGTAAAGCGCAAAGTACGCATGTTAGAAAGTTATCATGCGCAGATGGATACCCTGCACCGACAGACGGAAGCGGCACTTGCGGCGGGGATGGCGACCGAAAACGACCTGCTGCGTATCGATGCCAAGCGTACCGAAATACACTACCAGCTACAAAAGGTGCAGAATGGAGCTGACCTGTGCCGTATGTCGCTATGCCGGATCTTGGGTGTCGATTTCAACACGCAGATAGAAGCTACCGATACGACATTCGTCGCATCACAGCCCGGCAGGTTCACCTCGGACATAAGTTCCCGTCCCGAACTGCACCTGCTCGAAAAGCAGATAGCTGCCGGAAAGGAACAAATCCGCCTGGCGCGCGCCGATATGCTACCTACCGTAGCTTTGACCGCCAACTATATGTATTACGGTAATATCAAACTCAACGGTATGACCGATGCAGGCGGTACAATGATTCCCTTCTCGCAGGAGTTCCGCGATGGTATAGGTATAGCCATGCTCTCTGTGCAGATTCCGATTTTTCACTGGGGAGAGAACCGCAAGAAAGTCCGCAAGGTACGGTATGAACTGCGCAACGCAGAGCTTGATCTGCAAAAGAACACCCGACTGCTCAATATCGAAATGCAGCAGGCAATCCGTAATGTGCAGGACGGTTACGAACTTATCAGGACGGCAAAAAAAGGATTGCAACAGGCGGACGAAAACCTGCGTGTGATGCGAAACCGTTATGCCGCTTCGATGACTCCGCTCACCGACCTGCTCGACGCTCAGTCTCAGTGGCAACAGGCAGAAAGCAACCTGATCGAGGCGCAAACGCAGTATAAAATATACGAAACGGAATATCTGCGGGCGACAGGAGTATTAGACCTTTGAATCTATCATTGCATTATAAAACGTTTTTCCGGAATGGCGGCCATCGAAACTATGGCTGCCATTTTAACCATTTTTTTAATTTATTTTGAACCCAATGACAAAATATACATTTCAATTGTATGATTCTTAGTAACAAAATAATGATACTGATTACAAATTTTTCTAATTCTTTCTATCCTATATAAATTTTCACTTACTCAATCAAGGCTAATATCTGATTATAGTTATTTAACATTTATAGTTATTGTACTAAATCAGGTAAGAAAAATGTTTCTTAGATACTGTAAAGACGACATAAAGGATGAATCTTATTGTATAAAATACAAATAGAATATCCGACATACAAAATAAAACTGCTAAATAAAAGGTGATTAGGCTTTTATTTAAAAAATATATCTTCTATATTTGACATACGAATTTCTAAAAAAGGTAAGTTATTCGCTATGAAAACACACGCTTATAACCCACACGTTTCTGTAGATTGTGTCCTTATCGGATTTAACGGAGAATCGTTAAAAGTCTTACTTACGGAACAAAGTGAAACTCCCAATAACAAAAAAGGAAGTGGTATGAAATTACCGGGACGTCCAATATTTGATGATGAAGATTTGGATGAAGCTGCACATAAAGTTCTTTTAGAAATTACCGGAATGAACGATCCGTATCTAAAACAATTTAAAACTTTCGGTGCTCCCGATCGAACTAGCAATCCGGATGATTTATCTTGGCTGGAAGAAACGACCCAAGTAAAAATGGGACGTATCGTCACAATCGGCTATATGTCGGTCATTCGCATTACGAACAAAATGAACATGAATTTTCAAAATCATAAAGTCACTTGGTGTCCCGTTCAAGAATTACCGCGCCTTGCTTTCGACCATAAAAATATTATTGAAGAAGCTATACGAGAAATAAGACGTACATCTAAACTATATCCGGCTATTTTATTCGAATTATTACCGGCCAAATTCACAGCTTTAGAATTACGTCGCCTATATGAAGTGATCTACGATAAAGAAATGGATGTAAGGAATTTTCATAAAAAAATAACTGCAATGCCCTATGTCATAGCATTAGAAGAAAAGCAAACGAATGTCGCACACAGGGCTGCCAGATATTATCGGTTCGATAAAAAAACATATAACAAACTATACGGACAATATTAAAATTATCAACTTTAAATCATCATAAAGCCAATGTATTTATTAGGATATGACATAGGAAGCTCTTCTGTAAAAGCATCATTAGTGGATGCTCAAAGCGGATTATGCGTAGCTTCGGATTTTTTTCCGAAACAGGAAATGGAAATTATCGCGGTAAAATCAGGTTGGGCAGAACAAAACCCCGAACAGTGGTGGGAGAACCTGAAGTTAGCTACAGAGTCGGTACTCAAACAATCTAATATCAATGCTTCCGATATAAAAGCAATTGGTATTTCATATCAAATGCACGGTCTTGTTGTCGTAGACAAGAACCAAAAAGTATTGCGTCCGGCAATCATTTGGTGCGACAGTCGTGCAGTACCTTATGGAGAGAAAGCATTCGAAACTCTCGGGAAAGAGTACTGCCTTTCTCATCTATTAAATTCCCCGGGAAATTTTACGGCTTCAAAATTAGCTTGGATCAAAGCCAACGAACCGGAAGTTTTTGAAAAAATAGACAAAATAATGCTGCCGGGAGACTACATCGCCATGAAGTTAACAGGCAATAGTTGCACAACCATATCGGGATTATCTGAAGGTATTTTCTGGGATTTCAAGAACGAGACCATCTCAAAAGAGCTAATGGAGTACTACGGGTTTGATCAAAGTTTGATTGCCTCGATCGTCCCGACATTCGGGCTACAAGGAGAGATAAATGCCGAAGCTGCAGCAACATTAGGATTGAAAATCGGTACTCCCGTTACCTACCGTGCCGGAGATCAGCCCAATAATGCACTATCTTTAAATGTTCTAAATCCCGGAGAAATCGCATCTACCGCAGGGACATCCGGTGTCGTCTATGGAATTAACGGACATGTCAATTATGATCCGTTGTCAAGAGTCAACACCTTTGCTCATGTAAACCATGATAAAGCAAATACTCGACTCGGTGTATTACTGTGTATAAACGGAACCGGCATCCTAAACTCATGGATAAAACGAAATATAGCATCTGTCGACACATCTTATACAAATATGAATGATCTTGCTTCTCAAGTAAAAATAGGAGCCGATGGTGTAAGTATCATACCTTTTGGCAACGGGGCAGAACGCATTTTACAAAACCGAGAAATATCAGCATCGATACACGGCATAAATTACAACATACATGATAAACGTCACTTGATGCGTGCAGCGCAAGAAGGTATAGTGTTTTCATTCAAATACGGAATGGAGATCATGGAAAGTATCGGAATCGATATTCATACAATCAAAGCCGGACATGCCAACATGTTTTTGAGTCCGTTATTTAGAAATACACTGTCCGGAATCACTCAAGCAACAATAGAATTGTATGACACAGACGGTTCGGTAGGAGCAGCCAAAGGCGCAGGTATAGGTGCAGGAATTTATAAAAATGCCGAAGAGGCCTTTGCTTCACTAAAGAAAATAGAGGTGATCGAACCAGAAATAAAAAATATCTCTGCCTATCAAGGCGCATATAATTTGTGGAAGAAAAGACTTGAAGAGTCTATGAAATAAAAATAATAACCTTTTATAAAACAAAAAAACTATGGCAACAAAAGAGTATTTTCCTGGCATCGGAAAAATTAAATTTGAAGGTGTAGAAAGTAAAAACCCGATGGCTTTCCGGTATTATGATGCTGAAAAAGTCGTAATGGGTAAAAAAATGAAAGATTGGTTGAAATTTTCTATGGCTTGGTGGCATACACTATGTGCAGAAGGTGGAGATCAATTCGGAGGAGGAACAAAAAAATTCCCATGGAACGATTCTGAAAATCCGGTAGAAGCTGCAAAACACAAAATGGATGCAGGATTCGAATTCATGCAAAAAATGGGAATCGAATATTACTGTTTCCACGATGTCGATCTGGTCGCAGAAGCTGAAACTATCGAAGAATATGAAGCAAATTTAAAAGAAATCGTAGCGTATGCTAAAAAGAAACAAGCAGAAACCGGAATTAAATTACTTTGGGGTACTGCTAACGTATTCGGACACGCACGTTATATGAACGGTGCTGCTACTAACCCTGATTTTGACGTAGTAGCTCGTGCTGCTGTTCAGATCAAGAATGCAATCGATGCAACTATCGAACTGGGTGGTCAGAACTATGTATTCTGGGGTGGACGTGAAGGCTATATGTCTCTTTTAAATACCGATCAAAAACGTGAAAAAGAACATTTAGCCCAAATGTTGAAAATGGCTCGGGATTATGCACGTGCAAAAGGTTTCAAGGGTACGTTCTTGATTGAACCTAAACCTATGGAACCAACCAAACATCAATACGATGTAGATACAGAAACCGTCATCGGATTCTTAAAAGCTCATGGTTTGGATAAAGATTTTAAAGTAAACATCGAAGTCAATCATGCAACATTGGCAGGACACACATTCGAACATGAATTATGCGTAGCAGTGGACAACGGTATGTTAGGTTCTATCGATGCTAACCGCGGAGACTATCAAAACGGATGGGATACAGACCAATTTCCTATCGATAATTTCGAATTGACTCAAGCAATGATGCAAATTATCCGTAATGGAGGTTTCGGCAATGGCGGTACTAATTTCGATGCTAAAACTCGTCGTAATTCTACCGATCTTGAAGATATTTTTATTGCACACATTGCAGGTATGGATGCTATGGCCAGAGCATTATTAAGTGCAGCCAAATTGTTAGAAGAATCTCCTTACAAAAAAATGTTGGCAGACCGTTATGCTTCTTTCGATTCAGGTAAAGGTAAAGAATTTGAAGAAGGAAAATTATCACTGGAAGACATCGTAGCTTACGCTAAAGCTAACGGTGAACCTAAACAAACCAGCGGAAAACAAGAACTATACGAAGCAATCGTAAATATGTATTGCTAATTTTACATTATTGAAGTAAGTGATAAGGGATTTATTCCCTTATCACTTTTGCATAATATCAACTTTAATTTCATTATTATCTTATTTTAAGACACTATGAACAATACAACCACAGAAGGGAGTAAATTTTATTTATACTCCATCACAGCTGTAGCAATCTTGGGAGGTTTACTATTCGGATACGACACAGCTGTTGTTTCGGGTGCAGAAAAAGGGTTAGAAGCTTTTTTTCTTACTGCCACCGATTTCCAATATGACAAAATATTACATGGTATTACTTCTTCCAGCGCTTTATTGGGTTGTGTTATCGGAGGAGCAATTTCCGGCATATCAGCATTGCGCTTAGGTCGCCGTAATTCTTTACGTTTGGCATCCGTACTGCTTTTACTCTCAGCATTAGGTTCTTATTATCCCGAATTTTTATTTTTTAAATATGGAGAAGCGAACCTAAATGTCTTGATAGCATTTAACTTTTATCGTATTTTAGGAGGTGTAGGTGTAGGTCTTGCTTCTGCAATATCCCCTATGTATATCGCAGAAATAGCTCCGTCCGAAATACGCGGTACTCTTGTTTCTTGTAATCAATTCGCCATTATTTTCGGTATGTTGGTCGTATATTTTGTAAACTACTTGATTTTAGGCGACCATCAAAATCCCATTATACTGAAAGATGCTCAAGGCGTACTCTCGGTAAGTCCGGAATCTGACATGTGGACAGTAAAAGAAGGCTGGCGTTATATGTTCGGGTCAGAATCATATCCTGCAATACTTTTCGGAATTTTACTATTTTTTGTACCTAAAACTCCCCGATATTTGGTGCTGATAGAACAAGAAGAGAAAGCGTTCTCTATTTTAGAGAAAATCAACGGACAGAAAAAGGCAAAAGAGATACTCAACGACATAAAAAGTACGGTACACGAAAAAACCGAAAAGTTGTTTACCTATGGTGTTCCGGTAATCATTATCGGTATATTATTATCGGTATTCCAACAAGTTATAGGGATTAATGCGGTTTTATATTATGCACCCCGTATGTTTGAAAATGCAGGAGCTGAAGGCGGTGGCATGATGCAAACCGTGATTATGGGTATCGTCAATATCCTTTTCACTCTCGTTGCAATCTTTACAGTTGACAGATTCGGCCGCAAACCGTTATTGATTATCGGATCTATAGGTATGGCCATCGGTGCATTTGCCGTAGCTATATGTGACAATATCGGTCTCAAAGGTATTATTCCCGTTCTTTCTATTATTGTATACGCTGCTTTCTTCATGATGTCTTGGGGTCCTATTTGCTGGGTATTAATTTCAGAAATATTCCCTAACACGATTCGAGGAAAAGCTGTCGCTATTGCAGTAGCATTCCAATGGGTATTTAACTATATCGTATCTTCTACATTCCCGCCTCTATACGAATTCAGTCCTATGTTCGCTTACAGTTTATATGGTATCATCTGTGTAATCGCAGCGATTTTCGTATGGCGTTTTGTTCCTGAAACTAAAGGCAAATCATTAGAAGACATGAGTAAACTGTGGAAAAAATAGTTCCTATACTTCTAATCTTAAAAGCGGTGACATATCTCACCGCTTTTTTTATACCCACCGAACCCCAATAAGATCCTAACAGAACATAAAAAAGCTTTTTCACATTTGATTCATAAAACAAACGAAAATATATTTGCAACAAAATAAGCTCTAAGACTGTATATATCTTACAAATATATTATTATAACTTAATTATTCGATTTTTATGTACATAACCCTTATTATCTTAGTATTATCCGCAATTTTTTTCATGAACGGCAAAATTCGTTCGGATGTGGTAGCGCTCTGTGCACTCGTACTTCTCTTAGTTTTTCAAATATTGACTCCGGAAGAAGCATTATCAGGATTTTCCAATTCCATTGTCATTATGATGGTCGGACTATTTGTTGTCGGAGGAGCTATTTTTCAGACCGGATTAGCTAAAATGATCAGTGCGAAAATATTAAGGATGGCAGGCAAAAGCGAACTGAAACTGTTCATCCTCGTAATGCTGGTAACTGCTGCAATCGGAGCATTTGTCAGCAATACAGGAACAGTTGCTCTGATGTTGCCCATCGTTGTCAGTTTAGCTTTAAGCGCAAACATGAATGCCAGCCGTCTGCTCATGCCGTTAGCATTCGCAAGCAGTATGGGGGGAATGATGACTTTAATCGGAACTCCCCCTAATCTGGTTATTCAAAATACACTGACAGAAAACGGATATGCTCCTCTTTCTTTTTTCTCTTTCACCCCAGTCGGTATCATTTGTGTCCTGACTGGTATTATCGTACTTATCCCGTTAAGCAAAATATTTCTTTCCAAAAAGGGACAAAATAACAATAATAAAACAAATAGAAATAAATCTCTGAATGAACTGGTTAAAGAATACCAGCTTGCAGATAATTTATTCAGGATAAAAGTCAATCCCAAATCTCCTGTTATCGGGAAAAATGTAGTCGAACTGGATATTCGAAAAAAATACGGATTGAACGTTTTGGAAGTACGACGCATCTCTCAGTCTCAATCACGTTTTTTAAAGTCGGTCAATCAAAAACTTGCAACTGACACGACATTACAAAGCGAAGATGTAATTTATGTAATGGGAGATTTCAACCGGATACACCAAATTGCGCAAGAATTAGATCTTTATATCATCGATTCGCATACTACTGAAGAATCTGGGAAGAATAAAGAGAACTCTCTCGATTTTTATGATATCGGTATTGCCGAAATTTTATTGATGCCAAATTCTCGCCTCATCAATCAAAGTGTTAAAGATGCCGGGTTCAGAGATAAATATAATCTGAACGTTCTCGGAATACGTCGTAAAAAGGAATATATTTTACATGATATAAAAGATGAAAAAATCCACTCGGGAGACGTATTACTCGTACAAGGGACATGGAACGATATAGCCCGGTTAAGTGAAGATCAATCGGAATGGGTCGTATTAGGTCAGCCACTTACCGAAGCTGCCAAAGTGACTTTGGATTATAAAGCTCCTGTCGCTGCAGCGATCATGGTTCTCATGATAGCAGCAATGATGTTCGATTTTATTCCGATCGCACCTGTTACAGCTGTTATGATAGCCGGACTATTAATGGTTCTTACCGGATGTTTTCGAAATGTAGAATCAGCCTATAAAACTATTAATTGGGAAAGTATCGTACTTATTGCTGCTATGCTTCCTATGTCTTTAGCATTAGAAAAAACAGGCGCATCAAAAGTCATTTCGCACTCGTTGGTTACAGGATTAGGTCAATACGGTCCGGTTATATTGTTAGCAGGAGTTTATTTTACGACATCACTAATGACGATGTTTATCAGTAATACAGCTACAGCAGTTCTACTCGCTCCCATCGCAATGCAATCGGCTATAGGAATCGGAGTAAGCCCCTATCCTTTCCTATTTGCTGTAACCGTTGCAGCAAGCATGTGTTTTGCATCTCCATTCTCCACACCTCCGAACGCTTTAGTAATGCCGGCAGGACAGTACACGTTTATGGATTATGTGAAAGTTGGATTGCCTCTTCAGATTATTATCGGAATCATCATGATCTTTACCCTGCCTCTTATTTTTCCGTTCTAAAATCTACATTTCTAAAGGGCCTGTCTAAAATTTGCCCAGGATCAAGTTCGAGAAAAATCCACAAGAAATCAGACCCTTTCTCGGAGGGGATAAAGGAGTGTATGATCGCATCAAGGAGTAGTTGCTAATAGATTTGAAAATTGTATTGATCGGATTGTTACAAAAAATCCCCCTGCCCTCTCAAGAGGAAAGAGAACCGTACCGGTATTGCCAACAATATTACAGATCGGTAGAAAACGCAAAAATATTATCGGATTATTTTTACGTTTTCTACAGTTTTTTCTAAATTCTAATCGTCAGATAAGGGTGTGTTATCGTCCTCATAAAACAGAAAAACCTCCTTTTCAATGTATTATCTTGAAAAAGGAGGTTTTCATATCTTTCAGATCTACTATTCTTTATGAGTAAGAATAGTTTCGATATTATATCGAGGACGATCTTTTACTTCGATATAAATTTTTCCGATATACTCTCCTATTATCCCGATGGAAATCAAAACCAAAGCTCCGATAAACCATACAGAAAGCATCAATGATGCCCATCCTGCAACAATATCTCCTGTTAAATAAGAACATAACGTATATATAAATGCACAAAATGTCATAATCAGGAAAAATACGCCAGCACCGAATATCAAACGCACAGGTTTTACCGAAAATGAGGTTATACCGTCTATCGCAAAATTGAGCATTTTACTCAACGGATATTTAGATTCTCCTGCAAAACGTTCATGACGATCATAATATACGCATGTCGTATTGTAACCGATCAACGGCACTATACCCCGTAAAAATAAATTACGTTCTCTGAATTTCATGAGCTGTTCCAACGCCCGTTTACTCATCAAACGATAATCGGCATGATTGTAAACCGATTTCACTCCTAATCCTGTCATCAACTTATAAAAGCAAAGAGCTGTAGTCCGTTTGAAAAAAGTATCTTTCTGCCGAGATTTTCTCACTCCATAAACGATGTCAAAACCTTCTTCATATTTCTTTACCATTTCCTCTATGACCGAAATATCATCCTGTAAATCGGCATCTATCGAAATCGCAAGATCACTCATATCTTTAGCGACCGTCAATCCTGCCATCAACGCATTCTGATGCCCGACATTGCCGGCCAGATTAACGCCATATACATACTTACTCTCCTTATATAATTTACGGATAAGTTCCCATGTATTATCCCGACTACCGTCATTGACAAACAATATAAAACTATCGGGAGAAATCATCTCTTTTTTTATCAATCCTTCAAGGACAGAAATAAGACGTCTGGATGTTTCGTTTATTACTTCCGATTCGTTATAACACGGTACAACGATACTTAGTATCATATATTTTTAAAGTTAAAAGACAAATTAATAAATTAACGAAATCAAAGATACATAACATATCGCATTAAAACCAATCAATTTATATAAAATCTCACAGTCAGATTAAGAGCTTGCCTAAATTTTTCGACAAAACAATATTCAGGCAAGCTCTTAATCTTAATATCTAAAAAGTAATTTATTTATAATGCTTTCACGCTAAAGACATAACGTCCTTTTTCTACCATTTTTTTTGCCGTCAGGGAAAGACGGAATATTTTCTCACCCCAAACATTAGATAATCTGGGATCTGTAAGCAAAATTGTCTCTAAAGACGGTGTAAACAAAGACTTATCATAATGAAGTTCTACAATTTGTCCCTCTACCGAAATTTTCACTTTCCCTGCCGTATTCAAATCAATATCTCCCCATAATAAGAAATTTACCTGATTTTCATTTTTCAATTTCTTTAAAATAAAATCATCAGAAATATCCAGACTACTGTCCCGAAGACGATATGTTCTTATCCACTTTTCGACCTCTGCATTATCGGGATAAGCAGTAGCAATATTCATAGACAATTGCTTTTTCTTCTTGTCCAACACGACATCCGTCGCTTTATATTCAGACCCGAATTTTTGAGGTACTTCGTTGATCATCGGTAAATTATGATAATTGCTTTGCATCGTCCATATCGTATAACGTTCTTTCCCGAAAGTTTGCCGTGTATAAGTACCGACTCCGGCATCTATAATAACCGGAACTGTATTATAATATAAAGAAAATGTTCCGACATCATTATGATTATGACTTTCGTTATTATATCCGCCTTTAACAGCTAAGAAAAAACCTTTTTTATTCTTTAAATAACAGAATTGTGTTTCCGGATACCACGTTACCTCCGGAGTCTGATGTACCGGAGTCGTTTTTTGCATATCTTCGCTATAAAGCAGACATTGCAATGTACGGAATATATCTCTTCCCGACGTTATGACAATTCCACCTTTTTTACGCGACAGCCAAGCTGCATACTTTTGCATTTCGTCACTGCCGATCGCTTTCCCATAACGAAAAATCAAAGCGGCATCTCCTCCACCCTTTGCAGAAGCATCGGCAAAATTAACGACCCAGCCGTCACCAACATAAGTCCGAGAAATATATTCCCCCATATTACGAATTAAAGGGTCTGTGAACAAAGACAATTTCCCTTCTGTAGCGTCATATAGCAATTGCAGATAATCATACATTTTTCCAGCAGCATGCCCCCAATAAGACGGGCCTTCTTCGCATGCCCCGTCAGAATGAACATAATTTATAAATTTATCTGTCGAAACCATTGTCCTATATACGGCATCGGCTAATTTGTCTCTATCATTCTCCAATAACAAAAAGCATTGTAATACATTTGCATTACACCAAGGATTCCAATTATTTACCAACTGCCCCTTGTAATCAAATGCCATCCACCAAAAACGATCTTCCTGCATATAAGTGTCCATAATTCGTTCTTTTATCTCCTTATAAAGACGTTTTGATATGATAGGATCTACTTTATCGAACTCTTCATGAAAAAAATAATATACCCATGACAGAAGAGCTCCCATATCTCCAGAGACCAAATCGATTATATGTTCCGTATAATCGGGTAAAGATCGTTTAGAGTGCTGAGCAGGAAGATGGGCAGAAAGAGCCCAAGATGTCATTTCACACGAATATACTACACCATTGATCAGCTGATCGATAAAACGGCCTTTTCCTTCAGCTAATTCAGCAATTGCCAGATCTGCAATCGCATTATTATTACTGTTATTAGGATTTTCCATAATTTTACGATTACCTGTACGTTCATATTCCAAATAATCGGTAGCTTTTATGACTTTCCATTCATAATTCAGTTGCTTTTCTCCTCGTCTGATCAGCATCTGTTTATGTTCTTTCGTTAAAGCATCCCAACCTTCACGATCGGTATATTTTGGATAAGGCACCCACTTTTGATTGGGAACAAGAATTTCTTTAAGCCGTATTACATCGGCCTGTTTTTCTAAAAGATTTCTCTCTTCATATCCATATCCGGAATAAGAAAGAATCAAAAAAAGCATAAGACATGAAAACTGTTTCATAGTTAATCGAAGGTTAAAAATAATTCGGTCGATACAAATATAGGCAAATCAATAAGAGCCTGCCCATATTTTCTCGATAAAAATATTATTTTTCTTGAATTTTTACAGGTAAATCATTAAATGTCAAATCTTTCAAAAGCACCTTATCTGCTGTGTCATACATCTGTTCACGTGCCTTCAATAAAGCGACCCAATGCTTGTTATATAGGGTATCTCTATTAATTTTAAACTGCTCAGACCCCAGCTCATCTATACGCATTAATAATGTTCCTACCGTCATTCCTGAAATATCGGATGCCGGCTGATATGCCAGCAAACGTTCATCATCAGTTGTCGTTTCCCTGACAATCCCTATCTCAATGAGTAAATATAGAACCTGACTGGTAAGCTTAATCGGAATCTGATAAGCTTTACTTATCTGCTGCATTGTCAGAGGTGTCTCTCCGTTTTCAAAACGTTTTACGATCACCGATGCGATCAGCAATACGACAAAATCCTTATACCGACGGCTTATATTCTTTGTATCCTGTTCAAAATCATAACTTTCTATATTTTGAGCCGAAAACGAAAGAACCGCACCAAAAAGACAAATCAGCCATGAAAGTTGCATCCATAATAAAAACAACGGCAAAAATGCAAAACTTCCGTAAATGGCATTATACTTCGATACCCATATCTGCCCGCTGATATACAAAAACTGGAAAATCTGAAAAGCCGTACCGCAAATAATACCAGCAATAAAAGCGTTCCAGAATTTAACTTTTGTATTAGGTACTAAAACATATATTCCTGTAAACAATAAACAAGTCAAGAAATAGGGACTAAACGAAATTAGATTTCTTACCAAAGGACTTATAAAATATAAATACGCATTGCTGTCAATACCCGTAGATATGAATAAAGATATACCACTGGAAGCGATCATCAACACCGGAAGTAAAACAAACATCGAAGTATAATCGGTAATTTTACGATAAAAAGACCGATTTTTCTTTACCTGCCATATATCATTCAACGTACTTTCTACGGTCCCCATCAGGCTTATTACCGTCCAAAGTAAAAAGATAATACCGATTCCGACAAATACTCCGCTTTTAGCCTGCGTCAAATAGGCATCGACGAATGAAAGGGCATGTGCAAGCGCTTCCTTTTGAGCTGGAAAATAATCGAACAATTGACTTTGCACAATATTTTGAAAACCAAAACCTTTAGCTATGGCAAACATTAAGGCCAAAGCCGGAACGACAGCTAATAATGTACTATAGGTAAGTGCCGATGCCTTTGACTGAAGGTCATCTTCTCGAAACCGACGTACTGAAATAAATATAGTCTTTGCCAGATTGATCAACCTACGACGCAACCCCGAAACATCATTCCCGGTAATACGCCACATATCTTCAAATATAAATTTCGATGCAGTGCGAAAGAATGTCACAATCCGGAGTACTATATTATTTCTCGCCATGTTTACAACAATCATTGATATAAAAAATACAGCAGAACGATAAGCCGGGTTCTGTACCTTAAAAAGGCGTCTGTCATTTATCTTGTCTTTATGTCGCCATAAAGCTTTAGCGGTTTACCCCCCGACATTGGACGAGCAGCCCTACTTCGTCGGTATACATAACCTTACAACCCATAAGACGTACGGCTTTTCGTGTCACCACGAAAACCGGTGAGCTCTTACCTCACCTTTTCACCCTTGCTGCAAGCAGCGGTTATTTTCTGTTACGTTACTCTACTCTCACGAATAGCTTCCCGTTAGGAAATATGGTGCTCTATGTTGCCCGGACTTTCCTCACATGTTTCCATGAGCGACAGACTGTCCTGCTGTATATACTTGCAAAGATAATCTATTATCTGCGGTTATCCAAACCGCCATCCGATAAAAAAATGATCTTACCCGATTATAACACAATTATAAAAAAGATTGTTTTTATCTATCAGACTTTATGTCAGTTATATCGGCAACTTTGTCGGGTTTATCAACAATAGTCAGTTAACCCCTGTTAATCCCCCGAGAGAGCTATTAAAAGTTTCTAAAAAGCAACAAAACGAGAAATAACCGCACGGATATTGTATTAAATTTAACGACTCAAATATTTAAAAACGGAGATTTATTAACAAATGAATAACAGAAACGTCATGGAAAATTTCAGCAAAAAACTTATCAGTTTTGCACTCGTGGCTCTCGTTAGTTCCGGAGTATCCATTGGTGCTTACTCCTTTCTAAACCGTTCGAAATCAATAAGCGATAACGCTATTGAGGAAGCCGGAAGCAAATACGCCAAACCCGTAGCTTTTACCCCGGTTTCGAATCGTCCGGCTATTGAAACCGATTTTACAAAAGCAGCGGCCAGTACAGTAAATGCCGTTGTCAGTATAAAATCTACGACATCTGCCAAACAACAGCAACAAGGAATGATGCAAGATCCTTTCTTTGAATTCTTTTTCGGACAAAGAGGAGGTGGAAATATGAAACCTCAACCTCGTATAGGAATGGGATCTGGAGTAATTCTCACCTCCGATGGATATATCGTAACGAACAATCACGTCATTGAAGGTGCAGATATATTAGAAGTAACTTTAAATGATAAAAGATCTTTCAATGCTAAAATCATAGGAACAGACCCAAGTACCGATTTGGCCTTGATCAAAATCGAAGCAAAAGATCTCCCGACATTACCTTTCGGAGATTCGGATAAATTACAAGTCGGAGAATGGGTGCTGGCTGTCGGAAATCCATTCCAGCTCTACTCCACTGTTACAGCCGGTATCGTAAGTGCCAAAGCTCGTAGTTTAGGTATGATCAGCACAGGAAAAACTATGGGTATAGAATCCTTCATACAAACCGATGCAGCAGTCAATCCGGGTAATAGCGGAGGTGCTCTTGTAAATACAAATGGAGAATTAGTTGGTATAAACACAGCTATTTATTCCGAAACAGGAGCTTATTCAGGATATTCTTTTGCTATTCCGACAAGCATAGTAAGCAAAGTTATTACCGACTTGAAACAGTACGGAACAGTACAACGTGCCGTGCTTGGAGTTATTATCCGCGATATTAATTCAGATCTCGCAAAAGAAAAAGACATTCAGATACAAGATGGTATTTATATAGAAGAAGTCAGCGACCGTAGTGCCGCCATGGAAGCCGGAATAAAGAAAGGCGATATTATCATAGCCATCAATGATGTACCGGTAAAAACTGCTGCTGCATTACAAGAACAAGTAAACCGTTATCGTCCCGGTGATAAAATAAAAGTAACAATTCACAGAGGAAAAGATACTAAAACGCTTGCGGTTACGTTAAAGAATAATCAAGGCAATACCGAAATTACCAAAACAAAAGGTATTGAAAGTCTTGGAGCAGCTTTCAAAGAGTTGAAAGATAATACTAAACGGGAATTAAATATCAGCTTTGGAGTTCAAGTTGTCGGTATCAAAGCCGGGAAATTCCAAAGAGCCGGTATTCGCGACGGATTTATTATTCTTAATATTAATGGTGTCAACGTAAAATCAGTCGATACGATCGAAAGTATTTTCAATGACATTATGAAAGGTAACAGCAGAGATAGAGTCATGTTCATCACCGGTATATATCCGAATGGAAAAACAGGATATTATGCTGTAGATCTTTCGGAATAAAGCATAGTTCCTAAATCAAATCATAAAAGCACAATTTACTGTAATTAAATTTACAGAATTGTGCTTTTATCTTGGCAAATGGCAAAGAAGATTAATATCGGAAACAAATTATTTCCATCGTGCGTTTTGCGAATAGCCAAAAGGGAAGAAAAGACTTAGGACAAAATAGGACAAAGTTTCTTTTCTTAACCGTAAGATTTGAGAATTTGTAAAAAAACATTATATTTGCACTCCAAATTTCTAATCTGCAGAATGAGACAATTAAAGATCACAAAATCAATTACCAACAGGGAGAGCGCTTCGCTTGACAAGTACCTTCAGGAAATCGGACGAGAAGACCTGATTACTGTCGAAGAAGAAGTTGAACTTGCCCAGCGCATAAAAAAAGGAGATAGGGTTGCTTTAGAAAAACTTACCCGTGCTAATCTGCGCTTTGTCGTTTCTGTCGCCAAGCAATATCAAAACCAAGGATTAAGTCTTCCCGACCTGATCAACGAAGGAAATTTGGGTTTGATAAAGGCTGCTGAAAAATTTGACGAAACCAGAGGTTTTAAATTTATCTCTTATGCTGTGTGGTGGATACGTCAATCGATTCTTCAGGCTTTAGCAGAACAATCTCGTATCGTACGTCTTCCTCTCAATCAAGTAGGATCGCTGAATAAAATCAGCAAAGCCTTTTCTAAATTTGAACAGGAAAACGAACGGCGTCCTTCTCCTGAAGAATTAGCAGATGAATTGGATATCCCCGTAGACAAAATTTCGGATACAATGAAAGTTTCCGGACGTCACATTTCTGTTGACGCCCCATTTGTCGAAGGAGAAGACAATAGTCTGTTAGACGTGCTTATCAACGATGATTCGCCTATCGCTGACCGGTCATTGATCAATGAGTCCCTCGCTAAAGAAATAGATCGAGCATTAGCTACATTAACCGAAAGAGAAAGTGATATTATCAAAATGTTTTTCGGTATCGGATGTCAAGAAATGACATTGGAAGAAATTGGCGATAAATTCGGCCTCACCAGAGAGCGTGTACGCCAAATCAAAGAAAAAGCCATAAGAAGATTGAGACAAAGTTCTCGTAGCAAACTGCTTAAAACTTACTTAGGATAAGACCTTACAAGGAAGAGTGATCCTAAAAAACAAAGAGTGCATTCGGACAATCAACTCCGAATCACTCTTTTTCGTTTGATCTAAAAACCAATACCATGCCTAAAAAAAATTTTTTACTATTCATTCTCATTATTACTGTAATCTTACATTCCTCAGTCACCAGCGCTCAAGAAGTAAAAGAGAGGGCCATGGTTGTTTATAGTAAAAAAAACAAGTCTCTCTCAAAAGCAAAAACATTTGCCGCATTTGTCGATTTCGGAACTTCTCTTTTCATGAGACAAGATCCGGCATATCCCGATTTATCCGAGTGTAATCCCAGCTTAGATTTAGATATATCATACGGTTATTTTATCAATAGCTATTTCTACATAGGACCAGGCGCAGGAATACGAGCTTACTTCGGAGAAAATTTTACAATGTTCCCCATATTCGGAGAATTAAGAGGATGTTGGAAATGGACATTTATATATGGCAAAGGAGGATTCAGTTTATCTACTTCAGGGAACAATGACAGAGGTGGAGCATATGCCTCGATCGGTTTAGGAGTCAATTTTATATCTAAAACAAAATACAAACTATTTCTCAGCATGGGCTATGAATTTCAAGATCACAGACGTAAAGATACCAGTGTATTACGAAAAGAAATATTAACCGGAAAGAATGGCATAGCCATTCGCATTGGCACACAATTCTAAAAAACAAAAGTGGCAATCAATTACAAATCAAAAGAATTACATCTTTACAAATTATATTTTATAAGATTTACATAGAAAAAACATTCATTTTGTTTTGAATATTCAAAAAGCATATCTATATTTGCAACCGAAAACAATGATATAAACATTTTTCAAATAAATACAAGACTCAAATATGAAACCGTTTATAACGTTACTACTAGGTTTACAGATTATTATTCTATTGAGAACGATTAATAGGAAGTGAGCCAGTGTACAAAAAATAGAAGAGATAAATACTCAAATAAATATAGGACCTTTCTCACTTCCAGTGCTGAAAGTTTTTTTTTATATAGAAAATAAAGATAAAAACACAATAGAATTATGTCTGACAGATTATTCATTTTTGACACTACATTGCGAGACGGGGAACAAGTTCCCGGCTGCCAATTAAATACCGTAGAAAAAATACAGGTAGCTAAAGCTCTCGAAGGGTTAGGTGTCGACGTTATCGAAGCCGGGTTTCCGGTATCTAGTCCTGGCGATTTCAACTCGGTAGTAGAAATTTCTAAAGCAGTAACATGGCCTACTATTTGTGCCCTGACACGAGCAGTAGAAAATGACATAAAAGTAGCTGCAGAAGCATTAAAATATGCCAAACACGGACGAATACATACCGGAATAGGTACATCTGATTATCATATCAAATACAAATTCAATTCCACTCGGGAAGAAATCATCGAACGTGCTGTATCGGCGGTCAAATATGCAAAAAAATTTGTAGAAGATGTCCAATTTTATGCAGAAGACGCCGGACGTACAGACAATGAATATTTAGCCCGAGTCATAGAAGCTGTAATAAAAGTCGGCGCTACGGTAGTAAATATACCGGATACTACAGGATATTGCCTTCCGGATGAATTCGGGCGCAAAATACGTTTCTTAAAAGAAAATGTAGAAGGAATCGATAAAGTAACCATAGCTACCCACTGTCATAATGATCTGGGAATGGCCACGGCAAATACAATTTCAGGAATACTGAATGGGGCAAGACAAGCTGAAGTTACTATAAATGGTATCGGAGAGCGTGCCGGAAATACATCTTTAGAAGAAGTTGCCATGATTTTTAAGAGCCATCACGATCTCAATATAGAAACTAATATCAATACACAAAAAATATATGGCATAAGTCGTATGGTTTCTAGTTTGATGAATATGCCGGTGCAACCGAACAAAGCTATTGTAGGACGCAACGCATTTGCCCACTCTTCGGGAATACATCAAGATGGAGTCTTAAAAAACCGTGAAAGTTATGAAATCATCGATCCTAAAGATGTCGGTATCGACGAAAATTCAATCGTATTAACCGCCCGTAGCGGACGAGCAGCATTAAAACATCGCCTGCACATTCTTGGAGTCGAACTCGACAAAGAAAAGCTGGATAAGGCATATAGAGATTTTCTGAAACTTGCCGATCGCAAAAAAGATATAAATGATGATGACATATTGATGCTTGTCGGCAAAGACCGTTCGGCAAATGCCCGCATCGCAATCGACTATTTGCAGGTAACTTCAGGTATAGGCATGCGCCCCGTCGCCAGTATCGGACTGAAAATCGCCGGAGAGAAATTTGAAGCGGCAGCTTCCGGTAATGGTCCCGTAGATGCGGCAATAAATGCGGTAAAACAAATAATTCACCGTAAAATGACCGTACAAGAATTCTTAATTCAAGCTATCACAAAGGGAAGTGACGATGTCGGAAAAGTACATATAACAGTTTCTTATGAAGGAGTACACTATTATGGTTTCTCAGCCAATACAGATATTGTAGCAGCATCTGTTGAGGCATTTATCGACGCTATTAATAAATTTATCGTTTAATAAACAACATCATTTATCATGTCTAAAAAAACATTATTCGACAAAATTTGGGATGCACATGTAGTTTCTACTATACAAGGCGGACCCACACAATTATACATCGACAGACATTATTGTCATGAGGTGACCAGTCCTCAAGCATTTAACGGTTTGCGAGAACGTGGATTGAAAGTATTCCGTCCCGACCGTACGACTTGTTCACCTGATCACAATATACCGACATTGAACCAAGACAAACCGATTGCAGACCCCATATCCCGAAACCAAGTAGAAGCTTTAAGTAGAAACGCTAAGGAATTCGGTATTACTCTATACGGACTCGGACACGAAAAGAATGGAATTATTCATGTTATAGGACCGGAAAACGGACTGACACAACCGGGAATGACCATTGTCTGCGGGGACAGCCACACATCTACTCACGGAGCTTTCGGAGCTATTGCATTCGGAATCGGGACAAGCGAAGTCGAGATGGTTCTGGCCACACAATGTATTTTGCAGCCTAAACCCAAAAGAATGAGAATCACTATTAACGGAAAACTTGGAAAAGGGGTTACGGCAAAGGATATAGCTCTCTATGTAATTTCCCGAATGACTACAGGCGGCGCAACCGGTTATTTTGTAGAATTTGCCGGAGAGGCGATTCGCTCACTGAGTATGGAAGGGCGCATGACAGTATGTAACCTAAGCATTGAAATGGGTGCAAGAGGCGGAATGATCGCCCCTGACGAAACGACATTCGCTTATGTCAAAGATAAAGAATTTGCCCCTAAAGGAGAAGAGTGGGAAAAAGCGCTGAAACAGTGGAAAGAACTGTATAGTGATGCCGATGCTGTATTTGATAAAGAGGTATTCTTCGACGCTTCGGATATTGCTCCTCGTATTACTTACGGGACAAATCCCGGAATGGGAATGGGAATACACGATACGATTCCGACATTAGAACAGATTGATGAGGCTGGTAAAATATCTTTTATCAAGTCATTAAATTACATGGGATTCAAACCCGGTGAGAAATTAGAAGGAAAACCAATCGACTATGTATTTCTCGGCAGTTGTACAAACGGACGTATCGAAGATTTCCGAACCTTTGCCGAATTTGTAAAAGGACATAAAAAGGCTGATCATGTAGTCGCATGGTTAGTGCCCGGTTCTTGGGCGGTAGAAAAACAAATCAGGAAAGAAGGATTGGATAAAATCCTGACCGAAGCGGGATTTGAACTTCGTCAGCCCGGGTGCTCTGCTTGTCTTGCAATGAATGACGATAAAATTCCTTCCGGGAAATATGCCATATCTACATCTAACCGAAATTTTGAAGGGAGACAAGGTCCGGGTTCACGAACAATTTTGGCAGGACCTCTTGTCGCGGCAGCGGCTGCTATTACAGGAAAAATTACCGACCCCCGAAATTTTATGCAATAATTATTATATAATCTTTTAGAAATAAAAAATATGACCGATAAATTTAAAACTTTGACCTCTACCTGTATCCCACTCCCTATGGAAAATGTAGATACAGACCAGATAATACCTGCTCGTTTCTTAAAAGCAACTACCCGAGAAGGTTTCGGTGATAACCTGTTCAGAGACTGGCGCTACGATAAAGAAGGAAATCCTATTCCCGGATTTGTATTAAACGATCCCACTTATTCAGGTACTATTTTGGTTGCCGGAAAAAATTTCGGAAGCGGATCAAGTCGAGAACATGCCGCATGGGCTGTCGCCGGATACGGATTCAAGGTTGTCGTTTCAAGTTTTTTTGCCGATATTTTTAAAAACAATGCATTAAACAACTGTCTTCTTCCGGTCGTAGTTTCCGAAAATTTTCTATCAGATCTGTTCGGAGCAATAGCTTCCGATCCGCAAACTACAGTCACAGTAGATCTGGAAAAACAGACAATTACAAACAACTACAATGGCTCTCAAGAATCATTCGAAATAAATCCTTATAAAAAAGATTGCCTGCTTAACGGATATGATGATATAGACTATTTATTAAGCAGAAAGGATAGAATAGAAGCGTGGGAAAAGTCTCAAAACAGATAAATATGCGGCAAATAGAAATACTTGATACGACTCTGCGCGACGGAGAACAAACATCGGGAGTCTCATTCGCAGCTCAGGAAAAGCTCAGCATTGCAAGACTTTTGTTAGAGGAATTACGTGTAGACCGCATCGAAATTGCATCGGCAAGAGTCTCTGAAGGAGAATTCGAAGCTGTAAAAAGAGTCTGTGAATGGGCAGGGAAACGCGGTCACTTGAATAAAGTCGAAATTCTCGGATTTCTGGATAACGGTATTTCTATACAATGGATCAAAAAAGCCGGAGGAAAAGTTGCAAATTTGCTATGTAAAGGCTCACTGAAACATTGCACACAACAGTTACGGAAATCTCCTGAAGAACATATAGAAGCAATCCGAAAGGAAATCTCTTTCGCAAAAACGAACGGACTTCAAGTAAATATATATCTGGAGGATTGGTCAAATGGCATGTCTCACTCTCCCGAATTCGTTTTTCAACTTGTAAATGCTCTAAAAAACGAACCTATCGAACGTATCATGCTTCCCGACACTTTAGGAATATTAAACCCCTACTCTTCATACGATTATTGTAAATCGATGATAAATCGTTATCCGGAGATTCGGTTCGATTTTCATGCACACAATGATTACGACCTCGCGGTGGCAAATGTCTATTCTGCTGCAAAAGCCGGAATACAAGGAATTCATTGCACTATAAACGGGTTGGGAGAACGTGCCGGTAATGCACCTTTATCGAGCATATTAGCGGTACTACACGATCAACTACAAACAAAAACGAATATCGACGAACGTAAAGTAAATCAGGTAAGCCGAGTAGTAGAATCTTACTCCGGTGTACGAATTCCTGCCAACAAACCTGTTATCGGGGAACATGTTTTCACTCAATGTGCGGGAGTACATGCCGATGGAGATAGTAAAAACAATCTCTACTTCAACGACTTGCTCCCTGAACGTTTCGGACGTACACGAGAATATGCACTTGGAAAAACTTCCGGTAAAGCCAATATCAAGAAAAATCTGGAAGCTTTGGGGATCGAGTTGGATGAAACTTCAATGAAAAAAGTTACAGAACGGATCATTGCTTTAGGTGATAAAAAAGAACAAGTAACTCAGGATGATCTTCCGTATATTATTTCAGATGTACTGAATCACGACTCAGAAGACCAAAAGATACATTTGCTCAACTATTCACTTTCGCTCGCCCAAGGCTTGCATCCGGTCGCTGTCATAAAAATAAAGATTCATGGTGAACAATATGAAGAAACGGCAACAGGAGACGGACAATATGATGCTTTTGTCAAAGCTTTGCGAAAAATATACAAATATCAACTTAAAAAGACATTCCCGATACTCATCAACTATACAGTCGATATTCCACCGGGAGGCCGTACAGATGCATTTGTTCAGACAGTTATTACATGGAATTTCAAAGGCCATACGTTCAAAACCAGAGGCCTTGATGCAGACCAGACAGAAGCAGCCATACAGGCTACTATTAAAATGTTGAACCAAATAGAAAAAATTCAAGATAATATATCAGAAACCGTATAAACAAAAAAAATCATGAAATTGAATATTGCCGTATTACCGGGTGACGGTATAGGACCAGAAATCGTAAACGAAGCGTTGAAAGTGACAAAAACCGTATGTGAAAAATTCGGACATGAACTTTCATACAAGCATGCTTTAGTAGGAGCTTGCGCTATCGACAAAACAGGGAATCCTTATCCTGACGAAACTCACGAATTATGTATGCAATCGGATGCTGTATTATTCGGGGCTATCGGAGATCCGAAATATGATAACAATCCGTCTGCCAAAGTCAGACCGGAACAGGGATTACTCGGAATGAGAAAGAAATTAGGATTGTATGCCAATATACGTCCTGTCTCGACATTCGATTCACTTATATACAAATCCCCCTTACGGGCAGACATCGTAAAAGATACCGACCTGATGTGCATTCGAGAATTGACTGGAGGAATCTACTTCGGACGTCCTCAAGGAAGAAGTGAAGACGGAACTATTGCATACGATACATGTGTTTATAGCCGGGAAGAAATAGAAAGAATAGTGCATCTTGCCTACAAATATGCTAAGCAAAGAAATAAAAAAGTTACGGTCGTAGATAAAGCCAATGTTTTGTGTACTTCTCGTTTATGGCGTGAAGTTGCTCAAGAAATAGAAAAACAATATCCTGAAATCACTACCGAATACATGTTTGTCGACAACGCTGCGATGCAACTGATACAATGGCCTAACCGATTCGATGTAATCGTTACCGAAAATATGTTCGGTGATATACTTACCGATGAGGCATCGGTAATTACAGGATCATTAGGTATGCTTCCTTCTGCTTCCATAGGTGTTCATACTTCAGTATTCGAACCGATACATGGTTCTTATCCGCAAGCCGCAGGCAAAAATATCGCTAACCCTGTAGCAACGATTTTATCAGCAGCCCTCATGTTTGAATATGCATTTAATCTCATGGATGAAGGCAAAATGATTCGTGAAGCAGTTGATACTTCAATAGAAGCAGGTATCGTAACAGAAGATTTAGCTCAAAATGGAAAGTCTTATAAAACTTCAGAAGTAGGACAATGGATTGCCGATTATATCAAAAATAAATAATTAAGCTGTATCTATTTTCCAAGACAGGATACCGTCCCTATAAGATAGTATCCTGTCTTTTTTAAATTCTCCGTTTTTGGATAAAAGATATTTTATCTTCGGAACAAATCCGTCTATCTGAAACTCATATCGATGATCATTCCCATTATTTATCAACTTATAACCTGTCATCTTTTTTCTATCGTTACTCAAATTTTCTATAAAAAAAGCCACCCCCGAAGAGGCAGCTTTCTATCTTATTATTAGGCCTTTATTTTTGAGATGCCGATCCCGAAAATATTACAATACGATTCCAGTTATTATTCTTCGGATAAGGTTGAGTATCACTACCATTAGCAACCATTTTTATTCGGTTGGCGTCAATACCATACTTCTTAGTCAATATATTCACAACTGCATCTGCACGTTTTTTACTCAACTGCATATTGTAAGCCGGTGTTCCGGTTTCTTTATCAGCATATCCGGCTACTGTCACATTACAATTCGGATTTCTCTTCATCCAATCGGCAATATTATAAACATTCACCATCTCTTCTTGCGATACAACAGCACTGTTGATCTTGAAACGAACAACAATCGACAGATCCGGATTGCAAGTCTGAACTGGTTCTGGAACTTCAACAACTTCGGTAACAGTAACTTCAGGACAAGGTGGACATTCTCGTGCTTCACAAGTCTCTAAAGCAGAACGCAAATTATTTACTCTACCATTCAAATCATTGATAATCATACGGTCAGCATAAGGATCATAAGCTTTGAAACGAGTCTTTCCGAATTTAACGGTAAACCCTCCGATAAGAGAAGCGATAGACTCTACCTGTTTCCCTTCTACAACACCATTAAAATGATCTCCCATAGCATTTGCCCTACCTTCAAGGAAGAAGTCAAGATAATGAAATAAACGGAAATTCAGTTTCATACCGATAGACACGGGAAAAGCATAAGTTCGATGACCGGCTTCTGGATTCTTAAATGCAAAAGCACCTCCTATACCGGCAAACGGAATAATCGATACCACCCGTTTTTCATTATATCCTCCTAAAGTGCTGGTAAGATCCCACATCAAATCTCCATAAACAGCTGCATAGCGGGTATGATTCATTATCTCTTTTGTCGGCCAATGGGTATGTAAAGACCCGCCCATGGCATTCAACCGAATACCCACATAAGGGTTCAGCCACTTACCTAAAGCCAAACTCATAGCCAAAGTATAACTGGGATCACCTTTATGCTCGGTAAGAAAAGTCTGAGCACCAGCACCGAGAGACAAATACCAATTATTCCCGACTTTCGGAGCATAATAATAGGGCTTTCCGGGTATCAGTTCAGTAACAGCCACCTCTTCTTCGACCACAGTAACCTGAGCCGACCCGGTTTCAACAAAAGCAAACGATGCTATCGCCGCCAATGCAAATGAGTAAAGAACATGTTTCGTTTTCATTTTCAAATATTTTATTGTTTACAAAATATTGCGTCCGGGACAAAAATTCATATATACCAATAACCGGTTTACCATGAATATCGCGAACAGCGTTGTATTCTTATTGTGACTGTAAAACAAGTTAATGTCAAAATAGGTTCAACCTATACTGTTAAAATCATATATTAAAATAAACGAAAGACATTATTTCATAAATAAAGAGAAATGATAAAAAAAAGAAATGCGGTTTCGGATATCGTATTATTTACTAAATTTGCAAGTTCGGGAACGGATACATTCATATATGGCCAAAAGAAATAGATTTAAAGCATTTTGGAAAAAAATGCGATCAAAATATAAGCTCTCCTTCTTCAATGAAAATACATTGGAAGAAGTGTGGACTTTTCGTTTGTCCCGATTAGGAGCTTTTCTATTTTTTTCGGCATTGGTTATCATCATTTTTTCTGGAGCAATGTATCTGATTGTCGGGACTCCATTAAAAAATTATTTACCCGGATATTTGAAAACCGAAACACGGGTAAAAATTATGGATAATGCATTACGTATCGATTCTTTGAATCAGGCTATGCAACTAAACGACGCATATTTAAAAAATCTGACTAACATACTTACCGGAAATGTCAAAATAGATTCGATTCGGAACATCAAAGATTCTCTGCTTTCTTTCCCAACTGATTCTTTTCTGACTCAATCACTAGCTACTACAAGTTTCATGCAACGCTATGAAGAAGAAGAGAAATATAAACTTAATGTGCTTAATCAGACGATTCCGACTGACGGATTTATTTTTTTCGCTCCGATAAAAGGAGTGATCAAACAAAAATTCAATCCGGAAAACAATCACTTCGGCATTGACATTCTTGCCCCGAAACGAGTATCGGTAGCTGCAACCTTAGATGGCACGGTCATTTCGGCAGGGTATACAGTAGATTATGGATATGTAATCGAGATTCAGCATAGCAATAACTTTATATCTATATATAAATATAATGCCGAACTACTAAAATCTATCGGAGATAAAGTTTCGGGCGGAGAGGTTATCGCTCTTACCGGAAACGGGACAAAAGAATCTTTTCCCCCTCTTGTAGAATTCCAGTTATGGCACATGGGGCAGGCTTTAAATCCCGAAGATTATATTGCATTTTAACGACACACAAATAAGATATTGCATCAGTGATAAACAAATCACGGGTGAAAATAAAAAGGAGAATGAAGAAACAACTTGCTATACTGGGTTCTACCGGATCGATCGGCACACAAGCTTTGGAAGTAATTTCTGAGCATTCCGACTTGTTCGAGGTATATGCACTTACCGCTAATAACAATGTGGATCTGCTTATTGTACAAGCACGAAAATTTAACCCTGAAGCGGTAGTTATTGCGAATGAATCTCTTTATCCTAAACTTAAAGATGCTCTGGAAGACCTGCCGATTAAAGTATATGCAGGACATGACGCCATCGCTCAAATAGTCGAATCAGAACCCATCGACATGGTGCTTACGGCCATGATCGGATATGCAGGTCTATATCCGACCATACGAGCGATAAAGGCCGGTAAGACAATAGCTCTTGCAAATAAAGAAACGTTGGTCGTTGCCGGAGAACTGATAAATCAACTGGCACATGAAAACCGCACACCAATAATACCGGTAGATTCGGAACACTCCGCCATTTTTCAATGTCTAACCGGAGAAATGCATAATCCGATAGATAAAATCATATTAACGGCTTCCGGAGGTCCTTTTCGAACAATGTCACGACAAGAATTAGAACATGTTACGAAAAAACAAGCATTGAAACACCCCAACTGGAATATGGGTGCTAAAATTACTATAGACTCGGCTTCTATGATGAACAAAGGATTTGAAGTTATCGAGGCCAAATGGCTTTTCAACGTAAAACCGGAACAGATAGAAGTTGTCGTACATCCCCAATCAATTGTACATTCCATGATACAATTCGAAGACGGAGCTATAAAAGCTCAATTGGGAACACCGGATATGAAATTACCGATAAGATATGCTTTTTCTTACCCTAACCGACTGAAAAACCAATCTCCTAAGTTGGAATTGTCTCAATATGCTCATCTGACATTTGAACATCCGGATACTACCAAATTCCCCCTTTTAAGTTATGCTTATGAAGCAATGAAACAAGGTGGAAATATACCATGTATATTGAATGCTGCAAACGAAGTTGTCGTAGATGCTTTTCTGAAAGATAAAATCGGATTTTTACAAATGGCAGATATTATCGCCGATATAATGCAACAGGTCTCTTTCATAAAATCACCGTCTTATGACGATTATGTATCGACCGATGCAGAAGCACGCCGACTAACACGGGAAAAAATAATATCTTTTTAAAACGAAATAAATTTAGACTAAAAAATAATGGAGACATTTTTAATTAAAGCCTTACAGTTAATATTAAGTTTATCGATTCTTGTCATCGTTCACGAATTCGGACATTTTATTTTTGCCCGGATCTACAAAGTAAGAGTCGAAAAATTCTATCTTTTTTTTAATCCTTGGTTCTCTCTTTTTAAATTCAAACCTAAAAACAGTGAAACGGAATATGGTATCGGCTGGTTACCATTAGGAGGTTATGTGAAAATAGCCGGTATGATAGACGAGTCTATGGACAAAGAACAATTGGCTCAGCCTGAACAAGAATGGGAATTCAGGTCTAAACCCGCCGGGCAACGGCTGATGATCATGATTGCCGGGGTACTGTTCAACTTTATTCTGGCGCTTTTTATCTATTCTATGATAACTTTTACTTGGGGAGAGTCTTATCTACCTCTAAAAAACGCCAAAGCCGGATTATCATTCAGCGAAACAGCACATAAAGCCGGATTTGAAGATGGAGATATCCCCATAAAAGCCGATGGAAAAGAATTGACTACATTATCAGGCGATATGATCCGTAATATTGCTGAAGCTAAAAATGTAGAAGTCATCCGTAACGGTAAAACAGAAACAATCACCATGCCGGATGAATTTATGTTAAAATTAATCGGGGCAAACGAAAAATTCGCTTCGTTCCGAAATCCTGTAGTAGTTAAAGAAGCAATAAAAGGGAACGGAGCAATCGAAGCCGGACTGCAAAGCGGAGACAGCCTGACTGCTATAAATGGGAAAGCGATTCCGGATATTCCGATTATGCTCGATTTATTAAATCAAAACAAAGGAAAAAACGTAAATATCACATTTTACCGAGACGGACAAGAACAAAACGCCTCTGTGGCAGTAGATAAAAACGGTAAAATAGGTATAAGCCTCACTCCTATTTACGAAATATATCCTCTTGTAACAAAACATTTCGGATTTTGGGAATCATTCCCCATCGGTATATCCAAAGGATTTTCTACCTTAAAAAGTTATGTAAGCGATCTCAAATATGTTTTTACTAAAGAAGGGGCAAACAGCTTAGGTGGATTCGGAACAATCGGAAGCATATTTCCCTCCGTATGGAATTGGCAGGCATTCTGGGAAATGACTGCATTCCTTTCTATAATCCTTGCGTTTATGAATATATTGCCGATTCCGGCGCTTGACGGAGGACATGTATTATTTCTTTTATACGAAGTTATTGCCCGCAGAAAACCGAATGAAAAATTTATGGAGTATGCACAAATCACAGGTATGGCACTATTGTTCGGTCTATTGATATATGCTAACGGAAATGACTTATTTCGATTTATTTTTAAATAACCTTACGTACAAAAAATGAATTATACCAAAGTCATATTAAAACCGGGGAAAGAAGAGTCTCTTAAACGCTTTCATCCATGGGTATTCTCCGGAGCAATCCATCATTTTGAAAAACAACCGGAAGAAGGTGATATTATCGAAGTTACAGATTATAAAGGAAACTTCATTGCTATAGGTCACTACCAAATCGGCAGTATAGCGGTAAGAATACTCTCTTTCGAACAAGAGATTATCGATAAAGAGTTTTTTAAGAAACGATTACAAGTTGCTTATAATCTGCGGAACAGTATCGGCCTCAATCGGGGAGAACAAAATAACACATACCGCCTTGTACATGGAGAAGGCGATCTTCTTCCCGGTCTAATCATAGATATTTATGACAAAACCGCCGTAATGCAAGCACACGATCCCGGTATGCATTTTGCCCGACGTATTCTTGCCGAAGCATTGACCGATGTAATGGGTGAACAAATAAAAAATGTATATTACAAATCAGAGACCACACTCCCTTATAAAGCGCAACTCGATCCGGAAAATGAATATTTGATCGGAAGTGATGCCGGGAATATAGCAATAGAAAACGGATTAAAATTTCATGTAGACTGGTTAAAAGGACAAAAGACGGGTTTTTTCGTCGATCAACGGGAAAACCGATCATTACTTGAACATTATTCTAAAGATCGTTCGGTATTGAACATGTTCTGTTATACTGGAGGATTCTCGTTCTATGCTATGCGAGGCGGAGCTAAACTTGTTCACTCAGTCGATAGTTCTGCCAAAGCAATAGACCTGACTTGTAAAAACGTAGAGCTGAATTTTCCCGGAGACAAACGGCACGAAGCTTTCGCAGAAGATGCATTCAAATATCTCGACAGAATGGGAGATCAATACGATCTGATCATTCTCGATCCTCCGGCTTTTGCCAAACATAAAAATGTTTTGCATAATGCTTTGCAAGGATACCGGAAACTTAATGCAAAAGCTTTTGAGAAAATAAAACCGGGGGGCATTCTTTTTACATTCTCCTGTTCACAAGTCGTTACCAAAGAAAATTTCCGGTTAGCCGTATTCAGTGCAGCAGCTCAATCTAAAAGACGCGTACGAATACTGCATCAATTGACACAACCGGCAGACCATCCGGTAAATATTTATCACCCTGAAGGCGAATATTTAAAAGGGTTAGTTCTATATGTAGAATAAATTGCATTGATTCTTTAGAGACTGTCTAAAAAATATTCGAATAAATAAAAGGTGTACTCCTGTCGTGTACACCTTTTGCTATTATACCCGCTTTATACTCCAAACGATTTATCAAACAACAATCTTTATAAATCAAAAAATAAGCGTATCCAATACACTAATATCAAAAAACATGTTAAATAGCATACAAAATTTTGTACGATCCCTTGCCGTATTAAATATTATCTCTACATTTGCACTGTGTTTTTCATGGTATTAGATTTAAGGTTAACGAAGATTGGTTGTCGAGATGACAACCTTTTCTTTTTTATATACATTCTTCCCTAAAATAGGATTCAAGATATAAACTTCTAAATAGTATTTTGAAAATTTGATTCTTTTATTTTCTTCTCGATAGATCATTGTTAATTTAATTATTAGATAATAGACTTGTTTATATCGGAATATTTTTCGAAAATTTTTTTTGTATATGGTTTCTTGTAAAAATGTATAGTAGAATTTTTTGTATGGTCGTTGTAATATCATAGAGAATGAAAATTTCATAGGATATAGAAATGTTCTCAATAAAAAATGATATGTCTTTAATTTGTTTAACAATAATGGATAGTGAACTTTCTTTTATTTTGAGTCCCTAAATAATAGAATAGTTGAATATATAAATTCATTTGTATGAATAAATCTGCAATAGATATTGACAAAATATTTAAATGCTATTATCGTCCATTATGTTTATATGCATTACATTATGTTCATAATACTGATATTTCTGAAGATATAGTGCAAGATAGTTTCTTTTCTTTATGGGAGAGAATAAATAGTGTTGAAATAGAGAATGTCAAAGCATACCTTTATAAAACAGTACGAAATCGTAGTTTGGATTATCTGAAAGAGAATTCGATTTATGAGACAAACCTCTCTCCATTTGATTTGGAAGATATTCTGACCGATGAAGAGGCAGAAGAACGTTCGCTTGCAGAAGCTCGAATGTGGACGATTATTGATACTCTTTCAGAACGTTGTCGAGAAGTATTTTTACTGAATAAGCGTGATGGCATGAAGTATAAAGAAATTGCGGACAGACTACACATTTCTGTAAATACGGTAGATAATCATATTAGTAAAGCTCTTCGGCTGATACGCGAAGGTGCGCAAAAGATTTATATTTTCTTATTTAACTAATCTTTACTATTCCTTTATAGTGAATTTTTTTATTGTAACAGTCATAGTTACGAGAAATAAAGATTGAAAAGTATGGGAAGTTTAGAAGAAAAATGTCTTCGCTTTGTTTTGCATTATTATCAGAAAAATAAATTGGATACGCAAAAAGCATTAAAAGATTTTAAAGACAAACATCAAATATCGGAGTGTAATAAAAATATCGCACGTTTTTGGTGGGTATTTACCGGTGTTGCCGCCGCAATATTCATAGTGCTTTTTATGCAATATCAATTTTATGAGGAAAAAGAATGGACGGAAGTAACAGCCGATTCTCATTCAGTAGTTTATCTTCTTCCGGATAGTTCTTCCGTTATTTTATTTCCTCATTCTTCTATTCGTTTTTATTCTGAAAGTTATCGGCTTTCTTGTCGTGAGGTACAAATGAGAGGAAGGGTGTCATTTTCTGTCAAACATGATATTTCACGTCCGTTTACCGTAAAAGGGGAACTATCTCAAGTTAAAGTTTTGGGTACTTGTTTCACAATAGATGAAAGTCGGATCGATACGGCGTTTATTCGGGTTGACTCAGGAAAAGTTCAATTTTCGATTATCGGGCAACCTGATACACTGATATTGACAGAGGGGATGACAGTGGAGGCCGTTAAAGGTCAGCATAAACTGCAAGTGATGAAACGCTCGATGACAGGTAATTTTATATTTGATAACACACCGTTATCTGTAGTACTTGACGAGCTATCGAGATATTATAAGGTACGACTGGCTGTTGACTATCCGAATAAGCGACTGACTGCCAATTTTAGATCAAAAAGTTTGGATGAGATTATTGAGATCATAGAGAAAGTATTGAACGTGAATATTGAAAAGGTAAGATGATGAAATTCATAATGACTGTGATTTTATTGTACGCATGCCTGAGTATAAATGCCCAACAAAGTACGACGGAAATGAAAAAAATCATAGATGCTATGCAAGATATGTATCATGTAAATTTTGTGTATGATTCTTCTTTGGCAAGTATTAAACCGAAAAGTGCTCCTTTGTCAGGTAGTTCGTTAGTCGAAAATTTAAAAAGAGTATTCAGTGGTATTGGCATACAATGGGAAATTCGGGATGAATATGTTTTACTATTCCGCCAAGATAGTTATACTTTTTCTGGATATGTATGTCAGGAAAATGGAGAAACACTCATTAATGTGACGATATTTGACATGAATACAAAAAAAGGAACGTTAAGTAATGAACATGGTTTCTTCAGTATAACATTGCCGAAAGGAAAACATAATATACGTTTTTCTTATATAGGTTATCAAGATGTTATAAAGGAATTGAATTTAAATTCAAATTATAACGGCATTGTTTATATGAAAGAAGGTGTTGCTTCATTGTCCGAAATAGAAGTAATAGGAGATTTGAATTCACCTTTTCATACGACACAAACAGGAAAAGTGTCGCTGACCTCAGAACAATTGAATGCAGAATTTTCGTTATTAAGTTCTCCTGATCTTGTGAAAACTCTTCAAACTATCCCTGGTGTATCTGCCGGGACAGAACTCCTTTCTGGAATGTATGTGCATGGCGGTAAAAACGATGAGAATCTTTTTTTGCTTGACGGAACACCCCTTTATCAAATTAACCATTTGGGAGGTCTGTTTTCGGCCTTTAATACGGATATTGTCAAGAATGTAGATTTCTATAAAAGTGGTTTCCCTGCCCGTTATGGAGGCAGGCTATCTTCAGTAGTCGATGTTCGTACCAAAGAGGGAGACATGAAAGAATTTCATGGGAATTTTTCTCTGGGTTTACTTGATGGTAGAATTCAATTTGAAGGTCCTATAATAAAAAACAAGACATCGTTTAATGTTGCTATGAGAAGAAGTTGGACAGATCTTTTTACTGCTCCTATATTTTTTGTACTTAACCGTTCTAATCCTAAAGACAAGAAGAATTTGCGTTATGCCTTTCATGATATCAACGGGAAAATTACTCACCGATTTTCGGATAGGAACAAACTGTCGCTCAGTATATATTCCGGCAATGATTTATTGAAAGTGAAAGCTCGGCAGATCTTTGAAGGAAGTATTATGAATGCAGATAAGGAACATTATAATTCAGATTTTAAAGTGACATGGGGGAATTTGACTGCTGCTTTGGCTTGGAACTATCAGTTCACTTCTAAATTGTCAGGAAATTTTACCGCTGTATATGCACGTAATACTTCTATGTATGACTATGTAGAAGATGAACGCTATTTTAGTGATAAGGATCAGATTTATATGAATCGGAGAGAGAGATTCAATCACTCTTCGATAAATGATATCGGTTATCGTATAGAGTTTGATTATCGTCCCGGAGTGAATCATCATATCCGTTTTGGTAATAATTATTTATACCATATTTATCATCCTCAAAATATAGCGTCTCGAAATCTGGCAGAAAAATATTCGGATATTGATACTATATCGCTGGAAAGTGCAAGTCGTTATAAAGGTGGTGAAGTTTCTTTCTATATTGAAGATGAAATGCGACTGACACAAAGGATAAAAGCCAATGCCGGCTTGCATTATGCGGTCTATCAGACAGATGGGAGATATTATCATTCTTTCGAACCGAGAGTAGCTATGAGTTATCAATGTGCAGATCGAGTTGCTGTAAAAGCATCTTATGCTGAGATGAGCCAATTCGCACATCAATTATCGAATACTTATCTTAATCTTCCGACTGATAGTTGGGTGCCATCTACACGAAAAGTGCCTCCTATGCATTCAAGACAACTTGCTGCCGGAGTGTATGTAGAATTGCCTTTACATATTAGTTTGAACATAGAGGGGTATTATCGTACTACAAGTCAATTGCTTGAATATGATGGAGGAAATAGTTTGATGCTTCCGGCCGATAATTGGGATAATCTGGTGAAAACGGGTAAAGGAAAGTCTTATGGTATGGAACTGTCTTTAGAATATAGAAACCGGAATAATATTATTGAAGCTGGATATACATTATCATGGAGTAAACAAAAATTTGAAGATTTTTGTCCGGATTGGTATTACAGTAAGTTTGACAATCGTCATAAATTTAATCTCTTATTCCGTCATAAATTCAGCGGTCATATAGATATTTATGCCGCATGGGCATATCGTAGCGGAGATAGAGCTACTGTTCCTACTCAGTATGTGAATGGTCCGTCTTTTCCGAATGTACCCGGTTCGAGTGAACCGGAACTGATTTATGAAAGGCCGAACAATATCACATTGCCGGCATATCATCGTCTTGATCTGGGTATGAACTTCCACCATATAACAAAAAGAGGATTTGAGCGTATTTGGAATATCAGTGTTTACAATGCTTATTGCCGTATGAATGCATTTTATACTCGAATAGAACGTTTACCGAGTGGTGGTTTCAGAGGCAAGGCGATAGGAATCTTTCCTATAATCCCTTCATTCAGTTACACATTAAAGTTTTAAACGCATGAGGTATTTATATTTTGTCATATTATTTTTTTGTATATTTCTGTTTTCATCTTGCACATATCACTTTAAGTTGGATGATATTATGGAGTCTCCTAAATTGGTACTATATTGTTATCCTGGAAGTGGCGATACGACTATTGTACATTTGTCACGCAGCCTTCCTGTTAGTCAGAAAGGAGAACTTAGTCAAGGATTGAAAGCTGCGAATGTCCTTATTTCGGTAAATGATGAGACAATGCATTTTTCATGGACGAATGATTCTATACCGGGTATTCCGGCTCAAAGTTATTATGTGGTAAAGAAATACAAAGATGGGGATAAAATAAATATAACGGCATCTGCCGACGGTATGAAGACTGTCTCTGCTGCAACGATTATTCCGAAACCATTTCCTTTAAAGTCGGTCGATTTGATTAGAAAAGAAACTGATATGGATAAACTTCAGTTTCAGATACATTTCGATGACGATGCAAGCACAAAAGATTATTACGCTATGAGAATTGAGTATAAACAGATGTATTGGAGTAATGGAAATTATTCAGAGTCGATTAGCCCGATAGTGTTTGATTTGGATGATGAGCCTTTATTGAATAACTCTTCGGGATTGGATGATATACTGATGAATGAGAATGATTTTTATCAAAATCTATATTATTGGGATGATACTAAAATTCAGGGTAAAAGCTATACATTTAGGTTAAATACCTATTATATGGCAGACTATGAGGATGATTTCATTACTCCCGACGGATATGAACATATTGTTTGTAAAACGAAATATCGGGTTATTTTATATAGCCTTTCTGAAGAGTTTTATAAATTTTTGAAATCGCTAAATGAACAGAAAAATAATGGACTGGGGCATTCTGAGTTAGCTCCCATACGGGCTACTTATACAAATGTTATAAATGGTATAGGAGTCGTGGGTGGTTGTAGAATTCTCCGAACGCAATGGATCGACAATTTAAAAGATGACTGAATAAAATAAGAGTCAGATGTTGTCATTAGGTATAATTGACTATTTTTCAGTGAAAATTTAGATCTATCTGAGGATATGGATTCGGGAAGTTTAATTTGAATGGATATATTCTTTATGCATTGGAAAATATTTATATGTTTGATTATGGCTTTTTTCTTGGGGGGTAGCAATGTTTGTTCTTATTGCCAAGAGGTCAGAGTGCATGATTCGGTAATGGTTATTCAAAAAGGTAATTTTTGCTTAAGTAATGATCGTGTTATATTTGAAAAGGGTATGAATGTAAAGGCTGATACTCTTCTTTTTGGAATCTCTCGTTCGAATAAATTTGCATTTAATAACGGATATTCTTATTGTTCGGAGTTCTATGCCAATAAGACTTTTTTACATAAAGGAGAATACAGCGTGTCAGGTGTCATAAAGCGCTATCCGTATGGCCGTTTTTATGGTATGGGTAAACAAATTAACTTTATCGGTTTAGGACAAATGAATTATGCCGGTATTGGATTGTATTCTATGAACCGTTGTTCTTTAAATATCTTTACATATGCACTAAAATGGCATATACCGAGATATGAAAGTTTGTTGTTCGGGTTGTTTGGTAGTTTATCTTACTCTGTTAATGAGAAAGTTAATTTAAATACATTTGCTTCGTACTCGCTTATATTTTCTTCTTCTTTCAGAACTATTAATTATGGAGGTTTTGTTACTTATGATATGTATCCTAATTGGGGAATGGATATTGGAGTTAAGCGTTGTTGTGATTTCCGGTTGCGCAACGAACAAACAGTACCTATAATTGCACCTTATTTTCGATACAAAGGAAATAAACTTAGTGTTGATGTAGGCAGTGGACTCATTCAGTTATTTAAATAATATTGTTGGATAATTTTTTCTATCTCTCTGCCGAGTAGTGTCACGCTTATTTAACTTGATCTTTATATATTTTTTGTATGTTTATCGAGATGTAATTATTTAGTAAAAATTTTTCATGTTATTGAGAATGTTTAATTTTGCATCATAGCTAAAAGCTTGTCTCAATTTTACTCGGGCCAGGTTTGGAAGTTTCGTGAAAAATGGTTTTAACAATAAGGTATGGAAAAAAAGGGATCTGTAATTCGTCTGATTTATCCGCAGTGGCAAGGAGGAAATATTGCCAAATGGATTTCAGAAATAAAGAATCCGGCAGATACTTCACGAGGATATTTTTTAGGAGCTCGATTGCTTGATTTTCTTGCACCGGATAATGGACAGGAGAAGTTGGTCGTTCCCGTATCGACTGAGGTTGTTGAGCGTAAAGAGAAGGATGGAATTCTTGATAAAGATATCATAATACGTCAAACAAGGGCTGCATTAAGTATGTTGCGAGTTAGCAATCCCGATAAAATAGTAACGCTTGGAGGTGAATGTTCGGTTAGCGTTGTGCCGTTTACCTATCTTGCTGAAAAATACGATAATGATGTAGCCGTTATTTGGATAGATGCACATCCTGACATTACATTGCCCGGTGATGTTTATTCGGGATATCATGCAATGGCGGTTACGGCATGTATGGGATACGGAGATAAAGAGATTATTGCAGAACTTCCTTCCCGGATTGCATCATCGAAAATATTGTTTGTCGGATTACGTAATTGGGAGCGCAAAGAGATTATTGTTCGGCAAAAACAATATGGAATTCCTCATCTTGCTCCAAAAGATGTGGCTCAGAATAGCGATGCGGTCAAGTGTTGGCTGAAAACTTGTGGCGCATCTAAAGTATTGATTCATTTTGATATGGATGTTCTTGATCCTTCGGAAATTGTTGCGGCAGTAGGGACAGACCCGGAGGGAATGAAAATGGAGGAGGTTATTCGTGTAATAAATGATATTGCTGTAGAAAAAGAAATTGTCGGTCTGACCATTGCCGAACCTATGCCTCGTACAGCGATCAGAATTAAAGACATGTTAAACCGTTTGCCTTTATTGAAATAAATATAGATGCAGGTAATACTGATAAAAAGATAAGAAATAAGAGCCGGTTTTAAAATTTCCAATAAGGAAATTTTAAGATTGCCTTAGTGTTTCTTCCGGTCTGTTTTTATTTTAGTATATTTATTGGTCGGATATTATGATTTTTTCCTGTTCTTTTTGCAGATGCCATTATATTGTGCCTATAAGCTAAACAGGCCAAAATGAAATATACGGCACATTGTATCCATAAAGTGATATATTCTTGTCGTATGTCGGCAATGGTTGCACCCATTGAATTTATTTTTACAAAAGCTAATGTGCCCGGAGCTGCCGGGAAAATAAAATGAGATGCTTTCCAGTACCATGGCATGAGTTCTAACGGGTAGGATACTCCGGACAAGAAGATGAGCCCGACCGAAAAAAATGCGATCATTAACAACGGAGTCTCCGAATCGGTGTAAAATACCGAAGCTGCTAATCCGAAAAAGCTGGTGGCAAGCAGATACGGAATCATCAACATAACTATTTCATATTTATTCCCTATATTCGGTAAACTGAATACTACGGGCATTAATCCTAATAAAAACAGGGAGAAAAAGGCATATAGGAAACAATAGACAAAAGTTTTACTAATGATAATTCCGGACATTCTGCCAAAAGAAAATCCTTTGCCCGGAAGTTGCGAAATAGATCCGGAGTCTTTTTCATCACCGCTGATCATTCCGATTACCATTAATAAGGTCTGAAAGATTATAACCATCAGAACTGCCGGAATTAAATAACTCCCGTATCCCTCTGTGTGGTTATACAGGGCTGTTCCTACGACAGTTATTGCTTTGGATTGTGTTATTTGTTGAGTGTCTTGTTGAGGTAGAAAGACAAGCATTTCAGGGCGATATTTTTTATTTAATTCCAGCATAGCTCCTGCCGAAGATTCTTGCATCGCCAGATAATAGAGAAATGCGTTGGTTGTCCCATACATGACGAATATCGATTCATCTCCACGATTTACTCTTGTTTCGAAATCTTCGGGAATGTATATAATGCCGATAACCTCATTCTTTTTCATTAGCTCTTTAGCTTCTGGAAAATCGTCTCCGTTACAATATACTTTTACTTGAGGTGCGGCATCGATCAGACGGGTGTATTCTCGACTCAAAGCGCTATGAGATTGATCTACGACTGCAATAGGAGCATCTCTGATCAAATTCGGTTCATACATATAATTATAGAGAAGCCCATATACGAAAATTCCTCCCATCAGCACGAGTAATATGGCATAGCTTGTGCCGATTGTTTTGAATTCTCGCATTATTATTGTTGCGATGTCTTTAAACCAAGATGATATTTTATTTGATATTCTCATATTTATGACTTAATATAGCTTTTTTCAGATGCGGTAATATAAGGATAGCCGGCAAGATAAATAAAAATAGAGCGCTTATGTTCTGCCATGTATAGGCAAATCCATAGTCTCCGTACAACAAGTTTTGATTGATCTCTACAAAATGGCGGACGGGGAATAAAAATGAAGCGTAATATACTGCCGGAAACATAAATGGAGCAGGGAATGTCACGCCCGACAGAGTTGCACCTAATGATCCGACCATAGATACGATACTGATGATAATACTGATTGCCGGGAATAGGGAGAATAAAAATACAGCTAAAGCTTGAGTAGCTATGACAAATAATATTGTTGTTAGGTTTAAGGGGGTGAATCCGCAAGAAAAAGGAATTTGCATAACACCGAACATGATATAATTAGAAAATATTCCTATAATGATAAACAGGATGGTGTAGGGTAATAATTTCCCGGTTATGGCTGTAAATATATTCATATTGGCGCACTTCAACCATTCGTCTGCCGTACGGAATTTAATCTCGCTTCCTATTGTATATACGGTTACTAACAGAATGATAACTTGAAATAGAATAAAGAAAAAGGGATTACTTAGATATACCGAATAATCCAGATCGGGATTGTAAAGAGGGTGGCCTTGTTCATTGACTGGAACAAGAAAGTCTTCGATTTGATTTTCACTGATTCCTAACGCTGTTGCTTCATTTATAATGGGCGTTATAGCTAACGGTTGCAGTACGGTTTCAAAAGCTCCTTGTATTTCACTACCTACGCTTAACAGAGCATAGTGGTAGTAATAGGAGAGTGTTGTGGTTTTACCCGAAAGAACATTCTCTTCAAAATTTTCAGGAATAACTAAATATCCGTAAATTTTTTTTTGTTGAGTTGCTGTCCGTGCAGAAATATCGTCAGTGTAATGAGCGATTACGTTAAAGGTTGGTACTGTTTCGATTGTTCTGGAAATGTTTCTTGAAGTCGCTGTTTGATCCAAATCGACGATTCCGATAGGGAGGTTTTCCATTTGTCCCGATCCGAATATCGTTGCCATAAAAAAGACGCAAAATAGAGGCAATACGATACATACTCCGAAATATAATCTCCGAGATGTCATACGTGCTATTTCCCTTTCGAATACAGAGAAAAAAGATCCTTTTTCAGAATGGATACTCATTCTATTGTTCATTAAGGTTTACCAATACCGACATACCTGGGCGCAAATCCTCGACCGGAGAAGTGGGTAGGGCATGCAATTCGAAGGTTCTCAGATCATAACTTCCGGTCTGCTTAGTAGATCTCCATGTTGCATAACTACCCAAGGGACTGATATAATTTGTTTTAAATATTATTTCTTTCTTATTCAAAGCGGGAACATTGCCTTTGAATGTTTTTCCTATCTTGAAGTAAGGAAGGAAATCTTCTCTTACATTCAGTACGACATGGGCGTCATCCAGTACTACAAGACTCATGATAGGCGTGCCTGCACCGACTAATTCACCACGTTTGGGATAGATAGAGGCTATTTGTCCCGATTCGGGAGCTGTAAGTTTGGCATCCTGCAATAGAGCCTCGACTTCATTGACTGTTCCTTTTGCTGCGTTGACCAATGACCGGGCACTTTCTTTATCTTGTTTTTGAGCCCCGTCCAAAGCCATCAAATATTGCTGGTATGCAGCTTTTTCATTAGCTATCGCAGCCTTATAGATCGCCTCGACTTCATCTTTTCTTTGTGAAGTTACGACACTGTCTTTATATAATGTTAGAATACGGTCGTAAGTCGTTTTTGCCAATTGCAGATCCGATTTAGCCTTGCTCCATATTTGGAACATCGTTTCGATAATTTGGCTGCGAGTACCTTCATCAATTTTTTGGTTCTGATATTTCGCGACGTTTTCCAATGCATTTACCTGTTCATATTTTGCTCGAGCTTCAGGGCTATTGATAATTACCAAAGTATCACCGGCAGAGACGTTTTGACCTTCTTTGACTAAGAATGTATCGATCCGTCCCGGTAATTTCCCGGATATACGTATTTCGGTAGCCTCTATTTGTCCTTGCAGAATTGTCGGTTTATTCCCGAGTAATATCATTCCTAAGAAAGAGATGAGAGCGACGATTATTAAAACAGATATGAAAGCCGTTATCAGATATTTTTTTGTTCTGTCCATAGTTATGTATAATTAATATAATAGGTCATAGAAAAGGTTCGTTTATCCCCTCTTTGCAGTATTGATGGAATGTGTCGGGAATACCACATGCCGATAATAGATTTATCAAGGCAACATCATATTGATAATAAGCAAGTAAAGAGGCTATTTGTACTTTTGACAACATTACTTCGGCATCTATTACTTCTGTTGAGGTAGCCATACCTTCTGTAAAAGATTTTTTACGTATGCGAACTAATTCCTTACTCATTTCTATAGTCGTGTTTAGAGCCGAAACATTATTCAGCGCATTTTGTATCTGACTGTAAAATTTTTCCAGAACTACATTTAAGTCATCAATAGCTTTATCCTTTCCTAATGCCAATGTTTGTTTGGTGATTTTGGCTTGTCTGATTTTTTTCTCTCTATCCAGCCCGTCGAAAATGTTCCATGAAAATCCTACGCCGATCATGCTGCGGGGAAGTAGGTTCTTTTCGATACCGTGTGCATATAGAGTTTGTTTACCGAATAAGGCGATATTTGGAATGTAACCCGTACGTCCGATTTTCAATTCATTGTTAGCGATGTTTTCTTGTAGTCGCATTTGGTTTATAAGATAGTTATTACTTTCTATCAAACTTTTGAAATAGAGAATTGTCGGTAGAGAATCATTGATGAAAAGGGGAGAGATAGGACGAATATTACCATCCGTTTCCATTTTGATCAATGTCTTTAGTGCGTTTTGGGCGACATCTAAATCTTTCTTTGCAGATTCTAATTCTCGTTTAGCTTCATCCATATTTACTTGTACAAACAATCTCTCAGCTTTATTTATCATTCCGTTTGCTTCAAGTTTTAATGCATTCTGATAATGTTTTTTCAAAGATTGAAATGTCTGCTCTCTTACCTCGACGACTTTTTGTCCTAATCGTACTCCGAAATAACTTTCGACAAGAGCTATACGAGTATTAGCGCTGATCTGTTCTTTATTCACTTCAGCGATAGAAACCATTGCTTTTCCTATTTTTCCGGCATAAATACGTTTTCCACCGGTAAAGATAGGCCATGTAATATTGGCGTCGATAGTTGTCAGATCTTGTGGAGCAAGGGGAAAACTGAGAGAATAACTTCCTATTTTGTCTAAGATAGAAGATATAATCTGGTCATCCGGAATAATAGAATGAATAAAATCTTTTGCCGGATCGGTAAATTGGTTCAGTGATTCTTTCACCTCTATTTTATTTGCCATGTGTACGTATGCCCCTGTTGCATTGATTGCCGGATACCAGAAAGCATTCAGACGCTGGTGTTCGCTTCTTGCCCATTCAATTTCTTTATCTGCGATTTGAAGGCTCTGATTACCTTTGTCAAGTAGTTGTATAGACTCTTCAAAGCTGAGACTTATCTCTTGATTTTGTCCGAAGAGGATCGGTGATGAGATGAGAAGTAATATACTACATGATATAAAATACCTGAACATATACCTTTTTCGTTATAGATTTCTATTTTTCTATAAACGGGGAAGTCAGGAGGTTTGTTCGATAAAATAAAGAAGCGGCGGATAATTTTATCTAAAAAAAGAGTTAATGAATCTTTCAGACAATATATTTAGATATGATATGGATTATTATTTGTTAATAAAGAATGTGTATGTGAAAATAACTTTAAATATAACCCTTTCCCCTTGTCTAAGTATAGAAATACTCTTACATTTGTACCATATTTTTTCATGGTATTAAATTTAAGGTTAATAGAAGATTGGTTGTCGGGATGACAACCATTTTTTTATCCGTACTTTTTGCTATTATGGTCCTTCTCGAGGAAGGAAAAACATCCTTAGAAAGGAATCCTCAAATTTGGCACGAACAAAATTTAAACAGGCTCTTACTTGTAAAAACAAAATTTTTTCATCGTTTTATTTTGTGATTTTAGGATATATTACCGAAAAGTATTAAACGTAATGAGTTCTTGGTTTGTTTCTTTATATAAAGAGTTTGAAACTAAAATCGTAGAGAAGATGAAAAAGATTGTTTTATTAGCAGCTGTAGCTGCAACGGTAGGAGTGACGTTGTATTTATCTTGTAATCAGAATGCCCGGTGTAATTTGAAAAGAAAAGTTCGTGAAGGACGTCGGTCTATTGATAGAAATATATCGAAAGCTTCACGTAGAATCGAGAAATCTGTAAATAAAGCGATTGATAATTTGACTGAAGCTCAAGAAAAACTTCAGCAGAAAACCGATGAGTTAAATTCGAAACTTCGGAAATCGATTGCTGAATAAAGTACGAAATGATATTTTTTAATTTGCAAACAGACTTTGTATTCGTTTTTAGTAGAGTGTTTAATGCTTTTAAACACTCTACTCTTTTATATCCCATTCTTTTGATTTATTCTTTTATCGTAGCATTGGTTACACGTTCGAGTAAAATAGTTTTCTTATTCCAATGATAAGGTTCGTATTCTGTATTTTTCAGGATTTTATTATTCTTAAAAATTAATCCGTTAACAGATTTTGCATATAGAATAGGAATATCGAATGTTTCGAAAATATTATCAACAATACTTATTTTTCCATTTTCCCCTCCGTGGAAATATCCTTTTTGTCCCTGTAGATCCGGAATTTCAGGGTAAATAGAGATGATAGCATTTGTAAACTGAAACATACTGGTAAGGGCATTGATAAATCTGTTTTTTCGTATAGTGACATTTTTGCAAGAACCTGTTTCATACCAGCCATTACAATCACCGCATAACAGAATTGCTGTGCCGGATGTGTGGTCGAATAGATTTTTTTCGACTACGGTTTTACATGGAGTACTGAATAAAGCTCCCCGTGCACGGTTATTGCGAATGATATTTTCGGAGAATACGACTTCGGGAGTCCATGTCAGGTTCTCAATACCGAAATCGGTGTGATCATCTATACTTGGAGCTATTTTGTTTTTGAATTTGATTATAAACTCCCGGCTTCCCTTTTCTTCCTTTTTATCGTGGGAATAAATAGCCGTTATTTGGTTTTCATACCCTACAGTATCCATAGTAGCCGAGCGGATAAATTGCACTTTGTCACCGGCTTCTCCCCACTTAAAACCCCAGCTTTGTTCGTGCATATAGCGTCCTATAAGGGTGTAATCATCCAATCTTTTTATAATTTTCAGATAAGTTCCGTGAACATTTATGGCATCATCCATCATATTTTCGTATAATCCGTTTTTTGATATGATCTTACCTTTGCATCCCGAAAAGTGCGTCGCATCTGCTTGTGTTGTAAAATATCGTGGGTCATTATCTCCTTTCAGGCAAACGTTGAATTTATTTAATGTGATATTTTCGCAAAGTTGAGCAAGTAGTCCCATTCCTTCGGCATAATGGATCTTGACATTATGTATCGAGGTATTTTTGTTTTGAGAGAGAAAAATTCCCGGATTCGGGCGGTGATAGGTACGCATTGCTATGACCGTACCTGGAATGAGCTTCTCGTCTTTCCATAAAGGAGCTTTTAAGATACGGGGTGCAATTTCGGTAATACCTTTTGTAGAATATTGAAGGTCACTGGTTCGATATACGACTCTCTTTGTATTTTCTTCAAATGCAATTCCGGTACTTGGACATGCACTCCAATTGTTACCGTATATCTCAAAAAGCGAATCTTTGGATATGCGATAATGTATCCAAGGAGCTACTTCAAAAATTATTCCGTCTGCGATATTATTGGAAACAATTTTAATTTGTGCTATGTGCGGGTTTTCAAAATCGATGCTGAAGTTTTTTAATTGGCAGTTTGAAGAGTGTATTAGAGATATAGGAAGCATTCGTCCGTGAAAAATAAATTCAGCTCCTTGTCCGTCTAAAATCAGATTATGCATATTTTCTATAACGATACCGACTTTTTTCGGATTATTTTGATCATGATTTGAGATGTAAAGCTCTCTTTCTAAAGCATTATCGTCATAAAAGTCGTAACGTCCCGGAGCAAAACGAAGAATTTTCTTTTCTCTGTCTTCAGTATTTGATTTTATTAAATCCAAAACTTTTTGTATAAGAGAAGATGTCTCGATTTGGGTATCCGGAAAGATTCCAAATCGGGTCATGTCATAAACTTTATGCTTGGCGCATAAATCGGTACAAAATAGGCAAATCAAAAATGTGAGCCAAAGGTTTACTTTCTTTTTCATAGTTTTATGAAGATAAATATTTTGTCGGTATTTTCGAATCGGAGTTTGATTAAATTTTGTGTTTGGAAAATTTAGAATAAAGAGATGATAGTATTATTTAGGTTTTTAGAGGCATGAATGATTCGATGGTTATTAGATTTTGAGTAATTGAAGATCTTGGTAATAAAAGGCTTACATACCGTAAGCCTTTTTGTTATCTATGAATTCTAAAATAATTATTTACTTATATCTTAATTCTGATTTTCAATGTTGTAATCGTTCATGACGAATACATTAGAAATTGTTCCGGCTTCGATAGTTGCAGACTCTCCTTTTATAGATAAAAAGGCAAGTCCGATTATAGGTAAAAATGTAAAGTTTAAGCCTACACCTAAGCCGATTGCTAAACCTTTTTTACTATTTCCGGTTTCACTTGAACTTCCATTTAGTAATATTGTTTGCCCATCGACAGAAGTCGTAGATATGTATTTTAATTCTACGAATCCTCCTCGACCACAGCCTCTTGCTTTTTCTTGTTTTATGGAAGTCTGGACAGGTGTTCCTCTTTTTATTAAAATTTCGCCGTTCTTTCCTTTCACATCATTATCCACTATTACTGAAATAGTCTCTTTTGAATTGCTTTTTACAGTAGAAAGCAGTCTTACCATAAGCATAGTGCCTCTGTCAAGAGGTGCGGCTGCCAAAAGACTTAAATTCAACATAGAGAACACTAATACTATACTCAAAATTTTTTTAATCATAATACTAAATTTTAATAATTAATATTTTTGTGACCGAATTTCATTGAATTTATGATTTACCTATTATCATATTTCTGCCTGTTCCCTTTTTTCTGTATGGCGCATAGTACGCTATATCTTTTATTAACTGTGTGAAATTTAAACAGACTTAACATTTTTGCAAATATAGGAATGTTTATGAATAATGTCAAATGTGCAACACGAAATCTATTTATGACAATTTAATCTATTATTTACGGTATACTTTTTAAAGAATTGATATATTTATTACTCTTATCAAAGAATTGTAAAATGTATTTGTACTAAATGATTTATAATAGTTATGATTAGACGGGTAGAACTTCGGGACAGTAAGACTATTGCAGATATTTATAATGAATATGTCATGCATAGTGTAGTTACTTTTGAGACTAAACCTTTAAAAGAGGAAGAAATGCGTTCTCGTATAATCGAAATTTTTAAGAATTTTCCTTATTGGGTTTATGAGATAGACGATAGAGTCGTGGGATATTGTTATGCTCATCCGTGGAAACAACGGGCTGCATATAAATATACGCTTGAATCTACAGTTTATGTATCTCCAGATTATGTGGGAAAAGGTATCGGGAAGGAACTGATGCAAAAATTGATCGAAGAATGTCGAAAAGGCGGCTATCATGCGTTGATTGCCTGTATTACATCGGGTAATGAAGTTAGTGATTCTTTACATTTGAAACTTGGGTTTAAACAGGTTTCTTTTTTTGAGCAGGTGGGATTGAAATTTGGACGGTGGCTGGATGTTGCAGACTATGAACTATTGTTGATTTAGGTAGGTTTTTAGAATTTATAAAAGAAAAGCCGGTTATTTTGATTAACAACCGGCTTTTCCCATAGTTAAGGTTAAAGATTCTACTTGATATGTATGAATGAGCTGTTTTCTTGAATCTTCTCTGAGTCTGTATTCAGACTTTTTTCTTTGTCATATTTGAGATTGTATGTTTTCTCTCCTCCGAATGTATTGACTTTTATTTTTAGACCCGACAAGTTGCTTTCCTGAGGAGCTAAATCTTTTAACCTGAATGAAGCAACCCCCCACAACCTTCTGTCTATTTTTGGATCGTCTTCCATATTATGACGGAATTCCAGTTGCATGTAATTATCCTTGTCGGGATTGTCCGAAAGAGAAAAATCCCGCACAACGTTTACCATGTGTTTTTTCTCTCCTGCACCTTGCATTTCAAATTGTATGGTTAAATATTCATCGCTCGTCCACATATCGATGATATTTACAGGATCATTGCCGATACTGTCAGCGGTTTCTGGTGTAATGGGGATGATATTTTTGACCAGAACAGTGTCTATATCGTTAATGGCGACATAATAATCATATCCCATATAATTTTCTTGTAGTAGAGAAAAATTGATGATTACGCGTCGCCCGTCTTCTAAGAAGAAAGAGGGTATTGAAGTATTGGATGGTAACATGGTCTTTTTACTGTCCAGTTGCAGATAGGGAGATTCTCCTTCTTTTACAACCATATCTCCGATAGCATATGCATACGAGTTGTAGTAATAGACATCATCGTCATCATCTTTACAGGATTGCAGAATAACCGATGAGATCAGCATTATTAAACCTGTCAGAAAAATCGATTTTTTTTTCATAACTCATTCCTTTTTTAATTTATTGTTTTTTATTCAGTTTATCTCTTTTGTAATGTAAATGGTAATTTGGAGGAAATACTGCATCGAAAAATGTTAAAGAGTTAAAAAGATATTTTCTCTTTTATCCGGTGCAGTATTTTTACATTTTCTGCATTTATAAATTAAAGTGTGATTTAAAAACAAGAATGAGGGAGGAAGAACTGGTTGAACATTGTAGACAAAAAGATAAATCTGCACAAAAACAATTGTATGAGTTGTATGCAGGTACTTTATTTGCTCTTTGTATTCGTTATTCTGGAAATAGGGAAGCTGCTGAAGATATTTTGCATGATGGTTTCCTCCGGATATTTACGTCTTTCGACAAGTTCGATTATAGAGGAGAAGGTTCTTTAAAAGCTTGGCTGAGCCGTATAATGGTCAATACGGCATTAGAGTATATCCGTAAGGATGGGGAGATGAATCGTGTGTTGACTTTAAATGAAGTCCCGGATATTATTGATCCTGAGAGTGAAGATGAGGATTTGGAGAAGATACCTCAGTCTGTACTGATGAAATTTGTATCGGAATTGCCTTCCGGATATCGGACGGTATTCAATTTATATACTTTCGAAGAGAAATCTCATAAAGAAATAGCTGCTTTATTGGGAATCAATGAAAAAAGCTCTTCTTCACAGCTTTTCCGGGCTAGAGCTATATTGGCGAAGAGAATAAAAATGTATTTAACGAAAGCGGGCATATGAAACAAAAAGATGATAAGTGGACTATAAGATTCCGCAAACGGATGGAAGGATATGTTGAATTGCCGCCTTCTGGTGTTTGGGAAAGATTAGACGAGGAATTGTCTTTTAATAGTAGGCAACGGCATCGTTTCCCCAGAATTGCTGTGGCGGCAGTTATTTTGCTATTTATATCGGTCGGTTTGTATTTTCTTACTTATACTTCTGATAATGATGGAATCATTACGGCAGATGCTCCTTCTCGTATTTTAGAACATCATAAGGTCGATAAACCTTTTCGGAAAACAATTGTAACCGATAGTAATAAAATAATCACACATGCTCCGATTTATGTTAGGACAGTAAAAAAGAAAACGGAAAACGATATTTTGGAGGCAGAAAATATAGTTGTTGCACAATCGACCGATACGATTCAAGCCACTTTACAAGAAAAAGTTGAAGATCTGTCAGAACAAAAAAATACATTACAAGAAAAAAAAGAACATTTTACGAATGGCTCTTCTGTTGGCAAAGATTTTGAAATTAGACAGTTGCCTAAGAAAAGCAAAGGTTGGTCAATAGGCGTTTCGGTCGGGAATAATATGATTGCTTCTGCAGAGAATCATTATGGGTTTAGTAATCTTGATCGTTCAGGAATAATGCCTCGGAGTATGAATATGTTACAGACTGGAGAGAACGAGACGTCCGAAGACCAGAAAATTACGGCAGCCTATCAACAGATTATGCTGAAAAATATTAATTTGGAGACTACAACTGATATTAAACACCATTTTCCTGTTACGTTTGGTATTTCATTGCGTAAAGATCTTTCAAATAGTTTTTCTATAGAGACCGGGCTGACATATACTTTATTATCTTCAGATTTAAAGGCCGGAAATGATATATACTATTCTCAGGAACAGAGACTTCATTATTTAGGTATACCTTTAAAGGCTGGTTGGTATTTTGTAAAAAAGAAGAGAGTCTCTTTATATTTATCTGCCGGAGGAGCAGTGGAAAAGTGTGTCAAATCTCAATTAAAAACTCATTATGAAATGCAAAATGACTTATCTTTTATTGGAGATGACCATTTGGATGTGAAAAAACTGCAGTGGTCTGTTCTTGCATCGCTTGGTGCTCAATTTAATATAACCGATCATTTCGGAATTTATGCTGAGCCGGGGACGATATATTATTTTGATGACGGAACAGATGTATCGACAATTCGAAAAGAGAAACCTTTTAATATCAATTTACAAATAGGGTTGAGGTTCGGTTTTTGATATGTTTTTTTATAAAGCCGAATTGTTTTTATTGTAGTAAATCTTTTATTGTAAATTGATCACTATATAAACTTTTGTTTATCATTAACATCTATTTGTTATAATCTTTGTTAGTACATTTCAGAAATTTGTCATTATTCTTATCAAATGCATTAAACGCTATTTTATGTTTATTGTGATTGGTACCTTGAAACTTATTATTCCCCATTTTTCTCGTTAAGGACAAGCAGAAGAATATTCTGTCTCTTTAGTCTATGTTTTGAAATGTTTTTTGTGGTTTTGTTAATTGTTGTAAATTGTTGATTGCTAATCTGCCGAATTTATTTAGTTATTCCAATGATATTTAGTACATTTGTTAATTGTTAACTTTAATGGAATGATTATGAAAAAGTACATTGCAGAAATGCTTGGAACAATGGTGCTTGTCCTCATGGGATGTGGAAGTGCAGTCTTTGCAGGAAGTGTATCTGGAACTGTTGGTGCAGGAGTTGGTACAATTGGTGTCGCATTAGCCTTTGGTTTGTCTGTTGTAGCCATGGCGTATACGATAGGTAGGATATCCGGTTGTCATATAAATCCGGCAATTACTTTAGGTGTGTTTTTATCAGGTAGAATGAATAAAAAAGATGCCGGTATGTATATGTTGTTTCAGATTATAGGAGCAGTTATAGGCTCATTAATTCTCTATCTTCTTGTATTTTCTGGAACACATGGTGGGCCAACTGAAACTGGGGCAAATAGTTTTGCAGATGGAATGATGTTGCAAGCTTTTATCGCAGAGGCTGTGTTTACGTTTATTTTTGTTTTGGTTGTGCTTGGTTCCACTGATGAAAAGGAAGGTGCGGGAAATTTTGCAGGATTAGCTATTGGCTTAACTTTGGTTTTAGTACATATTGTTTGTATCCCCATAACGGGGACTTCTGTAAATCCAGCTCGTAGTATTGGTCCAGCGCTATTTGAAGGGGGGAAAGCTTTATCTCAGTTATGGTTGTTTATTATAGCTCCGTTTGTCGGGGCTGCGTTAAGTGCGGCAGTATGGAAATTTCTTTCTAGTAGAGATTAAAGAATGACATAGAATATGCTTTTATCTTTAGTATGAGATAAATAGTGTATGATAAAAATATTTCGAAGTAAAGTTTTTGTACAAAAACTTTACTTCGAAATATTTTTAAAGTGAGTGGGCGTTTGTCTTTTTATTGTTTCAATTTCATCGCTATGGCTTTTGCCAGTTCTTGACACTGAGCTATCTTTTCAGAAATAATGCCTTGTTTCATTTCTACCGGATCTCCGGTTATGTCCCATTTCATTCTTTCTGCAAAAGCAGAAAGTCGTTTTACTGCAGCTCCAGCCCATGAGAATGAACCAAAATATCCGAATATACGATTTTTCATATCCCGACTTTCCAATTTGGAAATTAAAGATTCGATATTAGGAAATAATTCATTGGTATATGTCGGGCTTCCGATAATAAGTCCTTTGTATTTGAATATGTCTCGTAAAATATATGACATATCCGATTTTGATACGTTATGCATGACTATGTTCTTGATACCTTGGACTGCTAACTCTTGGGCTATGATTTCCGCCATTCTTTCAGTATTGCCGTACATGCTTCCATATGCGATTACGACGCCCTCTTCTCCTTCATATAAGCTTAGTTTATTGTATATACTTATGACCTTTTGTATTTCTTCTTTCCATATCGGACCATGAGTAGAGCAGATCATCTGTACGTCTATTCCAGAAAGTTTTGCAAGAGCTTTTTGTACGGGAGCTCCGTATTTACCTACTATATTAGAATAATACCGGAACATTTCATCCCAATATTTTTCGGTATTCATTTGATAGTCTATGATTCCGCCGTCCAATGTCCCGAAACATCCGAATGCATCTCCGGAAAAAAGAATTTTATCATCTTCACAATAGGTCATCATGGTTTCAGGCCAGTGTACCATGGGAGTCATGTAAAAAGTAAGTACTTTTTCACCTAAAGGTAACCGGTCACCGTCTTTTACTTCGTGGAATTTGTCGAAAATCCCGTAAAATCCTTCAATCATTCCGATTGTCTTGCTGTTCCCGATAATTTTAATATCCGGATATACACGACAAAGATCGTTTATCGAAGCCGAATGATCCGGCTCCATATGATTTACGACCAAATAGTCTATAGGACGTTCTCCCAAGATGTTTTTTATTTTTTCAAAAAACAGATCAGTATAACAATGATCTACGGTGTCGATCAGAACAACACTTTTATCAACGATCAAGTATGAGTTATAAGAAACCCCGAGAGGCAATGGCCATAATCCTTCGAATAAATGTTTTGTACGGTCATTTACTCCTACATAATGGATATTTCTACTGATTTCTGTAATAGTTGACATATTATTTTCTCTTTATTTATTTTTCGGTTACAAAGTTATAAAAATGTATCTTTTCAAGAAAAGAGAAAACCGTTTTTCGTAAAATCGTAAAATGATCTGACAATATTTTTCTATTGGAAAATTCTGGTAGATCCTTAGATATCTATGATTTGTCTTTTACGAAGAAAACAGACAATGCTGCTATCAGTAAAAATATTCCGGCTGTCGATAGGGCATATATGGCTTCTCTGTTATAAATATATTCGACGATAAAGCCGTTGAAAACCCCATTTATAATTTGAGGAATTGTAATGAAAAAATTAAAAATTCCCATATACACTCCCATTTTGGCGGCCGGGATAGCTCCGGCCAATATAGCGTAAGGCATAGCCAAAATACTGGACCAAGCAATACCGATACCGATCATTGACCAGACAAGCATGTGTGCATCGGTAAATATTTCGAAAGATAGAAGCCCTAATCCTCCGCATATTAAGGCTAAAGCATGAGTTCCGCGTCTTCCTATATATTTTGCTATTACGGGAAGAAATAATGCAAAAACCATTGCTACCGCATTATAAATACCGAAAAGCACTCCGACCCAGTTGCCTGCCTCTTGAAAAGCGTTACTTGACGGGTCTGTCGTTCCAAAAAAGCGGTCGGCGACAGCCGGAGTTGTATATACCCACATAGAAAATAACCCGAACCAAGAAAAAAATTGTACTATGCCCAATTGAGCCATTGTTTTAGGCATATGTATAATGTCTTGAAATATATTGAAAAATCCTTTCTTTTCAGCAGTTTCCGTCGTGTTTTCATGATTAAATAGGGTATGAATTTCCGGGGAATATTCTTGCGTATGGAAAATTGTCCATAAAACAGTCCCTAACAGTACGGCAGCACCTATATAAAATGAGAAAATTACATTATCTGGTACTTCCCCGGTCTCTGCCGTCCCGGATATTCCTAACCAGTTTGCAAGAATATAAGGAAACCATGACGCGACGACAGCTCCGACACCTATTAAAAATGTCTGAATTGAGAATCCGAGTGTACGTTGTTCTGAAGGCAGTAGATCTGCCACTAAAGCTCTGAATGGCTCCATCGCTACGTTGATAGAAGCATCCATAATCATTAGCATACCCGCACCGATAAACATCGGAGGAATGAGACCGGATAAAGATCCTGAATTTGGCATGAAGATAAGAGTGACAGATGTTAGGATTGCTCCTGCTAAAAAGTAAGGTTTTCTTCTCCCTAATCGAGTCCACGTACGATCAGAATAATAACCTATAATCGGTTGTATGATCATTCCGGTCAGCGGGGCTGCTAACCAAAACCAAGAAAGATGTTCTACATTAGCCCCGAATGTTTGTAAAATACGACTCGCATTTGCATTTTGTAAAGCAAATCCGAATTGTATTCCTAAAAATCCGAAACTCATATTCCAAATCTGGGACAAGCTTAATCGAGGATGTTTCATGATTCTATATTTATCCGGTGAAAAATCTTTATTTTAAACAAATATCTTCATTTAAAGTTTGCTCATAGTGATTGCATATATAATAGGGGGAGGTATAGTCTGATTGTTGTGTTTTGATCGGTATTTTATAATTTAAGAAAATACCCTGTCGATGTCACTTGGCAATGACTTCGACAGGGTAAGATATTTAAAAAATTTTAAACAGGCTCTTAGTCGATAAAACGTTTAATTATGTTTCCATACTCATCGATTCTTCGATCTCTTAAGAAAGGCCACCAGCGGCGGACATTTTCTGATCGGTTCAGGTCTATTTCGACAATGAGATTTTCTTCTTGACGGTCTGATGCTTGAGCTAAGAGTTCTCCTTGTGGTCCGGCGACAAAACTACTTCCCCAAAACCGAATGCCTCCGGTTTGTCCCGACGGGTCAACTTCATGCCCTGTACGGTTTACCGAAATAACGGGTAGTCCGTTAGCTACGGCATGCCCCCGTTGAGAAATGATCCATGCATTCCGTTGCCGTTCTTTTTCTTCTTCGGTATCACTGCTTTCCCAACCGATAGCGGTCGGATAGATAAGAATATCCGCACCTTTTAGCGCCATGAGACGGGCTGCTTCGGGATACCATTGATCCCAGCAAACCAATACTCCAAGTTTTCCTATTGATGTCTGTATCGGCTCAAAACCGAGATCTCCCGGAGTAAAATAAAATTTTTCATAATATGCCGGATCATCGGGAATGTGCATTTTTCTGTATTTCCCGGCAATGTTCCCGTCTGTATCGAATACAACTGCTGTGTTGTGATATAATCCAGTAGCCCTTTTTTCAAATAAAGATGTGACCAGTACGATTCCGAGTGATCGTGCTATATCTCCGAAAAAACGGGTAGATGGGCCTGGAATGCTTTCGGCGAGGTCGAATAATCGAGTATCTTCTGTTTGACAAAAATAAAGGCTGTTATGCAATTCTTGTAATACAACGAGTTGAGCTCCTTTCGAAACACAATCTTCTATATTAGTTTTTAACCGTTGCATATTTGCATGTATGTCGTTTATATTGGATTGTTGAACAAGTCCGGCTTTTATTTTTTTCTCCATAATATGCTTTTGTTATTTTATTGCGTTTTGGGGATATTGCATAGTTACACAATGTAAAGACCCGTGTTGCTTGATTAATGCGCGACAATCTATTCCGATAATTTGACGGTCGGGAAAGGCTGTTGCCAATATTTCGGCAGTCCGACTGTCATTTATCGGCTGGTTATAAGTCGGGTATAGAACAGCGCCGTTTATGATTAAGAAATTAGCGTACGTAGCAGGCAGCCTTTCATTGTCGAATATGATTTCATCTGCCATAGGTAAGGGAAGGAGTCTGAAAGGCTTATTATCTTGTGTCCGAAAGCTTTGCAGTTGTAACTCCATATCTTTTAATGCTTTATAATGACGGTCTTTCGGATCATTGCATTGTACATAAACAATTGTATCATTCGGGCAAAATCGAGCTAATGTATCGATATGGCTGTCAGTATCGTCTCCTTCTAAAAAGCCATGGTCTAACCATAAGATTCGGGATACTCCCAAATTTTTTTTCAAGTATTGTTCTATCTGATCTTTGTCCCATGCTCCGTTACGGTTGGGAGATAACAGGCATTCGCTTGTAGTGAGCAAAGTCCCTTTTCCGTCCGATTCGATAGATCCTCCTTCGATAACGAAATTCAGACAATTTATATATTGGGCATTAAATAATTGGGATTGAAAAATTTTCCTGGTAATAAGATTGTCTTTATTAGCTGCGAATTTCAATCCCCAACCGTTGAATTTAAAGTCGATAATTCCTATGTTTCCGTCTTTATCCAAAATAGAAATCCCGCCATGATCTCGAGCCCAAGTATCGTTTGTCTCACATTCGAAAAAACGAATATTATCTGTATTTGCTTTTTTGCAGATTTGTTTCTTTACATTTTCAACATCGGGTGCGACGATCAGAAGTTTTTCTCTTTTAGAAATTTCTTTAGCGATTTCTATAAAACAAGACTGGACTTCTTTTAACATGTGTGCCCAATCTGTTCCCGCATGAGGCCACGTCAGTTGCACTCCCGATTGTTCTTCCCATTCGGCAGGTAAATAGAAATTTTGCTTCACTTTGTTTCTGTTTCTTTAGGTTTTCTATCAAAAAAAGGATTTTTAGAGGATGCGCTGATCGGGATACCGATGATTTGATGGCATCCTTTCATCCAGCCAATTCGCTGAGCAGCCCATCCGGCAGAAAACATTACTCTGCTGTCTACTCTTAGATCAGATGCTTTCGAGCAAGCCGATCCGATGGCGATACCCACATCTATAGAATTAATAGCACACGGTGTGTCTTGCGGCTTTTCTGTACATGTAGGAAATCCACAATACCCGCAGTTTAAAGCCTGTTTTTGTTCTTTTGTTCCGATAAGTATCAAGGCGTCGGCAGAGAGTATATTTTCCGAATCACGCATCAAAAACTTCAGTCCGGTTTCTTCTGAAAGTTTTTTCATTTCTTGGGAAAGTATTTTTATTTCCTGCTCGGTAATTGTTATGATCTCGAGAATATCCACTCCTTTCCCTTTAGGGGCGGTACGGGCAGCTGTCATTATCTGTTTAGCAGCGTCCAGCATGTAAGATTGCCTCGATATCCTTTCATCAATAATCATAAAGTTTTTTTTAGTTTTTAAGTATCGACAAAGGTAATGAAACTCTTTTGTAAAATGGAGTTTTTATTTTTGCTTTTTTCAAAGGTAAAACAAAAAGAATCTTTTATTTGTTTTGTATTGAAATAAAACAAAAAATTAAGATTCTTGTTTTATCTAAGAGCTTATCTGAATTTTACTCGGGTCGGGTTTGATAATTTTTTTGAGGATGATAGAGGGCTATCTGTCAGGTGAAAACGGAGAGGAAGGCCGGACGGAAATGTAAAAATGATCTGATAAATATTTTCTTACTTGGAAAATTTAGATAAGTGTTAAAATAGACCCAGAATAAAATGGTATTATTTTTGTATATAGATTTTCGAAAAAAATTATATATTTGAAAATCTTATGATACGATTAACAAAGTAGGAAATTGCTTAAATTCTTGTATTATGGATGGAGATATTGAAGAATTATTTGAAAGTTTGATTAAGAAATATCGTGAACAGGAAGCCGCTTTTGATGAGTTGAAATTGTTGATGGCAGAAGATGATGAGTTGAAAAAATCATACGAAGAATGGTGTGCCGCTATGGGTTGTTCTGAGAAAAAAGGCTTTGGAATTTTCTATCAAGAATATATGGAGCGTGATGATTCTATATGGGATAGTATATTCCCTAATAAAGAGGAATATGACGGGTATGATAGTTGATTCCTGTCATTCATTTGGGAGAAAAATAAATGTTGTATATTATTAATTATTGTGATAAAATCTGTATAATTATTAATATATAGCTTTTGTGTTAGAAAGTGAAAAATAAGTATGCTATTTTTGTAGAGAAAATGAAAAAACAGAAGTTCTCGTAAAGAAATTATTCTAAAAATCAAAATACTATGAAACGTTTTTGGGAAAGTATTTTTATCTTTTTATTTGGATTCAACTCTTTTTGTTTTTCTCAAATTAGAAATGAAGTATTGTTAAAAGAAGGGTGGAAGTTTACCCGGGATGATAATCCTGAGTTTATTGATCCCGATTTTGATGACCGTGCATGGCAGTCTGTAACTGTTCCTCACGATTGGGCTATATATGGTCCGTTCAGCTCTCAAAATGATAAGCAGCATGTAGCAATTGCACAAGACGGACAGAAAGAGGCATTGGAACATGCCGGCAGAACTGGCGGTTTGCCCTTTGTCGGAGTAGGTTGGTATAGAATTGAATTTGAAGTTCCCGATTTTGCTCCAGGCAAGCAATCTTTCATTTTATTCGACGGAGCGATGAGTCAGTCAAATGTCTATATTAATGGACAGAAAGTTGGAGAGTGGCCTAATGGTTATAATTCGTTTTATTTCAATATTTCTCCTTATTTGCTTTCGGGTAAGAAAAATGTGTTGGCCGTTCGTTTAGAAAATTTACCGGAATCGTCCCGTTGGTATCCGGGGGCAGGATTATACCGCAATGTTCATATTATAACGACGTCAGATGCATATATTCCGGTTTGGGGTACTTATATAACTACTCCGATTATTCGTGAAGACTTTGCAAAAGTTAATATCCGTACAAAAGTCTGTTTGCCGGAAAATGCTGATCCGGAACTTTATACGATAGAAACTATTATTTTTGATTCGTCGCATAAAGAAGTACGGAAAACAAAGACTTCGCTTACATCTTTACCGTATGGAGACATTTCACAGGAAATAATTATTAAGAATCCTGTTTTATGGTCTCCTGATCAGCCGGTTTTATATACAGCTAAGACTCTTTTATACGAAAGAAATATATTGAAAGACCAGTATGAGACTCCGTTCGGGATACGTTCGATAGAAATAATTCCGGAGAAAGGATTTTTTCTGAATGGAGAAAAGACTGTTTTTAAAGGCGTTTGCAATCATCATGATTTAGGTCCGTTAGGAGCAGCCGTGAATGATGCAGCTATTCGTCGTCAGATACGATTGTTAAAAGATATGGGATGTAATGCGATAAGAACTTCTCATAACATGCCGGCACCAGAATTAGTAAAAGCTTGTGATGAAATGGGCATGATGCTTATGGTAGAAAGTTTCGATGAATGGAATACACCTAAATGTAAAAACGGGTATAATCTGTTTTTTAATAAATGGGCGGAAAAAGATTTGGTAAATTTGATATGGCATTATCGCAATAATCCGAGTGTGGTTATGTGGTGCATTGGCAATGAAGTCCCTAATCAATGGACAGAAGGTGATTGTAAAATTGCTAAGTGGTTGCAGGACATTTGCCATCGGGAAGATCCGTCTCGCCCGGTAACTCAAGGTATGGATGCCCCTGATGCGGTAGTGAATAATAATTTCGCTGCAGTAATGGATGTTGCCGGATTTAATTATCGTCCTTTCCGTTATCAGATTAATTATAAAAAATTACCTCAGGGAATTATTTTAGGAAGTGAGACTGCTTCGACGGTCAGCTCTCGAGGTATATATAAATTTCCGGTAGAACGGAAAGCGATGCAACGCTACGAAGACCATCAAAGTTCATCTTACGATGTAGAGCATTGCGGGTGGTCTAATCTTCCGGAAGATGACTTTATACAACACGAAGATCTTCCTTATTGCATAGGAGAGTTTGTTTGGACAGGTTTTGATTATTTAGGAGAACCAACTCCCTATTATACCGATTGGCCTAGTCATAGTTCTCTTTTCGGAATTATAGATTTGGCAGGCATTCCCAAAGACCGTTTTTATTTGTATCGGAGTCATTGGAATAAGGAAAAAGAAACGTTACATATATTGCCACATTGGACGTGGAACGGCCGTGAAGGAGAAATTACACCGATATTTGTATATACAAATTATCCTTCAGCTGAATTATTCATTAATGGAAAGAGTCAGGGGAAAAGAACGAAAGACCTGAGTATCGGTATAGACAGCACTTATACAGATGCTGCTCAAAAAAGTTTTGAACGGCAGAAACGGTATCGGTTAATGTGGATGGATACTCGTTATGAACCGGGAACGGTTAAAGTGGTTGCTTATGATAATGAGGGAAAAGCCGTTGCTGAAAAAGAGATACATACGGCAGGAAAACCGCATCATCTTGTTTTGACGGCAGATAGAGACCATTTAGTGGCAGATGGAGAGGATCTCTCTTTTATTAATGTAAAAGTTGTAGATAAAGATGGAAACTTCTGTCCGGATGCTACGGCTAAAATTAAGTTCAGAGTAAAAGGTGCAGGTGTTTTTCGTGCTGCGGCTAACGGTAATCCGGCAAGTCTCGAATCATTTCAGAAACCGGAGATGAAACTTTTCAGCGGTCAATTGACTGCAATTGTGCAAACAATATCGAAGGCCGGTACAATTATTTTTGAAGCATCATCACCTGGAATAAAAAGTGCATCTATTAAATTGATAAGTGAGTAAGAGCCTGTTTAAACTTTGCTCAGATTAGTTTTAAAAATTTCTTTTGAAGATATTTTGTCGTTTTTACGAGGAGGATATGAGTTGTCTAACGAGTAAAAACGACAAAACAAATCGAAAGAAAACGTGAAAATGACCTGATAATATTTTTTATTGTAAGATTTAGATAGCTCTTAATGCGTTATTATATAGTTGTTAAAAGGTTGAAAATTTAACTGTAATACCCCTTTGTCGTTGTTGCTTATATTTGATAAAAGATAAAAGGACTATTTTCTATTCTGAAGTGTCATTTGGCAAAGCTTTTATTTCTCCCGTTATAATTTCGATTGATAAGCTCGAAACGAATATAGTGTAATTTAGGCAGTGTCGTTTCTTCAATGAGTTGGGCTCTATCGACGCAAATCATTGATTATCCTGTTTTTTGCTGTTAACTTGTCAGTTGAAATCGCAATGTGTTTTTTCGTAGGCATTAAATTGTTCGGAAATCAATATTATAGAGTAGAGTGACCTTTTTTGTTGGTGCGGCTCTATATCCTTACAAAGTCTGTTCTTTCTGAGCAAACCCTCTTGTACATGTCGTACATCAGCTTTCTCTTTATTAATTAGGAAAATATCCTTATACGAATAAACTCTGAAATAAATCCCTTCTCCGCTGAACAACAACAGTCGGATCTCATCGCCCATATAAAATCGTATATACGGATACTCTTTCAGAAACAACCCCTTCCGTATCAAAATGGGATTACTATATTTGCTTCTATTCGGTCGAAAAGATAGCTCTATAGTCATACCAATTGGAAGTTGGCAATATACTGCACTCCTCATACCTCTTTTATGGAGACACGATATCGGTTCGAAAATAATATGTACATCTTATAAAATAGATAAAAGCCGATATACTAGTGTATTAAATATGGTACGATGTACATATGTAAAATTGTTTTTCTGTGTAAATCATGTTTCCTTTGCAACCAAATTGAATAGTAGATATACGATTTATTTCTCTTTTGCAAAACTAGTGAAAGAGAGTGCATGTTGATTTGCTATTTGTATAATATTTGTTTATTATTTTTTTCTTGGCGGTGATGTACGTCAAGACACCTCTTCGAATCATGCTGCTTTTGTTGATCCGTACTACCCGAAGAAAGAAATATTAAAAACTTGAAAATATGAAGTTGAGAATATATATTATTATAATAATAGTAGTTGTATGTTTATTTTCATGTGAACGTCGAGACAACAGCGTTTATAACCCTTCGCTATTGTTGTTGGAGAACTCTTTGGAGATAATGCCCGAAAAAACTCTAAGAGAAATACTTGATATAGATACGGCATCCTTTAGGGAGGCCGATAAGGCCCTTTACTATTTTCTGCTGTTCAAGGCTAAGGTACTTTCCTCTGATAGTATCCAAATTCCTATAGACAAGTCGAATCTTTCGCTATCCTATTTCATAGAAGAACGAGATTCTGTACGTTTGTGCCAATTATACTATTATTTAGGAAGGATACATTTCGATAATTATGCTTTTTTTCGGGCCAATAGTAGTTATAATCAAGCTGAAAAGTTCGTAGGAAAAGATATCCAGCGGCTTTTCGACATCAAGATAGGAGAAGCCCGTATTTATCATTTTAAAATGATGTATGACATGGAGGAAATATCTTTGAAAAGAGCTCTCAACATAGCTGGAGAACTGCAGGATTCCGTTTATATGGCCAAAGCTCTGCACGAGTTTGCAGAACTTCGCATAGATGAGAATCAATTTTCACAGGCGAAAGACTTCCTAAACAAGGCCCTTGCCTTATTCCCGAAAAATAACAATTCTTTGAGAGCAGAATGCAGTAAAGACCTGGCGCGAGTATATTTGGGCATGAACATGCCTGATACGGCTCTTTTTTATATTGATGCTGCTCTACGATATGCGCACTCTTATGAATTGGAGCGTTCTTGTAACATAATCAAAGGGAGTATATATATGAAAATGAGACGTTACAAGGATGCTGAGAGCGTTTTTATGAAAAACATCGAAAGCTTTCCGTTGAAAGACAAATATGATATTTTTTTTTAAATGTCTTTGATGAAAAAAGAGGAGAAAGAATTTCAGGCCGCCTATGAATATGCAGAAAAAAGTATTCGTTGTAGGGATTCGCTCGAGATGAACAACAAGGTGGGATACATCAGCAATCTTAATGCATTTCAGGAACACGAGCGACAGCGGAAAAGAATCGATCAGATGGATCTGGAGCTTTCCGAGCGCGAGCTGGCCTATTACAGGCTCGCTATTATTCTTTCGTTGCTTCTTGTTTTAGTCATATCTTTTGTGTTCCGTGTCAAGCATGCCAAGAAAAAAGTAGAGCTCCTCCTTAAAGAGAAGGAATTGGCTGTGGTTAAGCTCCGGAACAGTCGGCGGGAGGCTGAAATCAAATACTTGCATGAAAGGCATGAACGAGAGTCTATTGAAATAGATTCTCTCAATCAGAGTTTAGAGTATTACAAGTGTTTAAATGCCCTAACCGTACCGATTCTTATGAAAAGCCAGAACTCGCAGGGGGCTATGCACTTGAAAAAGGAAGAGTGGGACATTATTATCCAGAATACGAACGCCTGTTTCAATGATTTTACCTTCCGCCTGAAAGAGGCGTACCCGCAACTGTCACAGGAGGAAGTTCGTTTCGCATGCTTGCTGAAAATGGAGTTTTCTCTTTCCCTGCTCTCCGAAATCTATCACATAGCCAAAGGAAGTATTTCGAGGAAGAAAATGCGGTTGAAAGATAAAATGCAGATCGATAGTATGACGCTCGATGATTTCATCAAACAGTTTTAAGAAGCTGTTGTCCGAATTCCGGCATGAAGATATTGAATGTGAAATTGTGTTGGATCGAATGTCTATGATCTTGAAAAATCTTCATTTGCTGTGAAGCAAATAGAATCCTGAAGTCCTGCCCGTTAAAACTGGTGATATAAGGCAGGCGACTGCCTGTGAAGATAGACTCATAATTTAGTTTGTGGTACGCCTGTTCCTACCCCATGAGGACAGGCGTCCGTTTTTTTATCGGTTTTCCGATATTCTTTTCATTTTCATCGATATGCTTGATAGAAAAATAGAGAAGACAAATTCTACCGAGAAGAGGGTAAGTCGATCAGGGCATAAATGCCCGGTCAGGAATAGGATCTATGCTCAGGGTCATCGTTCTGTCTGAATTTTAATCAGATCAGAGTCAAGAGAATTCCACATTGATTCCTTTTTCAAGAAGGAATGTCAACGTCTTTATAAATCTGGAAAAAATGCAACAATGTCCTGATGATATTTTCTGCATCGGAAAATTCAGTCCGAACTACGAGAGTCGGTATGCCTCGATCGATATAAAAAACTCCGGGATATTTCCGCTTCCTGCATGAAAGAAAACAACGCCATCGTCAAATGTGCATGTAATAAAAACATAATGCATTATTTTCTAATATTTTAAACAAAATAATTGTACATAAGGCAATTCTATCTGATGCTCCAAATACAATTACTTTTGCGTTAAATATTTATGATCATTATATATGTTAAAACTAGATACAACCGCAATGTATAAATCAGAGTGTTTACTTTTCAGATCTTTGGCCAGTACAGTCTTGGTCCTCTTCCTTTTCCTGTTCTCCTGTAATGATGAGAACGAGCGGATACGGCCCTCGGACCGTATCCGCTTCACACCCCGGGTTCAGAACGCTTGGGTCGACCTCGGAGGTGACAGGCAGAAAGCCGCCACCCGATCCTCGGTTTCTGCCCTGCAGGCAGAGGGAACGATTCCGCTTTTCCTGCATACCTTATATGCCGACAGCATAGCTTCTCCGTTTGACGATGACACAGCCCCAGCCACACGCGCCGTTCCGCGCAACAGGGACAACATGTACGACACGTTCGGGATATCGGCCTATTCATATACCGGAGCGTGGGACGGTACGCAGCTCCCCGATTTCATGTATGACGCATCGGTGGCCAAGAAAGGCAGCTCGTGGATACCCGACTCCAATCCTTATTGGCCGGGGGACGCCTACAAAATGAAGTTTTTTGCCTATGCTCCGAAAGGCAGCGATGCTTATCGCCTTTCCGATCGGGGATCGGCAGGAGCACCGACCATCACCTGTGCGATTCCGGCAGATGTGGCCGAACAGCACGATCTGCTTGTAGCTGCCTCCACAGAGATTTCAGGAAACACCAACACCTCGGTCGATCTCCTTTTCCACCATGCGCTGACCGCCATCAGGTTTGTATGCGGAAGCGACATGAAGGCCGGAACGGTGAAGAGCGTGACGCTTAAGGGGGTGAACTCGGTGGGAGTTTACCGTTTTGAGACACATGCATGGAGCGGTATTGGTACGGTGAAAGATTTCTCCCAGATATTAACAAGCTCTGCCGGAGCAGAAAACTCTCCGATTACCAGTGAAGCGCAGACCTTCATGATGATTCCGCAGACATTGCCCGACAATGCCAAGATAGAGATCGTCTTCGATGACGGGACGGGCGAACGTATCCTCACGGGAAATATAGCGGGAAGCGAATGGCCTATGGGAAATACCGTGACCTATAAGGTCTCGACCTCTTCCCTTAATTGGGAATACGTGCTGACGGTCAATCCCCCGGCCGGGTTCTCTTATACCGGAGGGACAAATAATTATAGCGTGACCAGCTACAAGGAAAACAGCAAAGGAGAGAAAGTGCCCGTAAAATGGAAGGCGCAGTTCTCCACCGACGGAGGAACTACCTGGAGTGACACTAAGCCCGACTGGCTCACCGCATTCACGACAAGCGGGGAGGGAGGTATGACTGCGGCATCTTTCAACGCAACGGTAAATATGCAAAATGGGACAAGCAGTAGTCCGCATGCCGTAGCTTTAAAGGAGGCTACAGAAAAAGGATCTATTTCTATTCCATACAATTTGTCAAACAGTCGAGGTGAGGCTGCTGTGGAGAATACCGCTAACTGCTATGTGGTAGGAGCTCCGGGATATTACTCTTTTCCGTTGGTTTATGGCAATGCAATTAAAAACGGAAAAAACAATTCTGCTGCATATACCTCTACTGCTGCATCAGGCCCTGATATTTTGAATCCGTTCATCAACCATGCGGGAAACGGTATTACCGACCCTTATCTGACGAACAACGGCTGTGTTCCCACCAAAGCCGAACTCGTTTGGCAAGATGCACCAGCTTTGGTTACCGATATTAAATACAATAATGGAGTAAACGGTGGAAATATCTCTTTCAAGATAGACAAAAACACCATACAACAAGGCAATGCTGTTATCTCCATAAAGGATAACCATAATATAGTACTTTGGTCTTGGCATATTTGGGTAACAGACGAGAATATTAATAATACGATTGAAGTAACTAACCGCCAGAATATAAAATATCAGTTTATGCCTGTCAACTTAGGTTGGTGTGACGGTAATACATTTACTTATGCTGAACGAAACTGTAAGGTTAAATTTATCGCTGAGGAAGCTGTAACAATCATAACGGTTAAACAAACCGCCCGATTGTTTATGATCGGTGGTGGGAATACTTTCTATCAATGGGGGCGAAAAGATCCTTTCCAGCCTTATGATGATATTACCGACGATAATAAGATCTGGTATGATAAGACCGGTACATCTTTTACCGATAATCCTGTAGTAGAGTCGTTTACTTACGGTATTGATTGTATCAAAAACTATATTCTCAAGCCCAATATCATACAAGAACAAAGGTTGGGAGATAATACCTATCTTAACCTATGGAGTGCTAATAATAGCAAAAATAGCAGTAATAATAACCTGGTTGTCAAGACTATCTATGATCCTTGTCCTGTTGGGTTCAAGACTCCGGCAGATGACGCTTTTACCGGGTTCACGAAATCTGGATCTTTCGAAAATATAAAAACTGCGATTAATGGAGTTTGGGATGAGAATGAAAAAGGATGGAATTTGTATTGTAACCCTAATGAAACAGAAACGCAGATATTTTTTCCTGCATATGCAGGGTGGCGTGACTATCTTGATGGTAATATGGGTAACGTTGGGCGTGAATGTTTCTATTGGACAGCCATGTCGATTGGTCAGTTTGCCGGTCGATGCCTGTTTATCTCTCAGAAAGTTTTAGATCCAAGATCAATCAGTAATCGAGCACTCGGAAACTGTGTGCGTCCTATCCGAGAATAGAGAGAGTAGCGAACGAAATATCCCATCATAGTTGGGATTGTACAGTATAGATGATTATTGTATGTTATGTTTTATGAAAAATGATGTATCTTTTGGATACTCTTCTTTCTTGCTTTGTTTCTGGATCTTGTATTTTTTAATATTATGATATGAAAAAATTTGTGATACAATATGTTTGCATAATGATTGCGCTGTTTTTGGTCTCCTGTGGTACGGAAGAGAAAGGGTCATTAAATAAGCCCGATATGCAGGAATATGTCGGAAACTATGTGACTGACGGATATGCTCGACGTGCCGAAGGATACGATTGGAGTGTGGTTTCGATCGTCGCTTTGACCGACTCTACAGCCGATATTGCGATCCATTCCCGAGCGGATATTAAAAAGGAAAGCTGCTCTTTCGAAGGCCCTGCGGTGCTATCTCTTGGAGGAGATACGCTGGTTTCAGAATATGATGATGCTCATATTTGGTTCGTACTTTCTTCTGATACGTTGACTATCTCTTCCGATACACCGAACCTTTTATACTTCTTCTGTTCCGGAGGAGGAACTCTTGCCGGAAAATATGTTAGGTTGCATGAGAAACTAGACTCTGTTCAGCTTTCTGCCCGGAGATAGAACCTTATCTCGTAGCGGAAATAAGACGCCCAATCGTATCTCGGGAAAATTACGGATCGTAACTGCTAAACTTGGTAGAATCGTATGCTTACTCGATAAATTGAGTTCGATACGATTCTTTTTATATTGGAAGGGAAAATTTATCAAATAATATATGATTCTTGTGTTTTTATGGATGCCTTGAGGAGATTTGTACATCTTTGTTTTTGTTAAATTATTGGTTGTTAGTTTATTGTGTGTATTTTGATGTACATAAAGAAATTCTAATATACTGATAAAACACCCCTATCTTTGGCCTCCAAAATCAATATATTATGACAATTAAAAAAATATTATTGTTTTGTACGTTGTCCGTTTGCTGTGCAACTATGTGGGCAGACGAGGATAAGGTCTCTGATACTTTTACTGTGGAGGTTTATTATCGACAGGGTTCTTATCGGTTGGACCCCGCTTATATGGACAACCAAAATCGGTTGGATAGTCTACTGAGATTTTTCCGTGTATTGTCGTCCGACAGTATATTTCGTATAAATCATTTCAGTATTGTTTCTACCGCCTCTCCTGAAGGTAGTTTCCTTTTTAATAAAGTATTGTCAGAGAAGCGGGCTAATAATATCCGTAATTACCTTGTCGAACGCCTTTCTGCAGAACAGGCCTTGATGATTACCGATAAAAAACTCGGTATTGATTGGGATAATTTGCGGGACAAAGTAGAACGCTCCAATATGCCTCACAAAGATGAGGTGTTGCTCATATTGAAAAATACTCCCGAATGGGTGGTGAAAGATGGTGTTGTGGTAGATAGTCGCAAAAAACGGTTAATGGACCTCTTTGGTGGCTCTTGCTGGCGATATATGGAGAAACATTTCTTTCCCGAATTGAGACGTTCGTTTGTCGAAGTGCAGTGCTCTGTTGTCAATCGTTTTCCTGAACAAAGAACGTTACCTGAAACCGATACGTTGGAAAACTGCCCACAAATTGTACCTGTTCCGATGGGTGAGCCGGATTCTGAAGATAGTGTAATGGTACTGACTGTACAGCCGCAGCCTATCACTCCGTTTTACATGGCCGTCAAGACCAATTTGCTTTATGATATCATGATGGTCCCTAATGCCGGAGTGGAATTCTATTTTGGAAAAGGTTTTTCGGTAGGTGCAAATTGGATGTACGCTTGGTGGAAAAATAACGTACGACACCGTTATTGGCGTCTCTATGGGGGAGAGCTTGCTATACGGAAATATATCGGCCGACCCGATGGAGGAAGTCCGTTGACAGGACATCATCTGGGTATTTACGGACAGATATTCACTTATGACTTCGAAGTTGGAGGACGGGGGTATATGGGTGGTAAACCCGGAGGTACGTTGTGGGAGAAAATGAGTTATGTCGCGGGGGTGGAATATGGATATTCCTTGCCGATACTTCGCAGACTGAACTTTGATTTTGTTATCGGTTTGGGATATTGGGGCGGAACATACTATGAATATCTGCCTGAGGATAATCATTATGTGTGGCAACAGACAAAGCAACGCCACTGGTTCGGTCCTACCAAAGCTGAGGTATCACTTGTATGGCTGCTCGGGCGAGGAAACTATAATATGAAGAAAGGAGGGAAACAATGAGAAAGATATATTTTCTGACGATCGGCACGCTGTTATGTCTGTTTACAGCTTGTGAACATAAGGAACTTTGTTACGATCATTTTCATGCGGAAAAACTGCAAGTGGTCTTCGATTGGAAGAATGCTCCATTAGCACGACCTGCAAGTATGCGACTCTATCTCTTCCCGATAGATGGAGGGAAAATGATTCCTTATGAATTTGCCGGACGTGATGGCGGTGCGATCTCTGTTCCTGCCGGACGTTATCGGGTATTATGCATAAACAATGATGTCACATCGGTGATCTATACGAATGTAGATCGTTTCGAAAACTTTAAAGCTTATACAACGGATGCGTCGATGACAGGACTTCCCAGAAACATTTCTGACAATGAAAGTGCACGAAGGTCTCCGGATATGTTATGGTCCGACCGAAAAGAGGATGTAAATATCGTGGCCGGAAAACAGGGACAATCTATCACGTTATATCCCGATACGTCGGTCTGTCGATACACAGTGGAAATCAGAAATGTGATAAACTTGGAAGGTATACCTTCTTCTAATGTTACGGGAGCGATTACTGGTGTTTCAGGAGGGTTGATGGTGGGACGTAATGTCTTGGATAATACTCCTGTGACAGTACCTTTTGAGACTCGTCATGACGAGTCATCGACCATTACGGCCGACTTTCTGGCTTTCGGACATTCAAAAGACGATGGTCTTAAGCATTGGCTGTTTATATATGTAGATATTCCCGGTGTGGGAAAATATTATAACACTTATGATATAACTGCACAATTGTCGAAAGCCGTCGGTTTGCGTCATGTGCATATTTTGCTCGAAGGCCTTCCTCTACCTAAACCCATAGAGGATGAAAGCGGACTGCAACCCGAAGTGGATGGTTGGCAGGAAGTACCTGTAGAAATTCAAATGTAAAAATGGAAAATCGAGAAATCGTTTTTTATACAATCAATTCTAAAACAATTAATGAGTATTATTTATGAAAAGTAAATTGATCTTAGGGCTCTCAGGTCTATTGGTTCTGGGAGCATGTACGAATGATGAAGTTGTTGACGTGAAAGAAAAGGGAACTATTGATTTCCGTCCGCTTGTGGAAGCTTCTACTCGTACAGTTGAAACAACGGCTGCGAATATCTCATCATTCGGTGTAACAGCCCTTAATGGTACAGCGCAGTGGGGCGTGATGACTGTTACTAAGGGTTCTTCGGGTTGGAGTGCTTCTCCAAAAACCTTTTGGCCGAATACTGCAACTCAGCAATTAGATTTTTATGCGTATGCTCCCACCTCTACTGCAGGGGTTACGATAAGTGGTACTGAGAAAAAAATTACTGGTTATACACCTTCTGCTACTGTTACCGACCAACAAGATCTTGTCATTGCCTATAATACCGGAACTATGCAAACTAATGCTACTACGGGAGTTCCTATGTATTTCAAGCATGCGCTTTCGCAGATAGAGGTTAAAGCTAAATGTTCGAGCTCCAACATGAAAGTAGAAATCATTGGTGTGAAAATTGCTCAGGCTGTAAGTAGTGGTGATTTTACCTATCCTTCAGCAGTAACACAAGGTGGTGTGGGTAATGAGCTTGCTCGTACTTTATGGACGGCAGGATCGAACAAAGTGTCCTATATGGTTCAAGGTGCTTCTGCTGTGACATTGACTGATGCCGCACAGTCTGTAATGCCTACTGCCAGTGGAAACTTCATGCTTATTCCGCAAAGTATAACTGCATGGAACAATAAAAATAATACAGAGACAAATAGGGGTAGTTATATCTCTGTATTGTGCCGTATTTCTAACGTCAGTGGCGGTGTTGAAACTCAAATTTTCCCTACTGCAGCAGGTAAATATGGTTTCTCGGCTGTTGCGATCGGTACTACAGAAAAGGATAAGACATGGGAACCCGGAAAGAAATATATATATACATTAGAGTTCTTCGGTACCAATAGCGGTGGCGGTAAACTTGACCCGGATCCTACAGTACCTACCGGTGGCGGAGGCGATGAGAATGTGGATCCGACAGACCCGACTCATGGTGGAGAAGATATTCTTAAGCCTATTACCTTTACTGTTGACGTAGAAGGATGGACTCCGCTTCCTGTAGATTTATCTATGTAAGAAGTTATAATATAAACTTTAATATTTCTGTTTATAGTTTTTAGTTAAGCAAGAATAAGAAAAATGGAGTATCCGCTAATTGGGTGTTCCTATAAGAGGGTGACCCAAAATGAAGTGACCCCCAAAAGTTGGACAAGTTACACATTATCCCGTAATAGAAAGA
>ERZ836939.215-NODE-215-length-79608-cov-9.989479_pt1 | contig 79608 bp, 66 predicted proteins | sample MGYA00519912_ERZ836939 | MGnify/ENA primary metagenome ERZ836939 (study PRJEB31850, sample SAMEA3708810) | human gut metagenome | biome: human gut; feature: human-associated habitat; material: faeces | place: China | collected 2014 ...
CGCCATGTGAAGGTCGATGGTGTCATCGGCAGTTTCATGCCCTTTCTGCGGAACACATAGTCATCTTTGGTCTGCTCGCGCCGGTCGTAACGCTCTGTTTCCGATGCGCAGAAGGCTTCGTATTCGCGCAGAAGGCTTTCCATCTCTGCCGAGAAATAGACGTAGCGGTTGCCCGCCGTGGTTTTCGGCGCTTTCACGATGATCTCATCGCCGGTCGTTTTGACTGCGTTCCGACAGACGTGGACGCTGCGCTCGGCGTAGTTGATGTCCTCCCACTTGAGCGCACAGCACTCACCGCGCCGCATCCCGGTCGCAATGATGAGCTTGAAGTAGGTTTCGTACAGGATGCTCACGGTTTCCAGCGCCTGAATCAGCTTTTTCACCATTTCATCGTCCTCGATCTTTTTCTCTTTCTTCTGTCCTGCGTACTTGTAAGTGCGCCAAGCCGGGTTATGATCGAGATAGCCGCCCTCCATCGCGTCGGAGAGGATGCCGCACAGGCAGCTGTGGACTCCTTCTACCGTCGCCTCGGAGAGCGGCTTTCCGTTGGCTTTATTCTTTTGCTTGCGCAGCTTTGCATACAGGCTGCGGAAGTGTTCGGGGCGCAGATCGACCAGCTTGTAGCTGCCGAGATACGGTTTGAAGCGTTCAATATCCTGCTTCTCGCGCACGAGCGTCGACTTTGCCAATTTGTCCGGCGCGATGGTTTGCAGCCAGATTTCCATGTACTTTTCCAGCGTGATCGACCGGTCGATATCCGGGTTCAGCTTTTTACAGCTCATCTCGAACAGCATCGCCTGCTCCTGGAGATTCCGCGACGCGTCCCCCGCAAATCGAACGGGTTTCCGCAGTGCATATCCGCCAGTTTGCAGGATTTCCTTTTTTCGCAGGATTCTCTAAAATAATAGCAGAGCATCAAAGAAAGAGGAGGTTACTCTCATGGCATTTTCTCTCGACAGCAAGGTAAAGGACATTCTGAAGAATCCGGCGGCAGCAGCCGTTCTGGACAAGTACAGCCCCGATGCTTCCAAGAACCCGCAGATGAAGCTCGTCGGCGGTCTGACGCTGCGCAAGCTCGCCAGCTTCCCGCAGTCGGCGTTCCTGCAGCCCCATCTGGAGGAGCTGGACAAGGAGCTTCAGGCAATCGAATAATTGATCTTACACGCCTCATCCCTTCAAAATGGGCGGCGCTCCGACTGGAGCGCCGCCCATTTTATGTGTCTGTTAAATTTGAGGGACGAAGATTCCGGCGTTCTGGCCGCCGTCGGCGAGAATGTCCACGCCGTTGATGTAGCCAGCTCCGGACGAGCACAGGAACGCCGTCAGTGCGCCCATTTCGTACGGATGGCCCCAGCGCCCGGCGGGGATTAGATCGAGCTGGTTTTCTGCCGTTTCCGGCTGATTGTCGATGAGCTTCTGGTGCATGGGCGTGAGATAGCAGCCGGGCGAGATGGACAGGATGCGGCAGTGCTTTTCCGCGAAGCGCACCACATTTTTCTGCGTGAAGTAGATCACGAATTTCTTGGACATGGCATAGGCCAGACCCGCGCGGAAGAACTCGCCCTCCTCGTCCTCCGCTTCTCCCGCCAGCGTGAGCAGCCGGTCATAGAAATCCGGCTCATTCCATGCTTCAAACGCCTGCGACCATTCGTCCGTCTGCGGCATGGTGTAGGCTGCGACGGAAGAGAAATTGATCATCACGCCGCCCTCGGCCAGCACCGGATAGAATGCCTCGACCATATTGACCGTGCCGACCGCGTTGATACGGATAATATTTTCCGTCGCCGTGTCACTCGGCGACACACCGGAGGTGTGGATGACCTGCGTCACGTCGCCGAGCGATGCAGCATAACGAAAGCATTTCCCTTCAATACAAAACACGCTGCTTGCAAAGTCCGCAAACAGCGTGTTTTCCTTCTTCTGTATGCCGCTCCCGTCGGGGAGGATATGCTCTTAAAGGTTCCGGGAATCTTGACTTTATCGGCGGAGGTCCGTACAATGATAGAAAATGCGGTGTTTTCGCAGGATGGAGGTGCCGGGAGATGCGGTATTTGACGAAGGAATGGTATCTTGCCGGTCAGACCTGGCCGGTGGCGGCGGACGTGCAGGTGAGGCTGGACGAGACCAGCCGCGCATTCCGCGAGGCCCGAGCGCGGGAGGATCTGCCGCCGGAGCTGATGCGGGATTTTTCCTTTCACGACGGCGTCATTCAGGAAATTCATGTAGGCGAAGACCTGACGTTCTCCATCGACTCCCCATTTTCCGGCTATCATACGGTCATTTTCCGCCATGCGCGCGTGAAGCAGGCGCTGCCGCCGGCCGGGGCGGTCTGGCTCTATGAGGAGCTCTACCGCCACAAAAGCGGCACCGGCTATGAAGCGCATATCCTGCTGGAGGCCCCGACGAGGTCCGGCCGCAGGAGACTGCAGCTTGCTGACCTGTTCGACCTGAAACTCATCTGCAGCGAGGTCTGCTTCGCATAACCAAACAGCCGCCCTCCGGCGCACCGGAGGGCGGCTGTTTGGTTTGTTTACGAGTTTGCTTTTTGGGCGCGAGGGGCTCGGAAGCAGTTGGCGGCGGTGCTGGCCGACGGATATTCGGAAGAGGAGATCGCCGCCAAGCTCGGCAGCCCTGAGGAATTGGCTGCGCAGTTTGAAAGTACTGACACGGCAAAGAAAGTCGGCGGCAGCAAAGCTCTTGCCGTTACCGGCCTGTGCTTCGCCGATCTGTTTGCGTGACTGTTCTTCGTGCTGCTGGCTGGCTTCGGACTTGTGATGGCGGCAGCCGCGCTGTGCTTCGCGGCGCTGGCGGTCTGCCTGCCGGGCGGATGGAACATTGCCGGTTTGATCCCCGCGATGCCGTACTGGTGCGGCGCGATCCTGGCGCTCAGCTTTGCGGTGCTTACGGTGCTGCTCGTGGTCGGCTGCGTCTACTATGCGGCGTTTTTGCGGCAGCTCGTCCGCTCCTTCGGCCGCTTCCAGCATAACGCGCTGGCTTCCGCTTCGGGCGAGGCGGCGCTGCCCGCCCTTGCGATCAACCCGCAGTTTTCCGCAAAGACCAGGCGCCGCCTGCGCGCGGCCGCGCTGATCTCGCTGGCGCTGTTCGCTGCCTGCTTCGTGCTGTCCTACGTTGTCTGCGCCCTGTCCGCCGGGAGCCTCCAGTTCTGGCACGCGTGGGGCTGGTTTCAGAACTGAGGTACGCACGTTATGTACGGTCTGAATGCGGTCGCGCTGGTTTTCTTCGGCTGCATCAATGTCGCGGCCTATCAGCTCTGCAAATGCCCGGAAGGTCGGCGCAGGACTGTCGTGCGTTGGCTGTGCGCCGTGCTTCTTTCCGGCAATCTGCTGCGGTATGGCGTCATTTACCCGTTTGTCAAAGGCGTCGTGATGCTCCCCGTGGAGTTCTCGACTGTCGCGTATTTCCTTGTCCCCGCAATTCTTCTGACGTCAAAACGGCGGCTGCGCAGCTGGGCCGCGTATTCCGGGTTGATGGCTGGCTTTTTCTACTACCTGGCGATGATCGCGGCGGGCGGCGTGATCTACGGCACGTATGCCCCGCTTGACATCTACATCTCGATGTTCTGCCACGGCTCCATTTACTTCTGCGGTTTCGTGACCATCGGCACGGAGCTATGCAGTGCAAAGGACGCGCCGAAGCTGGCGTTGGGCGTCGCCCTGGTGGCCATCCACGCCGCCCTTCTTCGTCCGTTCGTCGTCGGCAGCGACCGGCTGCTGATCTACATTCTGCTGGATGCAGTCGCTGTCAAGAGGATCCTTCCGGAAAGCGCATGGACAGTCGCTCTGCCGTTCTACTATCTCGCCGTCGCAGCCTTCGTCCTGCTCACCATCCGCGGCTTCTTCCGCAGAAATCAGAAGCAATACCGCAAGTTTTTGCCCCGCGGAGAAGCTGCGGTCGGCGGAAAAATGGTGCCGCAGCAAATCGTTGCGTGACAAAATGGGCCCTGTCTGCTATGGTGGAGGCAGGAGGGATGATGGATGCAGGCTATTGGAACGAATCTCAGGCGGCTGCGCGTGCGCGCGGGGCTGACACAGGACGCGCTGGCCGGTATGCTGCACGTCACGCGGCAGACCGTCAGCAGTTGGGAGATTGGCCGCACGGAGCCGGATCTCGATACGCTTCTCGCGCTTGCGGAGGCGCTGCACTGCGATGCGACCGAGCTTATCTATGGTGTGAAGCGAAATGGCTACCAGCAGTACCAGCGGCGGTGGATCGTCTGCAGCATGGTCTGCGGCGCGATCCTGCTCGCGCTGCTGGTCTTGCAGCTGGTGCTCGTCCCGGCGCTGGAGGCGCGGCAAGGCATGACGTACTACAGTCTGGCCTACAGCATTTACCGGCTCTGCGTGCCGCAGCTCGGGTTCTTTACGGGCGGCATTCTGCTGTGCGCGCTGGCATCCGTCTGGCTGCCGGTCCGGGTCGCAGGAAAGGGTCGCCGGTGGCTGCTGGCTGCAGGGATACTCTCTGCCCTGCCGCCGTTGGTGCTGGCCGTAACTGCGCTGTTTGCCCAGAACGCAGGATGTATCCTGCGGCCGGTCATCCGCCTGTATTATCCCGCCGTCGTTCAGCCCCTCGGCCGCTTCCTGATCCAGCAGCTCGCGCCGTTCGCGGCCGCGGTCTGCGGGTTTTTGGGGTGGAAGCGGTGACGAAACTGCTCCCACCTCATCAGTCAGCCTGACGGCTGACAGCTTCCCCTCATAGGGGAAGCCTTTCTATAGAAAAACGCAGGGGCAGCTAAGCTGCCCCTGCGTTTATTTTGTTTTTAGAACCAGCTGGGATCTGCGATGAGTTTGGTCCAGGTCTCATATTCGCCGTTGGTCTTTCTGGTGTAGGTGTGGCTGTTGGCAGCCTCTTCAACATCGAGATAGTACCAGGCGGAGGTGGCTACATCGGAGAAGGTGGTGTAGTTCCGGGTGAGATCGGAGGTGTACTGCGGGGCACGGTTCAGCACGCGGTTGAGGACGGCGACGGTCTCCGCACGGGAGATGTAGCGGTCGGGCGCGTAGGTGGTGCCGTAGCCGTTGATCCAGCCGAGCTCATAGGCTCTGGCGATGTAGCTGGCAGCCCAGTGGCCGTAGGTGTCGGAGAAGACGGTGCTCGTGCCGGTGTAGTAGGCGCCGTCGCAGCGGGCGATCATGGCCGCGATCTCCGCACGGGTGATGGGATCGTTCGGGCGGAAGTAGCCGTCGCTGCCGCCGTTGACGATGCCGAGCTTCGCCATGGTGGACACAGCGGTGTTGTACCAGGCCGTGGCCGGAACGTCCTTGAAGGAATTATAGGTGGTGGCATACGCCTTGCGGGTGGAATCCGTCAGGAGACGATAGAAGATCGTCGCGGCCTCGGCACGGGTGATGGTGTCGGTGGGCTTGAAGGAGCCGTTGGGATAGCCCTTGATGTAGGCGTAGTGGTCGGTACCGTTGAGCATGTAGGGCACATCGGACTTGTAGCGGGACCACATGGCGGTGAAGTAGTAGGTGCTGCCGGACTTGGTCAGATCCCAGCCGTAGAAGGTATAGCCGGAACGGGCCGCGTCGGTCAGGGTATAGTCGCGGTAGATGTTGAAGGACTGCTTCGTGGAGAAGGACGTGCCGCTGAGCTTCGCGGTGCCGCCGTTCGGGTCAATGACCACGGACGTGCCATACGGGAAGTTCGCGTACTCGCTCTTGCAGTCGTCATAGTCGTAGTAGTAGATGGAGTAGGTGTTGTAGTAATAATTATTGTCCCAGACAGCGGTAAAGGTGTAGACACCCGCACTGTCCTTCGTCACATACCAGCCGTCGAAGGAGTAGCCGTAACGGGACGCATCCTTGACCGTGACATTACTCGTTACAGTGATTTCCGTCTTGGTCGTGCTGCCAGCGTAGGTGCCGTAGTTCGGGTCGATGATGAGCTTCGTACCGTAAGGGACTTTGATATCGTCACCCTTGCCGTGGTTATAGCAGTTGAAAGTGACAGTATAGGAGTCCTGTTCCTTCACAAAGTTGGCGTACAGCGTCAGGTCTTCAGCCGGCATGGCTGCGCCGTTCGTCCATCTGTACTTTGCATAGCTCGCGAGATCATCGTTGGACATGACTACAGTCGTGTACCAACCTTCCAGATGGTAACCCGGATAATTGATGTCCGCATCCGTCGGAAGAATGATCGACGTTCCAACGTCAAGCGTCCCCGCCTTTGTATAGTTTGTCACAGGGGCAGCTTTCAGTGTTCCCGGATATACGTCATACGTCAGTGTTGCTGTGGTTTGAGCCGGAGTATTTTTTTCCCACATTGCATACAGTGTAACTTCGCCATTTACCACGAGGGTGGAGAAGTTGGCATAGTCGCCTTCGTAGTAAAACGCACCAGTTCCGTTTGCATTCAGCTTCCAGCCAATGAAGCTATAACCCGCTCTCACATAGCTGCAACCAGGGACACTCGTCATCTTGTTGGCGTCCCATTCTGCATCAGCCATCGTGCCAACTGCATCAGTAGCATTTGCATTGAACTTCACTGTATATTTGGAATTGTTAGCAGTCCACTTAGCATAAAGGCCCTTTGCTCCACTGCCGTCCGGCCAAGTATCTCCGACATAGAACGGCTTTACGCCATCCGTGTTCTGGAACCACCCCGCAAAAGAATATCCTTCTTTTTCCGGAAGTTTGGCAACTGCTGTATTATACAGATCAGTCGTAAAGGTGTCACCAACATTCACAGTAGCTGTATGTACGATTGTATTGTTATCATACGCCAAATCACTATAGAAATTGATTACACGCGTCTTGACAACAGGTGCAGCCCCTTCGTCAGAAGTTTCACCACTCGCCAGCGCGACCGGTACCAGGCCGATGACCATGACCAGGCACAGGAGCAGGGCCAATAAACGTTTTTTCATAATTCTTCCTCCTTGCATTGTTCCCCGGTCTCCGGCCGGGATCCCATCAGGCATGCGTGGAAGGACGCATCCGATATGGACGCAGAGCCTCCCGTTTTCCATATATATCGTAGCACAGTCCTTTCCAGAACGCAATAGGTTGTTGGGGAGATTTTCCTGCATTTTTCGGGAAAATCGGATTTTTTAAGAATTCTTAATTTATTTATGTCAACCTTTTTGTCCCACACCCCGGAACTGTTTTCGAATGGGTTGCAAAGGGGTTGCAGAAGGGTTACAAAAAGAAAAGCCTTCCCCTATGAGGGGAAGGTGGCGCGGCGAAGCCGGGACGGATGAGGTGGGGGCAGTTGCGGATACGCGACGCTGTCCACCTCATCAGTCAGCCTGCGGCTGACAGCTTCCCCTCATAGGGGAAGCCATTTTTATTCCTCCGGGTCCGGAAGGTCTACAAGGATGGGGGGATGGTGGACGGCGGGGAGGAATTTTTCGAGGATGTCCGCCGTGGCGATGGCGAGGGTGGAAGAGTTGATGCAGGGATGGCAGCCGATGGAGGCTGACTCGGCGATGGGGCGGTCGATGACGAGCTGGACGGCGTTGTCCGGATCGTTCATGAGGCCGAGGACGCTGACGGAGCCGGGGGTGATGTCGAGATATTTCTCCATATCCGCCGGGTCGGCGAAAGACAGCCGCGCCACGCCGAGCTGCTTCGACAGGTCCCTGGTCTTGAAGACCTTCTCCCCTTCCAGCATGAGCAGGTAAAACTGCGTCTTCTGCCGGTTGCAGAGGAAGAGGTTTTTGCAGATCTTCTCGCCGAGCACCTGCTCGACGGCCTCGCAGGCCTCGATGGTGTCGGCATGGTCATGGTCGACGCGGAAATAGGCGATGCCGAGGCGGCCCAGCAGGTCATAGCAGCGCTGCTCCTTCGGCAGGCGGGAAGCGCAGTCGGCCGGGCGGCCGGAATAGCGGGTGGGATCGATGTACATGGGAAAAATCAGCCGTTGCGGATGAACAGATCCGCGGCCTGTACTCCTTTCTCGTAGGGGTTCAGATACTGGTTGACGATATCCGCGACGCCCGCGGCGTCCAGCACGTAATACGAGCCGCTGGAAAAATTCGCGGCGTAGCCGGGGAGCGTGGCGGAGCGGATGTCGCTGCGGCTGCAGAGCAGGAAGCTCTCGGCCAGCCAGAGGAGATTGCGGGTGGAAAGATCGGTATTGGTATGGTCGGCAACGAGCTTCACGGCCTGCGGCAGGTGGATGGCGCCCTTCGGCGAGACCCACTGGCGGATGGCGGCGGAGACGAGCGCGCGCTGCACCTCGATGCGGCCGAGGTCGGCCGTGGCGTAGCCGGAGCGGAAGCGCGCGACCTGCATGGCCTGTTCGCCGTTCAGGTGCTGTTTGCCGGCCTGCAGATCGATGCTGAGGTTCTGCGTGGGGTCGGAGTAGTGCATGTCGACCGGGACGTCGAAGGTGACGCCGCCCATGAGGTCGACCAGCTGCCGGAAGATGCCGAGGTCGACGACGATATAGCCGTCCGGCGTGAAGCCGATGATCTCGGACACGCGCAGCAGCAGCTCCTGCATCCCCTGCTCCCCGCCCCCGGCCCAGCCGTAGGCGGAGTTGATCTTCGGGACGGAATATTCGCAGTAGATGAGCGTATCGCGCGGGATGGAGACGAGGCTGATGGTCTTTTCCGTCCGGTCGACGTTCACGAGCATCATGGAGTCGGTGCGGTAGCCGCCCTCGTCGGTACCGGCGACGAGGATGGTGGAGGTGCCGGGCTTGCGGGCGGAAAGGGCGTTCTCCGCCTCCGGCTGGCTGGCGATGAGGAAGTGGAACGCTGCGGTCAGGATCGCCAGCAGAAGCACCAGCACGGCGAGGATGCGCAGGCCGGTATGGCGCTTGGGCTTTTCCTGCTTTTTGCGGCCCCGGCCCGCAGGGGCGGCGAGCGCTTCCTCCTGCTCCTGCCGGGCCTGCTGTTCTTCGGCGCTCAGGCCCTGGGAATAGAGCCATTCGGCGTATTCCGCGGCGTTTTTGCGGGGTTTTTCGTGTTTTTTGCCGGTGCGGGCCTGCCGGACGCGGGAGGTATCGTCGCGGCTGAGCGCCTGCTGGCGCTCGGCGCGGGCGAGGCGCTCCTGCTCGCGGATGCGCTCGTATTCGGCGCGGCGGGCACGCTGGTAGGCGGGCTTGGACTGCTCGTAGCAGGTCAGCGGGGTCTTGGACTGGCCGGGCTCTTCCGGGCCGTAGAATTTGCCGTAGTCGATCTGCACGTCGTCGGCCGTGATGGGCTCGGAGTCTTCCGCGTCCGGCTCCGCCGGGGCTTCCGCTGCGATGTCGGCGTCGGTCTCGCCGAGAAGGCTTTTGACGTCCTGCAGCAGTGCGTCGACGTCGTCGGGGGCCGGTTTTTTCGCTCCGCTCTGCTGCTCCGGACGCAGCTGATTGAGGTCTTCCATAAGCTGTCCCCTTCCATTTTCCGCCCGGTTTGCACCCCGGGTGGAAAGAAAGTTTCCAAAATGATAAGATATTGTAACATATATTGCATCAAAAGTAAATACTGCGCGGTTTTCACGCGTTGCAATTCCGTCGGTTCCATGATAGAGTAGACGTATTCTGAACATCGGGAGGGGCCGGAATGCGGTATGATGTGGCGCTCGCCGCCTGTAAGAGCTATGAGGATGCGGAGGTCTCGGCCGCGCTGGAGACGGCTGTCACGGCCGCGGGCGGGCTGGACTGGGTCACGCCCGGGATGCGCGTGGCGCTGAAGCTGAATCTGGTCTCCGCGATGAAGCCGGAGGAGGCCGCGACGGTCCATCCGGCGGTGGTCTGCGCGCTTGTGCGGATGCTGCAGGCGCGCGGGGCGCACGTCGTCCTCGGCGACAGCCCCGGCGGGCTGTACAACGCCGCGCATCTGCAGCGCGTCTACGACGTGACGGGTCTGCGCGCGGCCGAGGCGCTGGGTGCGGAGCTGAATGGGGATTTTTCCGTCTGCTCCGTCTCGTATCCGGAGGCCGTGCAGGCAAGGAGCTTCACCGAGACGGCGTATCTGAGAAACGCGGACGCGATCATCGACGTGTGCAAGCTCAAGACGCACGGGATGATGGGCATGACGAACGCCGTCAAGAACTTTTTCGGCATCATTCCCGGCACGATGAAGCCGGAATATCACTACAAATACCCGAAGATCGAGGATTTTGCGAACATGATCGTCGATCTGTGCGAATACTGTAAGCCGCGGCTGTGCATCTGCGACGCCGTGGTCGGCATGGAGGGCAACGGGCCGACGCAGGGCTCCGCGCGGCCGATCGGGTGTCTGCTGGCGGCGGAAAGTCCGCACGCGCTCGATCTTGTGGCGTGCGGGCTGATCGGGCTGCGGCCGGACGAGGTGCCGACGCTCACGGCGGCGATCCGCCGCGGGCTGTGCCCGGAAAGCCGGGAGGCGCTGCGGGTCTATGGTGACGCGGACGCGCTGGCCGTGGCGGATTTCCAAACGGTCCCCTCGCAGGCGAGCGTCTTTTTCCGCAGCGGCGGGAAGGGGCCGGTCTCGAAGCTGGTGGACAGTTCCCTGTTCCACGTGCTGACGCCCTATCCGAAGCTGCACGCGAAGGCGTGCGTCGGCTGCCGGAAGTGCGCGAACATCTGCCCCGCGAAGGCCATCACGATGCAGCGCGGCAAGCCGCGCATCGACCGCAAGGCTTGCATCCACTGCTTCTGCTGCCAGGAGTTCTGCCCGAAGGGCGCCATGCAGGTCGGCCGGAACGCGCTGATGCGGATTTTGGAGAAATAAAAAGAGAAAACCGGCGCACCGCCATTCGGTGCGCCGGTTTTTTTATCGGCCGGAGAGTTCGACCGCGTGGCGGACGAAGGAGAGGGGCGGGACCTGGGCGGGGAGTTTGGCGCGGAAGCGCATCTGCGGGGTGCGCGGCTCGGACAGCGGGATGCCGTCCATATCCTCCATGGGCGGGACCTGCCACGAAAGCGGGCGGAAGTCCGGGCCGACGAGCTCGACGGTATCGCCGACGGCAAACTTGTTGCGCAGGCTCAGGACCGCGTTCCCCTGCGCGTCGCAGCTTTCCACGACGGCGCAGATCTGCCACTGGCGCAGATAGCGGGAATCCTCGGTAAACTGGCCGGGCTGGCCGTAGTAGAAGCCGGTGGAGTAGTGGCGGTGAGAGACATGGTCCACCTCATCGCGCCAGACGGGATCCGGCGCGCGGCCGGCCCACACGTCGTCGAGCACGTGGCGGTAGGCGCCGGTGACGATGGCGGCATAATAGGCGGATTTGGCGCGGCCCTCGATCTTCAGGCAGTCGATCCCGGCGTCGCAGAGCTCGTCCAGGTGATCGATCATGCACATATCGCGGGAATTCATGATGTACGTGCCCTTTTCGTCTTCGAAGACCGGGAAGTATTCGCCGGGGCGCTTTTCTTCCATCAGGGCGTACTGATACCGGCAGGGCTGGGCGCACTGGCCGCGGTTGGAGTCGCGGCCGGTCATATAGTTGCTGAGCAGGCAGCGGCCGGAATAGGAGACGCACATTGCGCCGTGACAGAAGGTCTCGAGCTCGAGCTCGGGCGAGACCCGCTCGCGGATCGTCAGGATCTCCTGCAGGCTCAGCTCCCGTGCGAGCACCACGCGGCGCGCGCCGAGGTCGAACCAGCTCTGCGCGCAGACGTAGTTGGCGATCGACTGCTGGGTGGAGATGTGCCGCTCGCAGCGCGGGGCGTACTTCCCTGCCAGCGTGAACGCGCCGAGATCCGCGAGGATGAGCGCGTCGACGCCCGCGGCGTCCAGCTGCTCGAGATAGGCCGGGAGCGCGGCGGCCTCATCATTGCGGGGCATGATATTGACCGTGCAGTGGACCTTCACGCCCGCGGCGTGGGCCAGCTGCACCGCCTTCGGCAGCTCGTCCGGCGTAAAGTTGCCGGTGAACGAGCGCATGCCGAAGCTCGTGCCTGCCAGATACACGGCGTCCGCGCCGTAGGCGACGGCCATGCGCAGCTTTTCCATATCCCCTGCCGGGCTCAGAAGCTCCGGCTTACGTCTGTCCATCTGTCTGATTCTCCGTATCGGTGGTCTCTTCGCCGTCCGCGGGCGCGTCCGTCTGCTCCTCGTCCGGCTGGGTCTTGCCCGCGAGCTCCGCCAGGAAGTTCTGGTGCTCGTAATAGGTCTCGGAGAAGTGGTGGACGCCGTCGGCGTTCAGGGCGTAGAAGTAATAATTGGTCTCGGCCGGGTACAGCGCCGCACGGATGGAGTTCATACCGGGGTTGGCGATCGGGCCTGCGGGCAGACCGGCGTTCGTGTAGGTGTTATAGGGGCTGATGACGCCCTTGTCCGCGTTGGAGAGCACTTCCTTGCGCTCGGCGAGCGCGTACTGGATGGTCGCGTCGATCTCGAGGCAGGGATAGAGCTTGCTGCACAGGCGGTTGTAGATGACGGAGGCGATGGAGGCGCTCTCGGAGGTCTTCGCGGTCTCCTTCTCCACGAGAGAGGCGACGGTGATGAGGTCGTAGAGCGAGAGTCTGCCGTCCGTGATCTCGGTCTCGGTGAAGCCGTTCGTGCGCATGCGCTGGGCCAGACGGTCGTTGAGCGCGTCCAGCGCGTCGTAGAGATCGTCGGTGAATTTGTTATCGAAGTTACGCAGGAATTTGTCGATGACGTTCGCCGGATCGTCGCTCATATAGAACTGGTACGTATCCGGGAAGAGATAGCCCTCCAGCCGGTTTTCGCTGCCGTAGGGGATCTCCTGCAGGAAGTCATAGGCAAATTCGTAGCTCGCCGCGGTATCGGCCAGATCCTGATAGGAGCAGACGCCGTCAGCTTCGAGCAGGCGGAAGATATCCTCGCACTCGTAGCCCTCGGGAATGGTGACCTCGACGACCGCACGGTCGGGGCTGGCCTCGATCATGTTGCTGACGAGGGCGTGATAGTCGTAGCGGCTGTTCAGCGTATAGGTGCCGGGCTCGATGGTCTTTTCCGCGTGGGAGGCCCAGCAGTAGAATTTGAACAGGGTCTCATAGCGCACGAGGCCCTTGCTTTTGAGCTCTCCGGCGATCTGCGAGATCGTCGCGCCGTCGGGGATGGAGACGGTGACCTCGGCGTCCTCTTTCGTCAGCGACAGCACGTCGTCGGCGCAGCGCCAGACCGCCACGGCCAGCAGCACAGCCACTGCCAACACGCAGCACACGTACAGCAGCACCCGGATGCCGGACGGCAGCCGCGGGCGTTTCTTTTCGGGCTCCTGGCTCTCCGGCTGCGTTTCCTGGTCGACGGTCAGATCCGCGTATTCCTCCGGGATCTTCGGCTCGAAGAGCGGCTGCATGCCGGGCTTGGGCGCTTCTTCGGCGGCCTCGGGCGCGTCGGGCGCGGGCGCATCCGGCTGTTCGGGCTGCGCCGCATCACCGGGCCCGTCCATCATCGCGTCGACGCGGGCCAGATCGTCCTTGACCGACGCCAGCAGCTCATCGAGCGAAAGCTCTTCCAGACTTTTTTCCAGCGCGTCCTGCTCGGGCGTCTGTTCGTCCGGACGGGCGTTGGGGTTCTGTTCAGCCATGTGTTCCTCCCTTATGCACGGTAGACGATGTCGGCCGCGACCTGATCCGCGGCGGCCTTCCCCTTCAGCGTCTGCAGGCACAGAAGGCCAAACTCGTCAGCCGAGCCCGCCGCGCGGCCGGTGATGACGCGGCCATCCTGCACAGCGCCGCAGGCCGTCATGACGGCGGCGCCCATCTTCTCCTCGAGACCCGGGTAGCAGGTGGCCTTGCGGCCGTCGGTGATGTGCAGCTGGGCAAGGATCGTGGGGGCGGCGCAGATGGCCGCGATATATTTGCCGTCTTCATAGGCAAGGCGGATAAAATTCATGGCGGTATCGCAGGCGAGGATCGAATGCACGCCGCCGAGGCCGCCGGGCAGGATGACCATGTCGGTCGAAGCCAGCTTCAGATCCTCCACGCGGCAGTCGGCCTGCACGCGCACGCCGTGACCGGCCTCGATCAGCGTCCCGCCGATCCCTGCGAGCTGCACTTCCACGCCGCCGCGGCGCAGAATGTCGCACGGCGCAATGGCTTCCATCGGCTCAAAGCCGGTACCCAAGATCATATATACCATTGTATTATGCTTCCTCCATACATTTTTTTACGTACGAATACAGTTCCTCATGGATATCCTCGATCGAGCGGAGCTTCCCGTCTTTCACGCAGGAGACGACCGTCCAGCCGAAGTAGGCCGCGGCCTGCCGCGCGACCTCGCGGCACTGGTGCAGATACTTGTCGTTGCGCTCGTGGATGTCGGCCTTCGTCCCGGTGTCGCTCTCGCGCTTGCGCATGAGCGTCTCGGCGATCTCCACCGGCATGTCGAGGCACAAAACCAGATCCGGCTTCGGCAGGCCCATGCGGCAAAATTCCAGGTCATAGAGCCAGGAGAAGAATTCCTCCCGCGCCGCTCCCTCGAGCTTTCCGCCCTGGTGGACGGCGTTGGACGTCGTATAGCGGTCCGACAGGATGAGGCCGCCCGCCGCGTAATCGTCCTTCCAGACGCGCTGATAGGACGCGTAGCGGTCGACCGCGTAGAAGGTCGAGGCCGCGTAGGCGTTGACGCTGTTCGGGTCGTCGCCGAACTCGCCGTTGAGATACATCCGGATGAGCGCCGACGACGGCTCGAGATACTGCGGAAACTGCAGACGGCGGAACGGGATGTTCTCGCTCTGCAGCCGCTTGGTCAGAAGTGCGAACTGTGTGGATTTTCCGGTACCGTCGGTTCCCTCAAACACGATCAGTTTTCCCATGTTGTTTACCCTCTTATCCGTTTGCCGAGCACGGCAAACAGGTATTTTGGCAGCCGGAGCATACGTCCGAACCGCTTCGGCTCCTTGATGAGCCGGTAGAGCCATTCCAGATTACAGCGGATCATCCACTTCGGCGCGCGCTTCACGGTCCCCGCGAAGCTGTCAAGCGAGCCGCCGAGGCCGATCATGAGCTTGACGTGCAGCGCGTCCAGATGGTCCTTCATGAAAAGCTCCTGCTTCGGCGCACCGAGGCAGACAAAGAGCACATCGGGCCGGGCGGCGTTGATCTTCTCGATGATCGGGGCTTCGTCCTTGAAATAGCCGTCGTTCATGCCGCAGATATGCAGCTTCGGATGCTTTTCGAGCATTTTCTGCGCGGCAAGCTCTGCGATGCCGGGCTTGCTGCCAAACAGGAACAGACCGCCGCCGGTCTTCTCGAGAATGGAGAGCAGACGGTCGGCAAAGTCGACGCCCGCGACCTTCTGCTTGAGCGGCGTCTTTAAAAGCTTCGAGGCCAGGACGACGCCGGCGCCGTCCGGCAGGACGAGGTCCGCGCCGTTGATGAGCGCGCGGAGCTTTTCGTCGTGCAGGGCTTCGTAGGCGATCTCGGCGTTGGGGGTCACGGCGTAGCAGGTCCTGTCTCCCGCGAGGATCTGTTCGGCGCGGGCGGCGGCCTCATCCATCGTGACGTTATCAAACTGCAGGCCCATGATATCCAGTTTCATGTGCAGGCATACCTCACCAATTTAGAATCATACGCATATCATCTTAGCACATATTTCCGCATTTGTCCACGCAATTTCGGGGCCAATTTCCTTCCGCGGAGTTTCACATGCGCCCGGCGCTGCATAAACTGTTATGAAAGCGAAGCGTGAACGACCCTGGTTTCGGCCACGCGAACCTTTACGATCATATAATAGGAGGTCATCCGAATGTCTGAACCTGCACAGGCTGGCAAGACCTGTGATCTGCGCGGCATCCGTGAGGCTGTTTGCGTGCATACGGGGAAAATCACGGACAGCTGCCTTGCCAAAGACTGCATTGAAGATCTGCGCGTGTACTTAACGGTGGACTCCCAGCACACGCTGGACTGCGCGGCGAGCGCGAAGGCGCGGTTCGTGGAGCTGCTGTTTGTCGATGTTCAGGTGGAGTGTGTCCCCTACTCCTCCGGCTACTTTACGGTCGACGTTACCTTCTACTACCGCGTCATCGCCGACGCGACGCTCTCGGCCGGGCGGACGAATACGGTCACGGGCCTGGCGGTCTTCTCGAAGCGGCTGGTGCTGTTCGGCGGCGAGACCTGCGCCCGGATCTTCTCGAGCAAGGACGATCTGACGTGCCTCTGCAAAAAGTCGCTGCAGTCGGTCTCGCTGCCGCGGGCCATTGCCGAGACGGTCGACCCGATCATCCTCGGCTCGCGCGTGATGGAGGCGTGCGGCTGCTGCTGCCAGAGCGAGACCGCTCCCTCCATCCCCGAGGCGCTGCTGGGCTGCTTCGACGAGCCGCTGGTGCTGACCGGCGAATGCAAGCGGCTGCTCGTGACCATCGGGCAGTTTTCCATCGTCCGGCTCGAGCGCGACACGCAGCTGCTCATCCCGACGTTCGACTACTGTGTCCCCTCGAAGACCTGCCCGCCAGTCGGCGGTGCGAGCACCGAGAGCCCCTGCGATGTTTTCAGTCAGATCGAGTTCCCGATGGACGCCTTCTTCCCCGGCAAAAACGAACCCTGCATCAAACCCGAAGACAGCTGCACCGGCTGCAGCCGGACGAAATAAGCAAACCCGGGCTTCCCCACCCAGAGGGAAGCCCGGCTTTCCTTTTTGGCAGCTGTTTTACACGGATTTTCGATGGATTTAACATCCACGGAGAAATCTCACGAAGATTTAACACGGGCATGCACGCGCTTTTGACATTTTAAATTTATAGTAGGGTCAGAACACAAGAGAAATATGGAAAGGGATCTTTGTGAAATGACGATTTTTGACTTTTTGACCATGCTCGGCTCGCTGAGCCTGTTCCTGTTTGGCATGAGCGTGATGGGGACGGCGCTGGAAAAGCGGGCGGGCGGCTCGCTGAAGGCCATTCTGGCGAAGCTGACGAGCGGACGGTTTTCCGGCCTGCTGACGGGCCTCGCCGTGACGGCGGTGATCCAGTCGTCGTCGGCGACGACGGTCATGGTGGTCGGCTTTGTCAACTCCGGGCTTCTGAGCCTGCGGCAGTCGATCCCGGTGATCATGGGTGCGAACATCGGCACGACGGTCACGGCGTGGCTGCTGTCTCTGTCCGGCATCAGCGGCGACAGCCTGTTTCTGCAGCTGCTGAAGCCGTCGTCGTTCACGCCGGTGCTGGCCGTGATCGGCATCATTCTGTATCTGACCGGCAAGGGCAAGAAAAAAGACACGGGCCTCATCCTGCTCGGGTTTGCGACGCTGATGTTCGGCATGGAGTCGCTGTCCGGCTCGGTCTCGGGTCTGCGCAACGACCCGAACTTCACAAAGTTCTTCCTGATGTTCTCCAATCCCATTCTCGGTGTGCTGGCCGGTGCGATTCTGACCGGCATCGTGCAGTCCTCGTCCGCCTCGGTCGGTATCCTGCAGGCGCTCTCGTCGACGGGCGCGGTCAGCTTCGGCGCGGCGATCCCCATCATCATGGGCCAGAATATCGGCACCTGCGTGACGGCCATGCTCTCGTCCGTCGGCACGAATAAAAATGCCCACCGGGCCGCCGTCGTGCATCTGAGCTTCAATATCATCGGCACGGTTGTTTGGCTGACGGTGTTTGAGACGGCGAATCTGCTGCTGCACTTCTCCTTTGTTGACCAGCCGATCGACACGTTCCAGATCGCGGTCACCCACTCGATCTTCAATGTGCTGTGCACGCTGATGCTGCTGCCGTGCTGCGGGCTGCTGGAAAAGCTGTCGTACCGGCTGATCCCGGAGACGGATCACCCCGATACTGCCGCCGTGCTGGACGAGCGTCTGTTCGCCACGCCGGCCATCGCGCTCGTCAAGAGCGAGGAGCTGACCAAGCGCATGGCCGCCGACGCGGAGCTGGCGCTGCATGAGAGCCTGCAGGCCGTGCTGCACTTCACGCCGGAGCTGGCCGCCTCGGTCCGCAGGCGTGAGGACGACACCGACCGGTATGAGGACACGCTCGGCACCTTCCTCGTGCATCTGGCCACGCAGCCGATGAGCGAGCAGGACAGCGTAGAGTCGTCGATGCTGCTGCATCTGATCGGCGATTTCGAGCGCGTCGCGGACCACGCCGTCAACATCATCGAATCCGCCGAGGAGCTGAAGGAGAAGGGCGTCTCGTTCACGCCGCCGGCACAGAAGGAGCTGCAGACCATGCTGGACGCGGTCGGCGAGATCGTCGATCTGACGAGCCGCGCATTCCTGCAGGACGATCTGGCGCTGGCGCGGCAGGTCGAGCCGCTCGAGCAGGTCATCGACAAGCTCAAGGACGAGCTGCGCACGAACCATATCGCCAGACTCCAGCGCGGCGAATGCTCGCTGGCCGCGGGCTTCGTGCTCTCCGACCTGCTGACGAACCTCGAGCGCGTATCCGACCACTGCTCGAACATCGCCGGCTGTCTGCTCGACATGAAGAACGAGCGCATCGACCTGCACAAGTATCTCGGCGACGTCAAATCCGGCAGCAACGAATTCTTGCTCCAGTATAACGCGTTTGAGGAAAAGTACAAGCTGGAAGCCTGACGCCTTGCTTTTCCCGGCCCCGTGTGCTATCCTGAAAAAAAGATAACTGGGAGGTACGGATATGGCGATTTGGGCATTGGCAGGCACGCTGGCCTTCAGCTTCCTGCTCGAACTGATCGGCGCATCGGCGGCAAACAGCTCCGGCTGGGGCATCGTCGGCGCGATCGCCGCAATGGGCGCCTTCCTGATCCATACGATCGAACAGGCGCATAAAAAAACGCCGGATGAGGACGATAAACCGGAGGAATAAACCAAGACCCGCCGCGCAGCAGCGCGGCGGGCCTTTTTCTCTTTTACGCGCTGCGTTCCGATTCGAGGGTGCGGAGGGCTTTGCGGAATTGGTGGGAGAAGAGGATGGAGGTGAAGGTCACGGCGAGGGTATCGGCGACGGGCTCGGCCAGGTAGACGCCCAGGGTCGGGTCCGGGACGAGGTGCGGCAGCAGGTAGATCAGCGGGATGAGCAGGACAAATTTGCGCATGACGGCCACGATGATGGAGCAGACGGCCTTGCCGATGGAGACGAAGGTGATCTGGCAGGCCTGCTGGATGCCGAAGATCGCCAGCACCGCGCAGTAGATGCGAAGGGCGCGGCCGGTGAATTCGATCAGTTCGGCGTCCGGCGTGAAGATCCCGGCGAACACGCGCGGGCAAAGCATGACAAACGCCCAGATCAGCGCGGAATACGTCAGGCAGACGGTCAGGAGCACGCGGAAGGTCTTTCTGACGCGCTCGACGTTTTTCGCGCCGTAGTTATAGCTCAGGATCGGCTGCGCGGCCTGCGAGATCCCCTGCAGGGGTAGGAGCGCAAACTGCATGACGCTCGTGAGGATGGTCATGGCGCCGACGGCGATATCGCCGCCGTAGCAGGCCAGCGAGGAATTGAAGCAGACGGAGAGTACGCTCTCGCTCGCCTGCATGATAAACGTCGCCGTGCCGAGGCCCACGCAGGGCAGGATGAGCCGCGGGCTCTGCAGGAAGTTCTGCACGCGCAGCTTCAGGACGCTTTTTTTGCTGAACAGGAACAGCACGACCCACAGGCACGACACGCCCTGCGAGACGATAGTCGCCAGCGCAGCGCCGCGCACACCCATGCCGAGCTTGAAGATCAGGATCGGGTCGAGCACGATATTGCACACGGCGCCGATCAGCACGGTGAGCATCCCCTCCCGCGCAAAACCCTGGGCGGTGATGAACGCGTTCATGCCGAGCGTCAGCTGGACGAAGACGGTGCCGATGGCGTAGATCTGCATATAGTCGGCGGCATAATCGATGGTCTGCCCGCTTGCGCCGAAGGCAAGAAGCAGATCGCGGTTCCAAATGAGAAGCACCGCGGTCAGGACGGCGGAGATGCCAAGCTGCAGGGAGAAGCAGCCGCCGAGCATCTTTTCGGCCGTCTGCAGATCGCCCTTACCCATGCTGATGGATGCGCGCGGCGCGCCGCCTGAGGCGACGAGCGCAGCGAAGGCCGACACGATCAGGATGATCGGCGTGCAGACGCCAAGACCGGTCAGGGCCAGGCTGCCGACCTGCGGCATGTGGCCGATGTAGATGCGGTCTACAATATTATAGAGCATATTGACGAGCTGCGCGATCACCGTCGGGATCGCCAGCCGGAACAGGAGTCTGCCGATCGGCTCCGTGCCGAGAAATGCGTTTTTCTGATCCATCCGGACGCCTTCTTTCTGTGAAATGCCAGAAGATATTATAGTGTGCGGAGGACGGGCCTGTCAACGGAAAACAAGATGTTGCGGAAGGCGGGAGGTTTTGGCCCATATATGGTGATGTTGGCAGAAAAAAGTTTAATATTTGCTTAAAACCGGAGAAAAACGTTGAAAATACAGCGCAAATATGGTACTCTTTTGGTAAACATAATACTCCAACCACAGGAGGAGAAGGACATGAAGAAACAAAGATGGCTCAGCCTGGTGCTGATCCTGGCGCTCGTCGTGGGGCTGTGCAGCGTGTGCGCGGCCGCGGCGGACGATCAGACCGCAGAGCAGCCCGCGCAGGAGGCGGCGGACATGGTCGCAGAAGCGGAAGCTGCGCCCGCCGACGGGACACAGCCCGATGCGGCTGCGGCAGAAGCAAACACGGAAACTGTCGAACAGCCGGAGCAGGATGCGGCGTCAGAAACGGATGCGGCCGCAGAGGAAGCGCCGGCGGACAGCACGCACATCCACGCAGTCAACCGCGAGGACGCCTGTGAGGAACCGGCTTTCGAGCCGCTGACGGTGCGCGGCGGGCAGCTGGAAAGCGGCTGCTACTATCTGACGGAGGACTGGACGCTGGACGAACCGCTGTGTGTGGCGAAAAACGGCGTGCAGGTGACGCTCTGCCTGAACGGCTATTCCCTCTCGCTCGCAGACGGCGCGGAGGGCTGCATCATTTACCTTGCCGTCAGCGACGAAGGGGCGGAGCCCTCGGTGCTGACCATCACGGACTGCAACGGGGCCGGGACCTCGAGCAACTACTATGTCGGCGAGGCCGGTGAACTGATCTTTGACGACGGGAGCTTTGCCTGGCAGGAGGCCTATATCGCGGCGAACGAGAAAAACGCGCTCGCGGGCGGCCGCATCACCGGCGCGACGGCCGGAGCCATCAGCGTGGGCGACTATAACCAGCTGTATCTGTCCGGCGTCAATATCATCGACAACGTGGGCCGGTACGGCGCGGGCGTTGTCATCGCAGCGCACGCGAAGGCCGTGATCGACAGCTGCGTCATCGCGGGCAACCGGCTGACGGGCGAAATGAAGGCTTCGGAGCGGCAGATCCTGGGCGGCGGCGTGTACTGCGCGGGCGAACTGGAGCTCTGCGGCACGACGAACCTCACCGGCAACCGCGCGCAGGACGCGCAGAACAACCTTTGGCTGGATGAGACCGGCACGGTAACGATCGGCGCGCTGGGTCTTGACAAGCAGGCACGCGTCGGCGTCAGCGGCCAGGCGGAGCAGGCTGTTTTGACCGGCTACGCGGATGATTTCTCGGAGAACTTTACGAGCGACGATCCGACGCTCTGCATCAGCGCCGTGCATGAAAACGGCTTTACGGACCTGCAGCTGCAGGAGGCCGTCTATACCCTCACGCTCGTGACGGACGAAAATGACGAGCCCGTCACGCTGGAAGCGGAACAGGGCAAGAGCCTTGTGGATCTGTATGTCAACGACCCCGAACGGGAAGACGCCGCCTTTGACGGCTGGTACACGGAAGACGAGGAACCCGTCGACACGCAGCAGCCGCTGCATCTGACGGCGGATACGACGCTCTACGCGCACTGGACGCAGGCTTCGGACGAAGAAGCCGCTCCCCTGCCCGATTACGATCCCGACGCGCCGCTGACGCGGCAGGAGGCGGCAAAGACGCTCTATCAGATGGCAAAGCAGCTGGGGCTGGACACCGAGGCAGGCGCGGACGTTGATCTGACGCAGTTCACGGACGCGGACGAGATCGACGCCGACGCGGAGGATGCGGTCCGCTGGGCCTATGCCTCTGACCTGCTGACGGAAAAGGACGGGAAGCTGCGCGTGCAGGAGGAGCTGAGCAGAAAAGAGCTCTCGCGGATGCTGGAGGATCTTCTGGCGCTGAGCAACGCGGATTGAGCGGCAGTCCTGACGGAATTTGAAAATTTGACTACATAGCAGCAAGCGACCCCGGCAGCGATCTGGCTGCCGGGGCGGTCGTGGTGCTTTTTATGTGAGGGCGCGATGCAGCGGCGCGGGGACGAAGCCCTCCTCGGTCAGACGCCAGAAGGTATCGAAGCCGCAGCGGCAGGCAAGCTCGACGGCTTCGGCATAGCCGAAGGCGACATCGCAGGCGCGGTGGGCATCGGCGGTGAAGAGGATCTTCCCGTCCATCTCCCGCAGCAGACGCAGAAGCGGCTCGGCGGGATACGGCGTCTGCCGGTAGCCGCGGCTGATCGCACCGGTATTGATCTCGAAGATCTTCCCTGCCCGGATCAGCCGCTCCATCGCGGCGCGTGCGCTGGGCGGGACGATGGGATAGCGCGTGTGCGGCTCATCGAACTTCGTGATGAGGTCAAAATGGCCGACGATATCGACCTGCGGGACCTCTGCCAAGCGGGCGACGAGCGCGTAGTAGCAGTCGGCCTGCGCCGCCATGTCGCCGCCGAACTGCACCTGCGCACACTGCGCCAGCAGCTGCGTGCTGCCGTCGACGGTGAAGCGCGTGCCGTCCGGCATGGCGGGAAAATAGTGGACGGAGCCGATCAGATAATCGAGCTTCTGCTCCGGCAGCGGCGAGCAGCTGTCCCACTCCAGCCCGCAGTAGAGGGAAAAGCGGCCGCGAAAGTCCGCCTGCAGGCTGCGCGCCTCGCGCAGATAATCTGCCAGACAGCTCTGGTCGATCGCCCAATCGTTTGCAAACGGAAGCGGGCTGTGCCCGCTGAAGCCCAGGGCGTCCAGGCCCGCGGCTTCGGCGTTCTGCGCCATGCGCGCGAGCGTGTCCTGTCCGTCGTCGTAGAGGCTGTGGGTGTGAAGACTCTGCAGAAGCATAGGCGGCCTCCTGTGGTTTTTCTTTGAGTATAGCATATCTGTCTCCGCATGCAAACAGCCGCCCGCCGGATTTTTTCCGGCGGGCGTTTTTTTGCGCGTCAAAGTGTCCAAACGTATGCATGATATGCACGCCGTAATGTATAGTTAGAACAAAGTATTCAAATTTTGTAGAAAATACTTGCATAATCATGCATGGTAGTGTATATTAGTCGCATCAAAGAGCCGGGTGGCCCCGGCTGTGGAGGGATCTCGATGAAAAAGGTGTTTATCGACGGCAGCGCCGGGACGACCGGCCTGCGCATCTTCGACCGTCTGCAAGCGCGCAGCGACATCCAGCTTCTGACGCTTCCGGAAGCGGAGCGAAAGGACGAAGGCCGCCGCAGGCAGCTGCTCAACGAGGCAGACGCCGCGTTTTTGTGTCTGCCGGACGCAGCGGCGGAGGAAGCGGCGTCGTGGGTGGAAAACCCGGACACTGTTGTGCTCGACACCTCGACGGCGCACCGCACGGCTCCCGGCTGGTGCTACGGCTTTCCGGAGCTCTCCGCACTGCAGGAGGCCCGCATCCGGCAGGCCAGGCGCATCGCCGTGCCCGGCTGCCACGCAAGCGGGTTTATCGCGCTGGTGTATCCCCTTGTGGCAGCAGGACTGCTGAACAAGGACGCGCTTCTCAGCTGCTATTCGCTGACCGGCTACTCGGGCGGCGGCAAGAAGATGATCGCGGAGTATGAGGCGCCCGCGCGCAGCGCGCTGCTGGACGCGCCGCGGCAGTACGCGCTCGGCCAGACGCACAAGCATCTGAAGGAAATGAAGCAGATGACGGGGCTTGCCAGCGAGCCGGTGTTCTGCCCGGTCGTATCGGACTTTTACAGCGGCATGCAGGTCACGGTCCCGCTGTTTGCGCAGTGGCTGAAGCCGGGCGCTTCGATGCAGGACGTCAGGGCGGTCTATCAGGCACTGTACACGGGGCCGGTCGTCTCCTACACCGACGCGGCGGACGCGGGCGGCTTTCTATCCGCCGCGGCGCTGGCCGGGAAGGACAGTATGCAGATCGCCGTGGCCGGCAATGAGGAGCGAATGCTCCTGCTGGCCGTCTATGATAACCTCGGCAAGGGCGCGTCCGGCGCGGCCGTGGAATGTATGAATCTTGTGACTGGCGCGGAGAAAACGCTGGGTCTGGAACTGTAATGTGGGAGGAAACACAGATGAAAACGATCGAAGGCGGCGTGTGCGCCGCGCAGGGCTTTACGGCCGCGGGCGTCCACTGCGGCATCCGGAAGAATAAAACGAAGCGGGATCTGGCGCTGATCTATTCCAGCGTCCCGGCCAGCGCGGCAGCGGTCTACACCACGAATCTGGTCAAGGGCGCGCCGCTCGTCGTGACGAAGCAGCATCTTGCCAACGGCAAGGCACAGGCCGTCATCTGCAACAGCGGCAACGCCAACACCTGCAACGCCAACGGCATTGAGATCGCCGAGCAGATGAGCGAGCTGCTGGCCCAGGCCCTGCAGATCCAGAGCTCCGACGTCGTCGTGGCCTCGACGGGCGTCATCGGGCAGCCGCTCGATATCGCGCCCATCGCCGCCGGGATCCCGGAGCTGGTCAAAAATCTCGGCCCGCACTCGGCCGAGGCCGCCGAAGGCATCATGACCACCGACACCAAGCGCAAGGAGATCGCCGTCAGCTTCACTGTGGGCGGCAAGGAATGCAGGATCGGCGGCATCTGCAAAGGCTCCGGCATGATCCACCCCAATATGGCGACGATGCTCGTGTTCATCACGACCGACTGCGCCATCTCCCCTGCCATGCTGCAGAAGGCGCTCTCGACCGACATCGCCAACACGTTCAACATGGTCTCCGTCGACGGCGACACGTCGACCAACGACATGGTGACAGTCCTGGCCAACGGCCTTGCCGGAAACGCGGAGATCACGGCGGAGGGCGAAGATTTCACGGCCTTCATGCAGGCGCTCAACACCGTGACGGTGTATCTGTGCCGCTGCATCGCGGGCGACGGCGAGGGCGCGACGAAGCTGCTCGAGTGCAAGGTCTCGGGCGCGGCGACGCTGGACATCGCCAAGACCGTCGCCAAGAGCGTCATCTGCTCGTCTCTCACAAAGGCGGCCATGTTCGGCGCGGACGCCAACTGGGGCCGGGTGCTGTGTGCCATCGGCTATTCCGGCGCGCCGGTCGACGTGGGCAAGATCGATGTGCAGTTTGCCTCGAAAGCCGGGACGATCCTTGTGTGCAAGGACGGCGCGGGCGTCGATTTTTCCGAGGAAGAGGCCAAGAAGATCCTGCTTGAGAGCGAGATCGAGATCCTCATCGACCTGCACAGCGGCAGCGCGGTCTCGACGGCCTGGGGCTGCGACCTGACCTATGATTATGTGAAGATCAACGGCGATTACCGGACGTAACGGGAGGAGAAAGATATGGATATTTCCAATGCCCAGCGGGCGCGCGTGCTGGTCCACGCGCTGCCGTATATCCAGGACTACAGCGGCAAGATCGTTGTGGTCAAATACGGCGGCAACGCCATGGTCTCGGAGCATCTGAAGGACTCGGTCATCCGGGATATCTGCCTGCTGCAGCTCATCGGCGTCAAGGTCGTGCTCGTCCACGGCGGCGGGCCGGAGATCACGGAAACGCTCGGGAAGATGGGAAAACAGAGCACGTTTGTCGACGGCGTCCGGGTCACGGACGAGGAAGCCGTCGGCGTGGCGCTGATGGTGCTGGCCGGGAAGATCAACAAAACGCTCGTGAACCTCATCGAGCTCAAGGGCGGCAGCGCCATCGGCCTTTCCGGCCTCGACGGGCACATGCTCAAGGCAACGGTCAAAAAGCCGGAGCTCGGCTATGTCGGCGAAATCACGGACGTGAACGTCCAGCCGATCCTGGACGTGATCGACAAGGGCTATATCCCCGTCGTATCCACGGTCGGCTATGACGACGCGGGCAATATCTACAACATTAACGCCGACACGGCGGCCGCGCGCCTCGCGGGCGCGCTCGGCGCGGAGAGTCTGATCGCCATGACGGACATTGCGGGCATCCTGCAGAACAAGGACAATCCGTCCACGCTCCTCCCGGCCATCCGCATCGATGAGCTGCCGGAGCTCGTCTCCTCCGGCATCATCCAGGGCGGCATGATCCCGAAGGCGGAATGCTGCCGGAACGCGATCGAATGGGGCGTGCGTCGCGTGTTCATCATCGACGGGCGGGTCCCGCACGCGATCCTCATTGAAATGCTCACCAACGAAGGCATCGGCACGATGTTCACCAGATAGGAGGAAGGATCATGGACATTCAGAAGCTGGACCAGACCTATATCGCGGGCACATATGCGCGCTTCCCCGTCACGATCGTGAAGGGCAAGGGCTCGCTCGTCTGGGACGAGAACGGCAAGGAGTACATCGACCTGTCCACTGGCATCGCCGTCGATATCTTCGGCGTGGCCGACGAGCAGTGGATGGCGGCCGTCACGAAGCAGCTCGGGACGCTGCAGCATATCTCGAACCTTTACTACACCGAGCCCTGCGCGAAGCTCGCACAGCTGCTGTGCGAGAAGACCGGGATGAAGAAGGTCTTCTTCGGCAACTCCGGCGCGGAAGCGAACGAGTGCGCCATCAAGGCCGCCCGGAAATGGTCGGAGGATAAGAAGGGCAAGGAATATTCCACCATCATCACGCTCAAAAACAGTTTCCACGGCCGGACCATCACCACGCTGGCCGCGACGGGGCAGGATGTGTTCCACCACGATTTCCTGCCGCTGACGGACGGGTTCGTCTATGCCGAACCGAACGATCTGGCGGATCTTGCGCGGCTGATCGCGGAAAACAAGTGCGCAGCCGTCATGATGGAGGTCGTGCAGGGCGAGGGCGGCGTGATGCCGCTGGACGAGGCGTATGTCAAGGGCGCGGCGAAGCTGTGTCAGGAAAACGATCTGCTGCTCATCTGCGACGAGGTGCAGATCGGCAACGGGCGCAGCGGCATGCTCTACGGCTATATGGCCTACGGCGTGCAGCCGGACATCGTCTCGACGGCCAAGGGGCTCGCGGGCGGTCTGCCGCTGGGCGCGACGCTGCTGGGCGAGAAGGTGCAGGACGTGCTGAGCGCCGGGACGCACGGCTCGACCTTCGGCGGCAACCCCGTCTGCTGCGCGGGCGCGATCAACGTGCTCGAACGGCTGGACGAGGCGATGCTGCAGGGCGTGCAGGCGCGCTCGGCCTACATCAAACAGGAGCTGACGGGCGCGAAGGGCGTCATCGGCGTGTCGGGCCTCGGGCTGATGCTCGGCATCCAGACGGAAAAGAACGCGGCAGACATCATCGCCGCCTGCCGGGAAAAGGGCGTGCTGGTCATCAAGGCCAAAGACAAGCTCCGCCTCCTGCCCGCCCTCAATATCCCCATGGACCAGCTGGCAAAAGCCGTCGCGGTCATCAAGGAATGCTGCGCGGGATAAGAAATATGAAAAGCCTCCCGAACGGGAGGCTTTTCGTGTCTCAAGGCTCCCCTTGCAGGGGAGCTGGCAGCCGAAGGCTGACTGAGAGGTTGCTGCAAATTTGTGACGACCTCTCCGTCTCGGCTGCGCCGAGCCACCTCCCCTGGAAGGGGAGGCTTTGGACTTCCGCATCTTATGGCTTCCCCTATGAGGGGAAGGCTTTGAAAAGAAAAGCCTCCCGGGTGGGAGGCTTTTTTCTTTATTTACCCGAAATACCGGTGCAGGATGGCGGCGAGGTGGGCGCGGGTGGCGGTGGCTTGGGGATTCAGGGCGCCGTTGGAGCCGGTTAAGATCTTCTCGCCGGTGGCCCATTGGAGGGCGGGGAGGGCGTAGGCGGAGACGTCGGACGCATCGGTGAAGTTGAGGTTCTCGCCTGCTGTGAGGTCGCGGCCTTTGAGGGCGGCGTAGCGGTAGAGCATGGCGGCGAGCTGCTCGCGGGTGACGGGGGCTTCGGGGTTAGAGCCGTCGGAGATGCCGTTGGCTTTGGCCCACTCGCAGCCCGCGGCGTACCAGGGGGTGTAACGGTCGGTCCTGATGCCCTCGCGGCGGGCGAGGATGGTCATGACCATGCCGCGGGTGACGGGAGCCTCAGGGCTGAACGCCGTGCCGGATGTGCCGGTCATGAGGCCGGTTTCATAGGCGTATTTGACGTCGCTATAGAACCAGTCGGTGGCGGTCACGTCCGTGAACGGCAGGTCCTTTGTGAGCGCGGGGAGGATGGAGATGAGGGGGTAATCGGGGTCGATGGGGGCAACGGGCGGGATGTATTCTTCATAGCTGCCAACAATATTATCGATCTCACCGCTGTTATTCTTATTGTCGGTGATATTGGCCGTGATGAGCGTTGCCTTACCGTCGGCGTCGACATACACACCGCCGCCGCTGCTGCCCGCCGTGCAGTTTTTGATCTCGCCGCCGGTCATGTTGAATACTCCGCTCCAAACATACACACCGCCGCCGTCTTTATCTGCATGGCAGTTCTCAATGGAACCGCCCGACATATTGAATTTGCCGCCGTTGATGCCCACACCTCCGCCGCAGGATACCGTCGAACAGCCAATGATGCGACCTCCAGTCATATTGAACGTGCCCGCCACATACACGCCGCTGGTATCAGGATAATCCGTCCCAGAACCAGCTATCTTTCCCGAAACAATGCTCCCGCCCTGCATGGTAAGAGTAGAACCAAGATTCACAGTGATACAACTCGTACCCGCGCCTCCCGGCAATCCCCGAAGGCCGTAGATCATGCCGCCATTGATGGTTTTTCCGTCGACCTCATGCGATACGTCGGGCTGGCTGTCAGTCAGCGTCAGATGGCTGTCCATATTGCTGGATCCCACATCGATCTGAAACCGCTTGCCTTCAGTCGCTCTTAAAATATGACCGTTCAGGTCAAACGTAACGTCACCCTCAACCACAAGCCAAATCAGAGTTCCATCGGCAGACAGCTGAATATCGCCTGTCAGCCTGTAGCTTCCCTCCGGGAATGTATACTTGTAGTTTGAATTGCCTCTAAAATTCGTAATATTCGTCTTATCCACATCAATCACGCCATCCTCCGCGAGGACGGCTACGGACAGCAAAGCGGCGCAGAGGCAGAGGATCAGGAGGAGGGATAGGAGGCGTTTTTTCATGGCGTTTTTCCTTTCAGACGGCAGATTCTGTCTGCTTGCAGACAGAACAGCGGGATATCCCGCTGGGTGGTGGATGGCTTTTGTGCCATTATAACATGCCGGTGGGAAAAAGGCAAGGATTTTGGGAAGTTTATTTTTGCGGGCAAAAAAGCCTCCCCTTCCAGGGGAGGTGGCTCGGCGTGAGCCGAGACGGAGAGGTTGCTGCAAATTTGCGACGACCTCTCAGTCAGCCTTGCGGCTGACAGCGTCCCTGAGAGGGGAGCCTTTGGAGCGGTTCATGGATCAAATATTATGTCAACTATTTGTTGTGCAGTTTGACGATTGCATTTTTTTAGAAATCTGATAAAATGTAGCACGCTACTGATTTCGGTAGCGTGCTACGTTTTTAATTGGCAGGAGGCTTCTATGAACGATTGTTCCCAGAACCTCGGGCCGCGGCTAAGGTATCTCAACAACCGCATCACGCAGTATATGGATCAGCAGTTTCTGGCGCTCGATCTGACGTCGACGCAGTCGTTTCTTCTGCACCATCTGTCGCTGCATGAGCACGAGGCCGTGTACCCGAAGGACCTTGAGAAGCGCTTCCATCTGACGCACCCGACAGTCTCGGGCGTGCTGCAGCGGCTGGAAGCGAAGAATTTTATCATCATCGAGCCAGACAAGGCGGACCGGCGATGCAAACGCATCCGGCTGACCGACCGGGCCCGCCGCTGCGACGAGGCCGTCGGCCAGGCGTTTGAGACGCTTGAGCAGCGCATGTGCGCCGGGATGACAGAGGCCGAGCAGCAGACGCTGCGGCGGCTGCTCGATCTGGCGGCGGAAAATCTGAAAATCACGCAGACAATGGAGGTATCAGAGGTATGATCAAACGTTTGGCGGCCTGTATCCGGGAATACAAAAGGCCGACGATCCTGACCCCCGTGTGCATGGTGGGCGAGGTCGTATGCGAGTGCACGATCCCACTGCTGACGGCGGATCTGATCAACGCGATCCAGAACGGCTGCACGATGCAGACCATTCTGTCCTTCGGACTCAAGCTGTTCGTCATCGCCATGCTGTCGCTGGGGTTCGGATCCTTGTCCGGCTGGTTCGCGGCAGAGGCCGCGGCGGGCTTTGCGAAGAATCTGCGGCATGATCTGTATTATCAGGTGCAGGGCTTTTCCTTTGCGAACATCGACCGGTTTTCGACCTCGTCGCTCGTCACGCGGCTGACAACGGACGTCACGAACATCCAGAACGCGTTCATGATGTGCATCCGCATCGCGGTGCGCGCGCCGATGATGCTGGTGTTCGCGGTGGTGATGTCCGTCCGCGTGGGCAAGCAGCTGGCGCTCATCTTCGCCGGGATCGTGCCGGTGCTGGGGTTCGCGCTGTTTCTGATGATCCGGAGCGCGCTGCCGCTGTTCAAGGCGGTCTTCAAGAAATACGACGCGCTCAACAACTCCGTGCAGGAGAACGTGCAGGCCATGCGCGTGGTCAAGAGCTTCGTGCGCGAGGACTATGAGACGGAGAAGTTCTCCGCCGCGTCCGACTCCGTGCGGAAGGATTTCCTCAAGGCGGAGAAAATCCTGGCGCTCAACTCCCCTGCCATGCAGTTCTGCGTGTACACGTCGATGATCCTCATCTCGTATTTCGCGGCGAAGCTCATCGTCACGTCGGGCGGAACGTATCTGGGCGTGGGAAGTCTGACGAGCATGATCACGTATTCGATGCAGATCCTCATGAGCCTGATGATGCTCTCGATGATCTTCGTGATGCTGACGATGGCGCAGGCCTCCGGCAAGCGCATCTGCGAGGTGCTCGACGAGATGAGCAGCCTGCAGAACCCGGCAGAGCCGGTCTTTGATGTGAAGAACGGCGACGTGGACTTTGACCACGTCAACTTTAAGTATTCGGCGGCGGCGAAGCGCAGCGCGCTTTCGGACGTCGATTTCCATGTGAGATCCGGCCAGACCGTCGGCATCATCGGCGGCACGGGGTCTTCTAAGACGAGTCTGGTGCAGCTCATCTGCCGGCTGTACGACGTGACGGACGGCAGCGTGCGGGTCGGCGGCGTGGACGTGCGGCAGTACGATCTGGAGACGCTGCGCAACCAGGTCGCGGTCGTGCTGCAGAAGAACGTGCTGTTCTCCGGCACGATCAAGGAGAATCTGCGCTGGGGCGACGCGAACGCGTCGGACGAGGAGCTGCAGCGGGCCTGTGAGCTGGCGTGCGCGGATGAATTTATCCAGCAGATGCCGGACAAATACGACACCTATATCGAGCAGGGCGGCACGAACGTCTCCGGCGGGCAGAAGCAGCGGCTGTGCATCGCGCGGGCGCTGCTGAAAAAGCCGAAGATTTTGATCCTCGACGACTCGACCTCCGCTGTCGACACGAAGACCGACGCGAAGATCCGCGCGGCGCTGCGCTCGGAGATCCCGGAGACGACGAAGTTCATCATCGCGCAGCGGATCTCGTCCATCCAGGACGCGGATCTCATCCTCGTGCTCGAGGGCGGGCAGATCGACGCCATGGGCACGCACGAGCAGCTGCTGGCTTCGAACCGGATCTACCGGGAAGTCTATGAATCTCAGAACAAGGCGGGAGGTGCTGACAATGGCTAATCATCCCGGAAAAGCGCCGCGCGCGCCGATGATCGGCGCGAAGGCGGATCTCAAGCCCCTGGGCCGGGTGATCGGGCTGCTGTTCCGCGACTATCCGGCGATGCTCATCATCACGATGCTCTGCATCATCATCAGCGCCGTGGTCGGCATTCTGCCGGCGATCTATATCGAGACCGTCACGAGCTATATTGAAGACGGGTTGACGCTCGGCTGGGACGGCGTGCAGGGCAAGATCCTGCATGCGCTTGCCACGATGGTCGGCATTTATCTGGTGGGCCTTGCCTGCACAGCCGTCTATACGCAGCTGATGGCGCATGTGACGCAGGGCTTCCTGCACAAGCTGCGCACGCGGATGTTCGCGGGGATGCAGAAGCTGCCCATCCGCTACTTTGACCAGAACAGCCGCGGCGATATCATGAGCTACTACACGAACGACATCGACACGCTCCGCCAGCTCGTCTCGCAGAGCCTGCCGCAGCTGTTCGCGTCGGGGCTGACGGTGCTGGGACTGCTGCTGTTCATGCTGTATTTCTCGATCCCGCTGATGCTGATCGTGTTCCTCGGGATCTTCTTCATGACGCAGGCGACGAAGAACATCGGCGGCAAATCGGCCAAATACTTCCTCAACCAGCAGCGCTCGCTCGGCAAGGTCGAGGGCTATATCGAGGAGATGATGAACGGCCAGAAGGTCGTCAAGGTCTTCTGCCATGAGGAAGCGGCGGAGCGCGATTTCGACGCCATCAACGACCAGCTCTTTGACGACGCCAACCACGCGCAGCGCTACGCGAACATCTTCATGCCCATCATGGGCAACATCGGCAATATTCTGTATGTGCTCACGGCCTTCCTCGGCGGACTTCTGATCTGCTCGGGCGGCAGCGTGCCGAATCTGTCGTTCCAAAACCTGTTTGAGACGGGCAGCATGATCGCGCCGCTGAAGATCGCGGTCGTCGCGTCGTTCCTCGGGATGACGAAGCAGTTTACGGGCAACGTCTCGCAGGTGTCGCAGCAGATCAACGCCATCGTCATGGCGGCGGCCGGCGCGAGCCGCGTCTTTGAGCTCATCGACCAGCAGCCGGAGGACGACAACGGACGCGTCACGCTCGTAAACGCCGTGGAAGCGGCGGACGGCACGCTGACGGAAAGCGCCGCGCGCACCGGTGTCTGGGCATGGAAGTGCCCGCAGGAAGACGGCAAAAGCCGGCTGGTGAAGCTCTGCGGCGACGTGCGGTTCTTCGATGTGGACTTTGCCTACGACCCGGAGAAGCCCGTGCTGCATGATATTTCGCTCTACGCCAAGCCCGGGCAGAAGCTGGCCTTTGTCGGCGCGACCGGCGCGGGCAAGACCACCATCACGAACCTCATCAACCGCTTCTACGACATCGCCGACGGCAAGATCCGCTATGACGGCATCAACATCAACCACATCAAAAAGGCCGACCTGCGCCACTCGCTCGGCATCGTGCTGCAGGATGTGAATCTGTTCACCGGCACGGTCATGGACAACATCCGCTACGGCAAGCTCGACGCGACGGACGAGGAATGCATCGCGGCGGCGAAGCTCGCCAACGCGCACGACTTCATCACGCGTCTGCCGGACGGCTACAACACGATGCTCCGGGCCAACGGCGCGAACCTCTCGCAGGGCCAGCGGCAGCTGCTGTCCATCGCCCGCGCGGCGGTGGCCGATCCCCCGGTCATGATCCTCGACGAGGCGACGAGCTCTATCGACACGCGCACGGAGCTGCTGGTACAGCGCGGCATGGACGCGCTCATGAAGGGACGGACGGTGTTCGTCATCGCGCACCGGCTGTCGACGGTGCAGAATTCCGACGCTATCATGGTCCTCGACCACGGCCGCATCATCGAGCGCGGCACGCACGACGACCTGATCGCCCAGAAGGGCACCTATTATCAGCTCTACACCGGCGCATTTGAACTTGAATAAGCAAAACAGCCACGCCTGTACAGGCGTGGCTGTTTTCTTGTGATCTGTCAGCTTTCAGGTCTGTTATCTACCCGCCGGAATTCTCCCTGCGAGAACATGCGCTCGAAGCCGAGGGAGAGATACAAGTGGTAGGAGACCGGGTTTTTCCGGTCGACGTTCAGCGTCACGCGCTTGCCGGCGGCAAGGATCTCGTTTTTCGCGCTGTTGACCACCTTGCGGGCGTAGCCCCTGCCGCGGTATTCGTCCCGCGTGTAGACGAGCACGAGGCGCAGATCATCCTGCGTGGCGGGCGCGATGCGGGCCATGCTGACGATCTTTCCGTCGGCCCGGAGAATGCGGAACGAATCGAGGACCTTCCGGAACGGCTCCTTCTCCGGCTTGTCGAGCAGGCCGCAGTCGGCGACGAACCGCTGCGCGCAGGCGAAGATCTCGTCCAGATCGCCCTTCCCTGCCGTCTCGACCTCCGGCGCAGACGGCTCAGTGACGGTCTGCGCTTCCGTGAAGTCCATGGCGAGAGCTTCCTCATAGCGGCGGCCATAGGGCTCCAGCTCACGCTGCATCACGTACCCAAGCTCCGACGCGCAGAGGTAGTTTTTAAGTTCGCAGCCGCCGTCAAACAAAAATTGCAGCAGCTCCGGCACGCAGGCCTCGTCACCGAGCAGCAGAAGGTTATACGGCTCGACCTTCAGGGCCAGCAGCCAATTGTCTCCCTGCTCGCAGCGGAGCGCGTAGTTGATGGTATCCGCCTGCTTCAGAAGCGGGGCGTCCAGCGTAAAAAAGGTGGAAAGATACGGATTTTCCTGCAAAAGCGCCTGATTGGCCTGCAGAAAATCTGTTCCGTTCGAGTAGGAAACGATCATTTTGTTTTCCTCCTTTACAAAACAGCACGCCGCGACGGGCGTGCTGTCTAAGATCATCCGTCGAGGTCTTTCAGGATCTGGCGGACCTGGTCCGGGGTGTAGTCATAGATCTTGTCGCAGAACTGGCAGTCGATGTGGATGTCCTTGCCGTCGTCGACGATGGACTGCAGCTCGGTGCGGCCGAGGCTGATGAGCGTGCGCGTGACGCGGTCACGCGAGCAGTAGCAGCGGTATTCGACCGGCTGGGTCTCGAGGATCTCGAGGTCGAAGCCGTGCAGGACAGTCTCGAGCACGACCTGGCCGTCCATCCCGGCGGCGAGCAGACGGCTGACCGCGCCGGCGTTCTGGATTCCGGACTCGATCTTGTCAATGATATCGTCCGGCGCGCCGGGCAGGAGCTGGATGATATAGCCGCCCGCGGCGGTCACGGACTGGTCCTTGCCGACGAGCACTCCAAGGGCGCAGGCGGTGGGGATCTGCTCGCTCTGGGCGAAGTAGGCGGTGATATCCTCGGCGATCTCGCCGGAGACAAGGTCGATGGTGCCGATATACGGCTCCTTCATGCGAAGGTCACGGATGACGGTGAGCGTGCCGTCGGAGCCGACGGCCGCGCCGACGTCAAGCTTGCCGGGGGCCTTCTCCAGCATGGAGATCTGTGGGTTTTCGACCCAGCCGCGGACATTGCCTTCGGCGTCGGAGACGGCGAGCAGCCGCCCGAGCGGTCCGCCGCCCTTGAGCTGGAGCGTGATGGAGCCGTCGTCGACCTTCTGCATGTTGCCCATCATGGAGGCAGCCGTGAGAAGCCGCCCGAGGGCCGCTGTGGCGGTGGGAAGCGTTTTATGGATCTGACGTGCGCGCTCGACAATGCCGGTCGTGGTGACCGCGACGGCGTTGACAAAGCCGTCCTTCGTCATGGCGCGCACAAGCTGGTCTTTCATGGGTTACTCCTTCTTTGCGGAAAAATAGATGCGCTGCTCGGCTTCCTTCGGGGCGCGCAGCACGCGGTCGCCGTACGAACGGATGCGGGTGAAGCCCGCCTCCGCGAGCCACTGCTGCAGCTCCGCGGGTTCGTAGGCGTATTCGATATGCTCTTCGAATGAGCGCTTCCAGTGCTCCCCTTCCAGACGGAAAATGTCCATGCCGTAATAGCACAGGCGCTTTTTCTCGTCGAACTCGGTGCGCCAGACGCAGTAGGTATCGTCGGTCTCGTCGAGGAAGACCTGGCCGTCCAGCCCGCGGAGCTTTGCGGGCGTATTGATGTCGAACACGAACAGGCCGCCGGGGGTCAGGGCGTCATAGACGCGGCGGAAGGTCTTCCGGCAGTCGGCGGGCTTCGTCACGTAGTTGAGGCTGTCGAGCGCGCAGATGACGGCGTCGACCGGCTCTGCCAGACGCAGGCGCTGCATGGGCTGACAGATGAAAAACGGGCGGTTTTCTGGCAGGGCCTGCGCCTTCTGCTCCGCCTCCGCCAGCATGTCGGAGGAAAGGTCCGCGCCGATGACCCGATACCCGCGCCTTGCCAGCAGCAAAGACAAAGAGCCCGTGCCGCAGGCCAGATCCAGAACCGAACGCGGCTGTACATGCTCCCGCGCGCACAGCCGCTCAAAAAAGGTCAGGATCTTTTCGTATGGGATATCGTAGGTCAGTTCGTCGTAGCAGGCGGCAAGGGACTCGTATGCGCTCACGCCTGCGGCTCCTCCTGCTGCTTCTGCTCGTCTTCCTTCATGCGGTCAAAGATGATGCGGTAGGCACCCATGCCGTAGTTGAGCGAGCGGTTGACACGGCTGATGGTGGCGCTGGACGCGCCGGTCTTTTCCAGAATGTCGTTATAGATCAGGCCGTCGTTGAGGAGCTTGGCCAGCTCGAAGCGCTGCTCCATGGCCTTGAGCTCGGAAAACGTGCACAGGTCGGTAAAGAAATCGTAGCACTCCTCCACGGTCTGCAGCTTGAGGATGGCGCTGTAGAGCTCGCTGTCGGGGTCGGAACGCTTGTTACGGTTGTTCAAGATGTAAGATCTCCTTTTCTTATGGTAGGGCTCAGATAGACTGATAGTAACACTTTAGTGCTTGAAAGTAAAGCAGTAAAAAAGAAATTCGGCACTTTAGACGAAAAAAGCTGTCCGTTTTGAGCAGAAAAGACCGGAAGTGTGTTCGCATACGGCGAACACAGCCCGGGGCGCACAAAAGGCCGGCGCAGGGTTCTGCGCCGGCCTGGTCTTTTCGCAGCTTAATTGCGGTTGAAGATTTTGAAAATCTCGTCGATATCGTCGATATCCTCCTGCGCCTGGTTCTTGGAGGCCGTGGCCTTTTCCTGGGCGGCGGAGTAGGCGCCGATGGGCTTGGCGGGCGACTGCCGCTTCTCGGCAAAGCCGGTGGCGATGACGGTCACGCGCATCTCGTCCTGCAGCTCATCGTCGAACGCAGCGCCGAAGATGATGTTGGCGTCGGGATTGGCAGCTTCCATGACGATGTTGGCGGCCGTCTCGACGTCGTCGAGGCCGAGGTCGTGGGAACCGGCGATGTTGATGAGCACGCCGGTCGCGCCGTTGATGGAGGTCTCGAGCAGCGGGCTGGAGACGGCAGCCTGCGCGGCCTGCTCGGCCTTGTCGCGGCCGGTGGCGGAGCCGACGCCCATGTGGGCCTGGCCCGCGTTGCGCATGATGGCGGAAACGTCGGCAAAGTCGAGGTTGATGATGACATTCTCGCTGTAGCCGACGAGCTCGGAGATGGAGCTGACGGCCTGCTTCAGCACGTCGTCGGCAATGCCGAAGGCGTTGGCGAAGGTGATCTTCTGGTCAGTGACGAACTTCAGACGGTCGTTCGGGATGATGATCATGGAGTCGACCTTATCGGTGAGGTTGGCGATACCGGCCTCGGCCTGCTTCATGCGGTTGGCGCCTTCGAAGCGGAAGGGCTTCGTCACGACGGCGACGGTCAGGATGCCCGCGTCATGCGCGACCTGCGCGATGATGGGCGCTGCGCCGGTGCCGGTGCCACCGCCCATGCCGGCGGTGATGAAGACCATATCGGTGCCCTCGAGCACCTGGGAGATGAGAGCCTTGGATTCCTCAGCGGATTTCTGGCCGATGTCGGGCTTGGAGCCTGCGCCCATGCCGCCGGTCAGCTTTTCGCCGATCTGGACCTTGTTCTTGCACTTGGACTTTTCAAGGTCCTGCTTATCCGTATTGACTGCGACAAATTCAACGCCCTTGACATCGGACGCGATCATGCGGTTGATAACATTGTTGCCGGCGCCGCCGACACCAATGACTTTGATCTTGACTACCTTATCTGCTGTATCTGCCATTTGTCTTCCTCCTATATATCTCACAGCCCGTAAAAACTGCATCGTTTTGCATTATGTCGACTTTATTCTATCTCGAAAAAGGATGTGCGTCAATAGAATTTCCGGAAAAAATCAGCAAAAATGCGGATTTTGTGGTCCGCGCGTCAGGCCGCGGGCTGGAAGGTCGCCTTTTTCTGCGCCGCCTGGGTCAGATCGATCGTCCCGGCCTGGTATTCGCTGAGCTGATCGAGGATGGAGCACAGGTAGCGGATCTTATAGGCCAGCTCATCCGTGCCGCCGAGCTTGATCTCATAGCGGTCGTCATACCAGAGGGTGATGTCATATTCCTTTTCCATGTCGAGCGCGCGGATATGTTCAAGCAGCCCCGTGCCGTCGAGCTCGCTGAGCACATCGAGCGCGGCGGCGAGCGCCGTGGGCGTCGGGGAGGCCACGCTCTGGCCCATCGTGGGGCCCGAGAGCAGAAGGCCGTTGATATGCGGGTATTCGTTGAAGGCCGCGGGCTCGATGCGCTCGAGCGCCTTGCCGGAGGGGCCGATGAGCCAGCAGGTGTTGGTGTCGGTCATGACGGCGAAGGAGATGGTGCTCTCCCGCACCTGGATGATGATGCCGTCCGGCAGGCTGCGGGCGATGGAAACGTCCTCGACGTATGGAAGCGCGGCCTTGATGTTGCCGACGGCCAGCGCCTTATTGACGGTCAGGAGATTGTCGCCGGGCTGGATCTGCGAGGCCTCGACGATCTGCTCGGAAGAATAGACGGTGTTGCCCTGCACCTCGATGGTGCTGACCTTGAAAAAGATTGCAACGCCGAAGACGACCGCGGCCACGATGGCCAGCATGATCAGGAGCTTTCCGAGCGCGCCGCTGCGCACCCGCCGGGCCTTGCCCGCGGCGCGTGCTTCCTGATTCGTCCTGCTTTGCTTCGTGCGCATTTCAGATTCTCCTTTGGGAGGCTAGCGTCAGTTGACAAGAGCCCACATGGTTTTCCCGGGCCTGGACAACCGCTGGCTTCGTTATCCTCGTTGGCGGGCGACAGCCCGCCTGCCTCGTCTGCCTTGCCAGCCGCCGTCCATGCTCCGGGAAAACTCGAAGACCCGCCGGGCGCTCCGGCGCGTTTTTCTCAAGGCAGAGGACGCAGGCAGGCTGGCGCCTGTCAAGGACGATAACGCAGCGAAAGACGGGCCGGCGCGTCCTGCGGGCATGTGTGCCCTTGTCAACTGACGCTAGCATCAGTTGACGCTACAGAATGGAGAGATTATATCACACCTTTATGGGAATTTCCACTGTTTTGAGGCGAGCGCCGGCGCTTTGCAGCGCGGCTTCGAGATTATCATATCCCCGTTGGATGTGTTTTACTCCAAAAATGGTACTTTCCCCCTCGGCCTGCATGGCTCCGAGCACCAGCGCGGCCCCGCCGCGCAGATCCCCGGCGTGCAGACGCGCCGCGTGCAGCGGCTCCGCGCCCTGCAATCGGACGGTTCGGCCGTCCTGGCTGAGCTTTGCGCCGAGCTTCCGCAGCTCCTGCACATAGAGAAAGCGGTTTTCAAAAATGGTCTCGGTGAAGGAGGTCTTCCCCTGCGCGCCGAGCTGCGCGGCGAGCAGGACCGGCATTGCGTCGGTCGGAAAGCCGGGATAGGGCCGGGCCGTCACCGGGCGGCAGGCCGTCAGAGGCCCCTGCCGATGGATGGCGATCGTGTCATAGCCGCAGCGGATGCGGCAGCCGCACTGCCCGAGCGCTTCGATCACGCCCGCGCAGGACGCGGGTGCAGCGCGGCGGAGCGTGAGCGCCCCGCCGCAGGCGGCGCAGGCGCAGAGATAGGTCGCAGTCTCGATGCGGTCTGGGAGGATGGTGTAGGTCGCGCCGTGCAGCGCCTTTCCGCCCTCGATCTCGATCGTTGGGGTCCCGGCGCCGCGGAGATCTGCGCCGCAGGCGCAGAGGAACGCACCGAGGTCGGCGATCTCCGGCTCACAGGCGGCGTTTTCGATCGTGGTGCAGCCGTCTGCGCCAAGGGCAGCCAGCATGGCGTTTTCCGTCGCGCCGACGCTGGGGCCAGGCAGGCGGAGGCGCGCGCCGTGCAGCCGGTCCGCCCGGCAGCGGACAGTCCCGCCTTCTTCTTCGGCGGACGCGCCGAGAGCGCGGAATGCCTGCAGGTGATAGTCGATGGGGCGCGCGCCGATGGGGCAGCCGCCCGGAAGCGTCAGCGCGGCCGCCCCGGTCCGGGCCAGGAGCGCGCCGAGAAAGAGGCTCGAGGCGCGCATGGAGCCTGCGAGCGCCGGTGGGACGGCGTTTTCCGCAAAGCCGCGCGGGTCTATGGAAAGGGTCGAGCCGCTGCGCTCGCAGCTGCAGCCGAGATGGCGCAGGATCTGCAGCGTGTGGGTCACGTCGAGGATATCGGGGCAGTTATGCAGGACGCAGGGCGTCCTGCATAGCAGCGTCGCGGCCAGGATGGGCAGGACGCTGTTTTTCGCACCGTGGACCGTCAGCTCGCCGCAGAGCGGCGGCGACTTGGAAACGAGCAGCGCTGCTGGCATGGGCATTCTCCTTCATACCTTGGATTTTGCCCATCCTATGCGCGCCGGAGGCGCTTCGTGTCAGCCCCGGGCGAGCTCGATCGCGGTCTGGTAGATGCGCTCGGCCGCGTCGACCACGGCCATGCCGCGGGCGGCGGTGCGCATGCCGCCGGTCCGCTCGGGATCCGAGAGGATCGCCTTTGCGGTCTCGTAGAGGCTTCTGCCGTCGCAGTCCGCTTCGCGGACGACGGCGGCCGCGCCCGCGTCTTCAAGCACGCGGGCGTTCTTTTCCTGATGGTTGCCGGTCACGTTCGGGCTCGGCACCATGATGCAGGGCGTGCCGCTGGCGCAGACCTCGGCGATGGTCGCCGCGCCTGCGCGGCAGATGATGAGGTCCGCCGCGGCGAGCACCTGCGGCATGTCATAGATATATTCCCGCATGTCCAGCGCCGGGTGCGCAGCAAGGTCGACGCCCTGCTCTTTGACGTAGTCCGGCATCCAGCGCCAGCCGAAGGAGCCGGTGGCGTGGATGTGATGGAAGGGCGTGCCGTCTTCGCATTCGCAGCGCATGAACTGCGCGATCTTCTTGTTCATCTCCCGCGCGCCGAGGCTGCCCCAGCACGAGACGATCAAGGGCTCGTCGCCGAGGCCGAGTGCCTGCCGGGCCTGCTGGCGTCTGGCGTAGAGGAATTCCTCCCGCACGGGCGTGCCGGTCAGGAGGACCTTTTCGGGGTCGGGATAGTGCTGGCGGCTGGCGTCGAAGGAGACCATGATGCGGCTGGCCGTGCGCGCGACGAGCTTCGTGGTGAGGCCCGGGACGGCGTTCGACTCATGCACGCAGGTGGGGATGCCGAGCTTCGCGCCCATCTTGAGCGCGGGGAAGCTGGCGTAGCCGCCGGTACCGACGATGACGTCGGGCTGGAAGTCCTTCAGGATGCGCTTCGTTTTGGCAAACGTCGCGGACATGCGCTGCACGGTCACGAGATTGTGCCAGATGGCGGCGGGGGTCAGCTTTCGCTGGTAGTTGGAGATCTGCACGGTCTGCAGCTCGAAGCCCTCGCGCGGGACGAGCTTGTTTTCCATGCCGTCCTCCGCGCCGATGAAGAGGATCCTGCAGTCCGGCTGGCGCTCGCGGAACATGCGGGCGACCGCGATGGCGGGATAGATATGTCCGCCGGTGCCGCCGCAGGTAAAGACGATGTTCATAGGCTCTCCCCTTTTGCTTTACAGGAGTTTATTGTCGTTCTGCCGGGACACGGCCAGGACGATACCGGCCTCAAACAGCTGCATGAGCAGCGCCGTGCCGCCATAGGAGAAGAACGGGAGCGAAATGCCGGTGGCCGGGAGGAAATTCGTGACGACGCCGATGTTGAGGAAGGTCTGCAGCGCAAAATGCGTGGAGATCCCCGCGGCGAGCAGCGCGCCGAAGCGGTCACGCGCGTGCATGGCGATATAATAGCCGCGCACGATGAGAAGAATGAAGAGCAGGATCACGACGACCGCGCCGACAAAACCCAGCTCCTCGCAGAGGATGGGGAAAATATAGTCGTTGTGCTCCTCGGGCAGGTACAGATATTTCTGGCGGCTCTTGCCGAGGCCGAGGCCCATGAGGCCGCCGGAGCCGATGGCGTAGAGCGACTGGAGGATCTGATAGCCGTTGTCCGTTGGGTCGGAGGCCGGGTCACGCCAGGCGGTGATGCGGCTGCCGGCATAGCCCTGCGTTTTGAGATAGATGAAGGCGAACAGGCCGACGGCGATGCCGCCGAGGGCGAACCATTTGAGCTGCACGCCGCCGAGAAACAGCATGGCGGCCGCGAGGAGCAGCATGATGAGGATGCAGGAGAAATGACGCTCGAGCGCGACCAGGCCGCACAGGACGACCATGATGACGACGAACGGCAGGATGCCGTAGCGGAAGGTCCGCATTTTGTCGCGGTAGGTGGAGATGAGGGCGGAGAAGGTCATAATGATGGCGATCTTCGCCAGCTCGGAGGGCTGGAAGCGGATGCCCGCGACCTCGATCCAGCGCTTGGCGCCGTTGGCCGTGGAGCCGATGATCGGCACGAGCATGAGAAAAAACACCGAGACCAGCAGGATGATGAACGAGGCGCTGCGCCAGAGCTGATAGTTGAGCCGGCTGACAAAGAGCATGCCGGCGATCCCGGCGACGGCGAAGATGGCCTGGCGGGCAAAATAGTAGGTCGAGTTGCCGGTCAGGTAGTACGCGCGGGCGTAGGAGGCCGAGAAGACCATGATCACGCCGATGAGCACGAGCAGGACCGTCAGCGCCAGAAACGGCAGATCCAGCAGTCCGCGCTCGTCAAGCAGGACTTTATCCTTTGTTTTTTCCGGCTGCGGCAGCCGCTCCGGTCCTCCGCCCTGCGGGAGATCATACAGCTGCGTGACGCCGTCCTGACGGCTTGCCATAGGGGGTCGCTCCTTTCCGGGAAAACCGGGATCAATACCGGTTCATAACGCCAAGATAGGCCAGTACGCACATGACGAGGGTGATGGCGGTGAAGACGAAGACAATCTTCTCTTCCTTCCAGCCGCACAGCTCGAAGTGGTGGTGGATGGGGGTCATTTTGAAGATGCGCTTGCCGTGGGTCAGTTTGAAATACGTGACCTGGAGGATGACAGAAAGCGTCTCACAAATGTAGATAATGCCGACCAGGATGAGGATCAGCGGCATATCGAGCGCGAATGCCATGCCGCAGACCATGCCGCCGAGGAACAGCGAGCCGGTGTCGCCCATGAAGACCTTGGCCGGATGGAAGTTGTAGCAGAGGAAGGCTGCGAGGCCGCCCGCGACCGTCGCGGGAAGCAGGGCCAGCGTCGTGCGGCCGTAGATATAGGCCGTCGCGGCGAAGAAGACCATGACCGGGATGGTCACGCTGCTCGAAAGGCCGTCGACGCCGTCGGTGAGGTTCACGGCGTTGACGCAGCCGACGATGACGAAGGCAGCAAAGATCATATAGACCGCCGTCGGGATCTCGAGATCGAGGTTCCAGAACGGGATATAGAGGTCGCAGCTGAGGTCGCCGCTCTTTTTGAGCACGAACAGGAAAATGACGGCCACAACGAGCTGCAGCAGGAACTTCTGGCTGGCGGTGAGGCCGAGATTGCGCTTGAGCTTGACCTTGACGAAGTCGTCGGCGAAGCCGACCAGACCGTAGCACAGGGCAAGACCCAGGACGTACAGGTGCGTATAGTCGCCGTTTTCCACCATGCTCTTCCAGCCGAAACCGACCGTGCAGAGGAGGATGGCGGCGATGAACATGATGCCGCCCATGGTCGGCGTACCGGCCTTGGAATTGTGCCACTGCGGGCCGACCTCACGGATGGACTGGCCCGCGTGCAGCGCGCGCAGCATGGGGATAACGAAACGGCCGAACGCAAGCGTCAGCAAAAACGAGACCAGCGTCGCGCCGAGAACGATAAAAAACATTGCATCCATTCTGGATCCCTCCGAGACTCTCTCTTGTAGACTACAGGCCGTGCAGTTACGACTCTTCTTCCTTCAAAAACAGCGACAGGGCCTTTTCCATCCGCATGCCGCGGCTGCCCTTGAACAAGATCACGTCGCCGGGCCGGGCACGCATCTTGAGCATGTGCGCCAGGTCCTCGTGCGTGTCGAAATGCTCGACGAATTTCTGCTTCATGCCGCCGGTGATCGCGCCGGAGACCATGCGCTCGGAATTCGTGCCGTAGGTGTAGAGCATGTCGACCTTCGCCGCGGCGATGCGGCCGATGCGGTAATGCTCCGCAGCCGAGCGGTTGCCGAGCTCGAGCATATCGCCGAGGACAGCGATGCAGCGGCCCTTGGCCCGCGCGCGGAAACCGGCGAGGATATCGAGCGCGGCCTCGGTCGACTCGGGACCGGCGTTGTAGCAGTCCTCGATGATGGTGAAGCCGTCGCGCTCGTAGATCTTCTGGCGCATGCCGGTATTCTGGAAGCCGGAGATCTGCGCCTGGATGGTCTCGGGCGGGATCTTGAGCAGGAGCGCGGCCGTGACGGCGGCCAGCGCGTTATAGACCGTATGGCGGCCCAGCACGGGGACAAACAGCTCAAAGCGGTGGCCGAAGCCGCTGACGACAAAGCGCATGCCGTCTTCAAGCTCCTGAATGTCCGTGGCGAACACGTCGCAGGCGTGATTTTCGATGCCGAAGTAGTATTTTTTGTGGCCGCCGTCCGCACGGACGTTCCACAGCAGGGGCTCGTCACCGTTGAAGACGCCGACGCCGTTTTTCGGCACGCCGCGGAAGATCTCGAGCTTGGCCTGCAGGATGCCCTCGCGGGAGCCCAGGTGCTCGATGTGCATGGTGCCGATGTTGGTGATGATGGCGATATCCGGCCGCGCGATGGAGGTCAGGTAGGCCATCTCGCCGAAGTGGTTCATGCCCATTTCGAGCACGGCGACCTCGGTGTCGTCCGGCATGTCGAGAATGGTCATGGGAAGGCCGAGGTTATTGTTGTGGTTGCCCTCAGTGCGGGCGGTATGGAAGCTGCGCGCGAGCAGGCAGGCCGTCATTTCCTTGGTCGTCGTCTTGCCGACGCTGCCGGTGATGCCGATGACGGTGATGCCGGCGTGCTCACGGTAGGCTGCCGCCAGATCACCGTAGGCGCGGATGGTGTCGGCGACGAGGATGGTGGGGATCGGCGCTTCCACGGGTCTTGCGACCAGCGCGGCCTTCGCGCCGAGGCTCGCGGCCATGGCGACAAAGTCATGGCCGTCGGCCTTCTCGCCCTTGATGGCGACAAAGAGGTCGCCGGGCCGGACTCGACGGGAGTCGGACTGGACGCCGGTGACGGTAACGGGCTCTGCCTCCGGTGCGACAGTCCCGTGGCAGGCCTCTGCGATTTTCCTGAGTGTCAGTTCTTTCATCTTTCCCTCTCCAGATACGCACGGACGACCTCGCGCTCGTCCAGATGGCGTTTTTCGTGTCCGATCTCCTGATAGGTCTCGTGGCCCTTGCCGCAGAGGACGATGATATCGTCCTTCCGGGCCAGATCCATGGCTCGGAAGATGGCGGCCTCGCGGGTCTCGATGACTTCGTAGGGCGTCTCGGCTTCCTGCATCCCGGCCAGGATCTGCCGGAGGATCTTATAGGGGTCTTCTGTGCGGGGATTATCCGAGGTGACGATGCTGAGGTCGGCGAGCTGCGCCGCGATTCTGCCCATGACGGGGCGCTTGAACGGGTCGCGGTCGCCGCCGCAGCCGAAGACCGCGATCACGCGGCCGCGGCAGAAGCCGCGCACGGCTTTTAAGATATTTTCGAGGCTGTCCGGGGTGTGGGAGTAGTCGATGAGGACGGTATAGTCCTTTCCCGGCGTGGGGACGACCTCTACCCTGCCCTTGACGCTCTGCGCGGTCCGCAGAGCGTCGGCGATGGCGGGCAGCGGGATCTCCAGCGCGAGCGCCGCGCCGATGACGCCGAGGGCGTTATAGACGCTGAAGATGCCGGGGATGCCGAGCGTGACCGGCTGCGTCTGCCCTTCGTATTCCGCGTCAAACTCCACGCGGTCAGACAGCAGCTGCGGCTGCTCCGCGCGAAGGCTTGCCGGCTGCTGCGCAGAGTAGGTCAGGCAGCGGCAGGAGGCCTGCGCCAGGATGCGGCCGGCGTAGGCATCGTCCACGTTGACGACGCCGGTCCGGCAGCGGGTAAAGAGCAGGGCCTTGGCATCGCAGTAGGCGTCCATGGTCTTGTGGAAGTCGAGGTGGTCCTCGGTGAGGTTCGTGAACACGCCGACGCGGAAGGCGATCTGGTCCGCGCGGTGCAGGACCAGCGCGTGGGACGAGACCTCCATGATGACGTGCGTGCAGCCCGCGGCCTTCATCTCGGCGAACAGCTTCTGCAGCTCGAAGGATTCGGGCGTCGTGCGCTCGGTATGCAGGACCTCATCGCCGATCATGTTCTGGATGGTGCCGATGAGGCCGACCTTTGCGCCGAGGGTCTTTTCGAGCACGTGCTTGAGCAGGTACGTGCTCGTGGTCTTGCCGTTCGTGCCGGTGATGCCGATCATGCACATGCTGTCCGACGGATGGCCGAACCAGTTCGCGCCGAGCGCGGCCAGCGCCGCGCGCGCGTCGGGGACCAGCACATAGGCAATGTCCGTTTCCGGCTTTTTTTCGCAGACGACGCAGACTGCGCCGTTTTCCATGGCTTTGGGGATATACCTGTGGCCGTCGGTCTGGAAGCCGGAGATCGCGACGAACAGATCGCCGGACGTGACCTGCCGGGAATCGTACTGGACGCCGGTGATGTCCAGATCTTCGTCCGCGTGCAGTTCCAGCACGTCAAGGCCGTGCAGCAGTTCTTTGAGTTTCATAGTGTCCTCCTTAGTCGGATGCGCCCGTGGAAGAGAATTCTACCGTAATTGTAGTACCTCTGTCAACCTCTGTGCCGGGATCGATGTCCTGGTAGGCTGCGAGGACATAGACGTCGGTGCGGTCCGTGCCCTTGGCCTGGACGTAGAGGCCCGCGTTCGAGGCCAGGTAGTTGACGTCCGCGACGGAGCAGCCGATGAAATCCGGGACCTCGACGCGCGTCGCCTGCTTCTCCGCGCCCATGTAGAGGATGATCTGCGAATTGCCGGGCACCTGGCTGCCCGCGACGGGCAGCTGGTCGGTCACGACGGAGCCGGTGCCGACCACGCGGTAGGTGATGGTCTTCTCGGCGAGCAGCTCGCCCGCCTCTGTCTCGTCCATGCCGATGACGTCGGGGACGGTAAAGTTGACGCCGCGGATATCCTCAGAGCCGTAGTCCGGCTCGACGCCGAGGTACGGGAGGATGTCGAGGAAGATATCGCGCACGGTCGGCGCAGCCATCAGGCCGCCGGAGATATACATGCCGTGGACGGTATATTTTTCACTGTTTTCCGAATAGGCCGGGGTATCGAGCGCGACAAGGACGACGTATTTCGGGTCGTCGATCGGCGCAACGCCGACGAAGGAGACGATCTTGTCCTTGACCTGCTGGCCGTTCTCGTCGTATTCGTCGAGCTTTTCGGATGTGCCGGTCTTGCCGCCGACGCGGTAGCCGGGCGTCCGGGCCGCGGAGGCCGTGCCCTCGGTGACGACCTGCTCCATGAGCGTGCGCATCGTCTCGGAGGTCTGCTGGCTGATGACCTGCCGCAGGACGGTCTTTTCATTTTTCTCTACGGTATTTCCGTCCGCGTCCACGACCTCGCTCACAATATAGGGCTCGAGCACGTAGCCGCCGTTGACGATCGCGGCCACGGCGCGCACGAGCTGCATGGGCGTGATGCGGAAGCTCTGGCCGAAGGAGGAGGTGATGAGGTAGGACGTGCCGTAGTTTGCCGGGTCATTGAGGTATTTGCGCTCGTAGAACAGGCCGCTGGCCTCGCCGGGCAGGTCGACGCCGGTCTTTTCCATGACGCCGAAGCTCTTGAGATAATCGTAGAACGTGTCGCCGCCCATGCGCAGGCCGATGTGGCCGAAGGCGATGTTGCAGGAGTTGCCGAGGGCCTGGGCGGTCGTCTGCGCGCCGTGACCGGCGGATTTCCAGCAGTTCAGGATCTGCTCACGGCCGGTGAACTTTTCCTGGCCGCCGCAGTAGAACGAGTCGTTCAGCGTGACGGCGCCGGAATCGAGCGCGGAGGCCAGCGTGATGAGCTTGAAGGTCGAGCCGGGCTCATAGCCGTCGGACACGCAGCGGTTGCGCCACTGCGCCATACGGGCCGCCGCGACGTCCTGCTTGTAGGTCTCGATCGCGGCCTCATAGGCTGCGGAGGCCTCAGGCAGGGCGAGGGCCGCCGCCCGCTCGTTTTCGAGCAGAAGGGCGGTCGTGTCGTCGTAGATCTCCAGATAGTTGTTGGGGTCGTAGGAGCCGAGCGTGGCCATGGCCTTGATCTCGCCCGTGTTGACGTCCATGACGATGCAGAACGCGCCGTTTTTGATGTCGTACTTATCGATGGCGTTCTGCAGGTTCTTCTCGACGTAGGCCTGGACGGTCGAGTCGATGGTGGTGATGAGGCTGCTGCCGTCGGAGGCGTCGTAATACTTTTCATATGTATAGAGCATCTCGGAGCCGTAGTTGCCCTTGGAGGTGACGACCTTGCCGGCGGTGCCGGAGAGCTCTTCGTTGTAGTAGGCCTCGAGGCCCTCGGAGCCGTTGTTGTCGCTCGAGACGAAGCCGAGCGCCTGCGCGGCGAGGGAGGAATTGGGATAATAGCGCTTGAGGTCGGTCTCAAGATACACGCCTGTGATGCTGTTTTCGCTGATGAAGGCGCGGACCTCGTCGGCCAGCTCCTCGGAAATTTTGCGCTTGATGACCTTATAGCGGTACTGCTTGTCGGCGGCCTGCTCATAGACGAAGCTGGGCTCGACGTCGAGGATCTCGCCGAGGCCGCGGGCGATCTGGTCGAGCAGGTTGCTGTTTTCCGGCTGCTTCATCTGCTCGGCGATCTCGTTGGGGTCGATGAAGACCGTCTCGACCGTCGACGACGAGGCCAGCACGTTCATATTTGCGTCGTAGATCACGCCGCGCGTGGCGGTGAGGTTCGTCGAGCGCGTCTGGTTTTTGATGGCCTTCTCGTTGTAATAGTCATGCTCGGTGATCATGAGATGGTAGAGCGTGCCGATGAGCGGAACAAACGCGATCACGCCGCACAGGACCATCAGGACCAGCGTGCGGCGGAGGATGGTGCGGTTTGCCCGCTGGTTCTGCTCCCTGTTTGCCTGCTTCTGCTCCTTGGTGCGCGGCAGGCGGATGATTTTTCTTGCCATGAAACTGCCTTTCTGCTTAAAAAAGGGGCGGTCTGCAAAGACCGCCCCTGTTCGGCCGGATTTCCAACTGGGAGGTTCTGTCCAAGCTTATGCTGCTGTGGGAGTCAAATATGCGGTTTAGGCTGTGGGGTGGAGATACTCGATGAGGCCGAAGATGCTCTGCTGCATGGCGTCGAGGATCTCGCCGAAGACGCTGGTGCGCTGCTGGGTATAGATCTCCGCCTGGTCAGTGCCGGAAAAGCTCACGTAGACGATCTGCTCCGGCTGGCATTTGGTCAGGCCGATCTCAGCCGCGTGCGCCTCGGCCGCGGCAAGGTCGATCTTGGCGTCATATTTGCTCTGCAGCATCAGCTGCTGCTCCTTGAGGTTGGCGAGCTGGTTTTCGAGCTTCGAGACGCTGCTGCTGGCTTCAAACAGCTGCACGTAGCCGAAGATCACGAGGATCATCAGACAGGCGACGGTCAGCATGCCGACGAGCGTGAAGGGCGCGATGGCCGTGCGGGACTTGACGCGGCGATAGGGCTGCTCGCGGACCTGCTCCTCGGGGAGCTCATATTGCCGGGACCGCTCATAGGCCCGGCCGTCTTCGTACTGTCGGGCCGCCTGATCGTTCCAGGCGTAGACGTCGTAGGCTGCGGCGCCGTTGTCTCTATAGAATTTTCTATTGGACTGCGCCATGGCAGCGGACTCCTTTCAGACTCACACGCGCTCTGCGACGCGGAGCTTTGCGCTGCGCGAACGGGGGTTTTCCTCGACCTCCTCGCGCGTGGCGATGATGGGTTTTTTCGTCAGGATCCGGATCTTCGGCTTGCGGCCGCAGACACAGACCGGGAACGACGGCGGGCAGGTACAGCCCTTGGCCGCGTCCTGGAAGACGTTTTTGACGATGCGGTCTTCGAGCGAATGGAAGGTGATGACGGCGAGACGGCCGCCGGGCTTCAGATGGTCGATCGCGGCCTCCATGCCCTGGCGGACAGCGCCGAGCTCATCGTTGACGGCGATGCGGATGGCCTGGAAGCTGCGCTTGGCCGGATGCTGCTTTTCCCGGAGGGCGCTGGCCGGCATGGCCGAGCGGATGATATCGACGAGCTCGAGCGTTGTTTCGATGGGACGGTCGGTCCGCACGCGCTCGATGGCGGCGGCGATCTGCGGGGCGTAGCGCTCCTCGCCGTATTCGTAGAGGATGGATTTGAGTTCTTCGCGCGGCCAGTTGTTGACGATCTCATAGGCGGTCAGCGACTGCTCGCGGTCCATGCGCATGTCGAGCGGCGCGTCGGCCATGTAGGAAAAGCCGCGCTCCGCGTCGTCGAGCTGCGGAGATGAAACGCCCAGATCGAACAGCATCCCGTCGATCCGGTCGAGGCCAAGCGCGGTGAGGATCGCGCCGACGTTTTCAAAATTATCGTGTACCAGCGTCACCTTTTTCGCGTGCCGGTACAGCCGCTTCTTTGCGGCCTCCAGCGCGACCAGATCACGGTCGACGCCGATGAGCCTGCCGGTGGTGAGGTTCCGGCAGATCTGCAGCGAGTGGCCCGCGCCGCCCAGCGTCCCGTCGAGGTAGATCCCGTCGGGTTTGATCGCCAGCGCGTCGATGCACTCGTTCAAAAGCACCGATTGATGTGCAAACTCCATCAGAAGCCCAGTTCCTCCATGACAGCCGCCAGATTCTCCGGGGTCAGCGTCTGACGCTCCAGCTCGTCATATGCCGCGCTGTCCCAGATCTCCGCATGGCCGCCCTGGCCGATGAAGGTGACTTCATTGGAAAGGCCCGCGTACTGGCGCAGCTCCGCCGGGATCAGGAAGCGGCCCTGCTTATCGGGCTCGCATTTGGCGGCATTGGCAAACAGGAAACGCATCTTCCGCGCCTGAACGATCGGCAGCGCGTTGTATTTATCGAGAATCGCCTGCCATCCGGACTCCGTATAGACGGAGAGGCAGTGGTCCAGGCCCAGTGTCACATAGAAGGTGTTGCCAAGTTCCTCGCGCAGCTTGGACGGCACGAACAGACGTCCCTTTTCGTCGACAGTGTGCTTGTACTTCCCGAACATCCCTTCGCGCCTCCTTTCGCTCCACTTTACTGAAATTTTGCTCCACTTCGCTCCACTTCAGTAATATAATACGTTCTGTTTACATAAATTGCAACCCTTTTTTGAAAAAATTTTTCGGGGAATGTCTGCCATTTTTCGTGAAAAACCGTCAAATTCCGAATTTTTGAACGTTTGTTTTAAAATCAGGCCGGTCCCGCTTCCACCACGGCGGTCCCCTGCTCCCAGCGCACGCGCAGCGCGCGCACGGACGGGTCGCGCAGCAGAAGCTCGGCTGCCGGGCCCTCCACGAGGGTCTGGAGCCTGCGGCGCAGGCTTCTGGCCCCGCCGGGGTCGTGCGCGCAGAGCGTGCCGAGGCGCTCCGGCAGGTCCGGCGCGGCGGTCAGCGTGACGTTCTGCTTCTGCAGGCGTTCGGCAAGCTGGCGCAGCTGCAGGCGGGCGATCGCGCCGAGATCCGCCGCGGTGAGCGGCCGGAAGGTCGTCACGCAGTCGATGCGGCCGAGAAATTCCGGCGAGAACGCCTCGCGCAGGACGGTCTGCGCGCGCACATCCTCGCAGTCCGGCGTGAAGCCGAGGCCGGGTTTGCCGGTCTGCGTGCCGGTCAGGTTCGAGGTCATGACGACGATGGCGTTTTTGAAGCTGACCGTGCGGCCGAGGCTGTCGGTCAGGATGCCGTCGCCGAGCAGCTGCAGCAGGATGCCTGTCACGTCGCGGTGGGCCTTTTCCAGTTCATCGAAGAGCAGGACGCAGTAGGGGCGGCGGCGGACCTTCTCCGTGAGCGTGCCGCCCGCGTCGTAGCCGACGTAGCCCGGCGGCGCGCCGAGCAGGCGCGAGACGCTCGACGGCTCCATATACTCCGACATATCCACCCGGATGAGCGCGTCCGGGCTGCCGTAGACGACCTGCGCGAGCTGTTTACATAATTCCGTCTTCCCGACGCCCGTTGGGCCGATCAGCAAAAAGGACGCGGCAGGGCGCGCGGCGTCAGCCAGACCGGTCCGGCCGCGCAGCACGGCCGTGCAGACGGCGTCGACGGCGGCCTGCTGGCCGATGACGCGCGCCGAGAGCGTCTCGCGCAGCGAGAGCAGCCGCTCGCGGTCCGACTGGCGCAGGCGGCCGACGGGGATGCCGGTGCGCTCGGCGACGATGGCGGCGATATCCTGCTTGGTCAGGCTCACGGTGTGCTGCGCGCGGCGGGCAGCCAGCTGGCCGCGCACGAGCGTGCGCAGCTCGTCGCGCAGGGCGGCGGCTTTTTCGTACTGGGTATCCGACACAGCCTGCTCGAGCTGCTGCTCGAGCCGCTGGCGGCGCTCGGTATCCTCGGGCGGCTCCGATCCTCCGAGCCAGACGTGGGCCGCGCCCTCGTCGAGCAGGTCGATGGCCTTGTCGGGCAGGAAGCGGTCGGTCAGGTAGCGGGTAGAGAAGTCGACGGCGGCCTCGATGGCCTCCTGTGTGATGCGGATGCGGTGGTGGGCCTCGAGGCCGGGACGCAGGGCCTGCAGCATCCGGCAGGCGGTCTCGCGGTCCGGCTCGCGGACCGTCACGGGACGGAAGCGCCGCTCGAGCGCGGCGTCCTTCTCGATGAATTTGCGGTATTCCTCCAGCGTCGTCGCGCCGATCATCTGCAGCTCTCCCCTGCCGAGCGCGGGCTTGAGCAGGTTCGCCGCGTCGATCGCGCCCTCGGCGCTGCCCGCACCGACGATGGTGTGCATCTCGTCGACGAAGAGAATGACGTTGCCGCAGCGGTGGATCTCCTGCAGGATGTCGCGCACGCGCTCTTCAAATTCGCCGCGGTATTTTGTCCCGGCGAGCAGGTTCGCCATGTTGAGGCAGTAGAGCTTTTTGCCGCGCAGCGCCTGCGGCACGTCGCCGCAGGCCAGCCGCTGGGCCAGCGCCTCGACGACGGCGGTCTTGCCGACGCCGGGCTCGCCGATAAGGGCGGGGTTGTTTTTGCCGCGGCGGCTGAGCACTTGCATGAGCTGCGCGAGCTCCGCCTCACGGCCGACGACCGGGTCCGTCTGGGCGGCGCGGTCGAGCATGTTTTCACAGTAGAGTTCCAAAAGCTTCAATTCCGATTGTCCTCCCGCCGCCCGCGCGGCATTCTGGATGCGCAGGCGGTCATACGTTTCTGAAAAGACGCAGTTGAGGTCCACGCCGAGCGTCAGCAGCACGCGGGCGGCCGCGTAGCCCTCATCCCGCGTCAGCGCCAGCAGCAGATGCTCCGGTTGACACAGAGCTGCGCCGAGGCGCGCGGCCTCGCGCCGTGCGGCGTCGAGCGCGCGGGACGCTGCGCCGGACAATCCCGGTCGGCCTGAACGCCGGGCCGGGCGCGGCTGCGTCAGCAGCATGCAGCGCAGGAGCCTGCCCTCCGCCCCCTGGCAGATGAGGATCTTCCCGGCGGAGGAGATCTTCTCCTGCGCCAGGGCGAGCAGCAGATGCTCCGTGCCGGTCACGCCGCTGCCAAGCTCCCGCGCGGCGGATTCCGCGCGGACGAGCACGCAGCTGAGGGCCGCAGAATAGCCCGGTTTTCTCAATAAAACCGCCTCCTTTGCCTGAAGTCTCGACGCGCAGGCGGCGGTTTATACGACGCAGGCGAAAAAAAGCGGACGGTTCGATTTATTTACACATTTTTCATTGCATTTTCGGGAAAGTATGATAGAATGAAGCTACCTTGAAAATGGAGGTGCTTTCAAATGGCACATGTGATCAATGACAACTGTGTAATGTGCGGCACTTGCGCTGACGTCTGTCCTATCGGCTGCATCAGCGAGGGCGACGGCAAGTACGTCATCGACGCCGATCAGTGCGTGGACTGCGGTACCTGCGCTGCGGAATGCCCCAACGACGCGATCTCTGAGGGTTAAGCACATAAACACAAGGGGGTGCTGCACGCAGCACCCCCTGTCTTTTTGATTGGAGCCCATATGGAAGAGGTTTTATTCGGCCGCATCCGCATGACGATCCCAGACGCGCAGTTCCGCGTCAGCACCGACTCGATGGTGCTGGCGGATTTCTGCCGGGATGCCGGCGGGCGCGGGCTGGATCTTGGCTGCGGCTGCGGGACGCTGGGGCTTCTGCTGCTGGGAAGCGGCGCGGCCGGAAGTGTCTGCGGCATCGAGATCCAGCCGGAGGCGGCGCGGCAGGCGGAGGAAAACGCGCGGCGGAACGGTCTTGCAGCCCGGTTTTCGGTCGTCTGCGGAGATCTTCGGCAGGCGCACGCGCAGATCCCGGCCGGAAGCTTTGATTTTGCCGTCTCCAATCCGCCGTATTATCCGCCGGGCAGCGGGCGGCTGCGGAAGGAAGACAGCCTTTCGCTCGCGCGCAGCGAGCTCTGCTGCCCGCTCGACGCGCTGTGCGCCGCGGCGGCGCGGGCGCTGCGCTGGGGCGGGCGGCTGTATCTGGTCCACAAGCCGGAGCGGCTGGCCGACCTGATGGTCTTTCTGCGCGCGGCGCGGCTGGAGCCGAAGCGGCTCCGATTCGTCCGCCACAGCGCAGCGAGCGCCGTCAGCCTCGTGCTGCTCGAGGCGCGGCTCGGCGGAAAGCCGGGGCTGCAGATCGAGCCGGAGCTGGTCCTCTACGGGCCGGACGGCAGCGAGTCTGCCGCGTGCAGACGCATTTACCACCGACAGGAGTGAAACGGACATGGCTGGCATGTTATATCTTGTGCCGACGCCCATCGGCAATCTCAGCGACATCTCCCCCCGCTGCCGCCAGACGCTGGCGGAGGCGGATTTCATCGCGGCGGAGGATACCCGCGTGAGTCTGAAGCTCCTGAACCATCTGGAGCTGAAAAAGAGCCTTGTGAGCTACCATGAGCACAACAAGGCGGAAAGCGGCGAAAAGATCCTTGCGCGCCTGCTCGCGGGCGAGACGTGCGCGCTGGTGACGGACGCGGGCTCCCCCGCGATCTCCGACCCGGGCGAGGATCTTGTGCGGCTGTGCGCGGAGCACGGCGTGACGGTCTGCGCCATCCCCGGCCCGTGCGCGCTGGTGACGGCGCTGAGCATCTCCGGGCTGCCGACGGGCCGGTTCACGTTCGAGGGCTTTCTGTCCGTCAACAAAAAAAGCCGTCAGGAGCACCTGACGGGCTTGAAGGACGAGACGCGGACGATGATCTTCTACGAGGCGCCGCACAAGCTGCTGGCCACGCTGCAGGATCTTTCTGCGGCGTTCGGCGCAGAGCGGCGCATCTCCCTGTGCCGGGAGCTGACGAAGCTCCACGAGGAGGTCCGGCGCACGACGCTGGGCGAGGCCGCGGCCTATTACGCGGAAAATCCGCCCCGGGGCGAGTTCGTGCTCGTCGTGGCCGGCGCGGAGGAGCCGGCGGAGGAGGGCTGTACGTTTGAAGGCGCACTCGCGCTTGTCCACGCGCGGATGGACGAAGGGCTCTCGACCAAGGACGCCGTCAAGCAGGTTGCCAAGCTGACCGGCTTTGCGAAAAATCAGCTGTATGACGCGATCTTGAAGGGCTGAACCAAACTGAAAACGCGCCTGTATGCTTTGCAGCATACAGGCGCGTCTTTTTTCTCCGTCAGACAGGAAACCTGTTTCACTCCCGCTTTTTATCCAGCCAGACGATATATTCCAGCACATTCATATCCGGGTCGGCAAAATAGATCCATTGCTCTGAGTTCGGGATTTCATTCGGGCCGTCAAGGATCGTCAGCTCATTTTCCCGCAGCATCTTCAGGACGCTGTCCATATTCTCCGCCTCAAAGCACAGATGCGGACAGAACGGGGGCTCCGGCATCGATGGCCGATACGTCTCATGCTCTGTCTCGATCAGCTCCAGCCGGGCACCGTTGTGATCAAGGAAAGCGTATCTTTCTGCGGCTTTCTCATTTTTTCCGTCAAAAAGAAACCGAAAACCAAGTTTTCCCGTGTAAAACGCAATTGCATCGTCTAGATTTCGTACGCGAAACGCGCCATGATCGTATGCCATTGTTACTATCTCCCGATTAAAAAAAGTTTAATAGAGCAGCGGCCCGCATGAAGTCTCTATTCTGCAGACGCCTGTGCTCTTGCTTTTGCGGCAAAAATCCCGCTGCTGGTCAGGCAGTGGGATTTTTTGCATGGATCTTATTTGCCTGCGCGCAGCTCCTTCATGCAGTTGGCGCAGATGTTCTTGCCGCGGTAATTCTCGACGTTCCGGCCGTCACCGCAGAAGATGCAGGTCGGCTCGTACTTCTTGAGAATAATGGACTCGCCGTCGACATAGATTTCGATAGCGTCCTTCTCCGCGATGTCCAGCGTGCGGCGCAGCTCGATGGGCAGAACGATTCTGCCGAGCTCGTCGACCTTTCTGACGATGCCTGTTGATTTCATTGAATACAACCCCCTAATTTCTTTTCTTCATGCACCAGTACCAGGCCAGCAACGGATGCTGCATGGACATCCGCTGTCCCCTCAAGCCATCCCTATTCTACCATCCAATTATGTACAAATTTTGAACAAACTTATTTTTTCTTAACGGAGTTTCAAATATGTTGTTGAACTTTCTTTGGTTTGGTCTGATCCTCCTGTCTGTGTTGGCTGATTTGTGTTCTGGTCAGCCGTTTTCTTCCAGTCAGGCGGCGCTGGCGGGCGCGGCGGCAGGGATCGAGCTGACGCTGTCGCTGGCAGGGCCCATCTGCCTTTGGTCGGCGCTGGCGCGGGCCATGGAGCAGACGGGACTGACCGTGCGGCTGTGCCGGGCGCTGCGGCCGGGGCTGCGGCGGCTGTTCCCGGCGTGCGCGGCGGATGCGGAGGGCTTTTCGAGCCTGTGCGGCAATCTGGCCGCGAATCTGCTTGGGCTCGGCAACGCGGCGACGCCGCTCGGCGTGCGCGCGGCGCAGCGGATGCAGGCGCTGTCCGGCGCGGCCCATGCGTCGGACGAGATGTGTCTGCTGGTCGTGATGAACACGGCCTCCCTGCAGCTCATCCCGTCGACCGTTGCCGCCGTGCGCGCAAGGCTCGGCGCGGCGCACGCGTTCGATATCCTCCCGGCGGTGTGGCTGGCGTCGGCCTGCTCCGTCGCGGCGGGGATCCTGGCGGCACGGGGGCTGAAGCGATGCTGGAAAACCTGACGGAGCTGCTCCTGCCCGGGCTGCTGCTGACCGCGGGCGCGGCGGGGCTGCGTCGGAAACGGGACGTGTACGGGGATCTTCTGGTCGGAGCGCAGGACGGGCTGCGGCTGCTGGCGACGCTCGCGCCGTCGCTCGTTCTGATGCTGACGGCGGTCACGATGCTGCGGGAAAGCGGGTTTTTCGACTGGCTGACGCCGCTGGCCGCGCCGGTGTTCCGCGTGCTCGGCATCCCGCCGGAGCTTGCGCCGCTGGTGCTCATTCGCCCGCTCAGCGGCAGCGCGGCGCTCGCCGTGGGGACGGAGCTGATGCAGCGCTACGGCGTGGATTCGCTGATCGGGCGGACAGCCGCGGTCATGCTCGGCTCGTCGGAAACAACGTTTTATACCATCAGCGTCTACTTTGGCGCCGCGGGCGTACGCGGGACGCGCTACGCTGTCCCGGCGGCGCTGATCGCAGACCTCACGGGGTTCTGCATGGCGGCATTGAGCGTACGACTGTTTTTTAGAGGGTGTCTCTGTACATTCCCGGACTTTTCTGCTATAATAGTGAAACTTATGACATGACGAAGGGTGAAACACATGAAATTTCTGATCGATCTGATCTCTGAGCAGCTGTCCGGCGCGTTTGAGAAGGCCGGGTTCGACGCCGCCTATGGCCGGGCCACGCTCTCCAACCGGCCGGACCTGTGCGAGTATCAGTGCAACGGCGCGCTGGCCGCGGCGAAGAAATACCACAAGGCGCCCATCCAGATCGCGAACGCCGTGCTCGAAGCGCTGGGCGAAAACGAGATGTTTGCCAGCGCCGAAGCCGTGATGCCGGGCTTTTTGAATCTGAAGATCTCGGATGAGTATCTGGCCGCCTATCTGCGCGGCATGGATGCGGACGCGCACTACGGCGTGCAGAACGATCCGGACGCCTGCACGATCGTGCTGGACTACGGCGGGCCGAACGTGGCAAAGCCCCTGCACGTCGGCCATCTGCGCAGCGCCATCATCGGCGAATCGCTCAAGCGGATCTACCGCTTCTTCGGCAACCATGTGATCGGCGATATCCACCTGGGCGACTGGGGACTGCAGATGGGCCTCATCATGGCGCAGCTGCAGGATGAAAAGCCGGGTCTTCCCTACTTTGACCCGGACTTTACCGGCGAGTATCCCGCCGAAGCGCCGTTCACGATCTCGGAGCTCGAGCGCATCTACCCTGCCGCCAGCGCACGGAGCAAGGAGGACGAAGCCTTCGCCGCCCGCGCACACGAGGAGACCTTCCGCCTGCAGCACGGCGAGCGCGGCGAGCGCGCGCTGTGGCAGCACATCCTGCGTGTCTCCGTCGAAGATCTGAAGCGCAACTATGATAATCTCGGCGTCAGCTTTGACGTCTGGCTCGGCGAGAGCGACGCGCAGAAGTATATCCCGCAGATGCTCGAGACCGTGAAGGCAAAGGGCTTGTGCGTGGAATCCGAGGGCGCGCTGGTCGTGCCGGTGCAGGAGGAGACGGACGCGAAGGAGGTCCCGCCGTGCATCCTGGTCAAGTCCGACGGCGCGACGCTCTACGCCACGACGGACCTGGCCACGATCGTCCAGCGCGAGCAGGATTATCACCCGAAGAAATACATGTATCTGACTGACAAGCGGCAGAATCTGCACTTTGAGCAGATCTTCCGCGTGGCGAAGAAGGCCGGTCTCGTCGGGCCGGAGACTGCGCTCGGGCACATCGGCTTCGGCACGATGAACGGCAAGGACGGCAAGCCCTTCAAGACCCGCGCGGGCGGCGTGATGCGGCTGGAGACGCTGATCGCGGACGTGACGGACTACGTCACGAGCAAGATCAAGGAAAACCAGACCGTCTCCGACGACGAGCTGCCGCAGACGGCGAAGTGCATCGCGATGGCTGCGCTCAAATACGGTGATCTGAGCAATATGCCGACGAAGGATTACGTGTTCGACCTCGACCGGTTCTCCTCGTTCGAGGGCAATACGGGGCCCTATATCCTCTACACCATCGTGCGGATCAAGTCGATCCTGGCCAAATACGGCAAGCCCGTCTCGCCCGCGCAGCTGCTGAGCGCCTGCAGCGCGGAGCAGAAGCAGCTCATGCTGGTGCTCAGCCGGATGGCGGACGCGCTGTGGTCCGCGTACCGCGATTCCGCGCCGAACACGATCTGCGCGTATATCTACGAGCTGGCGACGGCGGCGAATAAGTTCTACCACGACGTGAAGATCCTCACCGAGCCGGATCCGGCCCGGCAGGCCAGCTACGCAGCGCTGATCGATCTGACGCGCGGCGTTCTGGAAACGTGCATCGACCTGCTCGGCTTCTCCGCGCCGGAGCGGATGTGAACGAATAAAACGCATAAGCGCAGCCCCGCGTTCCGGCCGGAACGCGGGGCTTTTGCGATGTAACAGGAAGTCAGAGGAGCTGCCGCCCTGCGGCAGCTCCCCGTCTTCGCCTCCGGCGTGCCGAAGGAAAAGACTCACTTCATGTTCCGCTCGTAGGACTCGATCATTTTCTTGACCATCTGGCCGCCGACGGAGCCGGCTTCGCGGGAGGTCAGGTCGCCGTTGTAGCCGTTCTTGAGGTTGACGCCGACTTCAGAGGCGGCTTCCATCTTGAACTTGTCCATTGCGTCGCGGGCTTCCGGGACGTTGATGTTGGAAGAATTACGGTTCGTCATGTTGTTGCATCTCCTTGTTTGTTTTCGGGAAATCATCTCTCGATTTCCTTCACCCGTAGTTTTTCCGCCTCCGCGCCCATTATGAATGCCAATTCGCGGCGGGAATTCCAGAAAAAACGGGGTCCGTGCGAAAAGACATTGTGACGGGATACTTTGTATAAGTGAGGATGTCTTATGCTTTCACTTTCTGCAAATCTTTATGTGAATTTTCACTATTTTCACTTGTTTCATGTGAAAATAGTGGTATAATAAAACCAACCAACACGGAGGTGCGACAGATGCAGTACGAAAACGAGCGCATGGAATATAAATCTCAACTGACAGAAGATATTTACAAGGAAGTCATCGCCTTTACGAACACGGACGGCGGTGTGATCTATATCGGCATTGACGATCAGGGAAATGTGACCGGCATTGACAATGTGGACGAGACATACACGCGGCTGACGAACGGCATCCGCGACGCGATCCAGCCGGACGTGACGATGTTCGTGCGTTATGTGCTGCAGGAAAACAAGGTCATTCGCATTGAAGTCGGTGAGGGCAGTTATAAGCCGTATTACCTGAAGAGCAAGGGGCTGAAACCCGCCGGCGTCTACGTCCGGCAGGGCGCGACGAGTGTGCAGGCGTCGCCGGAACAGATCCGGCAGATGATCAAAGATTCGGACGGCGACGTGTTTGAAGAAATGCGCACCGTGCGGCAGGATCTGACCTTTGACGAAGCAGCGGCTGCGTTCAAGCGGTACAAGGTGGATTTTTCAGAAGACAAGTACATTGCGCTGGGGCTTCGGAACATTCACGACGATCAGTACACCAATCTGGCGCTGCTTCTGTCCGACCAGTGCCAACACACGACGAAAATCGCCGTATTCAACGATGAATCCTGCACCGAGTTCCGGGACAGCAAAGAGTTTGGCGGCTCGATCTTCAAGCAGTTTGAAAACTCGATCAATTATCTGGCGCTGTGCAACAGAACCGTCTCTACCATCAAGGGTGTCGTCCGCACGGATAAACAGGACTATCCCGAGGAAGCCATCCGCGAAGCGCTGCTCAACGCGCTGGTGCATCGGGACTACAGCTTCAGCGGCAGCATTATCATCAACGTGAACGACAGCAAAATGGAATTTATTTCTCTGGGCGGCCTCCTGCCCGGCCTTTCCACGGAGGATATCCGCCTCGGCGTTTCTCAGCCGAGGAATAAAAAGCTGGCAGAGATTTTTCATCGCCTGCGCCTGATTGAAAGCTACGGCACCGGCATCCGCCGCATTTTCAAGCTCTACGCAAGCTGCCCCGTCCAGCCCAGCATCGAGGCAACGACAAATGCATTTAGAATCGTGCTGCCGAACATGAACGCCGCTTCTGCGGGCGCAGAAAACGCGGCAGAAGCAAAGCCTGCCGCGCCGATCATTACGCCGCAGATGAAAATCGTTCTGGACTACCTCAAGGAATACGGTGAAATGCGCGACGAGGAGTTGCAGGAGCTGCTTCATATCAAAAAGACCAGAGCCTATCTGCTGACCCGCCAGATGAGTGAGGAAGGGCTGATCGAGGTCGTCGGCAGAGGGGCGGAGAAGAAGTATAGGTTGAAATAGTATCGCTGTAAAACGTCTTTGCGATGGCATGAGATTAGAAAGTAAACGGTGAATTGCTGTTTGCGGAAACGGTTAAAGACCTGAAAAGGTCGAAAACGCTAGTTGCTTTGAAATAGAGAGGAGAAGTTATGATTACTAGCCAAGGTATGCTTGTGTGTAGTTTTAACCTTAAGCAAAGGTTTTCCCGCGGAGAGGAGAATGTCTATCCATTAAATCAGCAATACGAACTGAAACTTGAAAACGAGGCATTACGAATTGAAGATTCAGCCAAATTTTTTCAAATTTTTTGCCAGGAAAATAGCAAATTTACAGATGATACAATAAAGATGAAGTTGTTTTCTGTGAAAGAAAATAGCTTTTGTAAGATCGTTCGTGATACATATACTGCTGTGTCATTCGTTATCAAGTCTGGAGGGTACGGTGTTGAAGGTGAAATCACCGACAGAACTTCACAAGTCGTCACATACCATCGGAAGGAAAATGAATCGGATGTAAAAGAGTTTCTTTGTGTTGTCTATATCCCGCATGATATTGGGAATCTGCAAATTAAAAAAGGAATCCTGGTGTTTCAAAGTATTGGTGCCTATGGTGTAAAAACAATAACAACTGAAAGATTGCGCGACTTCTTTGGAAAATTTGATTTAACGTTTGAAACACGCAGCGTTTCTATTGCTTCCTTTATCGAGAAACTGATTCAGCAAGGAAGCCTGTATAAACTTACACTGATTCGGGAAAGGGTATCACAAAACCCGGCTGATAATATGCTTATTGCAACAGGGCGTGAGGAACGTGTTTTTATTCGTCCGACACTAAAGCCGGAATGGAAATTAAAGCTTCTTACGATGTTTCAACATGCGGATGAAACTGGTGTTTTTGAAATACCAGAGGGAGAAGACTACGATGACATCTCGATCCAATTCAAACTGGGGGAAAGAACGCGTACTATGCGTTTGCGAAACATTGAAAGACTAAGTATAGTTGAGGAAATACCCGAAACATTAGTGCGAGAAAGAAGCGCAGATAAGATTAGAAATTATATGATTTCTACTGCTGATATGTATAAAGAACGGATGGTTTGGGGGAATAGGGGTGAAATATAGTTATGCGAACCTTGAAAATCATTGGAATACTGATGGTCTTGATCTCAGCGGGAATTATGAGTGTCAGTTTGCTAAGAAAGAATGAACCTTTTTTCAATATACATGAAATCGTTCAAGAATATAGAAAGCTAATCCGTGGTTCTACAATTGTATTTTTTATTTTGCCGCTTTTATTCTCTGTGGGACTAGCGTTGCTGTACACGGCAGGAACGCGCTTTTATTCGGAAATAGGTGTCATACTGGGGATTATTCTTTCCATGCTTTTGGCGTCACTCAGCATTTTGTGCAATTACGATTTTTCAGAAGTCAGGGATGAGCAGCAGCGAAAGAAAGGCAGGGACGTCGTAAAGACAACGATAAATGTTGTGTTCTTCGATGTATTAATGTGCGTTTTTCTTCTTTTATACGGATTGGTGATAATCGTTCTGAGTGATGGAGATTACACTTGGTTGCACATAGACATAACACTTTTGAAAGTGATTATCTCAGCTGTGTCTTATTATGTTTTTTCCATTATCATGCTAAACCTTTTGCTTGTTGTTAAACAGATCAGCCGGATTATTGAATTTAATCTTATTGTGAAAAAGAAAACAGAGTAAATATAAACGCGGTAAAAGTATTCCTTTGGCAAGAATAGTTCCATTACAAAATATAAAATTGTGATTATCGTATCATATTTGAAATTTGTCATCGAGGATTTGAAAGAGATTCACAAACAGAAATAATTGGAGGTGCAACATGGCACTGGAAAATAAATTAGGGCTGACGAGTTCTGCCGACCTTGCGCGGGAGGAGGAACGGATCAGCAAGAAAAAGGCCGTGTGGCTGTTTGAGAGCGGCACGCTGGACAAGCTGCCTGTCGGCACATTTGCGGCGCTCAAGGCGATTCATAAAGCACTTTTTGAGGATATTTACGACTTTGCGGGCGAACTTCGCACGGTGAATCTGGCGAAAGGCAATTTCCGCTTTGCGCCGCTGATGTATCTGGAAGCGGCACTGGCGAACATCGAAAAAATGCCGCAGGGTACATTCGATGAAATCATCGAAAAGTATGTGGAAATGAACGTTGCGCACCCATTCCTCGAGGGTAACGGGCGCAGTATGCGCATCTGGCTCGATTTGATGCTGAAAAACGGTATCGGACAGGTCGTGGATTGGAGCAAGGTCGATAAGGAGGACTATTTGCTTGCCATGGAGCGCAGCCCGATTAAGGACGTGGAGATCAAGGTGCTGCTGAAAGCCGCGCTGACGGATGACGTGGATAGCCGTGAGGTCTTTATGAAAGGGATTGACCACAGCTATTATTACGAGGGATATACGACATTTAAGGCAGAAGAACTGTAGGTGTCATGTTCTGTAATTCATTTTACAGGCAGTTTGATAATTCTTAGATTATAAAATCAATTTTCGCTCTGATACAGATATAGAGAGCAATGAAAGGAACCAGCCCGTATCAAAGGAGAAATATAAGTGATCAACATTCGAAAATTGGAATCTGATTTATGGGAGTCTGCCGATCTGCTTCGTGCAGGCTCCAAGCTGACCTCTAATCAATACTGTATGCCTGTGCTGGGCCTGATTTTCCTGCGTTACGCATACAGCCGCTTCAAACTGGTAGAAGCAGAGATTTTGAAGAACCGCCCGGTACGCAATGGCCGTGTCATACCCGTGGAAGCTAGCGACTTTACATCTAAGAGCGCACTGTTTCTCCCCAAGGAAGCGCAGTATGAGTATCTGGTCAATCTCCCTGCCGACATCGCATCCGCGGTGCTAACCAACCAAAGTGGTCACATCATGAACAGCCTGGGCGAAGTGGTCAACAACGCCATGGAGTTAGTGGAGGCCCAGTCTGAGCAGCTCATCGGTGTGCTGCCAAAGGACTACACCATGTTCTCCGACGAACTGCTGGTCGAGCTGCTCCGTATCTTCAACAACAGTGCGTTGGACGAGGTGGGCGGCGATGTCATTGGCCGCATCTATGAGTACTTCCTCAATAAGTTTGCCAAAAACATCGCTCAGGACGATGGCGTGTTCTTCACGCCTAAATCCCTGGTCAAGATGATCGTCAATGTGCTGGAACCATCTGGCGGCATTCTTCTGGACCCTGCCTGCGGCAGCGGCGGGATGTTTGTCCAGACCGGTGATTTTGTCAATGCCGCCGGGATGGAAGCCAACTCTGCTATGACCTTCTACGGTCAGGAGAAGGTGGAATATAACGCCCAGCTCTGCCTGATGAATATGGCCGTTCACGGGCTCAACGGTATCATTAGGTCCGGCGACGAAGCAAATACCTTCTATCACGACGCCCACAATCTGGACGGCTGCTGCGACTATGTCATGGCCAATCCGCCATTCAATGTGGACAAGGTCAATTCCGAGTCCGCCCAGAGTGCGGGGCGTCTGCCTTTCGGCTTGCCCTCTATCAACGCCAAAAAGGAATTCGGCAACGCCAACTATTTGTGGATCTCCTATTTCTACTCCTATCTGAATGAACACGGTCGAGCGGGTTTCGTTATGGCATCTTCCGCAACAGACAGTTCCGGCAAGGATCGGGACATCCGTCAAAAATTGGTTGAGACCGGTCATGTGGATGTGATGGTCAGCGTGGGAAATAACTTCTTCTACACCAAGAGCCTACCTTGTTCGCTGTGGTTCTTTGATAAGGGAAAGCCCCAAGAATTACAGGACAAAGCGCTGTTCATCGACGCCCGGAATTATTATACCGTGGTCGACCGCACCCTGAATGAGTGGAGCGATTGGCAGCTCAAGAATTTGAACGCCATCGTCTGGCTGTACCGGGGCGAAGTGGAGAAGTATCAGCGGCTGCTTAGCGAATACATAGAACGGATAAAAAATTTTGTGTCTGCCATTGTAGACGTTCAGACTGGAACATTATGTACTGAAATGCTGCCTGAATTCTATCAGGAAGCAAACGATAAAGCATATGCTTTGAAGCGGCAAGTCAACCAGATGAGGTCGTTGAACCACTGCGCAGAAATTCAGGAGATGTTGGAAGATTTTTTTTGTCTTCAGAAAACCGCAGTCTCAAAATTTGCACCATATCTCGAAGAAAACAAGTTAAAGAGCGATATCAAGCAACTATTAGCCAGTCGAGCAGGAAGAAGCCCCGCAAAAGTAAACTGGTATGTGAAGGAGCTGAATGGTGTGATATCTGCACATGAACAAAGCATTCGGGAGTGTGTGAGTATCATGCAAGAAGCCAGATGGCTCTATGAGAAGTTTGGCGACGGCGAGTATCGGGATATCCCAGGTCTGTGCAAGGTGGCAAGCCGCGCCGAAATCGCGGAAAAGAACTACTCCCTAACGCCCGGCGCTTATGTGGGCGTGGCCGCAGTAGAGGACGACGGCGTGGACTTTGCCAAGCGCATGAAAGAGATCCATCAGGAACTGCTGAGCTTGCAGGCTGAGTCCAATGAACTGATGGACACCATCTCGAAGAATATGAAGGAGATGGGGCTATGAGTTGGAAAAAAGCTAAAATAAGCGAAATATGTTGTGGCATCTATGATGGCCCGCACGCAACACCTCCGGTAAGCGATGATGGTGCAATCTTCCTTGGAATCTCCAACATAACCCCAGATGGCCATCTGGATTTATCAGATCCTAAATACATCAGTGAAAACGACTTTCCTAAATGGACAAAGCGTGTAACTCCACAAGCTGGAGATATTGTATTTTCTTATGAGGCAACATTAAACCTCTATGCCATAATCCCAGTAGGATTTCGTGGATGCTTGGGCCGCCGTATGGCGCTGATTCGCCCCTATGAGGAAAAAGTACTCGGAAAATTCTTATACTATTATTTCTTTTCGGATGAATGGAGGGGAACGATTGCGGAAAATACCGTCATTGGTGCAACGGTTGATAGAATCCCGTTGATCCGATTTCCGGAATTTCCCGTCTCATTTCCGTCGATCGAAAAACAGAGAATTATCGCAGACATACTGTCTGCCTATGATGGCCTGATCGAAAACAACCAACAGCAAATCAAACTGTTGGAAGAAGCGGCGCAGCGGCTGTATAAGGAATGGTTTGTAGATTTGCGCTTCCCCGGCCACGAAACCACCCCCATCGTGGATGGCGTACCGGAGGGGTGGGAAAAAGTTGAAGTAGGTACTTGTATTGCAAAAGTTGCCAGAACAAAACAGGTTATGACGGCTGAACTTCTTGAAGTCGGAAGAATTCCCGTCGTTGACCAGAGTCGAAGTTTTGTTGCTGGATACACAAATGACGAAGAAACTATTGTTGACCTGGGCATCCCAATTATTGTATTTGGTGACCATACCCGTGTGTTGAAGTATATTCAGTTCCCATTTGCTAAAGGTGCCGATGGAACGCAACTAATTGTGACAAACAATGAGAAAATGCCACAATCGTTGTTTTATTGCAGCTTAGTGAATGTGGACTTGTCCAACTATCACTATGCCCGACATTTCAAGTATCTTAAGGCGGAGGAGATTCTGCTACCTTCCTTGGATGTTGCCCACCAATTCGATGGTGTTGTGTCGCCCTTATTTGAACAGGTACAGATGTTGCGAGATAAATGCAAGCTGGCGACAGAGGCCCGTGACCGTCTGCTCCCCAAACTGATGAGCGGAGAAATCGAGGTGTGATATGGCAACGATAAAGCCACCAACCAAGGCGCAAATTGAGGCATCCAATAATCGCAGACGTGAAAAGGAAATACTGTGTGACATTCGTAAAATTGATACAGCTATTCAAAATGCTGACCCTGCCGAGATGGAATCTTTGCATAGATACTTAGACGGAAAGTACCAGTATGGTATTGCCGACTGGGGAAAAAGCATGTATGGATATATTGATAATCTTGGCTTCGAATATGAATGTCTCGGTGCTGATTCTATTAAAGACAATCTGTCTACGATGAAGCCAAAGTTAGAAGCGTTTATGCATGGCTGGAATGCCAAAAGCAGTTTTTCAGGCCCGGTAAGAAACTCTGATGTTAATGTAACCGTCAACAACACAGTTAATATTTCGATTTCATTTGAAGAAACCCGCCGCAAAATTGAAGATATGACTGCTTTGAGTCGTGAACAAACAGACGAAATCCTTGAGAAAATCGACGAGCTGGAAAAAATCTCGAAGGAAAACACTTCCCGTAAAACCAAGTGGGAAAAGGTCAAGCACATTATTGCTTTTGCATTGGACAAAGGTGCAGATGTAGCCATCGCTATCCTGTCGCTGGTTATGCAGATGAAATTAGGGATATGATCTTTTTATTATTGTAAGCAAAAAAGGTGGTATGATTATGAGCTACGACTATTCCGAAAATATACTTGTGCAGGAAAGCGCTGGTCACTTGCTTCAGAATGAGCTGGGCTGGGAGGTCGCATTTGCCTACAACACGGAGAAGCTGGGCGAAAACGGCACCTTTGGGCGAAAAAGCTATAAAGAGATTTTGCTGACCCGGTATTTTCGGGAGGCTCTGCTGCGCCTGAATCCGTGGATCACACCCACTCAGATGGACGAGGCTCAGCGCACACTGGAGTACCGACTGTCCACCGCCTCCCTGCTGCAGATCAACGAGGAGAAGTATTTCCTCATTCGGGATGGTATCCCTGTCACCGTGAAGAAGCCCGGCGGCAGGACAGAAACCAAATATGCCACGGTCATCGACTTCCGGAATCCCGATAACAACCATTTCCTCGCCATCAAAGAGCTGAAGATCCACGGCGACCTGTACCGCCGCCGTACGGATATTGTCGGCTTTGTCAACGGGATTCCTCTGCTGTTCATCGAACTGAAGAAGAACACGGTGGACGTGCAGGATGCCTATACCACCAACTACACCGACTATCTGGACACCATTCCCCATCTGTTCTACTACAACGCTTTCCTGATCCTCTCCAATGGAACGGAAGCCAAGGTCGGTACGCTGGGCAGCAAGTATGAGTTCTTCCATGAATGGAAGCGTCTGTCTGAGCAGGAACAGGGCAGCGTGGCGCTGGAAACCATGCTTCGCGGCATTTGCAAAAAGGAAAATTTCCTGGATCTGCTGGAAAACTTTATCCTCTTTGACCATTCCGGAGGACATACGGCAAAGATACTGGCCCGGAACCACCAGTATCTCGGCGTGAACGAGGCAATCAAAGCCTATGAAGCCCGAAAGCTGAACAACGGTAAGCTGGGCGTGTTCTGGCATACCCAGGGCAGCGGCAAAAGCTATTCCATGGTGTTTCTGGCGCAGAAGATTCGCCGCAAGTTCTCCGGCTCGCCCACTATCGTGATCCTGACCGACCGCGACGAACTGAACACACAGATCAGCGACACCTTCGAAAACTGTGGCATTCTTGGAAAAGCAAAAGCAAGCCAGTTTATTGCGTCCAGCGGCGACGACCTGATCGATAAACTGAAAGGCAACCCGAGCTTCATCTTTACGCTGATCCAGAAATTCAACAAGACGGATGTGGAGCCAATCTATCCCGACCACGATATTGTCATCATGTCGGACGAAGCCCACCGTAGTCAGTACGGCATCTTTGCAGACAATATGGTTCGCCTTCTGCCCACGGCGTCCCGCATCGGTTTTACGGGAACTCCGCTACTGTCCAGCGATAACATCACCGAGCGCACCTTCGGCGGCTACATATCTGTGTATGACTTCAAGCGAGCTGTAGAGGATGGTGCAACTGTGCCGCTGTACTACGAAAACCGCGGCGAGAAAATTCTGGATGTGAAAGACAACCCGGAAATTACAGACCGCATTCTGGATGCCATTGAGCAGGCAGATTTGGATGTAGATCAGCAGGACAAGCTGGAAGCAGAGTTTGCAAAAGAAATCCACCTACTGACGGCGACTCCGCGTCTGGAATCCATCGCACGGGATTTTGTGAGCCATTACTCCGATTTGTGGACAAGCGGGAAAGCCATGTTTGTTTGCCTGAATAAGGTGACCTGTGTTCGCATGTATGATTTGGTCCAAAAATATTGGGCGGCTGAAATTGAAGCGCTGAAAATTCAGATCAAACACGCCACGCAGCAAGAGACCCAGGAGCTGGAGCGCAAGCTGCAATGGATGCAGGAAACGGAAATGGCTGTGGTCATCAGTCAGGAGCAAAATGAGATCCAGACCTTCCAAAAGTGGGGCCTGGATATCAAGACGCACCGCGAAAAAATGGAAAAGCGGGAGTTGGACAAGGAATTCAAAGATCCTGCCAACCCGCTCCGGGTCGTGTTTGTCTGCGCCATGTGGCTCACCGGCTTCGATGTGAAGTGCCTGTCCTGCCTGTATCTGGACAAGCCGCTGAAAGCCCATACGCTGATGCAGACCATTGCCCGTGCCAACCGCGTGGCAGAAGGGAAAAGCAACGGCCTGATCATTGACTACATCGGCATCGTCAAGGCGCTTCGGAAGGCGCTGGCCGATTACACCGCCAATGTGAACGGAACTGGTGGAGCCGATCCTACGGTGGACAAGGGGCAGCTGATTTCCCGTATTCTGGAGACCATCGCAGCGGCAGAGAACTTTCTTGCAGAGCGTGACTTCTCTCTGCAAACGCTGGTCGGTGCAAAGGATTTTGAAAAGCTACAGCTGATTCAAACGGCGGCCAATGCGGTATCCTCCACTATTGAGGAAAAGAAAACCTTCCAGACTAACGCCGCTGAGCTCATTCGGTTGATGAAATATGCCGATCGCGGGGATATTGCACCAGAAGTGCGCACGCGATATGAGGCAATTACCGCCATCTACGGCGAACTGAAGAAAAAACGAAAAACAGCCTCTAATGTGGATTTGATGGTGGAGATCAACAATATCATCAGCGAGTACGTCCATGTGGAAGATGCCGCTTCTGGAATGGTTCTTTCCAGACAGTTTGACATCAGCCAGATCGACTTTGATTTACTGCGCCGCGAGTTTGCCAAGACAAAGAAAAAGAATCTGGTAATGAAAGACCTCGCAGAACTGATCCGTAGCCGATTGGATTCCATGTTGTTGAATAATCCCGATCGCATCATATATCATGAACGCTATCAGCAGATCATTGAGGACTATAACAGCCAGCAGGATCGCGCAACGATTGAGAAAACCTTTGATGAACTGATGCAGATTGTAAAAGACATGGATCAGGAAGAACGACGGTATGTCCGTGAGGGTTTCTCCAGCGACGAGGAGTTGTCTCTTTATGATATGCTGTTCTCTGAGAACCTCTCTAAGCCGGATATTCGAAAAATCAAGGCTGTGGCGGTTGAACTTCTGCAAAAAGTGAAAAGCAAAATTGCCGAACTCGACCATTGGACAGACAAGCAAGAGACTCGCTCGATCGTATACAATTTGATTCGTGATGACCTATGGAGCGAATTGCCTGCCTGCTACGATGACCCAAGTATTCCCGTATATCTTCAGCGAATTTATGAATATGTCTATAAGCGTTATAAAGAGGTCGCATAAAAATGATGCAGTATTGACGTAGATTCCAATAAAAGGAGAAAATGAATTGATTCGACAGTACGGTGTGGTTATCTATTCAGGCGACCTCTAAAGATTGTAAATTATTTCTGCATAAGAAAAGCACGAACTCCGGTTATTTCTTCCGAGAGTTCGTGCTTTTTTCTTATACGCTGATCCGCACTATGTACCGCACCGCCTGCATATGCCCCTCCATGATCCGGTTATTTCTTGTAAATCTCGCGGTTCGTATGGGGCACACGTTCTTGACCATCTGGCCGCCGACGGAGCCGGCTTCGCGGGAGGTCAGGTCGCCGTTGTAGCCGTTCTTGAGGTTGACGCCGACTTCAGAGGCGGCTTCCATCTTGAACTTGTCCATTGCGTCGCGGGCTTCCGGGACGTTGATGTTGGAAGAATTACGGTTCGTCATGTTGTTGCATCTCCTTGTTTGTTTTCGGGAAATCATCTCTCGATTTCCTTCACCCGTAGTTTTTCCGCCTCCGCGCCCATTATGAATGCCAATTCGCGGCGGGAATTCCAGAAAAAACGGGGTCCGTGCGAAAAGACATTGTGACGGGATACTTTGTATAAGTGAGGATGTCTTATGCTTTCACTTTCTGCAAATCTTTATGTGAATTTTCACTATTTTCACTTGTTTCATGTGAAAATAGTGGTATAATAAAACCAACCAACACGGAGGTGCGACAGATGCAGTACGAAAACGAGCGCATGGAATATAAATCTCAACTGACAGAAGATATTTACAAGGAAGTCATCGCCTTTACGAACACGGACGGCGGTGTGATCTATATCGGCATTGACGATCAGGGAAATGTGACCGGCATTGACAATGTGGACGAGACATACACGCGGCTGACGAACGGCATCCGCGACGCGATCCAGCCGGACGTGACGATGTTCGTGCGTTATGTGCTGCAGGAAAACAAGGTCATTCGCATTGAAGTCGGTGAGGGCAGTTATAAGCCGTATTACCTGAAGAGCAAGGGGCTGAAACCCGCCGGCGTCTACGTCCGGCAGGGCGCGACGAGTGTGCAGGCGTCGCCGGAACAGATCCGGCAGATGATCAAAGATTCGGACGGCGACGTGTTTGAAGAAATGCGCACCGTGCGGCAGGATCTGACCTTTGACGAAGCAGCGGCTGCGTTCAAGCGGTACAAGGTGGATTTTTCAGAAGACAAGTACATTGCGCTGGGGCTTCGGAACATTCACGACGATCAGTACACCAATCTGGCGCTGCTTCTGTCCGACCAGTGCCAACACACGACGAAAATCGCCGTATTCAACGATGAATCCTGCACCGAGTTCCGGGACAGCAAAGAGTTTGGCGGCTCGATCTTCAAGCAGTTTGAAAACTCGATCAATTATCTGGCGCTGTGCAACAGAACCGTCTCTACCATCAAGGGTGTCGTCCGCACGGATAAACAGGACTATCCCGAGGAAGCCATCCGCGAAGCGCTGCTCAACGCGCTGGTGCATCGGGACTACAGCTTCAGCGGCAGCATTATCATCAACGTGAACGACAGCAAAATGGAATTTATTTCTCTGGGCGGCCTCCTGCCCGGCCTTTCCACGGAGGATATCCGCCTCGGCGTTTCTCAGCCGAGGAATAAAAAGCTGGCAGAGATTTTTCATCGCCTGCGCCTGATTGAAAGCTACGGCACCGGCATCCGCCGCATTTTCAAGCTCTACGCAAGCTGCCCCGTCCAGCCCAGCATCGAGGCAACGACAAATGCATTTAGAATCGTGCTGCCGAACATGAACGCCGCTTCTGCGGGCGCAGAAAACGCGGCAGAAGCAAAGCCTGCCGCGCCGATCATTACGCCGCAGATGAAAATCGTTCTGGACTACCTCAAGGAATACGGTGAAATGCGCGACGAGGAGTTGCAGGAGCTGCTTCATATCAAAAAGACCAGAGCCTATCTGCTGACCCGCCAGATGAGTGAGGAAGGGCTGATCGAGGTCGTCGGCAGAGGGGCGGAGAAGAAGTATAGGTTGAAATAGTATCGCTGTAAAACGTCTTTGCGATGGCATGAGATTAGAAAGTAAACGGTGAATTGCTGTTTGCGGAAACGGTTAAAGACCTGAAAAGGTCGAAAACGCTAGTTGCTTTGAAATAGAGAGGAGAAGTTATGATTACTAGCCAAGGTATGCTTGTGTGTAGTTTTAACCTTAAGCAAAGGTTTTCCCGCGGAGAGGAGAATGTCTATCCATTAAATCAGCAATACGAACTGAAACTTGAAAACGAGGCATTACGAATTGAAGATTCAGCCAAATTTTTTCAAATTTTTTGCCAGGAAAATAGCAAATTTACAGATGATACAATAAAGATGAAGTTGTTTTCTGTGAAAGAAAATAGCTTTTGTAAGATCGTTCGTGATACATATACTGCTGTGTCATTCGTTATCAAGTCTGGAGGGTACGGTGTTGAAGGTGAAATCACCGACAGAACTTCACAAGTCGTCACATACCATCGGAAGGAAAATGAATCGGATGTAAAAGAGTTTCTTTGTGTTGTCTATATCCCGCATGATATTGGGAATCTGCAAATTAAAAAAGGAATCCTGGTGTTTCAAAGTATTGGTGCCTATGGTGTAAAAACAATAACAACTGAAAGATTGCGCGACTTCTTTGGAAAATTTGATTTAACGTTTGAAACACGCAGCGTTTCTATTGCTTCCTTTATCGAGAAACTGATTCAGCAAGGAAGCCTGTATAAACTTACACTGATTCGGGAAAGGGTATCACAAAACCCGGCTGATAATATGCTTATTGCAACAGGGCGTGAGGAACGTGTTTTTATTCGTCCGACACTAAAGCCGGAATGGAAATTAAAGCTTCTTACGATGTTTCAACATGCGGATGAAACTGGTGTTTTTGAAATACCAGAGGGAGAAGACTACGATGACATCTCGATCCAATTCAAACTGGGGGAAAGAACGCGTACTATGCGTTTGCGAAACATTGAAAGACTAAGTATAGTTGAGGAAATACCCGAAACATTAGTGCGAGAAAGAAGCGCAGATAAGATTAGAAATTATATGATTTCTACTGCTGATATGTATAAAGAACGGATGGTTTGGGGGAATAGGGGTGAAATATAGTTATGCGAACCTTGAAAATCATTGGAATACTGATGGTCTTGATCTCAGCGGGAATTATGAGTGTCAGTTTGCTAAGAAAGAATGAACCTTTTTTCAATATACATGAAATCGTTCAAGAATATAGAAAGCTAATCCGTGGTTCTACAATTGTATTTTTTATTTTGCCGCTTTTATTCTCTGTGGGACTAGCGTTGCTGTACACGGCAGGAACGCGCTTTTATTCGGAAATAGGTGTCATACTGGGGATTATTCTTTCCATGCTTTTGGCGTCACTCAGCATTTTGTGCAATTACGATTTTTCAGAAGTCAGGGATGAGCAGCAGCGAAAGAAAGGCAGGGACGTCGTAAAGACAACGATAAATGTTGTGTTCTTCGATGTATTAATGTGCGTTTTTCTTCTTTTATACGGATTGGTGATAATCGTTCTGAGTGATGGAGATTACACTTGGTTGCACATAGACATAACACTTTTGAAAGTGATTATCTCAGCTGTGTCTTATTATGTTTTTTCCATTATCATGCTAAACCTTTTGCTTGTTGTTAAACAGATCAGCCGGATTATTGAATTTAATCTTATTGTGAAAAAGAAAACAGAGTAAATATAAACGCGGTAAAAGTATTCCTTTGGCAAGAATAGTTCCATTACAAAATATAAAATTGTGATTATCGTATCATATTTGAAATTTGTCATCGAGGATTTGAAAGAGATTCACAAACAGAAATAATTGGAGGTGCAACATGGCACTGGAAAATAAATTAGGGCTGACGAGTTCTGCCGACCTTGCGCGGGAGGAGGAACGGATCAGCAAGAAAAAGGCCGTGTGGCTGTTTGAGAGCGGCACGCTGGACAAGCTGCCTGTCGGCACATTTGCGGCGCTCAAGGCGATTCATAAAGCACTTTTTGAGGATATTTACGACTTTGCGGGCGAACTTCGCACGGTGAATCTGGCGAAAGGCAATTTCCGCTTTGCGCCGCTGATGTATCTGGAAGCGGCACTGGCGAACATCGAAAAAATGCCGCAGGGTACATTCGATGAAATCATCGAAAAGTATGTGGAAATGAACGTTGCGCACCCATTCCTCGAGGGTAACGGGCGCAGTATGCGCATCTGGCTCGATTTGATGCTGAAAAACGGTATCGGACAGGTCGTGGATTGGAGCAAGGTCGATAAGGAGGACTATTTGCTTGCCATGGAGCGCAGCCCGATTAAGGACGTGGAGATCAAGGTGCTGCTGAAAGCCGCGCTGACGGATGACGTGGATAGCCGTGAGGTCTTTATGAAAGGGATTGACCACAGCTATTATTACGAGGGATATACGACATTTAAGGCAGAAGAACTGTAGGTGTCATGTTCTGTAATTCATTTTACAGGCAGTTTGATAATTCTTAGATTATAAAATCAATTTTCGCTCTGATACAGATATAGAGAGCAATGAAAGGAACCAGCCCGTATCAAAGGAGAAATATAAGTGATCAACATTCGAAAATTGGAATCTGATTTATGGGAGTCTGCCGATCTGCTTCGTGCAGGCTCCAAGCTGACCTCTAATCAATACTGTATGCCTGTGCTGGGCCTGATTTTCCTGCGTTACGCATACAGCCGCTTCAAACTGGTAGAAGCAGAGATTTTGAAGAACCGCCCGGTACGCAATGGCCGTGTCATACCCGTGGAAGCTAGCGACTTTACATCTAAGAGCGCACTGTTTCTCCCCAAGGAAGCGCAGTATGAGTATCTGGTCAATCTCCCTGCCGACATCGCATCCGCGGTGCTAACCAACCAAAGTGGTCACATCATGAACAGCCTGGGCGAAGTGGTCAACAACGCCATGGAACTGGTGGAGGAGCAAAGTGAACAGCTCTCCGGCGTGCTCCCCAAGGACTACACCATGTTCTCCGACGAGCTGCTGGCCGAGCTGTTGCGGATCTTCAACAACAGCGCCCTGGACGATGTGGGGGGCGACGTGATCGGGCGCATCTATGAGTACTTCCTCAACAAGTTTGCCAAGAATATCGCTCAGGACGACGGGGTATTCTTCACCCCCAAGTCCCTGGTAAAGATGATCGTCAACATTCTGGAGCCAAAGGAGGGCGTCCTGCTGGACCCGGCCTGCGGCAGCGGTGGGATGTTCGTCCAGACCGGCGACTTTGTGGAACACGCCGGGATGCTGGCCAACAACACCATGACCTTTTACGGCCAGGAGAAGGTGGAGTACAACGCCCAGCTGTGCCTGATGAATCTGGCGGTCCACGGCCTGTCCGGGGTCATCAAGTCCGGGGACGAGGCCAATACCTTTTACCACGACGCCCACAACCTGGATGGCTGCTGCGACTATGTAATGGCCAATCCCCCCTTCAACGTGGACAAGGTGAAGGCGGAGTCGGCCCAGACCGCCGGGCGGCTGCCCTTTGGGATGCCCGCCGTCAACAAGAACAAGGAGGTCAGCAACGCCAACTATCTGTGGATATCCTACTTTTACTCCTACCTGAACGAGCGCGGCCGGGCCGGCTTTGTCATGGCCTCCTCCGCCACCGACAGCCAAAACAAGGACAAGGACATTCGGGAAAAGCTGGTGCGCACCGGCCACGTGGATGTGCTGATCTCGGTGGGCAACAACTTCTTCTATACCAAGAGCCTGCCCTGCTCCTTGTGGTTTTTTGACAAGGGGAAGAAGGAAGAACTGCGGGACAAGGTGCTGTTCATCGACGCCCGGAACTACTACACCGTGGTAGACCGCACCCTCAACGAGTGGAGCGAGTGGCAGCTGAAAAACCTGAACGCCATCGTGTGGCTGTACCGGGGCGAGGTGGACAAGTACCAGAACTTGCTTTCCCAGTACCGGCAGGAGCTGGGGAAGCAGCTGTCCTTCCCGGAGCGGGCAGAGCAGCTGGAGACCGACCTGCAAAACGCCAGGGCAGAGGCAAGAGAAGCTGCGGCTCAGGCGGCCCGTAAGGACAAGAAGCGGATCGAGTCGGAATACCAGGACACCATCCAGGCCCTGGAGCAGAAGCTGACCGTGGCGAAAGAGGCCCTCTGGCTCACGGAGAAATTCGGGGACGGAGTCTATCAGGACATTCCCGGCCTGTGCAGAGCGGCCACCCGGGAGGAGATCGAGCAGAAGGGCTTCTCCCTCACCCCCGGCGCCTATGTGGGGGTAGCCCCGGCGGAGGACGACGGGGTGGACTTCCATGCGCGTATGACCGAGATCCACAAGGAATTGCTGGAACTCCATGCGGAGTCTGACCGCCTGATGGAGACCATCTCGAAGAATTGGGAGGAGATGGGGCTGTGAGTTGGGAGATGGTAAAGTTAGGCGATTTATACGAGGTTCATAACGGATTATCTAAGGGCGGCAAATTTTTCGGAAGTGGATTTCCATTTTTATCATTTTCTACTGTATTTAATAACTGGTTTTTGCCTGAAACATTACCAGATTTAGTACAATCAACAGAGAAAGAACAGACCTCATATTCTATTCTTCGCGGCGATGTATTTATCACCAGAACCAGCGAAACTATGGACGAATTGGGAATGAGTTCTGTAGCCCTTAAAGATTACCCCAACGCAACGTATAACGGATTCACAAAACGATTACGACCTGTAGATAATAGTCTTCTTCCAGAATTTATAGGATATTATTTCCGAAGCAAAGAGTTCAGAAATAAATTTATGGCTTTTTCTACTATGACTACGCGGGCAAGTCTTCGAAATGAAGATTTACTTTCTCTGGAAGTACCAGTGCCAGAGCTATGTATCCAACACCGCATCGCCGACATTCTCTCCGCCTATGACGACCTGATCGAGAACAACCGAAAGCAAATCAAACTGCTGGAGGAGGCGGCCCAGCGGCTGTATAGAGAGTGGTTCGTAGACCTGCGCTTCCCCGGCTATGAGCACACCAAAATCACGGACGGCGTGCCGGAGGGGTGGGAAAAATCAACTGTGGCTGCGGTTTCCTCCATATTGCGCCGTGGTATCTCACCACGTTATAATGAGAATGGAAAATTTGTTGTCATTAACCAAAAATGTATTCGTCAAACAGTGGTTTCTTTCGATGAATCAAGGCGGCAAGAGAAGCTGTACCCGGAAGATCTGAATTTGCAAGATAGCGATACCGTTATTTGTTCTACTGGAGCTGGAACTTTGGGGCGAGTTGGGCAAATATTTGGTAACTATCCTGACACAACCCTTGATTCCCATGTTACCTTGGTTCGTGCAATGGAAGGGTTTGGAAAGCAATACCTGTTTCAGTCTTTGAACTCGCGGCAGACATATCTCATGGGAATGGGAAAAGGTTCTACAAACCAACTCGAATTAAGTAGAGGGACAATTCAGGACTTAGATATTTATATCCCATCGAAGAAAGTATTAAATCAATTTGAGCAAGTCGCACAGCCTATACACGATAAAATCAGTGTAATCAGCAAAAGTATTTTGCAATTACAAACTGCTCGTGACCACCTGTTGCCCAAACTGATGAGCGGAAAAGTGGAGGTATAAGAATATATCGTGAGAATATTTAAAAAATATAGGAGAGAAGTTATCGTTGGTGTTGTTGTATCTTTAATTACTGCTGCTTTAATAGAAGGAATTAATTGGATTATAGCAACCGCCCCTGCAGTAGGTCCCTCTATCATTGGTACATTGAAAAATGTCATTTATACTGTTGCAGCCACACAGTCGAGTGTTTTTCTAACTACTTTGATAATTTCTAGTTTACTTGGTTTATTACTAGGTCAAGTTATTGGACCAATATCCAAAGGGCTTTCCAATTTGTTCTCATCTCTAAAACTAGAACGTACTGCAAAAGCGGTTTTCGGTGATAAAAATGAAAATTTAGATAAACCTTTTAATATTCCACAAAAAATAAATTCAGCAGAAGAAATTCACACAAAGAGTATAAACCAAATCATAAAGAAGGGGAAACGTATTGGCTTTGAAACTATACGTATTCTTGTTTTGATGATTATTTTAGGTTTCTTTACAAAGGCATAATCATAAATCACAACAAAAACCGAGCCAGCCTACACTAAAACGTCGCTTTTTTCGAGGAAAAGGCGGCGTTTTTTTCATGGCCCGGTTTTGGAAAGGAGTGGTGCTGACTTAATACTAAAACGAAAGGGGGAATTTTTTAGCTGGCCGGGCCGGGAGGTCTGGCCTTTTTTCATCTCACGAAAAAGGAGGTTAGCCAATGGCAGATGAAAAAGTAAACGTGAGTCCGGAGGAAAGCAAAACCCCGGAAGCTCCGGCCCCGTCCGGGCCGGGCGATCCGCCCGCGCCGGAACACACCGAGGGCCCCTCTGTTCCTGGTGGGGATCAGGCGGCTCCCTCTCATGCGGAGCCCGCCGCTGGGGAACATACCCAGCAGACCATTCTCCCCGGTATGGGTGAGGACGCTCCCGCGCCGTCCGGCAAGGTGATCAACCTCTCGGACATCCAGGCCGCTGATAAGGGCGGCAAGGAGGCTTCTGCTCCCGCCCCGGACAAGAAAACGCCGGAGGCGGATAAGCCGCCGAAGCGCCGGGGCCGCCCGCCGAAAGAGCAGGCCGGGCCGACTGTGGAGAAAAAGTCGAAAGCGGCGGAGCC